>Ga0209211_10009678_pt1 | contig 12769 bp, 15 predicted proteins | sample RifGroA2_FD_183992 | JGI IMG/M metagenome (GOLD analysis project Ga0209211, IMG submission 183992) | Groundwater microbial communities from Rifle, Colorado, USA - Groundwater A2 (SPAdes) (version 2) | ecosystem: Environmental > Aquatic > Deep subsurface > Groundwater | place: Rifle, Colorado... | reverse complement strand
CCGTCCCTCTGTACGTCGGCTTCCTTGGATTATATCAGGGGCTCGCAAGCTTTTGCATCTACCACGCGAAGCGCAGGACTTATGACATGAGATGACAGGAGAAAATTGACATGACGCACCCGAAAGGAAAAGTTGGATACAACGAGCACCACGCAGCTGACAAAAGAAAGGCAACCATGATTCACATAGCTGCGGCTGCGTCTTCCGTTCTGACCACAGCCATTCTCCTGCTGCTTTAAAAATATTAAGCTCGTATTCTTGTTCATGGCAAAATTCTCGCAGAGATGTGCTGATTATGCACGCAAAGGATTGCGCACAGGCTTAACAGGTTTATATTATGCCTATTTCGGATCGACGGTTTTCTGGATGATGCCTTATGTTCAGAGCCCGCCATTGCAAAGAAAAGATGTCTATGTAAGGGAAGTACCAGTGCACGTTTTTATGGATAAGAAATTCAAGGAAAAATATGGAAATTCTTTGGACAGAATGTTGGGGTCAGCTTCAGAGGTATATTCAAGAGAACTCATAAAATTGATGAATTCTGATGTGTTATTTAAGGTGGAAGATGAAACGAATTGGGAGCCTGACTATAAAGCCCCTGTTGAAGATCTTATGTCGGATGTGGTAAAAAAATCAAAGAAGGGCATTAATCTGGCTTTCATAGATGATCCGCTTTACTCTGTAAGGATGGATACAGTCATGTTAGTGGGCTGGGTTGATGAGATCGGAGGGAGGACTGCGGTTATCTCGTCTTATCTGAATGTAGCGGACCACGAAAAAAGGATACGGAACAGGATAATTCATTCTTTTGGGCATATATTTGGCGCGCATGACAGGCGTTTTGACAAGTCATCTTTCATGTACGATTTTCAGTACCTCCCTGGAATGGATCGCCAGTTTGACGCCGAATCTAGGAATCTCATAGCCAGGTCTATCGGCGAAAGGTATCCGAATGTCAGAAAGATGCAAATCCCCTGTACTGCAAAATCTAACTGAAAACTATCCTCGCATCCGCCACTTTTCCCTGCTTCTCGCTGATTATGAAAGGATTGATGTCGAGCTCTTCTATCTTCTTGTTCTTTTCCGGAAGTTGCGACAATGTTACAAGAGTTTTCACCAGGATGTTTTTATCGACCAGCTTCTCGTTCCTTGCGCCGAAGAGGATCTGCTTGAATTTCAGCTCGTCTATCATCTGCTCCGCGTCTTCTTTTGTTATCGGGCACGCGCGGAACGTGATGTCTTTAAGGATCTCCACGTATTTTCCGCCTATGCCAAATGCTATAACATGGCCAAAGGTCGCGTCGTTTTTGATGCCGATTATGACTTCCTTGCCCTCCACGAATTCCTGGACAAGTATTCCTTCTGCTTTTATTTTTTTGGCTTTTATTGTGTCTTTCAGGCTGGTGAAAGCGGGAAAAAGCTCCTCATTCTTCTTCACGATCACGACCCCGCCTATCTCGGTCTTGTGAAGTGCCTGCTTTGATATGATCTTCAGCACGACAGGATAGCCGAGCTTCTTTGCCGCAGACACGATTGATGCGGAGTCTTTGCACAGGAAGCTCTTGGCCACGGGCAGGTATTTAGAGAGGAATTTTTCCGCCTCGTATTCTGCAAGGATTTTCTTCATGGTTATGATTCGTCAGCTCTTCTTTTATACGTTCTAATTGAAAAAACCTTTAAGTCCCAAAAATGAAAAGTAGCTTCATGGACCTGAAAAACTTCTTTTCCGCGCAGAGCATTGCCCTTATTGGTGTCTCGAAGGATCCGAAAAAGGTCGGCCACGTGATACTTCGCAACTTCGTTGACGGGGAATACAGGGGAAAGGTGTTCGTCGTCAATCCCAACGCGGACGAGATCCTCGGTCGCAAGTCCTACAAGTCTGTGCTTGACATCCCCGCGCCTGTGGAGCTCGCCATCATAGCGGTGCCGGCCGAGCTCGTGCCGAAGGTGGTAGGCGAATGCGGGAAGAAAAAGATACGCCATGCCATCATAGTCACGGCAGGGTTCAAGGAAGTCGGGAACCACAAGCTGGACCAGAAGCTCGAGCTCGCGCTCAAGAAGAACAAAATTCTTGCCTTGGGTCCGAACTGCTTGGGCGCATTTGACGCTTACACAAAAATGGACTCCCTCTTTTTGCCGCGCTACCGCCTGCAGCGCCCCAAGGAAGGCGGCATCTCGTTCGTCTGCCAGAGCGGCGCAGTGGGCTCTGCCATCCTCGACTATGCCACGGACAAGGGCTACAAGTTCTCCAAGTTTGCAAGCTACGGAAACGCCATGAACTTGGATGAATCCGACCTGCTGGAATTCATGGGAAACGACCCGAACACAAAAGTAATCTGTCTTTACGTTGAGGCTGTAAAAGACGGGAAGAAATTCATAAAAGTCGCCAAGGAAGTCAGCAAAAAGAAGCCCATCATCGCGATAAAGGGCGGCAAGACAGAGGAAGGCAGCAAGGCGGCCCTGTCGCATACAGGCTCCATGGCAGGCTCGGCTGCCATATACTCATCGGTATTCAGGCAGTGCAACGTGATAGAAGCGTCTTCGCTCGGCGAGATGTTCGACATCGCGAAGATGTTCGAGATCTGCGCATTGCCCATGGGCCGCCGCGTGCAGGTGATAACGAACGGCGGCGGGTACGGCATATTGAGCACGGACGCGATCGTCAGCAGTGGCCTGAAAATGGCGCAGATGTCCGCCGAAACGCTCAAAGACCTGAGGAAGCAGATGCCAAGCATAACAACTGCAAACCCCATGGACCTTCTGGGCGACGCGACAACAGAGCGCTACAAGATAGCGATGAACGCCGCGCTCAAGGATTACAGCGTGGATATAGTCCTCATGATAGTGCTGTACCAGACGCCGCTTGTGACCACGGACATAGTAGATGTAATCGTGGAAACCAATGACCTCTGCCGCAAGCCCATAGCCTGCGTCTCTACTGGCGGCGAATTCACCGAGACCCTGAAGAAAAGCCTGGAGAGCAACGGCATTCCATGCTACAATTTTCCCGAGGACGCCGTCCGCGCCATAGCCAAGTTCGTGCAGTACCACAGGAAGTGATGCTGATGTCTGCAGTAAAAATACGGGCGATGAAGAAATCCGACATCAAAAAGCTCTCTTCAATTTATTCGGATGCTTATGCAGCTTTTGACGTGGGGGAAAAATGGGACAGCAAATCTGCATACAAGCTTCTCTTTTACTGGTTCAAAAGGCAGCCTGATCTGGGGTTTGTAGCCGAAGTTGACGGAAAGCTCGCGGGCGCATTCATTGCCGGGATAAAGCCATGGTGGGACGGCAATCACTTGGTTGACGGCGAGATTTTTGTAGATCCGGGATTTCAGAAAATGGGTATAGGAAGCCTTCTTATGAAGGAGCTTTGCGCTAAGGCGCGGAAGAAATACAGGGCAGTAGTTTTTGACACATTGACATTCCGCTCTCAGGATTTTCCTTTGAGGTGGTACAAAAAATTAGGATTTGGCGAGATAAATGAATGGGTTTTGATATCCGCTTCCGTGACCGGAATACTTGAAAAATTAAAATGAATCAGGGCGTCAATGCCTTAACCGCGTTCGCGCGCTGCGCAGCGAGCTGGGTTCTTATATCGGTCCTGTTCTGGTTGTATCTTGCATCTCCTGCGGTGAAGAGGTCTCTGGGATAATCCGCGTCTGTACCTGTTAGTTGCCTCGGCGTAAGGAAGCTTCCTATTGAATATCCAGCGTCGTTTCTTATGTAGCAAGGCAGGTCGCGTGATCCGTCGCCGACGCATATCATTTCCAGCCTTGCATCTCGTGAATCCGTTAAGGGAATCCTGCCGCCGCCGACGTCATACATCGTGAAAACGCGGCCTTCCAGGGGCGCCGCCATCCTGTTAGCAAGCGGTATCCCGAGAGGCGGCGCAGAAATATTTTCGTTGTAATAAACGCGGTCCCGGTCGCTATTGACGTAGCCGCTGAACTCCAGGTCGCCTTTGGTGAGGACCTGCATATTGCATGCTGCCGAAGCGCCGAGCCCCAGAGCGAACGCAAAGTTTCGCATGCTTCTTCCCAATGAATATATACCGGTTTTCATATGCCTCAATTTTTGCTATCGCAGATAAGCTTAAATACGGATCAATTACGCCTGTTTTTGCCATGCTTTCGCTATAAATATTCTCGTTTTTCTAGTAGTTTCATGCTTGAGATGATATGCCCGTTCTGCAGGAAGAAGGTAGGCGACGAGAATTCGGCCCTGCACGGCTGCAGGGAATGCATAGAGAAATGGCTCAGGGAGCAGAACGTCGACCACCAGACGGGGTGATTTCTATATATTTTCAGCCTGGTATCATTAGCTTATGAAATTCTCGATAAGAAAGGCGGGGATTCGGGATGCGAAAAGAATAGCTGAAATCAACAGGCAAAACTGGAAGCATTCTTTCAGGCGGGTTTATTCGAAGGAACGCATAAGAAAAATGCTGGAGAAAAAGTCAGAGCAAAACGCCGAAAAAGTCTTTTTGCGGTGGAGCCGGAGATCATTCGTATTTGTGGTGGTTTCTGAAAAGGATATTGTTGGTTTTGTTTCTTATCGAAAATCAGGGAATAAAACCCAGGTACTCGGGCTTTACATCGGCAGGAAGTTTCACAGGAAAGGCATCGGTTCGGCCCTGATGAAGTTCCTGGAAAAAAGGGAAAAATCGAGGACTTATACGGTTACCAGCGCGTCGCGCAAGGAAACGATAAAGTTCTACGAAAAAATGGGCTACAGGAAGTTCAGAAGCGTCAGGCACAAGAAAACCGGCGATGTTGATGTTGTGATGATAAAGCGTAAATAAAAGTTTATATACAGACTTTCGCAATATCTAACTGCTGGTATATATGGCAGATCTTGTCGATTTCTACGGGACGGAATGCGTGCATTGCCACGAGATGGATCCGCTTGTCGAGCGCTTGGAGCAGGAGATCAAGGTAAAAGTCGAGCGCATAGAAGTGTGGCACAACGCGAAGAACGCAGAGCTCTTGCAGAAAGTTGACAAGGGGTTCTGCGGCGGCGTGCCTTTCTTCTACAACAGGAAGACAGGAAAGTGGATATGCGGCTCCTGCAGCTACGAGAAGCTCAAGGCGTGGGCAACGGGAAAATAACCGGCATTGATCGGCTTTGTGTATAAAGTGCTGAAAAATGCCGACTTTATGCACAGAAGTGGGACTTTTTACACATTTTTTCTAATAGTAGCATTTAAATACTGATTTTTTGAATAATTATATTTACAGAGAAAGGCTACCTATATCCCCCTTTTTCTTGGCATAGTGACACTAATGAAGCAACATAGAAACTTTGAGCAAATAAAAGCAGATGCAGGACAAAATGTCGATTATTACAAAGATACCGCAGATAAAATAGAAGCTCGAAAAATGAAATTTAGTATTCTAATTCTCGGAGATTGGAATAAGAAAAAGAAAACATATTTGCTGAAAATTAAAAAAGAGCTTAAGAAATTAAATTGCCATGCTTCTCTGCTATCTTGTAAAGCAAAAATATGCGACAATTTGGCAGAAAAAATTGCAATTCATAGAGCTGATTTAATTATTATGGTCGATGGTTGTGGAGAAGGAACGGTTTCAGAAGCCACAAAAATAATTGAGAACCCTGCTTATCAAAACAAAGTAATATATTTTGTTAAATGTAAAGACCATAGAAATCATATCAACATTCTAAAAAATCTAAAAGCGCATTATATTCATTTCCCAAGACTATTTCATTACAAAACATCCAAGCATTTAATACCACTGGCAGTTCATCATGGTCATAGAGCTGTTTATCTGATGGCTCAGAACAACATATCACCAAAAGCAATTAAAAAGGCAAGGGTGGAAAAGACGACTCTTATTGAGCGAGAAGAAGAAATTTATAGACAAGCACACCTTAATAATAATAAGCAGGGGAGGCTATATGAGAGATTCTGATACATGGTTTCAAATTATGACCGATATTGACTGTCAAATGATATTAGAATACCTCAAGGACAACAATCCTGATGTTTCTATTGAAGAACTAATTAAGCGTCTGAAAATGAAGAAAAACATAGTTGATGAAAAACTAAATTTATTGCAGAAACAAGATTTCATTAAAGAAGGTTCTGAAGGCTGGGAACTAACTGAATATGGTAGATTCATAGTAAACAAAAACCAAGAAATAAGAAAACAAAAACATAAAGAAGCCCTTACATGTTAAGAATTACTTCTATTCATTATTTGCCCACTTGCAAAATCCACACTTTTCAGAAACATCAGGAATACCGTTTTGCAGAATGTCAATAGCCCTGTGAAACAGCTCTTCAGCATGCCTGATGTTTATTGCCATTTTTACCAGTTCCGTGTGAAACACAAAATGACCAGTCTCGCTGATTGATTCTGGTATGAAGAATAGCAGGTAAGCAAAATCTTCGGTCTCATACCCGTTCTTCCGCAGAAGGAAGTTGTAGATGTTGAGCTGGTCTTGATAGTGCGCTGACGTGTCATCCTTGACTGGGAAGCCCCGTGTCTTGTAGTCCAAGACGATGAGCTTCGAGCCGTGCTCAAGCAGGTCATCCACAGCACCCCGCAGCAAAATCCCGCTCTTTTCGTCAATATATTGTATGCCTTTGAAGTTGTTCCTCCAAAGCTTCAGAAGTTCCATGTCAGCAAACAAGCGAGCCTCGACTCTGTGATGGTTAAGCTCAGGCGGCAGCTCCCCTTTGGCTCTGTGCCTGTCAAAATGCATCTTCAACAGGTGGTCTACGCCAGAGGGAAGAGAAGGAAACGCCCCGCTTGGTCTTTTCTGTTTCTTGACCATCGACAGCCAGAAGCAGCGAGGGCAGTCTTGCAGGAGGTTGAGGCTTGAAGGGGAAAGCATATAGAGAGGCTTCGTTTTCTGATGAGGCATGGTATTCATTTTGTTTCAGCTCCATTTAAGTTATTGAAATTTGCTTCTATTCCAAGTTCAAACATTTCCTGAATAACCACGCAGATGTTATGACAAAGGATTTTCAGCAGAACTTCATTTATCTGAGCTATTCCATTTTTGCTTCGTACTGTCGTGCCGAAGTTTGCCTTAATCATATGAAAAGTCGTTTCTACATTGCTTCTTTTATGATAGTGTTGCAGGAACTCTTCCTGATTATATATGAACATGTGGAACATTTTCTTCCATATCTTTGACTTCGATGCATTGCCAGAGCTGTTGGATTTGAAAGGAATGAAGACTTTTCCACCGTGTTCCATAACAGATAGCATATTTGCTTTTGACAAATACCCCTTGTCAGCCGATACTTCTTCTATCTTGAAGCTCTTTGCCGTTGTATTGACCAGTTCTGGCATCTCTTTAGTGTCATTTGAATATCCATGCGTCAATTTGATTGCTGTTACGATATTGGTTTTGACACCGCACATCAAATGAGCCTTTATCCATATCCTCTTGACTTGGTCTTTGCCGTAACGGAAGTCATACCACCTGCCAAACTGCGATGTGGAAAAGCCAGAACTGTCTACAGCAAAGTTTGTTTCGACATTTTTTAGAGCAAAGCTGCTTATTTGTATGAGTTGCATAAGCAATGGAGTTAATTCCTCTTTCTGCATAAAATGTGAAACTGATGAAAAGCATGGCTTTTTGCTTATACAACTCTTTTCATAAGCTATTTTGATGTCAGTCATAAAACGCCTGAGCGAAAAGGTAGAGTATACTTTCAAAGCGGATGCGAATATCATGTCTTTCATGGGCAGTTTTGGTCTTCCAAACTCGTACTCTGGCTGTTCTATCAGTTCGCAAAGGTCATTGAGCAACTCCATGAAAAGCTCTTTTTCTCTGGTCTTCGCCGTGTCATAGGCAGACCATGCCTGCGGATAAGTCGGTTTTATTGGTTTGGCTCGTGTAAGATTTTCTTTAGTGCCTTCTTTTTCTGTAAGGTGCTCTACTGCGAATATGTGCTTGCACTTCTCCAAACGTTCTTGGTAATCAGGGCAAGTGCACGAGAGCTTGTCATCAAGCCTGCCATAACCGACATTATAGTAAGTGTGCTTCTTCTGCGAAGGGACTCTCCAACCCCTTGAAGTCTTTTTTATTTTGCTTCGCTGGGCTATGAGAATGCCCCTCTGCCTTCTTGGGTTATTTGTTCCTACCCCCAAGTTACTACTCTCATTCTTCATATGAAAAGTAAGAGTAAGAAACTACTTAAAGCTTCATATGAATATTTAGCATATGAATAATTATGAAAATAATGATAAAATTCATATAAAGCAAAAGAAACCCGTTCCCAGTGATTTTTCTGATGTTACAAAAGATTTGCTTTCAGATGAGCACAAAGAGGTGGAAATAGTCAGTCTCGGAGTAAATAGAGGGCAATACTTTTTCAGAATACCATCAAAAATAGCTGGCATGCTTTCGCTGAATAAAGAAAATAAGATAAAAATCATCGCTACAGCAACAAAAAAAGGCGAAGATATAAGACTGGAAATAATCAGGGATGAGACAGATGTCGCCAAGACTTGACAGCATAGACAGGGCAATACTCAGGTTTTTGCTCAGGCATCGGGGCTGGACTACGACAAATAATATCGCAGAAAAAGCTGGAATAGCATGGGCAACGGCAAAAATCCATCTCAACGACCTTGCAAGATACGGCTATGTTATTAAAGGAGAAAAAAGAAAGCAGATTTATTGGAAAATTAATGGGTAAACTAAGAGCTTAGAAGAAAAATAAGATAATAAGAACGTATTAAAGAATTCAAAAGATAAATCAGTTAATGGTGAAGTAATGCAAAATTTACTGAATGACTTGAAAGAACTTTTACAAAAAGATGAGAGATTTATATCTAATGGAGAACTCTTAAAAAACAAGATTGTAGAATCAGCGCTCAAAAATGATTTACATTTGCTCGACATATTAATGTCACACAAAAGATTCAAGGAACATTTCTTTATTGAAGTAAAAAAGACGTTGATTTTTGAAAAAGACAAGTTCATACGTTTTGTAAATAATAAGGAATTTTTACCAGATTCTTATACCAGCTTCAAAAACAAGATTGGTTTGTCTATTAATGGAGAATATTTCAGCGAGAAAAGTTACACAGTTTTGTCGTTTCCATTCAAAGACTGTATCCTCGAAGGCGGACAAACAAAAGAAGAAGATAAATGTAATGAAATTTTCTGGAATGAAACTCTTGCTCCTGACGAAGTTGATAGATTACTTGACCCAAAGATTCTGACTAACTTTAAGAGGGTTCAGGCGGGGGGGGGGAATTTAGTTGGTGAAATTAAATCAACAGATAACCTTGTAATTAAAGGAAACAATTTGCTTGTTCTCCATTCACTAAAAAATAGATTTGAAGGAAAAATAAAATTGATTTACATTGACCCGCCATATAATACAGGAGGCGACAGTTTTGGATACAATGACAGGTTCAACCATTCTACATGGCTTACTTTCATGAAAAATAGATTGGAAATTGCCAGAGACTTACTAAGAGATGATGGAGTAATTTTTGTTCAGATAGATAATAATGAATATGGCTACCTTTCTGTTTTGATGGATGAAATATTTGGAAAAGGAAATTTTTTGCAGATGATTTCAATAAAAAAGGCAACAACAGCAGGTTTTAAAGCAATTAATTTTTGCCCAATTACTGTTACTGAATACTTGCTAATGTATGCCAAAAAGAAGAACCAATACCCGAATAAAGTTCTTTATGTTGAAGCTGAATATAATGAAGACTATGATAAAGTTATAGTTAATAAAAATGAAAAACCTGAAAAATGGAAGTTGATACCTCTAAATGATATCATTTTACAACAAACAGGTTTCCAGAACTGGAAAGAAGCCGAGAAACAATGGGGTCATCTATGGAAGAACATACGAAAAAGTTTGAAAGCATCATATGCTTTAAGTCATAAGGATATTGTTATTGCAACTAAGGATTTACACAAGCCTTCTGAAAGCATACAAAAGTTAATGACGAAATCGAGAGAAAAAAGAGAAAAAGTATTTGTTTTGAAACGTGAGAAAGGAGGAGACATTTGTTTCATAAATGGGAGAAGTATAGCATTTTATGGCAGCAAATTTTCTGAAATTAACGGAAGTGATGTGCCTTCTGAGCCATTGACAAATTTTTGGTCGGATATATCTTGGTACGGTATTGCTGACGAAGGTGGGGTATCGTTGAAGAATGGCAAGAAACCTGAAAAACTTTTGCAAAGGCTTATTGAATTATCTACAGAAAAAGGTGATATTGTTCTTGATTTCTTTTTAGGCAGTGGAACTACGTGTGCTGTTTCACATAAAATGGGAAGACAATATATCGGAATAGAGCAGTTAGACTATGAAGATAATGATGGAGTGTCACGACTCAAAAATGTTATTAAATGTGATGAGTCAGGTATATCAAAAGCTGTTGGTTGGAAAAGTGGGGGAAGCTTTGTTTATTGTGAATTAATGCAGCTCAATCAACAATATTTTGACCAAATTAAGAAAGCAAAATCATCCAATGAACTAAAAACAATCTGGAAAGTCATGAAAGAAAAAGCTTTCTTGAGCCATAAAGTAGATATAAAGAAATTTGATGAAAACTCTTCAGAATTTGAGCAGTTGAGTCTTGGAGACCAGAAGAAGTTCTTGCTTGAAGTGCTTGACACAAATCAACTATATGTCAACCTAAGCGAAATTGATGATAAAACATATAATGTCTCGAAGGAAGACAAAAGAATTAATTTGCAATTCTATAGGGGGACATTGTAATGGGACTGAAATCCGATTTTGATACGCTCTCGTCACTAAACATGCTCAACAGAGAAATTCCAGATTACATTGTCAAGAATCTTAACCCTAATTTTCCGTTGCGAGAATACCAAAAGGAAGCTATCATCAGATTTGGATATTACATAGAAGGATATGCAAAGCGTCTCATGCCATCTCAGTTACTATTTCACATGGCAACTGGTAGTGGGAAAACGCTTATCATGGCATCCCAGATACTCTACTTATATGAAAAAGGATTTAGGAACTTTATCTTTTTCGTAAATAGTTCAAATATCATAGAGAAAACAAAGGATAATTTCCTTAACCCGCTTTCGTCAAAATATCTGTTTGCAGAGAAGCTAAAATTTGGAGAAAAAGAAGTTCAAATAAAGCAGGTTGATAGTTTTGAAGCTGTAAATATGAATGATATAAACATTCTTTTTACAACTATACAAGGATTGCATTCAAGTCTTAATTTTCCACGAGAAAATGCAGTAACTTTTGAAGATTTCAAGGACAGGAAAATAGTTTTGCTTTCTGACGAGGCTCATCATATCAACACGCTTACAAAATCAAAACTTACTTCAGAAGAGCAACTTGAGGTCAGCTCATGGGAACACACAGTAAATAAGATTTTCAAAGCACATAGAGAAAATATATTGCTTGAATTTACTGCAACGGTAGACCTTGAATACCCTGCAATAAAGGCAAAATACGAAGACAAAATTATTTATGATTATTCATTGAAGCAATTCAGGCAGGATGGGTATTCAAAAGAAGTAAACGTTCTTCAAGCTGACATTTCTCCTCTGGAAAGGTCATTACAGGCTGTTATCCTGAGCCAATATAGAAGAAAAATAGCCGAGAAAAACAAAGTTCACCTCAAACCAGTAATTTTGCTGAAATCAAAAACTATTGAAGAGTCAAACAGGTTTGAAGATTTATTTCACAAATCTATAAAGTCTTTGAAAAGCAGAAATCTGGAGAAGCTAAAGAATACAACAAATATAGCAATACTTAAAAATGCGTTCAGTTATTTTGAGTTTCATGATATTTCTTTGGATAATCTCGTGAAAGAAATACAAGAAGACTTTGAAGAAGAAAAATGTCTTTCTATCAATTCAAAAGAAGATAGCGAAGAAAAACAACTAATAGTCAACTCACTGGAGGATAGGAATAATCCAATTAGAGTCATATTTGCTGTTGACAAGCTCAACGAAGGCTGGGATGTCTTAAATCTGTTTGACATAGTTAGGCTTTATGAGACCAGAGATTCTGGAAGGACGACTATTGCAGAAGCACAGCTCATAGGCAGAGGTGCTCGTTATTTTCCTTTCCTTTTTAATGACATGTCAGATAAATATGTTAGAAAATTTGACAAAGATATTGAAAATGAGCTTCGTGTTCTTGAGGAATTGTATTATCACAGTTCTTATAATGTTAAATACATCCAAGAGCTTCGGCAGGCACTCATTCAAACAGGTATCATAGCAAAAGAGACAAAAGAAATACATGTGAAGATAAAGGAAAACTTCAAGAAAACTAATTTTTGGCAGAATGGTAACATCTTCTTGAATAAAAAAATTCTGAATGAACGGAAACAGGTTTATGGAATTGACGATTTAAATTTAACGAAACGTTACAAATACCGTTTATTGACAGGGATTTCAAAGAAATCAACAATTTTTGACACTAATGGCTCTGAAACTACTGAAACAGAAACAAGATTCTACAAACTCAAAGATTTTGGATATAATGTTATTCAGAAAGCTATTCATAAGCTTGACTTCTACTCATTTGATAGTCTTCAGAAATATTTTCCTCATTTGTTGTCTATAATAGATTTTATAAATCTGGACGAATGTCTGGATTCAGTTGAAGTTGAAGTAACAGGAGGAAAAGGGCAACTTGACAAAATTGATATAGAGGATAGATTACATATTGTTCTCTTTGTTTTAGAAAAGATGTCTAAAGAAATTAAAAAAGGAACAACGGATTATATTGGCACGAAAGAATTCTATTCTGAGCCTA
>Ga0209211_10009676_pt1 | contig 12772 bp, 14 predicted proteins | sample RifGroA2_FD_183992 | JGI IMG/M metagenome (GOLD analysis project Ga0209211, IMG submission 183992) | Groundwater microbial communities from Rifle, Colorado, USA - Groundwater A2 (SPAdes) (version 2) | ecosystem: Environmental > Aquatic > Deep subsurface > Groundwater | place: Rifle, Colorado... | reverse complement strand
GGGCGTAAAATATTGGCCCTTTTTACCCTTGGCAACTTCGGGGATTAGATATTCAAAGGCTTCGTCAATGACCATTAAATCGGAACCGAAAAGCTTGGCTTTTTCCATTTCTCCGATAACAATCGCCAAATGCTCCGGCGACAAACGAATATTGTCTTGCTCAAAAAAAGTGCCGGGCCATTTTTTAATCGCCAAATGGAATAAATTGTTTATGGAAGAAAAAGTCCTATTCGGGTCTTTGTATTTTCTGAACAATATCTCTTTCTCTTCTCTTTTCTGCGCCTCAATTTCATCAAACAATTTAGCGTAAATTATTTTAAATACTTCGGTAAAAACATCTACGCCGGCATTCGCCAAAACTAGCTCTTCAATGATCTTGATAATTTCTTTTAAGTTTGTTTTTGGATCTAGATCAGACAGTGTCTTTTTTTCAGAGAGCAAATCATCTATGGTTTTATCAACTGAAGGGATTTCAGAAAGAGTATCTTCAAAATTATTCGGATAATTTCGGTATAAAATTGTTCTGGCATCGCCATTTGACCAAATACCAATCTCGCACCCCTCGGCGTTAAGATAGCTTTTCAGCTGGTCTATACCTTTTTCAAAATTTGGTTTTTTGACCTCAATGATTATATAAGGCGTTACTTTATCTGTTTTATAAACCACGATATCAGCTCTTGCGAATTCTTTTGATCCGAAATGCACGCTTTTTTCAATATCAATTCTGTCAAAAGGATACCGATAAAATTTATTTAATTTATAAAGCCACAACTGACGAATAATTTCCTCCGGCTTGCCGCTTTGCTTTAGTTCATCGTAGACAAATCTCTTGCTTCCCGATTTTAAATCTTTAACATAAAACCGATTTTTCTCCTCTTCGGTTATTTTTAAAACTTCCAACAAATCTATATCTTCAAATTCCTTCAGACCATAAACGGTCTCGGAATCGTGAAATATTTTGTCTATTATTTCTTCTGTTTTACTTGGTTTTTGAGTCGGCATGAATGTTTTTATTAGAATTGTCTATCTTATTTGCTTTATTATCAACATTTTTAAGCTCGTTGATAATATCTTCCCGATTTTTTCCATCCTTAATAATAGCCTTATATGAGCCAAGAATTATTCTTATTACTATAACGATAAAGCCGAATAGAAAAGCTCCCTTTATAGTGGCACCGCCTAATCCTAAAAAGTCCCTAAAATCAGTCGCGACCACAGCAATAATAAGTGTTACGGCAAGAGCTATGTCGCCAACAAGCGAACCTTTGAAACGATAATGTTCTTCAAAATCTCTAAGCTTATTTTCTAGTACGCTCGGTGAGACAATAATGAGATCGGTCTCCGTACTATCATATATTTTAGGATTTTGTGATTTTAATTTTTGTATCTCCATAAATTTATTTTATCGACCTCCATTGGCCATTTTTTAAAACTGATATTACTTTGCCCTTTAATTCCGTATCCTCTTCAAATAAAATATTTTTGTATTTTGGATTTTCCGGTTTTAAATAAACATAGGGCGGTTTGTCTTCGGAAATAAATCTTTTAACAGTAGTGTCTCCGTTTTGTTCGGCCAAAACAACTTCGCCGGACACAAATTCTTTTTTGCTTTGAACCAATACCACATCCCCGTCATCAATTCCGGCGTTTATCATAGAATCGCCGTAAATTTTCAAGGCAAAAATTTGATCTTCTAATTTTTCAATTTTTTCATTTAAAGAAGGAACCTCTATCCAATTACCCCTTATTTCCAGCGCCTCAATCGGCGCCCCGGCGCTAGTCGCCCCTAAAAAAGCGGTTAAATACGGCTGGCCAAGAATATCATATCCGAGAGGTAAAATCGCGATACTCCGAGCTGTCCCTTCTTTTCTTTTCAGTATTTCTTTTCTCTCAAGCTTATCTAAAAGATCAATAACGGACTGATTTGAGGATACGCCCAATAAATCCTTCATTTCATCAAAGGCAGGAGGGTAGCCCGTACTCTTTATATACTCATATATAACAGCTAAAAGGTCTTTTTGTCTCTTAGATATGGGATTTTTCATATGTTTCTATTTTACCCGACTATATATTCTGGTGTCAATGTGGATAACGCTGATTACGGCTCTACCCAAACAAAAAACTCCCCAAGGGAGTCGTTTTTTACTTACAAAAACTATTGCGTCAATTTTTGTTGACTGGCGCCCTTTATCTTCAAACACTTTATCTTATTATCATCTGGCCGCTACCCACCACCAAGCAAGACCAACAACTACCAGCACAATCACAATGGTTCAAACCCAGGCTGTCGTGGACATAAAGTTTATAGTTAATGATTGTTTCTTAACTGCAAACTTCGACCTTTGTTTTTATTCTATGCTTCTTAAAATTGTGCGTCAACCCTTTGATCGTCATTGCGAGGCGCCGCCACGCAGCAAAGTGGCGGCGCCAAAGCAATCCCGCGACAACAGTACTAACGTTAGTCATGGCACGGGATCGCCACGCCCACTGCTGGGGCTCGCGATGACATATCTTTTTGCTAAAACAACGCGCTCTGCTTCGTTAAACTTTTCCGTTCCGCATCATCATAAATTTGTATCTTGCCGTATTCTCCGTCATATCCGGGATAAATTTTTACTTTCCCCTCCCGCACGCGAATGATGGCTTCCACCACTTCCGGCTTGCCCGCTTTTAATAATTCCTCTTTGGGCAACTCCGTTAAAATTTTAAATTCTTGGCCGAATTTATTTATCAACTCCTGATATTCCGCATCAACTTTTTTGGTGCCCACGCCCATATTAAAAGCGTCCGCGATAATTTCTTCCAGCGGAATTAAATTTATAAACGGCACAACCCGCGCCGGCTGGCCGCCAACCGGTCTGTCCGCCAGAGTTTCCACCCGATTCATCACCCCAATTACCACTCTTTTTCCGCACGCCGGACAAATCCCTTTATGTTTTTTTGTCTCGGCCGGCGACCAGACAATTTTGCAATTCCGATGTCCGTCGTAATGATATTTTCCTTCTGCCGGAAAAAATTCAATGGTCTTGGCCAAACGGTTTTTTACGGAGCTTGGCGCTTTAACGCCGAGGCGCAAGGCTTCAAGAATATAGCGGTAGCCTTCAATTTTCCCCTCAAAAATATTCGCTTCCCGGCCAATGCGATGCGGGCTGTGCGAATCGGAATTGGATATCAAGGAAATGTTGTCTATGCCGGACAACCGCCAGTTCATCGCCGGGTCGCTTGAAAGGCCGGTCTCTAGAGCATAAATATATCTGGCGTATTCATCAAAACATTCTGTCAGCGAATCAAAACCGGATTCCGACCCAAACACGGAAAAATGCGGCGTCCAGATATGCGCCGGCACGATCATGGCTTCGGGCGAAATATTCAGAACTATTTTGGCGAGTTCCTTGGCGTCTAACCCCAAAATCGGCCGGCCGTCGGCTTTCAAGTTCCCTATCCAGCCCAGATGCGCGTTGATTTTTTCCACCGCCTCAAACGACGGCACAAAAATCATGATATGCACCTTGCGAGTCTTGTTCTTTTTTTTATAGATACAGCTGATCTCGCTCGTCAGCATGAACCGTAAGTCCGTACCGCCGTTTCCCTCGCCGTTTGGCAAATGCCAGCCGTTATTTAATTTAATTTTATTCACTTTGCGCAATTTAAAAAGGCCGGGGTCAGCCGGTTCAAGCTTACTCTTTAATTCTTTGAGCCAGGCCGGATGCGTAAAGTCTCCCGTGCCTAAAAGATCCACTCCTTTGATGCGCGCCCACTTGTCCAGGTTTTCCAAATCCATATCGCGCGAAGTAGCGCGGGAATATTTGGAATGGATGTGAAAATCGGCTATGAACTGCATTAAAAGATTTATGAAATATGATTTAAGATTTAAGAACGAATTCGTAAATCGTAAATCGTAAATCAATTTATTTCCTGGCCACAACTACTAAATTCTTTTCCCCGCTTTTGCGGGTCAAAAATCCGATGCTTTCAATTTTAAAACCGACATCCTCCAGTAAATTGCGCATTTCTTTGGCGCTGAAATTATGAAAATAACGCACGCCCTTATTCCCCCAGGGTTCATAAAAATCTCCCCAGTCTAATTTTGATCTGCCGATAATTTTGAGCCAAGAATATTTTAGAAGATTCCTCCAGCGCCGCTTGCCCGGCGCGGCAAACCAAGTCGTCAAAACCAATAGGCCGTCTTTTTTCAGAACGCGCCGCGCCTGGCGCAAAAATTCACGCCGCAGGTCGTAGCCGGGCAAATGATGCAAAACCGCGATGCACAAAACTTTGTCAAAAAATTCATCCCCAAAAGGCAATTCTAGGCCGTCATTTAAAATAAACTGGCCCTGCGGATAATTTTGTTTAGCCATGGCGATTAACCTCTCGGAATTGTCCACGCCAAAATATTTGATATTTTTGCCAGGCCGGCAAACCAGATCGTAAAAACGCCCGTTGCCGCAGCCCAGATCCAAAACCTGGTCCCTGTCTTGCCAATATTCGCCAAGTGATTTAAACTCTTCCCAGATGTTCGCGCGCGTGCGCGAAAAGTCTTCAGCCAGCAAATTATAGAAATGCTTGTTCAACTCCATTATTTTTTTAGCTTCGTTTATGTCCATAAAAATGGAAAAGGAAATTATTTTAAAGCTGATCAAAAAGGGCGACGCCAGCCCTTCTTTTTTAGCACGGCTTAAAAAGAAAACCGCCAAAAAATATCACACCCAGATCGCCCCTCATGCTCAATTGCTGAAAGTTTATCACAATTTGATAAAAAATAAAACTATCGTAAAAAATCGATCGTTGGAAAATCTGCTACGCAAGCGCGCCGTTCGGACGCTTTCTGGCATAGCCGTAGTTACTGTTTTAACTAAACCGTATCCCTGCCCGGGCCAATGCATCTTTTGCCCGAAAGAACCCGGCATGCCCAAAAGCTATTTAAAAAGCGAACCCGCGGCCAATCGCGCCTGGATGGCTGAATTTGACCCGTATGAACAAGTCAGGGTGCGCCTGAAATCTTTGGCCGACAACGGCCACCCGATTGATAAAATTGAGCTTATCGTGCTTGGCGGCACCTGGAGCGCGTATCCGGAAAATTATCAGTATTGGTTTATCAAGGACTGTTTTAGAGCGGCCAACGACCAAAAATTAACAATCAACAACAAACAATTAACAATAGACAAAAAGGATGTCATCCTGACCCCGCAGTGGCGGGGGAAGGATCTCTCGCGAATGCGAGATAAATTAAAAACCGAACAACGCAAGAGCGCCACTGCCAAACATCGCATTATCGGCCTGACCCTGGAAACACGGCCAGATTATATTAATTTAGATGAAATAAAAAGAATGCGAGACCTTGGCGCGACGCGCGTGGAACTTGGCGTCCAAAATGTCTATGACGATATTCTAAAGAGAAACTGTCGCGGCCACACCGTTACCCAAACCATTGCCGCAACCAAATTATTAAAAAACGCGGGATTCAAAATCAATTACCACATGATGCTAAATTTGCCGGGAACAACTCCTCGGCGCGATCGGCAAATGTTCAAAGAACTGTTTTTTAACCCGGATTTTCAACCGGATCTTTTAAAAATCTATCCCTGCGCCGTGCTTAAAACCGCATCCCTCTATAACCTCTGGCGAGCAGGTCAATATCGGCCCTACACCGAAAAACAATTGGTTAATTTACTGCTAAAAATCAAACAGACTATCCCGCCATACGTTCGCATCCAAAGAATCATCCGCGATATTCCGGCCGGCGATATTATTGCCGGCAGTAAAACCAGCAATCTGCGCCAGCTGATAAATAATTCCGGCAAAAAGCAATGCCGATGCATCCGTTGCCGGGAAATTAAAGGCTCTTATTTGCCCGGTGATAAAATTAAATTATTCCGCCAAGATTACTTGGCTTCAGGCGGACAGGAAATATTTTTGTCTTTTGAGAGCCCCGACCGCCAAAAACTTTACGCGCTGTTGCGACTGCGAATACCTGCTCAAACCCGATCTGTCATTCCCGCGAAAGCGGAAATCCAGATCCCTAAACCTGAATCCCGGCTCAAGGCCGGGATGACAAAAGAAATAGATAAAAATATCCTCCCCGTCCTGGAAAACGCCGCGCTCATCCGCGAACTCCACACCTACGGCCAGCTTGTGCCTCTAAAAGCTATGAGCTCCAAGCTAAAAGTTATTTCTCCCGCCGCCCAGCATATCGGCCTTGGCAAACAGTTGATGTTAGAAGCGGAGAAAATTGTCAGAACTGAATTTGCATTGCCGCGCTTACGTGTCCAAAATCATTCGTATGGGCGGAATTCGTCCATCCTCCGTAGCAGTGCTACTGCGGAGGACGGGCATGAATTTCCGCTATTCGCATGCAAAAAAATCGCCGTGATTTCCGGCGTTGGCGCGCGAGAATATTACAAAAAACTCGGCTACAAGCTCGAGGATGAATATATGGTAAAAAATATCTGATTCAGAACTTAAAAACTCCCCGAGACAAAGGGGAGTTTTTAATATATAAAACGACTATCTCTTAATTGTTCCGATCCAATTTAAAAATATTTTTTCTATTTCTTCCAGATGTTCTCTCGACATAAAAGTATGCTTTGCCCCTCTGATAACATGCAATTCTTTTTTACCGGGCAATTTATCATATAGAATTTTTTGATGTTTAGGGGGCGTTGTATCGTCATTGTCCCCCACAATCAGTAAAGCGGGCATAGTCAATGTGTTTGCGTTTGGTAGCACATCATATTTTCTCCTGTCTTCAACATGCGACCACTTTAATTTTTTTATTACTCCGGGCTGGCTGGAACTTTCCCATTCTCTTATTCCTTTCTTTCGCCACTCATCAGCTATTTTCATAAAATCAGGAGCATCTTCCATTAAAACACCCGACACGACAGCAGAGATAGGCGCTAAAGCTTTAATCTTTTCCGGGTATTTTTCGGCAAATAAAATAATGGAAGCGCTGCCCAAACTATGGCCCGCGAGCACAAAGGGCTCCCTATACCAATTTTGAGTTTCCGCCCAGCCTATGATATCCTCCAAGTCTTCATAATAATTTGTCAAAGTTGCGTCTACTAACTTTCCATCGCTTTCACCCGTTGTATTTGTAGTATCAAAAAGAATAACGGTAAATCCCTCCTTTTTAAAAGCGCTGGCAAAAGTTTTTATATGCGGCTGTTCTTTAAAACCGCCGAGACCGTGCATTATGAAAACTAAATCATTAGAGTTTTTATTTTCATCTACGACAACCGCTATATTTTGATTTTTTCTATTTTTTATAAAAATTCTGTTCATATTTTTAGTATACAAATCTTGGTGCGCTTTGTTTGAAAATGCGCGAACCTTCTTTAAACGAAACTGACGCTCCGCCCCGCCGCCGCTCGCTAACGCTCGCCACCCCACAAAAAAGTTTTCTCTGCATTTCTGATTTTGCGCGCGCCGGATTTTTTCTTCTGAAAGGAAAACAAAACTTTTTTGTGGTGTTCTGCTCTGAACGAGCAGGCGGCGGGGCTTTTCGGACTTCGCTCGGACGGCTCGGCATTCCTCCCCCCAACCCCCTCCTGCCGAGCCGTCCTCGCACGAGAGGTCAAGTTTTTTGTCTGCGGGGCGGGTACAATCTCTATATTATGGAAGACTTTGGCAAGCACGACCATCACCATCACGATCAAGACCGTGCGGGTCATTGGACGGCCCCCCATTTGCTTCAAAAAATGACTGTGCCTCGCGTTGCGTACTAAAATCACCACAATCCTTGTCCTTTTCTCCGCTATCGAGAAAAGATCTCGTTTGAGTAGGATTATCGGTCCGAATATACGGCTTGGGAGTTGTTTGGTTTGAGTTGGAGTTCTTTTCGCTGCTAAAAAAAGCGTATCCACCTGCAACAGCAATCCCGCCGATGACGATACCTATGAGTATATTTTTGAGCCGTGAGTTCATATAAAATTTATAAGGAGTTTAATAATGTTCTCGTTTTTGGCCCAACACAACCCACCTGTTCTAAACTATACTTTTGCTGAAAACGCTTAACCGCTTTTTCAGTTAGCGGTCCAAAATATCCCGTAACTAGACCATCGGGGTAGATTTCGGGGTAACGAGCAAGAATTTGCTGAAGTTTCGTTACTTGTCCGTTCTGCATTCCTTTAGCAAGAGTATAAGTTATTGATGTAGCCGTTGTAGGTACTTTTGGTGCGGGAGTTACAACTTTCTCGCATGTCCCCCCCACTTTTTTATAGCCACCATTGCAAGTCCAACCAATCCCAGAAGTATTAGCGTTGCTTGGGACTTTTTTCAGTGGGCAATCGTAACAATCTTTATAATATCCGCTCGGTGGATAAACAACACCACCGCTTGCAGGATAAGTTGGATATTGGCACGGATGTCCTGCATCGCCACAAGTATATGACCCACTATCAGAAGGACAAGAATGCCAACGATGACAACCAGAACGATGTGCAAAAACATCCGTTGGGTCTAATACAACAGAAATGAAAAGTATTATTACTAATATATAATTGCGAGCTTTCATTTATTTAAACAAGTTAGAGAAAAAACCAAATACTTTTTTATACCATGGCATATTTTCTTGTATTTCGCCATCGGCATTATTTGTTTCCGATATTTTATTTGTATTTTCTACTTGTTTCGTAGGCTGTGGTTTGATTTCCTGAATGACAATTTTATTAACTATTGAAGAGTGCATCCAGCCAGACAATACTGGCTCGGCACCCATGACGTTCACTTGATACCATTCTTCGTTATTATAGCTACCAAGAATATCTACTTTTGTTTTGGGATTAAAGTATCGCACAACATCACATTCCGTAGTAGAGGGACATTTTCTTAGTGCCGCGGATGTATTTACTTCACCAGAAAGTTTAGTTTCAAAACTTTTCTTTTTTGCTTCATCAAATTGAAATTCCTTTTTAACTTTGGGAGCAGGCGCGACAAGACTTCTAATTGGTTGTGGTGGAACTGTGACGGAGGGTTTGGGAATAAAATAAAAACTCTCCTCTTCTTCTGGCTCTAGTGTAGTACCAGAATCCGCTCTCTCAACTCGAGTTATATCACAAACTTCGTTGTCATCTTGCAATACAATTTTATCCCATGTGTCCAAATCGAAATCAGTACCAAGATTTACAACTATCTGATGATTTAGATATCTTCTAAATGAAGATGAATAACAGCCGGAATTATATGAAATCAAATAATATCTGTAATCGTAATCACTTTTAATAATCGCCTTCCGCTCGTCCGTGTCTAATTCTTTAAGCGTAAAATAAACATTATTTTGTTTTTCTACACATTGGTTAGAATCATTAAGAGTGTAGCCGCTATCACATTCACATTTTTTACCAATGTAACTATAAGAGGAATGGATGCCATACTTACTCGAGCACGATTTACATTCCAATCCGCTTCCATAACTAACACGAGTTAAATCATATCCGCTACGGCAGGAACAAGTATCGCTTAATGTATCATATTCGGCATTATATCCGTATTTATCCTCACAAATTGAATCTAGTCGCACACACTCAGTCTTTCCAAGAGAGTTTTCACTAAATCCATATCCGTAGCCACATTCACACTTACCGCCAAAAGTGCTTCTGGCATTAAATCCATACTGATTCTTACACGATTGATCTTCCGAAATACATTGAGTTCTTCCAATTAAATCCTTTCCGAAAACATAACCATAAGAACATTCACAAGAGCTACTCAACGAGTCGTATCGTGAGTTATAACCATATTTATCGTGGCAGACACTATCCCCAGATACGCAAGTTGTTTGTCCCAAAAAATCCTTCCCAAAAACATAACCGCTCATACATTTACAGCCACCACTCAAATAATCATATGTTGCCCATATCCCATATTCAGAACATTCACCATAGGCATAAGCTTTGTCCTGCGTAAAAAATGCTCCCGCAAAAAGGAGCACTCCAATCATTAGAAAGATTATTCTATCCGTTTTTGAAAATTTCTGCATAATCTTACGGCTCAACAGTTTCTAAATTGTCTAGGGCATAGCCCATATCATCATATGAACTCCACGCATAAGATTGAGCATCTTCTATATTTGAGTTTGCTTGATCTAGGGCGTCAGAATACGAGTTCGCTTTGTCATCCAAATCAGCGACTTCGTCCTGCAACGATTCAACTCGGCTAGTGAGATTATGATGATCTTTCCAAAACCAAATAGAAAGAATTACTAATAATATAAAAATCCATCCATTGCCTTTTTCTGCCATAAATTATTGCTTAGACCGAGCTTGATCTTTGTAAATCCATATACTTAAAATAGTTGCGGGAACAGCATAAAATATTTCGTCATCGCCATAGCCACTCAAAAACTCGCCGAGAATCATAACCCAAATGGAATATACACAAATTAACAAAACTATATTTTTTAGCCACGATATTGATAAAAATTTTTTTATTTCCATAATATTTCTTCGTGTTTTTTAGCGAAACCGGTAGGTTTTGTATGGACTAGAATATCCTTTCTTTCCAGTGTACGGATTATAATTTCCTTTCGTTGAGTAGTTATCGAATTTGTATTTATTTGGTGATGTTCGATAAGAGGGATATACATAACTGCCAGTTGAAGGTTTATAATACCCTTTTACGTGAACAGTCCTTGCTTCCGCTGACGCAGAAAAAGACAACAAACCGACGAATAGCATGGGCACTAAAATATACTTTTTCATAATAGTTATTTTATAAAATAATTTATATCTTTTCCGTAAAATTTCGCAAACCTCTTTAGCTCTATAACGTCGACCCTCTGTTGTCCCGATTCAATGTTTGAGATGTGCGATTGTGGACGGCGCAGTTTTTTTGCCACCTGCACCTGCGTCAAACCAGCCCCTAGTCGTGCCGTTCGCAATCGTTCCACAAAAACGGCATATTCCTTTGTTTGGATTGACTTAACCATATACTAAATACTAACAAGGTATATCTAGGAAGTCAATATCCAAACTTTAGATATTGTGATAAACTAAAGAGTACCCGCCCCGCAGACAAAAAACTTGACCTCTCGTGCGAGGACGGCTCGGCAGGAGGGGGTTGGGGGGAGGAATGCCGAGCCGTCCGAGCGAAGTCCGCAAAGCCCCGCCGCCTGCTCGTTCAGAGCAGAACACCAAAGAAAAGTTTTGTTTTCCTTTTAGAAAAAATCGGGTGCGCGCAAATCCGAAAATGCGAACAAAACTTTTCTTTGGTGTGGCGAGCGTTAGCGAGCGGCGGCGGGGCGGAGCGAGTTAGTTTCGCTCAAAATAGGTTCGTGCAAAGTTTAGAATTGAGCACCAAGATTTGTATACTAAAAATTCTGTTCATATTTTTAGTATACAAATCTTGGTGCGCCCATGAGGAGTCGAACCTCAATTTCAAGCTTCGGAGGCTTACGTTCTATCCATTGAACTATGGGCGCGAAAATAATTCTTCCAACGAATGGATTGTTTTTACGACCCAATCCTTGGAATCAAATTCGTGCTGACGCCTTTCAAGATATATAAAATCCACGCCGGCGTTTTTAGCAAAATATGCGTCTTCGTTGCTGTTGCCGATATAAACCGTTTCTTCCGGCCTAGACTTCAATTCATTCAAAACAAAATTAAAACTTTCTGACAAGGGTTTTTCTTTAAATCCCCGGTCAAAAATTGACAAATAATAATCAAAGGGAGCTCCGTTTAATTTTTTTATTTCAAACTCGGCGATGTTGTGGGGCGCGCCGGTAATAATGGAAACAATTTTTCCCGCTGCCTTTAATTTACGTAAAACCGGTTCCGAGTCAGAATAAGCATTAGTGTTTAAAGCCCGTTTTTCCGGGTCGTCCATCTTCCTGAAAACTTTCCAGAATTCATCCGCCTCCAATCCAAAATCTTTTAAAATAATCTCATCTCGCGCATTTTCAAACCAAAACTTATCTATATTTCGATGAATCGGAACTTTTCCGCCCAAAATTTTTACTACTGCAGCCAACAGTTGATAACGATATGCCGGCAAAGTATGAACCAGCGTGCCATCCAAATCAAATGATATGTGTTTGTATTTTTTAATCATGGTTTTGATTTCCAGTCAGCAAACCCAGCATCAGCCAGAACAAAATCTGCCCCTGCTGGATATCCCAGAGAAAATGGTCAAAAAGACCAATAAAAAATAAAAAATAAAAAATAAAAAATAAAAAACTTACAGATAAATCTTTTTTGCGCGACCAAACGTTTCTTACAGTTAAGAACAGAAACGCTAAAAAAGCAAGCAAACTGAAAAGGCCGGTTTCGGACGCAATCAACAAATAGATATTGTGAACTGGCTGGAAAATCCAAGTCTGCAGCGTATTATACCTATCCGCCAAAACCGGAACAAAATTTCCCAAGCCCGCGCCAAACAACGGACTGGTTTTAATAAAATCTATTGCTGACTGATTATAAAATTGGCGTAAATTTAATGCCTGGCTGCCGCCGATTGCGACCAGGTCAAAACGGGCAGAAATATAAGGCCAAGAAACAAGAAACCAGAAACAAGAAACAAGAAACAAGAAAATGCAAATTAAAATAATTGGCTTGCGCAATCCCTTGAATCGCCAAGAATAGATCTGCCATCCCAGTAAAGATAAATAACCGATAACCATTACGGAACGGGAAAAGGTAAAAAAGAGGGCGAAAGATAATAGAACTAAAACAACAATGAAAATAATATTTTTTATTGTCATCCCGAACTTGTTTCGGGATCTCTCACCAATAAATGCTGAAACAAGTTCAGCATGACGAGTGTTCTGGTTTTCCTC
>Ga0209211_10009675_pt1 | contig 12772 bp, 10 predicted proteins | sample RifGroA2_FD_183992 | JGI IMG/M metagenome (GOLD analysis project Ga0209211, IMG submission 183992) | Groundwater microbial communities from Rifle, Colorado, USA - Groundwater A2 (SPAdes) (version 2) | ecosystem: Environmental > Aquatic > Deep subsurface > Groundwater | place: Rifle, Colorado... | reverse complement strand
GGGGTCCACAGCGGGGTGTTCCCGGACGGCTCCTGGCAGTCCCAGCCTTACCGCCTTCGTTACGGCAAGGCAAGCTGGGAGATTGATTCTGAGGAGACGGATATAAAACTGGAATTAAAGCACTCCCGGCAGGAGTTGACCACTGAGACCTTTGCCTCGGTTGATGACCAGGCCCCGATATCCACAGTAAAAACCCGGGACCGGCTTTATCAACTTAGCTTTAATTCGGTCTTTCACCCGCGGGCAGAAGATATGCTGGTTCTGGGAGCGGATTTTGATGACGATACGGTAAAGTCTAACCTCTATCTTCCCAAAGCCAAGAGCGTCCAACTGCAGGCCCCTTATGCCAATTATACCTGTAAACTTAAGGATTGGGAAATCAATCCGGGCCTGCGTTACGACCGTAACAGCGAGTTCGGCAGTCAGGCCAGTCCTTCATTGGGAGCGGTCTATCATTTTGAGGATGCCTGCGCTTCTTCCCTGAAGGCCGCGGTATCCCGGGCCTTTAATGCCCCGCCCCTGCTCTGGAAATTTAATGATAATACTGCCTTGGGGGTGGCTGCCAATCCTAATATTAAGCCGGAACGGGGATGGGTTTACGAGCTGGGGCTGGAGACCAGGCCGCTTGAGCGGCTGGAATTCAGGTTTTCTTTATACCGCTCGGACATCCGGGATGCCATTGCCCTGGCCGAGAAGGAGCCGGGGTTGTTTTTTATGAAAAACTTCAATAAATTCAGGAGACAGGGAGGTGAACTGGAGTCTAAGATACATATCTTAGATACCTTGGATTTATCTTTGTCCGGAGAGTTTAACCATATAGAAAACCGGCGGACCGGAAAAGTGGTCAAGGGAGGCGGTAAACCCAGGCAGAGGTTTAACTCCGGGATTGAATATAAGACTAAGAACGGACTGGAGATAAATCTTATCAGCTATTATTATTTCTGGAATGAGCCAGCCTCTTCGCAGGCCCGGGACCGGAAGGCCATTTATGATTTAAAGGCGGGCAAGAGTTTCAAGTATTACCGCTTTTTCCTGAATATTTATAACCTCACCAACAGCAGTTACTGGCAGGATTATTTCTTTCCACATCCCCGCCGCTATTTTGAGGGCGGATTTAGCATAGAGTGGTAGCGCACACTAAAAGCGGATTGCACATATTTCTGGTCAGATAATTCCCCGCCTCCTTATCCTAAAATAAGAGTGTTTATTTTTTTATTTTAAAATTATCCGTCGTGCGGTTTTAGAAAATACTAATTTCTATGATAAATGGCATGGAAGTTGCTTATTTAAAAGACAGAGGCGTGTCTAAGAGACTATTTCTTGCGGGGATTATTATGTTATTAACCCAGATTCCATTACCGGCGCAGGATAACCCAGGGTCAAAGGGGCCGGACGGAGGGACTTTGGTATGGGGAGTATGCCAGAAGCCTGTTGCAATCAATCCGGTGCTGACCACCAGCACGGTTTCCGCGGCAATAGTCCAGCTTGTCTTTAACAGCTTGGTCAGGATAAATTCCCGGGGAGAGATAGCTCCGGATCTGGCTTATTCCTGGGATATCTCTCCTGACGGACGGGTGTATACTTTTTATTTGCGTAAAGGGGTGAGGTTTCATGACGGCCGGGAGTTGACTGCCGAGGATGTTAAGTTTACCTTTGATAGGATTATGGATCCCGAAATCCGCTCGCCTTTCCGATCCGCTTATGAATCGGTAGAAGACTTTAAGGCCACAGGCAAATATGCCTTTCAAGCAAGGCTTAAGAAGCCTTACGCGGCTTTCCTCTATCGGATGGTCAGATACATAATCCCTAAGCATATTTTAGAAAATAATTCTCATCCTGTCGGCAGCGGCCCGTTTAGATTTAAGCAATGGACTAAAGATAATCGGATTATTTTAGAAGCTAACAATGATTATTACGAAGGTCGTCCGCATCTGGATCGGATTGAGGTTAAAGTTTACGCCAATTCCCGGGATATCTGGGTGGCCTTTATGCGCCAGGAGGTTGACTTTGTATTGTTTATTGAGCGGGAGGATTATGAGGTTGTCCGAAATGACCCGGCCTTCAAGGCGTATGCCTTTGCTATTGACCATTATTATGCCTTGGTTTATAACCTGGAGGATCCTTTTCTTTCAAATATAACGGTAAGAGAAGCCCTTGCCTATGGAGTAGACCGGGAAGGCCTGATTGAGAGGGCGGGTTTTGGTTATGGTTTGGAATGTGCCGGGCCTTTTTACCCTCAATCCCTGGGATTTAATCCGGAAGCTAAACCTTTTGAATATAATCCCCAAAAGGCCAAAGAATTATTAGCCCGGGCCGGATTCCGGGATCTGAATAATGACGGTATCCTGGAAAAGGATGGAGAGGAATTAGTCATAAAGGTTTTGATAGATTCCAGAAATGCTATCTATAAAAGAATAACCATGGTCCTGCGGCAGCAGCTGCAGGAGATTGGGATAAAGATAAAAATAGTTTTTTATGATAATAATAGTTTATTAAGCCGGGAGTATATAGCTAAAGAAAGGGTTCAGGCTCAGCTTACCTTATTATTTGGAGGTCCGGCCTCGGAACAGGAGTCTGATATCTGGAGCAGCGCGAAAGAAAAATATAATAGACTATGGACATACCAAAACGCTGGGGTGGATGGGTTATTTGCTTTGGGAGAGAGCGCCTCGGATACTATAGACAAAAGAAATATTTATCGGCAGGTTCACCAGATAATTTATCAGGAACAGCCGGTTTGTTTCTTGTATTATCCTTTTGTGTTTCACGCCCTGTCTAATAAATTTGAGAATACAGAGGACTTTTTCACCTTAAATATGCCGCATTATACAATGAAAGATTGGTATGTCAAAACAGAGAGCATAAAAGAAAGGAGGTGAGAGATAAATGGAGATTATTAAGCAAGGCTCGGATAATGTCTTTGAGGCCGGTCCCCTGAATTGTTGTTTTCCCGCGGGGACATTGAGTTTGCGTTATCAATAATGCCAAGCGATAAATCCTGGGCGGCCGACCAGGATTTATCCGCGCTCGGAGAGAGAAATGAAACCATCCAGATTTAATATCTGGCTTAAAGACTATCCCGGGAAGGACGACTATGTAGTTTTTAACAGCCGGACCCAGGCCCTGGTTAAGATAAATCCAGGGCTAAAGGATACCCTGGATAAACTTGAAGGGCTCAATCCGGAGGAGTTAAGCCTTTTTAGCCAGGGATGTATCAGCGCCTTAAAGCAAAACGGGATTGTGGTGGAGGATGACCGGGAAGAAGAAGCCAGGCTTCAGGATTTCTTCCGGCAGTTAAAATACGATTCTTCGGGCCTGCCCTTTGAGGCTACCATCCTTACTACCTATAGTTGTAATTTCCGCTGTGTCTACTGTTTTGAAGAGTCGGTAAAAGACGATGTCTTCTTAAGCAAAGACACCGGAGATTTAATAGTTAAATGGTTGATCCGCAGAGCGGAAGAAAGAGGCTTTAAACGGGTTTATCTGGTATACTATGGCGGAGAGCCGCTGTTAAATGTCCGGCCGGTGTATGATATCTCCTGGCAAATAAAACAATGGGCCGCCGGAAAGGGTATCAGCTTTGGCTTCGGGATTATCACTAACGGCAGTCTGCTTAACCCGGATTTAGTGGATAAGCTTCTTAGCGTGGGGTTGGAAGAGGTGCGGGTTACCATTGACGGCAGGCGGGAAGATCACGACCGGAAAAGGCCGTTTGTTGACGGCCGGCCCAGCTTTGACCTGCTGATAGAGAACATCAGGAAAATAATTGATAAGGTGCCGGTAGCGGTATCCGGCAATTTTGATAAGGATAATTTTGCAGGCATCCCGGAATTTCTGGATTACCTGGAGGAATTGGGCCTCTTGGCTAAACTCAGCCGGGTGGATTTTGCCCCTTTGACCCCCCGGCTGGGGCCAAAGGCTAACCCCGGGGCTATTGAATTGGGCAGCTGCCTGTCTTTTGTGGGCAAAGACGGACTCTTCAAGGAGGTTCTTGAGCTGAAAAAGGAATTATTGCGCCGCGGCCTTAAGACCAGGACCGGCCTGGCGGTTAATGCCTGCGCCTTGCTGATGCGGGAGGCGGCTGTAACCATTGACCCCCGGGGAGCGATATATAAGTGTAATGCCCTGGTGGGATACCCGGAATTCTCGGTCGGCAATGTGGCCCAGGATGACTTTAACCTTAAATTCCAGGAATTTATGGATATTGAGGCCTGGAAGAGTTGTCCCCGGGACTGCGCTTATCTGCCGATGTGCCAGGGCGGGTGTCGTTTCTTTTCTTATCTGGAGAACAATAATTTCACTGAGGTATCCTGCAAGAAGGAATACTTTGACCGGATTACCCCCCAGTTGATTAAGTTGGAATACCAAAAGTTTAAAGATTCGGCTTAAAGCTTGATGATTAAAAAGACAAACGCTTTCCTGCCTCTTTTAATCCCCTACAAGAAAGAAATCCTGATAGCCTTTTTTTCCATCCTGGTGACTAACCTCCTGGGATTGGCCTTCCCCTGGGTAATTAAGATTGTAGTTGACGATATCCTGGTAAGGAAAGACGCCTTACTGCTGAATATAATAGTAGTATCCCTGGCAGTTATTTTTGGCTTGCGGTCTTATTTTGGTTATCTACGGGAGTATCTGGTCTGTCGGGTGGGAGAGAAGGTAGTCCGCGATTTGCGTCTGCGCCTCTATCTGCACCTGCACAGGTTGTCGGTGAGATATGTTGAAAATACCCCGGCCGGCAGTGTTATCTCAGGGATTGTGGGAGACACCGAAAGCATCAGGAAGTTCTTATTCGGGGGGATGATAGATTTTCTCTATTCTTTTTTCAATATCTTCTTTGTCCTGATTGTCTTATTTATTTTAGACTGGCGGCTTACCCTGCTCTCTTTATTGTTTTTTCCTTTTTTTGCCGGGCTTTTTATAAAGTTTACTCCCCGCCTGAAGGCAGGGCATAGCTTCCTGCGGGGGAAATATGATGAGCTCACCGCGCGTTTAAACGAGGTATTAAGCGGCATTCGGGTGGTTAGCGGCCTGGCCAAAGAGGGATACGAAAGCCGCAGGTTTGCCTTGCGCCAGGAAGAGATACTTGAGGCCTCCCTGGGTAGCCACAGGATGGGCATCTTGTTGTGGATGGCCTCGGAATTCATCAGTTCCCTGGGACTGGCGGTGATTATCTGGGCCGGGGCAAAAGCGGTGTTTTCCGGCCGCATCAGCGCCGGGACATTGATGGCCTTTTATTCTTACCTGGGGATGCTTTTTTCTCCGGTAATCAAGATGGTGATTATTAATAATTATTATCAGGAGGCCGGCGCCTCTTTAGAGCGGATTAACCGGATGCTGCTTACTGAACCGGCAATCCGGGAGTTGAAACATCCGGTTGTTCTTTCCGGGTTGAAGGGGGATGTCTGTTTCTCCGATGTCAGCTTTGCCTATGATAACGGCAAATGGGCGCTTTCGGATATTAATCTACGGGCCCGTCCGGCTGAGACGGTGGCTTTAGTGGGTAAAAGCGGCTCCGGAAAGACTACCTTAACTAAGCTCCTTCTGAGATTCTATGACCCTATCCGGGGGAGCGTATTTATTGACGGTCATAATCTGAAGACACTCCAGCTTGCCTCTTACCGCCGGCGCGTAGCTATGGTACTGCAGGATGATTATTTATTTAACGCCAGCATCCGGGAAAATATACTTTACGCCAGTCCGGATGCCGTTGAGAAACAAATGATCAGGGCGGCAGAGCTGGCTAATGCCCACCAGTTTATCAGCGCTCTTCCTCAGGGATATGATACCCGTATCGGCGAGAGAGGGATTAAGCTATCTTGCGGCCAGAGGCAGAGGATTTCCATTGCCCGGGCAATAGTAAGTGAGCCGGACTTGCTTATTTTAGATGAGGCGACTTCTTCCGTGGATTCAGAGACCGAGCGGCTGATTATTGAGGATGCCTTTAAGAACCTGGCGCGAGGCCGGACTACCCTTATCATCGCCCACCGACTCTCCAGCGTCAGTTATGCCGATAAGATTGTTTTTATTGACCAGGGCAGGATAGTTGAAGAGGGCGGACATTTTGAGCTCCTGGATAAGAAGGGGCATTACTGGAGGATGTGGCAGGAACAAAACCGTGACCCGGTTCTAAGATATGATGACGCGCTTCAAAAGGCAGATTAAGCGGCTCCTGTTAAAGGCGTTTTACCGCAGGCTGGGCGCGCGCATCGGGATAGTTTTGTTTTTGATAGTTACTATTCCGGTGGTGTCCCTGGGGTTTTTGCTGATTACTACCTCTCGTCAGGCTATGAGAGAGGAGGTATTAAATAATCATAAGGAAATCGCCCGGCGCTGCGCGGGAGAGGTAGAGTTATTCTTAAGCAGGCCGAGGGATATCCTTATTGCCTGCGCCGGGATGCTGGGGGTATCCTATCCTGCAGCCTGGAAGCAGGAAACCATGCTTATGGAATTGGTCCTGAACCAGCCGGTTTTCATCCGGGCGGTTTCTTTTGACCTTTCCGGAGTGGAGATAGCCGGTTCGGAGTTAGGCGCAAGTCCGCGGTGGGATAATCTTAATGAAATGTTAAGTGAGGTTACCCTCGGCAGGACCTATATATCCGCCGTTAAGATTTTGGATAATCACTCGCCTTTTCTTACCATAGCGGTCCCGATTAAGAAGCTGGGCAAGGTTGTGGGAATGCTGGCCGGGGATGTGGACATCAAAGGGGTCTGGGAAATTACCGACAGCATTAAAATAGGGGAGAGCGGGAAGGTTTTTCTGGTTTCTGACGACGGAACATTGATAGCCCATCAGGACAAGAAGCGGGTCTTAAGAAACGAGAACCTTAATGGCTTGAGGGAGGTGCGGGAAGTCCTGGCGCAAAAGACTGACGCCCTGGAACTGGATGACCCCAGGGAAGGCCGCTTGATCAGTTCTTACGCCCCGGTTAAAGGACTGCACTGGGGGGTGGTTTTAAGACAAAGACAGGATGAGGCCTATTTGTTTTTAAGGCGGATGTGTTTTCAGTCGTGGATGATCCTGGTCTTGAGCGAATTGGCGGCGGTCCTGGCCAGTATGTGTATGGCTAAGGCCTTATCCGGGGCAATCAGGGATTTAAGCGCTAAGATGAGGGTGGCGGCTTCCGGAGATTTTGAACAGAGAATCAAAACCGGCGTCCGCGATGATATCGGCGAATTAATCCGTTCCTTTAATGAAATGACTAAAAAGCTCAAGAAGGCAAGAACGCGGGAGCGTTTATCGGCAATCGGGGAGGCATCCAGCCGGATAACCCATGAACTTAAGAATTCCTTTGTCTCCATAAAGTCCTTTATCCAGCTTTTTCCCCAGCGCCACCGCGATGAAAAGTTTGTCCATAAATTCAGCTCTCTTTTGCCCGGGGAAATCCAGCGCCTGGAGCGGATGTTCAAGGAATTGTCTGATTTCTCCTCTAATTATGAGTTGCGTATAGACAGGGTTGACCTGAGTCAGCTCTTGCAGGATATCCTGGAGATGCTGAAGGAAGAATTCGCGCGAAAGAAAATCCTGATTAATTACGGTGTTTATTGCGCGGCGGTGCCGAATGTGTCCGCGGATACGCAAAGGCTGAAACAGCTTTTTGTGAATTTAATCCTTAATGCCATACACGCGATGCCTGACGGAGGAGAGCTTACCATATCCGTCCTGGACGCTCCGGAGCAGGACTCAAGCGGCGATAAAGGATGTGTGGAAGTGAGAATCAAGGATAGCGGCACGGGTATGTCGGAAGAGACGCGGGAAAGGATATTTGAGCCTTTCCGCACCACCAAAACCGGCGGGATGGGGCTGGGCCTTACCATAAGCCGTAAGATTGCCCAGGAACACGGAGGCAGGATTGAGGTGGAGAGCTCACTTGGCGCCGGCGCCACATTTACGGTGGCCCTGCCCAAGACTTCAAGATGGACATAAAGGTTATGCTGGTAGATGACCATAACCTGATCCGGGAGGCATTGTGCCTGCTTTTGGAAAACCGGCCCGGAATAAAAGTGGCCGCTGATGCCGCCGACGGCCGCGGCGCTTTAGCCTTGCTCCAGAAAATAAAACCGGATGTGGTGGTGATGGATGTGGCTATGACCGGGCTAAACGGAATTGAAGCCACCAGGAAAATAACCAAAGAGTTCCCCGCGGTCAAGGTTATTTGTCTCTCGGCGCATTCCGAGAGCAGGTTTATCCTGCATATGTTTAAGGCCGGCTCGCGCGGCTATGTGTTAAAAGACTGTCTTGCGGAGGAATTAATCGGGGCCATACATTGCGTGGCCAAAGGCCAAATCTATATCTCTCCCCGGATAGCGGATACCCTGGTTAACGACTGCATCAATAAATACATCAAGGACGATTTTACGGATTTTTCCCTTCTTACCGACCGGCAGAGGCAGGTGCTGCAGCTTTTGGCCGAAGGCAAGACCGCCAAACAGATTGCCTTTATCTGCGGGGTAAGCGTAAAGACGATTGAAACCTACCGCCAACAGCTTATGGACAAGCTCAATATCCACAGTATCGCCGGGCTCACCAAATACGCCATCCGGGAAGGGATAACCTCGCTGTAAGCAGGGTTTAGCGAAGCCTAAAATCAGGGAATCCCTGATTGCGCCGATACGGGTTATTCATTAAAATAAGCAGAAACTATGGAAGAAAACAGGGTAGGAGAAATCGCGGGATTGGAAAAGCGGCTTAAGGCCGCTGAGGAATCGCTGAAGAGGCTTTCTGCCGCCGTTGAACAAACAAGGGATATGGTGGTGATTACCGCCAGGGATGGCAGTATTGAATACGCTAATCCCTCTTTTGAAAGGGTCACCGGTTATTCCAGAGACGAGGTCTTCGGTAAAACCCCCAGAATCCTGAAATCCGGAAGGCATGGCCGGGTATTTTATGAAAGGCTCTGGGATACCATCCTTGCGGGGGATATCTTTAAGGCCGAGCTTATTGATAAAAAGAAAAGCGATGAATTCTACCGCGTTGAAAAGACCGTTACCCCCATACGGGATAATGACGGCAGCGTTACCCATTTTGTCTCCATTGACCGGGATATTACCGGGCATAAAGAGATGGAAAAAACCAAAAGGCTGGCCCGGTTGGGCGAGTTGGCCGCGGACATGGCCCATGAGGTGAATAATCCGCTGATGATTATTTCCGGAAACGCCCAACTTTCTCTTATGTCTGTCTCTCAATTTCCCGACCCTGAAATAAAAAACTATTTGGAAACTATCGTCCGGGAGTGTCAGAGGGCAAAGACTATTGTCCAGAGACTGCTCAAGTTTTCCCATCCGTCTTGCGGCCGGTTAAAAGAAACGGATATCAATATTACCTTGGATATGGTAACGGGTATGCTGGAATACCAGTTTAAACTGGACAATATTGAGCTGGTCAGGAATTACTGCTGGGGAGAGGCTCTGGCGTTGGTTGACGAACAGCAGATGCAGGAGGTATTTATAAATCTCCTGAATAACGCCCGCGACGCTATGCCCGCGGGTGGACGCGTGGAAATATCCACTTACCGTCAAAACGGGATGGTAGTAATAGAGGTTAAAGACAACGGCTGTGGTATGCCTGAAGAGGTAAGCGCGCGGCTTTTTGAGCCGTTTTTTACCACTAAGGAGAAAGGGACAGGGCTGGGATTATCGGTCTGTTACGATATCGTCCGGGCGCATAAAGGCAAACTGCAATTTAAAAGCCGGGCCGGAGAAGGGACCACCTTTATTATTTTTCTCCCCGAGGCCGGCAGGGCCGCCGATGTATAAGATCCTCATTGTTGAGGATGAGCCGGAGATGGCCAAGGTTTTGCGGGAATTCCTGGCAAGGACCGGGTTTGAGGTTTTTACCGCCCTTGGCGGAGAGAAAGCGATAGAGATCTTGAATTCGGCCGTGAAAATAGATTTTATAATCTTAGATATGAAGATGCCTAAAGTAAGCGGCATAGAGGTTCTTTCCGAGATGAGAAATAAAAACCTAACCTATCCTTTTATTATCCTTACCGGTTCAATTGACCAAGATAAATATATCAGAGATATAAAGAATATGGGGTATCCTTCGGTAGAAATCATTTCCAAGCCCGTAGACCTGTTTGAACTGGTGGTGATAATTAAAAATAAACTCGACCTTAAAAGAAACTCATAATATGCCGCCAGAGGTGGTTTTAGCGGATAACGATACTAACCTGAGAAGCCGGCTCCGGGATATGCTGCGGGATGCCGGGCATAATGTGGAATGTCTTTCGGATCATAATGAGATAATTTCGCGCGTGCGGGCTAAAAAGCCGCATCTTCTCATCGTGGACAAAGACCTGGCCCCTGCAGGAGGGATTCAGGTTGCCCGCGAGGCAAGAGAGCTTGACCGCGATCTGAATATCGCGCTGTTAGCGAAAGATAATCTCGGCGCTGAAGATAAGTCTAAGGCCCTGCTCTTAAACGCGCGGGGTATTAAAAAGGATTTAGACAGCCATTTTACTCTTAAGGCGCTTCTGGAGATAAGCCTGGAAATTAACGATAAGGTTGAAGAGAGCCGCCACTTTCACTTAGGGAGGGTGCTTTTGGTGGATGATAACGTTAAAATCCGGACGTCTTTGAAAATCTTTCTGAAGACGCGGGGTCTGGATGTCCGCGAGGCCGCAGACGGCAGGCAGGCATTAAGCCGGGTATACGCCGAAAGGCCAAGGCTGGCGGTTATTGACGAAAGAATGCCGGGGATGAGCGGAACGGAACTTTTAAAGAAGATAAAAGAATTTGACCCTTCAATACAGATTATCTTGATCAGCGGCACCTATGATCCGGACAGCTTCCGGAAGGCGGCGGGATTAGGGGCTTGTGATTGTATTGCCAAACCCTTCAGTCTCCAGACCTTGGAGGCCCTGGTTTTGTCTGTTTTGATTGTGTCAAGAAAGGCAACAAATGGAAAAACCGACACTGCTTGTGGTCAATGACCAAAAGGACCAGTGTGACTGTATCTGCGGATATTTTTCAGAGAGAAATTTCTCTGTGGTGAAGGCCATGACCGGTATTGAGGCCATTGTTATGGTCAGGACATGCCGGCCGGATATAGTGCTCCTGGATTTTTCCCTTGGCGGGATTATGGATGGCAGGAATGTCTTAAGCGAGATACGCGTCTACGACCAGAGTTTGAAGGTGATTATCATTACCGGAGGCACCCTGGACGAAGAAGAGATGCAGGAAATCGTCAGTTTAGGTGTAGTCGGGCTGATTCCCAAACCAATTGATTTACCGGGCCTGGAGACGGTGGTTCGGGATTCTTTGGGAACCAGCCGCAAAGGTCCGCTTGAGCTTGAGGAGGCCAAGGCCGCCTTGCGCAATGTTCAGTCCGGCGGCATATCCTTGATCCGGCTAAGGCATGAACTGGCAAATATCTCTAACGATATCAGCGCCCAATGCGAGTTGTATCTTCTCAATACCAAGGAAGGTTTTTACAAGAATAAAAACTGCCAGGAGCGCTTAGATATGGCAGTAGCGGTGATTAATTCTGTTCTAAATTCCACAATAAAACTTGCCGAATTAAGCCATAAAATTACGGTTTAACCGATAACCAGCCGCGATTCTTTCATTTATCTAAGAACTGCCCCGCCTTAATCCGCTGATTGCCGCAGCCGCGATGACTTGCAGTTCCCTTTCCGTGGTTACTAATTCCCTTCTAATGCTTCGCTACAAGAGAAATATTTAGTTCTTTCCCAAGTTTGTAGCAAAAGGGAAAGAACTTGATTACAGAGATTTTTAAAAGATTACAGTGATTTTACGTCGGCAATAAATCTCTGGAATCTGTATTTAATCGCCGTAATCAGAAGCTTTCCTGTAAAATTTAGCCCAGCGCGCGAAATTTTGTCTTAACTTGATGATAAATAATAGATTGCAGAGAAAGCTTGCTACAAATTCGGGAAAGCTTCAAATATTTGAGCGGTTTTCCGTGAACAATCTCCACCGAGAAAGCGCTTTCCTGAAATCTCGGTTTCGCCCTCATTTTGCCTCTTTTATGTGGTATACTTTAGGTATGTTCCCCAAGCTTAAAAAGCTGATATCCCTCATTCTTTCTCTCTCGCTTCTACTTCAGCAGTCTGTCTTTGCCCAGACCGTCAGCCTTAACCTGGCTAACTATTTTAACCAGGCTTCTTTGCCGGTAATCTCCGATACCTTCCGTCCCGTTCATCTGCGTTATCTCTTCTATGACAGTATCAGTAATGATTTTAAGCTCCTCATAGATAAAGGAGATTTTTTAAAAGAGTCACCAATCCGCCAGGCCGCCAGGTCACCCGAAAAACAAGAAAAAGTCCTGGAAAGTGAAACTCAAAATTTACTCAGATACTTTTTTATCGGGTTAGCTCTACCCAACGATAAATTCTGGGTAAACCTAAGGCCGGACGCCCCGGAGAATATCATAGATGATGACTTGGCCAAGACCGATATCGGAAGGATATTCCTGGAAGCAGATGTCCAGCTGAAGAAGGATACCGCAAGCCGGACCTCTCCCCAGACCAAAGAAGGTAAGGCCTATTGGGATAAACTTTACCAGAAGGCCGAAGAATTATACGGCACAACCAACATCACTATCCCCACCCTAACTAGGCCATGGATTGTCCCGGATGAAATTATTTTAAGAGAATCTCCGGATAATAGCGCCTATATCTATAAAGCCACGCTCAAGGTGATGCTGGAAGAAGATTATCTGACCAGTAGGGGCGGAACGCGTTCCGCCCCTACGCCTGACCAATACACCTTTTCCGATCCCAGGTTACAAGAAATCAATAAATACTCAACT
>Ga0209211_10009673_pt1 | contig 12774 bp, 10 predicted proteins | sample RifGroA2_FD_183992 | JGI IMG/M metagenome (GOLD analysis project Ga0209211, IMG submission 183992) | Groundwater microbial communities from Rifle, Colorado, USA - Groundwater A2 (SPAdes) (version 2) | ecosystem: Environmental > Aquatic > Deep subsurface > Groundwater | place: Rifle, Colorado... | reverse complement strand
TCAGCTTTTGCAATATAATTATAAAGATTCAAAAAATGGTTGGGCGGTGATGGTTGTCCCCAATAAATTTCCCGCTTTTACGCCGTTTGCCGGCAAACTCGCTTTTAAAAAAGACGGGCCGTACCAATGGTTGCCGGGCGAGGGGTTCCACGAGCTGTTTATTTCGCGCGACCATGAAAGACACATACCGGAGCTGACACCGGAAGAGGCGGGCGCGCTCGTGTGCGCCTACCGCGATCGGTATCGCGCGGTATCCCAAGAAAAAAATATTGCTTACGCGCTGATATTTCACAACCACGGCCATGAGGCGGGGGCGTCTTTGGGTCACCTGCACTCTCAAATGATCGCTATGCCGGTAGTACCGATGAGCGTGGCGGAAAATTTGCGCGGATCAAACCGATATTTTCGCGAGAAAGGGAAATGCGTGCATTGCGTGATGATTCGTCACGAATTGCGTTCTAAAAAACGGCTGGTTGAGGAAAACGACCGGTTTATTTTATCAGTGCCGTTCGCGTCCGAAATCGCTTTTGAGTTGCGTATTTTTCCAAAAAAACATCAGTCAAATTTTGGAGCGCTTTTGGATGACGACATATCCAATTTAGCTCAGATGCTTAAGCGCGCCTTAGGCAAGCTCAAAAAAGGCCTTAACGACCCGGCCTATAATTTTTTCATCCATACCGCGCCGGTTGGAGATAATTACCATTATTATCATTGGCATATTGAAATTTTACCAAAGACCTCAACCTGGGCCGGATTTGAAATCGGCACGGGCATTGAAATTTCTTCAATCACTCCAGAAGACGCGGCCAAATTCTTAAGAAGCATTTGAGGTCGGGCTTCCGCCCGTTGACTCGGAGATCCGATGTCCAACAACTGGAATATTTAATAACTCTACTACCTTATTGCAAAGACAAATAGCAATGAGGTAGCTGGGAATCAACGGGCGGAAGCCCGACCTCTCATGAAACTTATAATCGCCAACTGGAAAGCGTATATCACGGATAGCAAAAAGGCGACTGACCTCGTCGGCGCAGTGAGCAAAACCAAAATTAAAAAGAGCGCCGAGGTTGTCATTTGCCCGCCGTTTATTTATTTGTCGTTTGTCGTCAGTTGTTCTGCCTTCGCCAAGGCTTCGGCGGACAAGCAGTCGTCAGTCAAGTTGGGCGTTCAGGATGTTTTTTGGGAAGAATCAGGTGCTTATACCGGCGAGATTACGACGGCGATGCTTGGCAAGTTTGGAGTGAAATACGCGATTGTCGGGCATTCGGAAAGGCGCAACCGGCTAGGCGAGACGGACGAAATGATCAATAAAAAACTAAAGCATGTTTTGGAGTCGGGGCTGACGGCAATATTGTGCGTGGGGGAGCGCGAGAGGGAAGACAGAAAAGCCGTGCCGGAAATAGTCGCGGAGCAAGTGCGCGCCGATTTGGCCGGCGTGCCGCCGCCGTTCATAAAAAAACTGGTGGTAGCGTACGAGCCGATCTGGGCGATCGGCACGGGTGTTGCCGACACGCCCGACGACGCGCTTTCGGCCGCGCTCTATATCCGAAAAACTGTCGCCGACATCTACGGCGCCAAAATCGCCTCAGCTCTGCGAGTGCTTTACGGCGGGTCGGTCAACGCTCAAAACGCGCCCTCTTTCATCAATCAAGAGGGTCTGGACGGTCTCCTTATCGGCAGATCTTCCACCGACAAAAAAGAGTTTTTGGAGATATTAAAAAATATTTAAAAATCCTTTAGCGAGATTCTCCGCCTCTTTGTAATTTTTTATCCAGCGCGCGTTCGGTGTTTTTTTGAACCAGGTTATTTGGCGCTTGGCGTATTGGTTGATTTTGGTTTCCAGAATTTTTATCATCTCTTCTCTGCCCATTTTGTTTTGAAGATATAGCGCCGCATATTTATATTCCAAACCCAGTTCTTCCAGCCGGCGCCACGAAATTCCCCGCGCGCGGAGTTTTTTCACTTCGGCGATCATACCTTGTTTAATTCTTTTTTGAAGGCGCGCTTTGATCGCTGATTTTAATTTTTCTCGAGACGGCTTGATGCCTAAAATAAGCGCGTCGTATTTCGGCGCTGTTTTTACCGTCGGCACTTGGCCGTCATACGACGACTGCTCCGCTCTCTGCGTTCGCGGGTTGCCGGAGTGTTTGGCGATTTCTATCGCGCGGATCAGCCGGCGCGGGTTTTTGGCATCAATGCTTCCTGCTCTCTCCGGGTCAAGTTTTTTGAGCGTTGCAAAGAGTTGCTCAGTTGTTTTTTTCTCAAGTTGTTCGCGCAGTTTCCAGTCGGGCGGGATGTCGGGGTAGCTCGGATTCTCAACAATCGCCTTAATGTAAAGTCCGGTGCCGCCGCAGACGATCGGCAGTTTGCCGCGCTTTAAAATCTCGGCGATTTTTTTATGCGCCATTTTTTGGTAACGCGCGACATCAAAGATGGTTTTAGGTGACGCGACATCAAGCATATGGTGGGAGATTCCCGCCATTTCTTTTTTGGTGATTTTTCCCGTCCCAATATTCATACTCTTATAAACTTGCCGCGAGTCGGCCGAGAGCACCTCGCCGTTGAACTTTTTAGCCAATCTTACCGCTAGATCAGACTTGCCCGACGCGGTCGGACCGAGAATGACAAGTATTTTATGTTTTTGTGACCTGTGGATAACTTCTATTGACATTATTTTTGCGTTTGCTATACTTAAAATTCAGCACTTTTAATCGGGTGGCGCAATTCTCAAGCTATAATCATGCAGATTCAGCCCACCCGGCCAGAAATCAAAAGAGCCCATAAGGCTCACCAAACCCCTTAAGAGTTCCACAAGAACTGACTGAGGGGTTTTATTTTTTCTTTTCTATTTCTTTCGAGAGCTGTTTGATAAACACGCTGAGTTTCTTGGCGCCGAGATCGCCTTTGTCGCGCTTGCGGACAGCGACTGATTTGCTTTTTATTTCTTTATCGCCCACTATCAGAAGATACGGAATTTTTTGCTGTTCGCCGTTTCTGATTTTTTTGCCGATTGTTTCATTTTCGTCTTTCAGCTCCGCCCGGATATTTTGTTCTCTTAGCGCTTTGTAAACTTCTTTGGCGTATTTTTTGTGGCGCGAGCCGATCGGCACTATCCACATTTGGACAGGCGCGAGCCAGAGCGGGAAAGCGCCGCCGTATTTTTCAATCAGAAAGGCGAAGAAACGGTCAAACGAACCCATAATGGCGCGGTGGATGACCACAGGCCTTTCTTTTTGCCCCTTTTCGTTTATGTAGGAAAGATCAAACCGTTCGGGCATATAGAAATCAATCTGCACGGTCGCGATGGTGTCTTCTTTGCCCAAAACATTTTTTATCTGGATATCTATTTTCGGTCCGTAGAAGGCGGCTTCGCCGGAAGCCGTTTCGTATTTTATGCCGATTTTATCAAGCGCGTATTGAGCCGAGCGCGCGCCCGATTCCCAGAGTTTTTTATTTTCAATGTCGCCGTATTTTTCGGCGTTGGCGAAGTCGGGCAGGGAAAGGCGGAAATAATAATCCTTGATGCCGAAATCGCGGTAAACTTTCTTGAACATTTTTAAGATGTTGATTATTTCCGGCGCGAGCTGTTCTTTGGCGCAGTAAATATGCGCGTCATTCTGAGTGAAGCCGCGCGTGCGGATGAGGCCTGAAAGCACGCCCGAGCGCTCAAAGCGGTAAACGGTGCCGAATTCCGCGAGGCGCAGGGGCAGGTCTTTGTAACTATGCTGTTTGCTTTGATAGATCATATGATGGTGCGGGCAGTTCATCGGCTTTAAGTAAAAATCTTCTTCTTCAATCTTGATTGGGGCGTACATATCATCTTTGTAATGGGCGAGGTGGCCGGAGGTTTCGTATAAATCTTTTTTCGTCAAATGCGGAGTAACGACGAATTGATAGCCGGCTTCTTCCTCTTTTTGGCGCATATAGTCTTCCAGTTTTTTTCTCACCAGCGCGCCTTTGGGCAGCCAGAGCGGGAGGCCTTTGCCGATTTTTTCGGAGAATGTGAAGAGCTCCAGCTTCTCGCCGAGAATCTTATGGTCGCGTTTGGCGGCTTCCGCCATCAGCTTCAAATATTCATCAAGCTCTTTTTTGGACGCGAAAGCAACGCCGTAAACGCGCGTGAGCATCGGATTTTTTTCCGAACCGCGCCAGTAAGCGCCAGCGATTTTGGTCAGTCGGAAAGCGTCCGGACTGATTTCTTTCGTGTTGGCAATATGTGGGCCTTGGCAGAGGTCGGTGAAAATAGCTTGTAGCTTGTAGCTTGTAGCTTGTAGGGATGGCGAAATCGTTTTATATATAGAAATCGGTTTTTTATCTTTAGTCAATTCTTCTATCAATTCCAGTTTGAACGGCTGGGATTTAAAGACTTCTTTCGCTTCTTGCGTGGAAATTTCGCTCTTTTCAAAAGCAAGATTTTTTCTGGCCAGTTCGCGCATTCTTTTTTCTATCGCGGGCAGGTCCGTTTCGGAAAGCGGTTTGGATGTTTGGATGTCGTAATAAAAGCCGTTTTCAATTACCGGCCCAATGCCCAGCTTGGCTTCCGGGTCTTTTTCTAAAACCGCCGCGGCCAGAAGATGCGTCAGCGAATGCCTGACTTTGTGTATTTGGTCTGATTGCATGGAGACATTGTATCAAACCCCAACCCATTTTTAAATGTTGACAGAAAGCGGTTTATTTTGTATATTTTATACGAAAGTTCAAAGTAGTTTAAAAACCGAATATCAACCCAATAACAAGGAGGGAATGGCGATGATAAAGATAAAGCGTGATGACAAGGTAGTAGTGAGTGGTCATGCTTCCATCAATCCCATTCCCCGGATAATCGTTTTAGGTCGCCATCCTGCGGCAATCGCGGGTAAAACATTTACAATATAGGGCAGGCCATCTTTGGTCTGTTCTTCTTTTTTACGCCAGCCTCCTATTTCACAAAATATTTTTTTTAAGACATTCAGTCAACTGTTTGACGATCGTCAAACAGTTGACTGAATGAGAGTTGCCGGTTAAAATTAAAATATGAAAGGAAAAATTACTTTAAAATTACTCGAGCATATTAGGGATTTCGCTTCCGATATGATGAGTCTTACGGAAGCATTTTTGAGCGCCGGCTACGGAGCTTCTTCAGGTAGAATGCGGAGCGAGTTTGATAAAATAGAATCAGAGAAAACAAAACGCCGATTAAATAAAACAAAAATCATTGAATCCAGGCATAGATTTTATTCTATGATGAATAAATTGGAAAAAGATGGATTGATAGTTAAATTAGGTAAACAATCAGGTAAAAATTTTAAACTTACCTCCAAAGGAACGCAAAAAATCAAACAATTGAAGAAAAGACGGGAAACGGTTTTGCCGGATCCCATTTATTCTCGCCAAAATCACGGGAATTTTGTTATCGTCGTCTTTGATATACCCGAAGCTGACAGAAGAAAAAGAGTTTGGCTACGATCGGCATTGCGTAATTTAAATTTTCGCATACTTCAGAAAAGTGTATGGATAGGGAAGGTAAAAATACCAAAAAAGTTTATCAGTGATTTGAGAGAATTAAACATGATTAACTATGTAGAGATTTTTGAAATCAGCAGAGGCGGTTCCTTGCAGCAAGTTGTTTAACGACACTATTTTATGTTTAGTCACCTGTTTAACGATCGTCAAACAGGTGACTAATTGCATGAGTAAGACCGGGTGAAGTTCTAAATCTTTTTCGCTGTGTTGCAGATGAGCTTGTAGGAGCCGTTGCGCATATCCACTTTGCCGGAAACTAAAACAATGTTGTCTTCCTGCCACAAATCCCTTGTCTTTTCCAATGTCTCGGGAAACACCACCAGCTCAATTTTATTTTTGAAATCCTGAAGATTAGCGAAAAGCATTGGCGCGCCTTTTTTAGTGATGTGTTTTTTGATGCCGGAAACCATCCCGCCCAAATTCACCGTCCGACCCACCGAATTGTCAGTAATGTCGTGAATCGGCACTGAATGTTTTTCCAATGTATCTTTGTGATGCGCGAGCGGGTGATCGGACACGTAGAGGCCGAGCAGTTCCTTTTCCCATTGCAGTTTTTGCCTGGAAGTCGTCGGTTCGGCCGGGCGCAATCGTAGAGAGCTTGATTTCATCATATCAGAACCGAACAGCCCCATTTGCGAACTTTCTTCGTTTTTTTTGTTTTGCCTGATGTATTCAAGCAGCATTTCAAGATTTTCCAAGAGTTGGCCTCTTTCACCCAACTCGTTCAGCGCGCCGCATTTGATCAGCGCTTCCATTGATTTTTTATTCAGGTCTTTATGTTTAACGCGGGAAATAAAATCTTCAACGGAAGAAAACGGCCGGTCGCCGCGCGCGGCGATGATTATTTCCACGATGTTCTCGCCGACGTTTTTCACCGCGGCCAGGCCGAAACGTATTTCCTCCTCCGACACGACAGTGAATTTCTTGAAGCTCTGGTTGATGTTGGGCGGCGTGACCGTGATTTTCATATTTTTCGCTTCCTCCACTAAAAAAGCGACGCGCTCCACGTCGGCGAAGTCGGAAGTCATCAGCGAGGCCATAAACTCGGCCGGGAAGTGCGCTTTCAAAAAGGCGGTTTGGTAGCCGATCATCGCGTAGCAGACCGCGTGAGAACGATTAAAACTGTAGCTGGCGAAAGGTTCTATCCAATTCCAGATTTGTTCGGCGATTTTTTGTTCTACCAGATTTTTTTTGGCGCCTTCCAGAAATTTTTCCTTTTGAGACAATAAAAGATCTTTTATTTTTTTGCCAATAGCTTTTCTTAAAACATCCGCTTCTCCTAAAGTAAAACCGGCCAGTTTTTGGACTAATTCCATAATTTGCTCTTGATAGATGCATATCCCGTAAGTGTTTTTCAGAATTGATTCCAATTTCGGATGGAGATACACTACTTTTTCTCGTTCATGTTTTCTTTCAATATAACGAGATATCAATTCCATCGGGCCCGGGCGGAAAAGCGCGACCATCGCGACGATGTCTTCAAATTCGGTCGGCTTGAGCTCTTTCAAGTACCGCTTCATTCCGGCCGACTCCAGCTGGAACACGCCGGTGGTGTTGGCTTCCTGGAGCAGGCGGAATGTTTTTTTATCGTCCGGCGGTATTTTGTCCATATTGATTTCTTTTTGGCGGCGCAGTTTCACCAGCTCAAGAGTTCTTTCAATAATGGAAAGGTTTTTCAGTCCCAGAAAATCCATTTTCAAAAGGCCGAGATCTTCAATCGTATGCATTTCGTATTGGGTGACGATTTGTTTTTGGCCGTTTTGCTGGATGGCCGCGCCCGATTCATCTTGCGATCTCGTGGCGTATTGAAGCGGGACCATTTCATCAAGCGGCTCTTTGGACATCACCACTCCGCAGGCGTGCGTGGAAGCGTGGCGCGCCACGCCTTCCAGTTTTTTGGCCATATCCAGAAGCGTTTTGGCATCCGGGTCTTTTTCGTAAATTTCTTTAAGTTCAGCCGCGTTCTCAAGCGCGTTCTCAAGCGTTGTTCCGATAATGGGCGGTATGAGCTTGGCCACTTTGTCGCAAAATTCGTAAGGCATGCCCAGCGCCCGGCCGGTGTCGCGCACGGCCGCTTTGGCGGCCATCGTTCCGAAGGTGATGATCTGCGCCACGCGGTCGCGGCCGTATTTCTCGGCAACATACCCAAGCACTCTATCCCGGCCGGTGTCGGCGAAGTCCAGATCAATATCAGGCATGCTGATACGCTCCGGGTTTAAAAACCGTTCAAAAAGCAAATCGTATTTGATCGGGTCAACATTAGTGATATTGAGGATATAAGAGACGATAGAGCCGGCGGCCGAGCCGCGCCCCGGTCCGACGATGATGCTGTTTTTCTTCGCCCAGTTGACGAAATCCTGCACGATCAAAAAGTACGAAGCGAATCCGGTTTTCTCTATCACGGAGAGCTCGTAATCCAACCGTTGTCCGATTGCTTCGGTAATTTCCGCGTATCGTTCCGGCATTTTTTCCAGACACAGTTTTTTCAAATATGTTTGCGGGGTTTCTCCGGCCGGCACTTCAAAATACGGAAGCTGAATCTTCCCCAGCTCAATCTCCACATCGCACATATCGGCGATTTTTTGCGTGTTCTCAAGCGCTTCTTTGGGATAGGGGAATGTTTCGTACATTTCCTCGGCGCTTTTGAACGAGAAGTCGCTTTGGCCGAGCGTGAGCCGGTCGCCCTCGCCGAGTTTCGCGCCGGTTTGCACTGCCATCAGAATATCCTGTGCTTTGGCGTCGTCTTTTTCCATGTAATGCGCGTCGCAGGTGGCGACGATCATGATTTGATATTTTTTAGCGTAGCCGAGCAGTGTTCGGTTGAGCTCTTCGGAAAATTGAATTTTGGGGTGATGAGCCAATTCAATATAAAACCGGTCGCCGAAAATGTCTTTGTATTCCTGAACCAGCGCTTCGGCGCGCTCTAAATCTTTGGTGATGATCGCCCGGGGAATTTCACCCGAAAGACAGCCTGAAAGCGCGATGAGGCCGTCGCTATAACAGCGCAGGGCTTCTTTATCCAAACGCGGTTTGTAGTAAAATCCTTCCAGGTTAGCGACGGTTACCAACTTAATCAGATTTTTGTATCCCCGGTTGTTCTGCGCCAGAAGCGTTAGGTGAAAGCGCCGGTCGTCAAAGCCGGCTTGGCGGTCGCGCATACCGCGCGCGGCGATGTACACTTCCGAGCCGATAATCGGCTTGATGCCGTGTTTTTTGGCCGTTTTGTAAAATTCAATCGCGCCGTAAAGCGAGCCGTGGTCGGTGAGCGCGAGCGCGTTCATGCCGAGCGCTTTGGCTTTTAGCACCAATCCTTCAATTTTCGGCAGTCCGTCAAGAAGAGAATAGTGGCTATGAACGTGAAGATGGACAAATTTCATAGCGTCATTGTAACAATACAAAAAATCATTTACCACCCTTGACTTTTCTTGTTTGCAGTGTTATTATATTTGTGTAAGATAAAAGCACTTTAACCCAAACTAAGAAAGGAGGATGACGATGTCTAAAAAAACAAGACAGACATTGATCACCAGCCGAGACTCGAAAGGTCTCCACGCAGTCGGTCTCTTCGAGGCCGTCTACAACAAGTCCAAGCGCCACGCTCTCAAGTTCGTCAAGAACTTGCCTGCGATCCCTGATGGTGCCGAAGGATGGTTCGCCATTCCGTCGGTCGACGCGCTGGCCAAGAAGCACTTCCCCGAAGTGACCGATCCGGCAGAGAAGTACTGCCAGACGGTCCAGCTCGTTCACACCAAGATCGCGGCCTCCCGGTCGTTCTACAACTACCGTGAGGGACAGATCACGCCGGCGCAGTTGCGGGCTCACGCTCGCACGGCGCACGCGCTGGATCTCATCGCCGAGACGCAGAAGGGCGACATCCTGATCGTCGCCGCCCAGCTCGGTATGCGCCATCGTGGCAAGTCCGTCCGTCGGGCTTGTGAGGTCTTCGTGGCCAACGAGTTCGGTCTCGGAAGTCTCGCAGTCGGTTCCATCGTCCTGACCCATCCAGAACGGCTCGTCCGTTGGGAGGAACTGGACATGGATTGTTCCGGCGACGAGTTCTCTCCGGAGGCCGGTGGCGACTTTTCCAAGTCTCCCTGCTTCCGCTTCAGCGGCGGCAGGGCCGAGTTCGACACGTACTTCGTTGGCATCCCGTACGGCAGCTTGGGTTCGGTGTCCGGCTTTTTACCCGCCGAAGCTTTAGCGTAGGCGGGCCTCCCGCCTCAGTAGCAGAGCAGGGCTCGCTACGGGGCAGGCAGTAGCCGACCAAAACAATTATGGGGTTGTCCGGATTTTGCTAAAAAGCAATCAATCGGGTAACCCCTTTCTTTTTAAGAGAAGGTGAAAACAAATATTATAACTTTATCCCCTATTGCACGATCGTAAGATTGGGGATATAATTGATAGAGAGTAGAATTTGTCTATTAATTGAATTAATATGTTATTACAAACGAAATTTTGAAAAATGAAAGGAGAAATCACTCTGAAATTTTTAGAAGAAATAAAAGATTTTGTTGGTTCCGGCGCGGATTTGTTCGAAGTGTTTTTAAGAGCCGGCTATGGCGCTTCGGCCGGTAAGTTAAGATATGAGTTTAGTAAAGCTCAAAAGGAGAGACGGCAACGGCAAGAATTGGCGCAATATAGGAAGCGATACGCGAGATTTTTATACAGATTGAGACAGGACGGATTAATAAAAGGAAAAGAGCAGAAATCCGGAAAGTTGGTTACGCTGACGCCAAAGGGCCGAAAGAAATTAATGGCACTTAAAGAAAGATATGCCGGCAGATTGCCCGAAGTATCCGCTTATGACAAAAACGAAAGCGATAAATTTATTATTGTGGTGTTTGACATCCCGGAGAGGGAAAGGAAAAAACGAGACTGGCTAAGAAGCGTGTTAAAAAACATCGGCCTTAAATTAGTTCAGAAAAGCGTTTGGATGGGTAAAGTAAAAGTTTCGAAAGATTTTATAGATGATTTATCGGAGTTGAAATTGATTGATTATGTTGAGATCTTTGAGATAAGTAAAACAGGAAGCTTAAGGCATGTCATTTGATAATAAAAATTTGCAATACTAATTTTATATCCCCTGTTTTACGATCGTATAATAGGGGATAATGAGTGTTTTTATGGATTTTGAGGCGGAGGAAAAAATATGGCGCGAAGGGCGGGTTTTAATCGGCGTAGATGAAGCGGGGCGGGGGCCTCTGGCCGGGCCGGTTGTCGCGGCGGCGGTAGCGTTGTTGCCGATTTCTGTCATTCCCGCCCGCTTCGCCAAAGCTTCAGCGAGGCGAGCGAAAGCGGGAATCCAACATTCATCATATTCCACTGGATTCCCAGTCGGGCCTGCCCTCGACTACGATCGGGGACTGGGAATGACAGGAAAAGATATAATTCAAAGTGATTTATTAAAATTAGGCGTGGCCGATTCCAAAAAGATTTCTCCCAAAAAGCGCGAAAAAATTTTTGAATTTTTGACTAATGATGAGCGCGTGTCGTGGGCGGCGGGGGAAGCGAGCGAGCGGGAAATTGACGAGCTGAATATTTTACAAGCCAGTCTTTTGGCGATGAAAAGGGCGACTGATTCGCTTTTGGAAAAGAATAAGCGGCTAAGGGAAAAACAGTTTTTTGTTTACGTGGACGGTCGGGAAATAATCCCATGTCTTTTAATTGATCAAAAAGCTATTATCGGCGGCGACGATAAAGTGTTTTCCATCGCCGCGGCGTCCATTATCGCCAAAGTGACGCGCGACCGCCTGATGGGCGAGTACGCTAAAAGATATCCGCAATATCAATTTGAAAAGCATAAAGGCTATGGCACGAAATTGCATTTGGGAATGATCCGCGCGCACGGCCTCTCTTCCATTCATCGCCGCAGTTTCAGATATAAATTGTGAATTGACTTATTCATGATTTTTTATTAGATTGTTAAGGTAAAAAGATTTAGCACTTTTAATTAACAATAAATAATCATAATAACCAAAGAAGGGAGGTGAGAGAATGAATAAAACCATTTTCACATTGGACAAATGCGTAGTTTGCGGGTTAACGGCGGGAATGGATAAATCGTCCGACGGTGTCACCTGCGCTCGCGAAGCGTGCCGCGATGGACTATCGCTAACGATTCAAGACTTGCTGGAAGATAGAAAACTCGCCAAAAAAGAGATTGAACAACTTAAGTATCAGTTTATTGAATCATTTTCGGAGGGAGAACAAGATTCGGAGGAAGAACAAGATAAAGATAATCCGGGTTACTACTGACAGGCAGAATCTACGCAATATTTCTGAAGAGAGCGGCGCAAAAAATGCCGCTCTTTCAATTTTTTGGTCGTTTTGATAGATTGAAGCATATGAATCCCCACACTCACAAATCTTATATTTGTGAGCCTGGTGAGATAAAATATAAAATATATTGCGAGCTGGTGTTTTGATTGGTATTGAAGGAGAATTCAAGAACAATCTAAGCAAAGCTTTGTGAGTGTGGGGATGAAAATTATTGTTTTTATAATACTGATTTTGATTGTTTTATCGGGCATCGCTGTGGCGGGCGGTTATTTTTATTTGGAAGCACAAGTGGAAAAGTCAATTTCGGCCGCCGCACGCGAAGGGAAAGTTTTTGAAGTGAAACTGGGAGAAAGCGTGGGCGCGATTGCCGGACGGTTGGCTGATGATGGCTTTATTTCCAAGCCCATTTTTTTTAAATACGCTATTTGGAAAAGCGGCATTGGCGAGTTGCTGAAAGCCGGCCGATATCTTTTAAATTCCGGAATGTCGCCGCTTGAGATCGGGCGACTGATGGCCGAAGGCGGGGTGTGGCGCGATGAAGTCGCGGTGACGATCCCCGAGGGCTTTAATCTTCGCGAAATAGACGAAAGGATCAAGGCGGTCGGGTTTTTGGCAGGCGGCGGTCGGATGCCGGCCAGTTTAACTGTTGGCGACTTCAAAAAAGATTATGATTTTTTGGCGGACGCGCCGGACAATGCTTCATTGGAAGGGTATTTTTTCCCTGATACCTATCACTTTGAAAAGAATACGAGTCTGGAAAACGCGGTCCGTAAAATGCTGGATAACTTTGATAAAAAGCTAAGCGCGGATTTGCGCGAAGAGGCGCGCAAGCAGTCAAAAACAATTTTTGAAATAGTAACGATGGCATCAATTATAGAAAAAGAAGTGATCACGACCGACGATATGAAATTGGTTTCAGGTGTTTTGTGGAAACGGCTTGAGATAGGAATGCCGCTTCAGGCGGACGCAACCGTCGTTTACGCTGTCGGTCGC
>Ga0209211_10009672_pt1 | contig 12775 bp, 13 predicted proteins | sample RifGroA2_FD_183992 | JGI IMG/M metagenome (GOLD analysis project Ga0209211, IMG submission 183992) | Groundwater microbial communities from Rifle, Colorado, USA - Groundwater A2 (SPAdes) (version 2) | ecosystem: Environmental > Aquatic > Deep subsurface > Groundwater | place: Rifle, Colorado... | reverse complement strand
CCCCTCCCACAATTGGTTGTAGGGAACCTCGTCCTCATAGGGCTGTCCGGTCGCCAAGTCAACAACAACCAACTTCTCGTACGCCGGGCGGCGGCCGTCAAGCGTGAAGCGATAGGATATCTCCGACACAGTCTCACCCGAGCGAAGACGATAGGAAACGAACTCCTCAGCGGAAGCCGAAACGACGGAAACGACAAGCGTGAAAACGGCGAACACGAACGCGACGAACAACATTCTAAAGCGATTCATTGTCCTGCTCCATGTGAGATTGTGTCCGGTGAATCGGGAATAAGTCCATCACTGGGCCCATTCCGAATTCACCGAGCGTTGATTCGTAGCCAGGCGAAGCGGCGCGGTGTGCACTGCCTCGCCTGGCTGTCCTTCGATCAGCTGAGCGCGACCTTTGCCAGCAACTTCGGGTCGCTCAACAGCTTCCCTACTCCGAGGACCACTGCCGAGAGCGGGTCGTCGGCGTACTCAACCCTGACATCATCAAGTTCATGCCTCAGACGGAGATCGAAGCCCTTCAACAACGATCCGCCACCGGCGAGCCGAATTCCCGTGTCCGAGATGTCTCCCAACAACTCGGGATCCGTCTTTTCAAATACCAATCTTACTGCGGAGATGATGGCGCTTACACATTCGGACAGCGCCTCCCTGATCTCCGTTGTGTTGACTAGGACTGTCCTCGGCAGGTGTTCAAGCGCATGCCGTCCTTTGATTTCTATCTCTCTCTCCTGATCGAGTGCGTATGCACTTCCAGCATTAATCTTGACGCGCTCAGCGGTCTGCTCCCCGATGAGCAGGTTGTGGTTACGCTTCATGTATTGTGTAACCGCGTCATCCATGGCGTTCCCGGCAACCTTTACCGCTTTCTTTTCATGAATGTCGCCCGCAACGATCACCGCCACATCGGTGGTTCCACCGCCAATATCGATGATCATTGACCCCTTGTTCTCGCTCACTGGCAACCCTGCGCCGATTGCCGCTGCCAGGGCTTCGTACACCAGATGCACCTCCCGTGCCTTGGCGCGGTAGGCCGTATCCCGGATCGCGTTTTTTTCAACACTGGTAATCTCGGACGGCACGCCGATGACAACCCGCGGACGGACGCCGTAGTTCTGCTGCCGCGCCATCCCGATGAAGTGCGCAAGCATTTTTTCCGCAAGCTCGAAGTCGGCGATGACGCCGTCCCTCATAGGGGGGATAACTTGCATCCCTTCGGGCGTCATGCCGAGCATCCTCTTTGCCTCCCGTCCAAACGCTTCAACGGTTGTTCCGTTGTTGCGGGCATGCCGAAGCGCAAGGAACGACGGCTCATTCACGACGATTCCCCTGTTTGGCGCCCAGATCACCGTGTTGGCGGTGCCCAGGTCGATCGCGAGGTCCATGCGACCCTCCAATCAGGCACCGGTTCGAAAAGTGCCGGGCGCTGGTGCCTTTTGAAGGGCGCCGACACGAGTTGCAGCAAAAGCTGAAAGATAATGAAAAAGAACGTAAGATACGTAAGAAATAAAATTTGACCTGATTTCACGCAACATACAGCCAAAGCTACTTAGGAGAAGTGCACGCCTATGGCGAGCTGCCGGACCAAATTCTTGTCTTCAGGACGTCTCTGTATTTGAGACAGACACATTGAACAGCGTCTGTTTACTACAGAGTTGAATTCGGTTTAGATGCCACTTGGACATTTTGCAAGTCTCGAAGAGAGTTGCTATGATATTGTGTGAAAGGTTGAATATGACTCAGTGTTACTATAAAGTGGTTATCGAAGCACTTTTAAAGCTTATTTTGATGTCCAAAACTTCATAATCCACCGCTTTCAAGTACCGGTCCTTGACGTATTCGATTCGTTCCCATGCTAAGATAATGATGTTAATCTTTATAGAAGTTGTGCGGATTTTACAATGTTAAAAACGTGATTTCTCTGGTATGCCTGCGTAATTCTGTTTTATCTGGCGCTGATTTTATAAGCTTTCTTGTCATAGGAAATGAGATGGCAGTAGACGAACAGATGAGGCTGGAACTCAAGAAAGGGATCGACAAGCTGAAAGATTCATTCGATCCGAAGAAGGGCGGCACCAGGAATACAGTGGTAGTTTATGCTCCAGACTTCGGAGACGCAGAAAATAAAGGATATTCTTATTTGACGCCAAGGGACCAAAACAGCATCAGTTTCCCGACATCTCCGCAGTACAAAAAGGATGAAGACCTGGATTTGTTGTTTGAAGACTTTATGCTGACGGGAAGCCGCAACCAGAAACCGGAATTTGTCATTGTTAATAATTACGTGTTTGTTGCGCCGCAGCGCAGGTTTGCCAATCCTGCAGACGGTTCTGCTTTTGTCAGCGGGTTGAATACGGCCATGGAGCACACTGTCTACGAGGTTTTCCAGAATAGAAAACAGGTAAGAGAGTTCCATTACGACAGCGATATGCTTTCTTTGGGGTTCGGCCTGCAAAAAAGAGTGCTGGGCAGCACCACCAGCCAGGGAAGAACCTACAATTACAAGATAAAATATAGTTCTGGTCAGGAAGGCGAAGAGCATTCTATTGAATTGCCGCAGCTTACATTGTTTGTGCGGGATTTTGTTGTTTACATGCCTGATGAAACTCTCGCGGACGCAATCATAAAGGGCGAAGTCCCGTTGTCAGACGTTGATGGCTATCCGGTTTCAGTAAGGTATGCGGACGTCTTGGATCATGTTCGCCCGCCCTTTGAAGATAAGGTGCCTGCAAAAAAGGACAGGGAAGAGAGGCCGATTATAGTGAGGCCTCCCGCCAAAACAGCCTTGCCGCAGCGGCAGCCTTATGCTGCAGCTTCAAGCGCGGAACGTCGTCCTTCTGTGTCGCGGTATTGGCCAAGAATGCTTACCCGTGACGTATTTACCATGGAATATTGGGCATCATGGATTCCCCGCAGCGCAGCGGCCCGGACTCCAAGAATAGAAGCGATCCGAAGATCAGTGGAAGAGCAGTCTACGATAGATGAAATGGTATCAGGCGAAGACAGCCTCAATCTCCGTTGAGTCTCCTGCTTTTTTGGCTTAATACCGCACTTTCTCTGTGTGTTTTTGACGCTCGATTTGTTCCATAGCTATTAGTATTTTTTCTGAATATTATCTGCATGTCTTTCAAGTTCGCCCACATGTCCGACTGTCATTTGGGAAGCTGGTCGAGCCATCCTGACATGAAAGAGTTCGCTATTCGCGCATTCGAAACTGCCATCGACAAGTGCATTTCCGAGCGCGTCGACTTCATAATAATTGCCGGTGACCTTCTTGACACTTCATTGCCCGGCATCGACGTGCTGAAGCGCGCAGTAAGCAAGTTCCGGCAGTGCAGGGAGGCGGGAATTCCTGTTTATATGGTGGCGGGTTCGCATGATTATTCTCCAACGGGCAAGACCATGCTGTCTGTTTTTGAGAACGCCGGGCTGGTTATTGACGTTGCCAGGTACGAGGAAAACGAAGGCAGGATAACCCTCGGATTTACTGTTGATGAGAAAACAGGATGCAGGCTTGCCGGAATATTTGGAAAAAAGGGCTCTCTTGAAGTCGAGTCGTTCAGGCACCTCGATGTTCCTGAAGAACAGCCTGGCTTCAGGATTTTTGTTTTCCATTGCGGCATCGACGAGCACCAAAGCATGCATGGAATGAGTTCTGTTCCAGTTTCTCTTCTTCCGAAAAATTTCGATTATTACGCGACAGGTCACATACACGTGAGGCGGATATACAGGACGGAACGCGGACGCGTGGCATTTCCGGGGCCGCTGTTCCCCACGAGCTTCGACGAGCTGGAGAATTACGACAGCGGATTCTATATAGTGAGCTCTGACGGCGAAATCCAGGATGTTCCCGTGAAGATGTTCGAGACGTTTTTGATCGACAGGGACATGACAGGGAAGACACCGGGAGAGGCGGAAAGCATGCTGATGGATGAGCTGCGGCCCATGCCGAACACGGTGCTGCTCCTGAGGCTTAAGGGGATATTGAACGGCAGGCCTTCTGACATAGATTTCAAGGCCGTTGCTGCAAAGGCGGAATCGCTCGGCGCAATATGCATGAAGAAGAACATAAGCAAGCTCTCTTCCGAGGCGATGGAGGAGGCCGCCATGGAGAATATCGCGAATGTCGACGACCTTGAGAGGAAGCTCGTTGCAAAGCACGCCGAGCGCATGAAGCTGCTCGGCCGCGACAACATTGAACAGCTCATCCTCTCTTTGATGAACGTGCTGAAGGAAGAGAAGGGCGAGGATGAGACTAACGCAACCTTTGAGGAGAAGGTAAAGGAGAACGCGAAAAAGGTGCTGGGCATATGAAATTTTCACGGGAGAAATTGGAGGACGCGAGGCGCGCGGGCAGGCTGATGGGCCAGAGCAATGAAAGGGTAGTGAGAATTTACCTTATAGATTACACGCCGCCAGGCCCGGAAAATCTGGAGCGCACAGATGTCGGCGTCGTGATAGAAAAGGGGCTCGATGGCGTCAGAAATTATGATTTCCTGAGGCTGGGCTTTATAGGCGAAGTAAGCGGCTCGGCCTATTACAAGATACATCATTTCTTCCCGGAGGAATACGCCGCCAGCTCCTGCTTGGAACATGGAAGGACCGATATGCTAAGAAAAATGATGCAGAACGGGGAATTGGTGTACAGGAGAAATGAATTGCGGAGAAAAGTAAGGGCGATGCTGGGGCTTGACTGATGGAAGAGAGCGGCGGTTTTGCGTTCCGGCAAGGCTGTTGTCAAGCCGAGCCTCTTGCCGCTAAAGTCATGGTTCTTTACTGTAAGCTTCGTCGCGACGCGCGAAATCCTCCTGAATAATGGTCTTTGCCTTCTCATTTTAAAGATTTGCGGTATCTTATGAACAGTTTTTATGCTGCTGAAATCGATACGCCTGAAAAATATCCGCAGCTACACGGACGAGGATATAGACTTCCCTCTCGGCAGCAGCATGCTGTCGGGCGACGTCGGCTCGGGCAAGTCGACAATACTTCTTGCGATGGATTTCGGGCTTTTCGGCCTGCGGAAGGGCGAGCTTGAAGGCACCGACCTGCTCCGCCACGGCAAGGACCGCGGCAGCGTCACAATAATATTTGAAATAGACGGGAAGGAAGTTGAGATAACGCGCACCCTCAGGCGGGCAAATTCCGTGACACAGGACAGCGGCACGATTGTCATAGACGGGAAGCAGCAGGAGCTCATGCCCGTAGAGCTGAAATCGAAGGTACTCGAGCTTTTCGGGTATTCGCAGGAAATATTGAAGAAGAACCGGCCGATATTCCGCTATACTGTTTACACGCCGCAGGAAAAGATGAAGGACATACTTTTCGACGCGGAGGTGCGCCTGGCCACGCTCAGGAAGATTTTCTCGACAGACAAGTACGGGATAATAAAGTCGAACACAAAGCTGTTTGTCAGCGAGCTCCGCAGCATGAAGCGCGAGAACGAGGTCCTTGCCCGCGATCTTGAGGCAAAGCTCGCGGAAAAGCAGGAGAAGGAGACTGAAAGGGAAAGGCTGCTGGTTCTGGTGGACAGGTGCGCGATAGAAGTGTCCGCGATTGACTCAGCCCTCGGGAGCAAGCAGGAGCGCTTCGAGTCAGTGCGGAAGAAGATGAATGAGATAAGCTCGCTGCGGAGGGATATCGCCCGGCTTGAGTCCGAGCTCAGGGTGAAGGAATCCAGGCTCCCGAAGATCGCCGGGGATCTGGATGATATGACGGAAAAGATTTCTCTGATTTCCATTTCAGGCGAGGAGATAGATGTCGCTGCGCTGAAGGCGCAGATAGCCGACATGGAGGAGAAGAAGGAGAAGATAATCAGGGAAAATGCCGTAGTGTCGAGCGAATTCAGGCGGTTAAATTCCATCCTCAAGGATGGAATTTGCAGCTTCTGCAACCAGCCTGTCTCCAGGGGCGACTTCCAGAGGCATCTTGACGAGCGCGCGCGAATTCTTGATGAGTTGAAGAAGAACATGGATTTCATAAATGCCGGCGTCACGAAGATGCGCGAGAGCTTGTCAAAGGGCGAGAAGATACAGTATGAGAAGCGGCTTTTGGAGGAGTACAAGCGCCAGTGCGCCTCGCTGGAGAGCGAGAAAAAGAGCCTGTCTTCCGACATAGTTGCATTGCAGTCCGAGATTGGCATGCTCGCGGACCAGGCGGGCAACGAGGACGAAATAGCAAGGGCATATTCAGAGGTTCAGGAAGAGATAAGCGCAATAAACAGGTCAAAGATTGCCGCGGAAAAAGAGAAGGCACGGTGCGAGCAGCAGCTTTTTGACACGGACCGCTTCCTGAAATCTGCCGAGAAGGAGATAAGTGAGAAGCGGCTTGCAAAAGAAAAGATACTTTACATAAACGAGCTCATGAACTGGCTGGATTCGTATTTCACCGCCCTGATGGACATAATCGAGAAGCACGTGATGTCAGCCATCCAGTCCATTTTCAACGAGTTCTTCCAGAAGTGGTTCGGCATAATAATGGGCGAGCAGATGTCGGTGCGCATTGATGAGAATTTCTCTCCCGTCATAGAGCAGAACGGCTACGTCACGGATTACACCAACCTTTCGGGTGGAGAGAAGACTGCAGTTGCCCTCGCGTACCGCCTGGCGCTCAACCGCGTCATCAATAGCATGATAGAATCCATAAAGACGAAGGATATCCTGATACTCGACGAGCCGACGGACGGCTTCAGCAGCGACCAGCTCGACAGGATACGGGATATCATAGCCGAGTTGCAGCTGAGGCAACTGATACTTGTTTCTCACGAGCCGAAGATAGACACGTTCGTTGACAATGTCATAAAAGTGTACAAGGAAGAGCATGTGTCAAAAATAGTTTACTGACAAACAGTTACCTGCAGGAAGAAGCGGAATATCCTGACGAAGACACCCGAAGCATCGCATCTGCCCTTGTTGGCAATCCTGGGTGCTCTCCGAAATCCACGGATCTTGACAAATCGCTAAACAGCTGTCTGGTAAGCTGGTCAGGATTCAGGCAGTTCTGGTAATTTTGCATGTCAATTCTGCCAAGAACTGCATAGGTGGGATTTCCGTCTGCATCTTTTGTGTTCAGGTCTTTTATCGCAATCTCGTATTCTTTGGTATTGATTGGCATGAGGTCAACATCATTGTTGGTAAGCTTGCGCATGGCTTCGAAAATGCCCTGCAAGTATGCAATGCCGACATCATCGTACTGTATTCGGTCGATTTTGCCCCCGTATCTCAGGTTCACTTCGATGCCGTCTTCATTGTGCTTACGTTCCTCGGTATCGCTCGGCCTTGGTGCCCATTCCCTTTCCTTTTCTTCCAGCGCCTTTCTTACGGCGTCTTCCACTGTCCTTTTTGCAATGTCCTCCACTTCTTCTTCCATGGCGCCGTTGTTGTAAGTGACAACTCCGCTGTTGTTGACTGGGCTCTGGTCGCCTGTCTGTATTCCGGGCGGCGCCGGAACCATCTGTCCCCATGCGTTATAAACATAATGCCCATATCCGCCGCGTGCGAGCATTTTCTGTTCGCCTATCGTCGGGCCGAATCTTGATCCGTTCATGAACTGCCGCGACTTTATCTCAAAGTACGACATAGGCACGGGTCCGCATCCGAACGGATAGAAATTGCCATATCTTACATATCCCTCAAATCCTCCGAGAGGTCCTCTGTAAAAATAGAAGTCAGCGGAAAAACCGCTGTGCCCTATGCGAACGCCCGTTCTGAGCTGCGGCGGGATCCTGTTCATTGGCTGCGCCCTTGGTGCCGCCCTTCCTGCCGCAGGGTTTCTTGGCACTGCACGCCCCTGCATCTGGGGAGGAGCCCTGCTTTGCGCAACTGCGGTCCCGCCAAGCGCAAGCGCTGTCGCGCCGGTCACCAGCGCTGTTTTCATGACTTTTCTGGCTTTCATGCATCTACCTATCTCCGCAACCTTTTTATAACTTCAAAGTGACACTTTTTCTGTCCTGTGCAATAACAATTGTTATAGCTCTACAAGGAAACAAATAGGATATTACATCCTTGTGAGCTATATGTGAACCCAGTAAATCATGTCTGGAATCTTTACTGGGTTAACTATAAGTGATAAAAATGAACCGCCCGCGCCTGGTGTATGTAGGAAATGACATGAAGGAGATTCATCACGTGCCGCTCACGGATGGCGATATAATTGCCACCTGCAGGGGCTACAGGGCCGATTTTTGGCGCGAGTGGTCGAACGCCGATACAGTGGTTTACAATTTCATGCCAAAAGACGACAGGAAGCCGGAAGATGGCTAGATTTTTTTCTTCCTTTTTTGCTTGCACGCGAAGCAGACGTTGTTCCCTTTTGACTTGTCGACCAGGCGTATCTTCTTGCACTGTGAGCAGCGGCCTATGAGAAGCTTCATCATTATTACTGTCGTGGAGCATAGATTTTACATAAAGCGAGGTCAGTGCATATCATGTTCCTCGTCTTTAAAATTTTTAAAGACGTTTTCCTTTTCCTTTGCGGATTTTTTCGACTCGTTTATCATGAATTTGACCTTTCTCAGCTGGGGAATGACGTAGCCGTAGACCTTCTTCTTCTCGTAATTCGACATATGGTGCTCCTCGAGCGATATTATCGACGGTTCGATCTGGTCCAGCATGCGGAGTATCTCGAGCCTCTGGTCGATCTTGTGTATCTTGTCCGTGTGTTCGCGGAGCCTGTCATACTCCTTCCGCAGCTTGTAGGCATTTTGCCTTCTCATGATGAAGTCTAGCAAGCCCATGGATAGAGTTATGCCGGATAGGATAAATAAGCTGATTTGGCTGCTGTTTGCGCGGGGCAGATGCTTGTCGATATTTTTACACAAAGGAATTTTTGAATGAGGACAGTAAAACCGTCTCATTTAAGCAAAGTGAGACATATTACACATTAGATGGTTATGAGATGGATCGGCATCGACGAGGCTGGGAAGGGCGATTATTTCGGATACCTTGTGATTGCCGGGGTAGTTGCTGACGACGATGCTGCGACGAAGCTCAGGGAGATCGGCGTCAAGGATTCGAAGATGCTGTCGGATACTGCCGTTGCAAAGCTCGCGACGAAGATAAAGAAGGCATGCAGGCATGACATCGTGAGGATTTCGCCGGAGAAGTACAATTCCCTTTACAAGAAGTTCCAAAGCCTCAACAAGATGCTCGCATGGGGCCACGCGAGGGCGATAGAGAATCTCCTGCAGAAGAATGAGGTGGACTTTGTCGTTACCGATAAATTCGGCGAGGAAAAGTTTCTCAGGAATATGCTGTTCGAGCGCGGCAAGAAGGCAAAGATAATCCAGAAGATCCGCGCGGAGAGCGATCCGGCTGTTGCGGCAGCTTCTGTTTTGGCAAGGGCCGAATTCCTGCGCACGCTCAAGATGCTGTCGCTGGAAATTGGTTTTAGTTTGCCAAAGGGTGCCACTCATGTGGAGGAGTCGGCAAAGCACCTCGTGAAGAAGTATGACGAGTCTGTGCTGGATTTCGTGGCGAAGAAGCATTTCAAGACGACGAAAAGGGTGCTCGAGAAATAGTTCTGGTGGATACTGAAGCGTTTATAAAAATATCTCTTATTCTAAAAGCATGGTTGAGCTGCGGGATAATGTCATGAGATTGACACTGAAAAGGGAAGTTGATGAATCATACGACATTGTTTTCGGATATGAAATGTTTCCTCAGATTGCAGGAAATTTGAGAAGCAGCCCCATCGGATCAAGATATGCAATTATAACTGACTCTAATGTTGGGCCATTATATGCAGAAGGTCTGGAAGAATCATTAAGGTCTGAAGGTTTGAAAGCTGATACATTTTCTTTTGAGGCAGGGGAAGAGAATAAAACGCTTGATTCTTGTGAATCCTTGGTAAGAGCCTTGGTGAGGTCCGGCTACGGAAGAGATTCAGCTATACTTGCATTGGGCGGTGGGGTTGTGGGAGACGCAGCGGGGTTTGTCGCAGCTGTTTATAATAGGGGTATCCCGTACGTGCAGATTCCAACTACTGTTCTGGCGCAAGCCGACTCCTCAGTTGGGGGCAAAACTGCTGTTGATACCGAGTATGGGAAAAACCTAATCGGCGCGTTCAAGCAGCCGGAAAGGGTTTACATCGACGTTGCTACCCTGCGCACGCTTCCCGAAAGGCAATATAGGGCGGGATTGGCAGAAACCATAAAGCACGGGGTAATTCAGGATGCGGATTTCTTCAGGTATCTCGAAGAAAATATGCATATAGTTCTTCAAAGATCTCCGGAATCATCACTTCATATAGCCAAGAATAATTGCAGAATAAAAGGCAATGTGGTGGAGATTGATCCGCATGAAAAAAGCCTGAGGAGAATACTGAATTACGGGCATACGGTAGGTCACGCATTGGAACGATTAAGCGGCTATGAATTGTTTCATGGCGAAGCAGTCTCGATCGGCATGATGGTTGCCGGAAGGATATCCAATGAGCTGGGATATTTTCCAGAAGAAGATTTGGAATGTCAGGAAAGATTGTTAACTGCAGCCGGCTTGCCAACAAAAATTCCTCCTTCCATGACAGATGGTTCAATAATAGCCGCTAGTTCGTCGGACAAAAAAGCAAAAGACAGCAGGGTTCGGTACGTTTTGCCTGTTTCTATAGGAAGGATGCATGATTTTGACGGGGAATATGCAGGATATGTGGATGATAAAGTTGTTATAGAAGCGCTCAGACGGACAAGACAATAAGATAGAAAGTGAGTGATTTTTATAGGCTTGCAATAAAGTTTTCTCCATGGATTCTGGCGGCATCATGGCAAATCCAGTGATAATTGATGACTGGGTACTTGCAGACATCGATGAAGTTGCAAGGTATATCGTGGAGGTTTTCGAGAGTAAAAGAAGGCCGGTAGTCCTGATATTTGAGAAACCGGAGGATTTTGAAGAATATACAAGACCGGATATTTTTGCCCCTGCAATAATAGATGGCGAGACGTGTCTAAGCATGCCGAGCAGCTACACGGATGCGACGTTCCTTGAAGGGCGACTGGCTGACATGGGTTATAGGCCTGTAGAAGTATCCTACGGAAGAGTGATGCCTTACGGCAAGGATTGCGTGATGTTCACTTTTGCCCCTGAAATGCCCGAAAAGAAGTAGTCAGCTTTCCTCGTCAGAAACATCCTGTCTTGCATCCACTCTCAGTTCCATTCTGTAAAGCCATCTTATCTTTCTTACCTCGCTGGACAGGCTGGCCATCCTTGTTCTTGCAGTCTCAAGGTTGTCGTTGCTTATGTAGTCCTTTATGGCGCCTATCTGGCTCTGCGCCCTGTCGATCCTGTTTTGAAGCAGCGCGGCTGCGGTAGAGTTCGTGCTTATGCTTGCTTCCATTCGGTCGAGGGTCCGCTCGAACTTGCTGAGCAAGGCAGTCACGTATCTCTTTGTCCTGCTTTTCGAGATGCTTCTTTCATTCTCAAATGAATCATGCCTGCGTTCCTGCCACCTGCTCCAGCTTTCCCTGGCCGCTTTCAGCGCCGTTTCGCTCGCGCGTTCGCCGGATATCTTGCTTGCTGTTATGTTGTTCGCCTCAAGCTGCGCCTCTATGTCATTCGCCAAAGCCGGCTGTCCCACGATTCGCACATCAGTTATGTTATTGTTATGCACGAGCCCGACCAGCCCCGGAACGCCGTCCGTGCTTGAAACAATCCGCACCAGTGTGTGCCTAGCTGCATGCCCGCCGTAGCCAAGAACATGCTTCCAGTGCGGCGCCGCTATGACAAGAAGGCGTAGCGTACCGTTGCTTGTGGCATTCCTGAGTGTTTCCAATATGGTTGCTTCTCTTTCGCTCTTGCTTCCTGTTATTTCTTTCAGCTGCAGGTGCGCCAGCCCGGATGTGCCGGGCGGGCCCATGAAAGTCACGCGGCTTACGTTGAGATCTTCGAGAAGTTCGAGCACCTCGTCGGGCACATGACCTCTTGGCACAGGCACGAAGGGGCAGTCGCCGGCAGCTATCTGCACCGCATCTGTATGCAGCTCCGTGTCGGCTTCGCTGTCTTTTGTGTCATCAGCCAGCACGGCACATCTTGCATCAGTCCAGAAATATCTTGCGACCTCAACCGAGGTCCCTGTCCTTTCGGCGCCCCACAGCCTTATGACCGTATAGCTTTTTTCCAGCTCCGCTTCCGTTTCATTGCCGATGACGGCCGGTCCCCCGACAAGGATGACCGTCTTGATATTGAGCCGTGCCAGTTCCGCCTTCACGTCGTCAGTCAGCGTGCCGTTTTCCAGGATGAATATTGGGAACCCTGTTTTCTCGCCAGCCGCCTTCGCTATGAGCATGTCGACGGAAGTAATGTCGGATGCGAGCAGCGCCTTGTCGACCGGCTGGGCCAGTGCAAAAGGCGACAGCATCACAAGAACGAGGGCGGCTATAATTATTTTCATTGTCATTATATTGACGCGGGTGCTTTTATTTCTATTTCCGTTTCTCTAGGCAGCCTTTCAGCCACTTCTCGTATTTCTTGTTTGCAATCTTTCCCTTCCACGGATAGATGCTCTCTATCGGGAAGATGTTCGCGCACACAATGAGTTTCTTTTTGATAAGGTGCCTTGCTATCCTTTTTGCTTCTGTTCCGGTAGGGTTTGTGATATAGACGAAAATTAGGGGCATAGAAATACTTATACGGTTGAATTATTAAGTCTGTCAAGAATCTCAATCAAAGTTAGTTCAGATTGTTGGTAAGCATTTCCTTGAGTTTTGGCTGGATTTCCACCACCGTCAAAATAATCCGGGCACCATACGCCGTCATAAAAAATGAATTCATATCCAGCC
>Ga0209211_10009671_pt1 | contig 12778 bp, 15 predicted proteins | sample RifGroA2_FD_183992 | JGI IMG/M metagenome (GOLD analysis project Ga0209211, IMG submission 183992) | Groundwater microbial communities from Rifle, Colorado, USA - Groundwater A2 (SPAdes) (version 2) | ecosystem: Environmental > Aquatic > Deep subsurface > Groundwater | place: Rifle, Colorado... | reverse complement strand
GCAATATCACGCCTCTTAACGGTCTCTGTCTGAAAAGCAGGCGGCTTGCCATCCTTCCCGTTAACAAGCCTGTACGTAATCAAGCCTGCTGCAATTAAAATGACGACTGCAATAATTAAATAAATCCACTTTTTCTTTTTCATTGATTATGAGGACATTCTATCTGCCCATCCTGCTTCATTGCATTCCCTATAAGGTCGAGAAACTTTTTTTGCTGGTCACTGTTTAATGATGCCTTTACCTCAAGTATATGATCGGTTATTTTACGTTGCATCTCTTCCTGCATGGTGCTGATTTCAGATATAGCGGAACCGATCGCCTTCCTGTCCGGGTTTGCTGCGCGCAAAAGCGTGAAAAGGCGGGTCCTTTTTTGTGCTATCTCATGTCTTCTTCTGTCTATATCCGCGCGGAATGGTATTGCCTGCTCTCTCATGGCTTTAAGTTGTTCAGGCTTTAAATCAAGTTCTTCGAATATGAAACTGCCTTTTTTTATCTTGTACCCGAAAGGCGAGACCCAGTATCCGGACTGTTTGTAGTATTTGTACCCGGCAGTGCCGAGAAGAGATAAATTAAGGACCAGCGATGCGACAAGTACAAACTTCAAAATATTACCTTTCATGTCTGACCTCCGTCATCGCGAGATAAGCGTTGCCCACTGAGCCGGGGGGCACAGGCTCGAATATCTCAAGAGAAAACGATGAGGTAATGCCCCTGTTTTCAGGCCCAGCACCATTAATAAGAAAAGTGCCTGATATTATCCCCACACCGACCATTGCCAGTACAACTATAGTTTCAGCGAACTTTGCAAATACAGGTATCCAGGCTCCGCGACTTTTTTTATCGGAGGCTGCATTTGCCATTACCCTCGTTGCAAATCCATATGGCGCTTTAAATCTGACAGGCTGGGCAAACAGGTCATGCAGTTTCATGGCCCCCTCCAGCTCGCCCCTGCAACTCCCGCAATTATCCATGTGCGATTCAAGCGATTGCTTCAGGCCTGAATCCAGTTCACCATCCATATACGGTGAGATAAGCCTCTTTGCCTTTGTACACCTCATCACAGCCTCCTGTTAATAATTAAACGGACTAGCTTCATTTTTGTTCCATGAACTCTTTCAGTAATCCCTTTAGTTCTTCACGCGCGCGTGAAATCCTTGATTTAACAGTGCCGATGGACACATCGAGCACATCTGAAATCTCTTCATACGAGAGCCCCCCGATCTCCTTTAAAACGATAACTGTCCTCAGCTTGTCGGACAATTTCTTCAGGGCAAGCTGTATTGCAACTCCTGTCTGCTTTGATTCATAGAGCCTTTCAGGAGATGGTGAATCTGATGGCCGTTCAAGTACAAAATCCTCTCCTTCGGATGACCGTTTAAACAGTGATTCAAAAAAAGGTCTTCTTTTATGGTCAATGCATGTATTGACTGCAATCCTGTAAAGCCATGTATAGACAGAGGCTTCAGGCCTGAAGGCCTTCAGGTTTTTATAGGCCTTTATAAAGGTCTCCTGGGCAGCGTCATCAGCATCATGAGGTTCCCCAAGCATATGCCGGCAGAGGTTGTAAATCCTGTCCTGGTATTTGAAGACGAGCCCTTCAAACGCGGTCTCTTCGCCGTTTTTGAAACTGTTTATTAAATCCAGGTCGTCCCGATTTTCAGCCATTTGATATATTAACGGATAACGGGAGGTTTTGTTTCGTATTTGCAGGCAAGTTGAAAATTATTGTTTTAAATGGAATAATGAAGGATGCGTACAGATTTGGAGAATGCAACTTCCGGCATACAACAAAAATATCCGGTATATTTACTGACAGCCTGGACCGCGCTCATAATCCTTTCAGTCATATGGAACATCTACCAGAACCATCAGGACACCCATGCCAAGGCCCTGATCGAGGCAAAGACATATTATGAACTAAACCTCGCATATCGTAAATGGGGGTCTATGCTGGGCGGCGTATATGCCAGTGTTGATAAAGTCACACCCAATCCGTATCTAATAGTCCCTGAACGAGATGTGACCACAACCGACGGCAAAAGGCTTACGCTGCTTAATCCCGCATATATGACAAGGATGGTTTTTGAACTTATCAAAAGCAAATCAGATCTTCCGGTGGTCAACAGCAAGCTTACAAGCCTGAAAAGCCTTAATCCCGACAATACCCCGGATGAGTGGGAAAGAAAGGCACTTCTCTCGTTTGAACAAGGCAAAAAAGAAGCCAACCTGTTCACTTACATAAACGGCATTCCATATCTCAGGTTTATCAAGCCCTTTGTTACTGAAGAAAGTTGCCTGAGGTGTCATGGGAACCAGGGTTACAAGGCAGGAGATATTCGCGGAGGGATCAGTTTTGATATACCGTTAAGACCGTATTATGACAGCGAGGCAAAAACAAGAAACATCATAATTCTCAGCCACATATTCCTGTGGCTTATAGTAAGCTGGGGGATCTTTGTTTTTTCAAAAAAGCAGAAAGAGGCCCTTGACAAGATAAGAATTTTGCAAGGGTTCATCCCTATATGCGCTTCATGCAAAAAGATACGTGATGACAAGGGCTTTTGGAACCAGATGGAGGCATATATCAGCAATCATTCAGAGGCAGAGTTCAGTCACGGGATATGCCCTGAATGTCAGAAAAAGCTTTATCCCGAATTTTTTAAAGACAAGGAATAATTCATTGGGTTATGGATAAAGAAACAGAAACAGCCCCGGACCGGAACTTAAAAAACCTTGAAAAAAAAGTAGAAGGACTCTCTTCCCTTTTCCAGGTTTCCGCCATTATCTCTTCAACCCTCAATCTAAGCGACCTGATGAACATTGTCATGGACAAGGCAAAACAGGAGATGGAGGCAGAGGCATGTTCCATACTTTTTTACAATAAGGAAACAAACAAACTCGAATTTGAGGTGGCGATCAGCGAAGACGAACAAACTTCCTGTGTATTAAAGAAAAAGATCACCCTTGACGTGGGTCAGGGCATAGCGGGCTGGGTTGCCAAAAACCTTAAACCCCTTGTCATAGACGATGTCAGTACTGATAAACGTTTTTACGGAGGGGCGGATAAGCAGACCGGGTTCTCAACCCGAAACATTATCGCGGTCCCCCTTATCGGCAGGAGCGGCCTCATAGGAGTCGTTGAAATTATTAACCCGAAAAAGAAAGATTACGACCTTGAAATATTCGACATCCTTTGTAAACAGTTTGCCATCGCGATTGAAAATGCGTTACTCCACAAGGAATCCATAGAAAAAGAAAAGCTTAAACAGGAACTTGAGATCGCATCGTCCCTCCAGAAAAGTTTTTTGCCCGTGTCCCCGGTCTTTCAAAAAGGCAAGGCAACAGTAACAGGAGTAAACATCCCTGCAGCAAAGATAGGCGGTGACCTCTACGACTTCATTGAACCAGTTGAAGGCAAGCTCGGCATATTTATAGGTGATGTTTCAGGCAAAGGGGTCTCAGGCGCGCTTTACATGGCAAAGATCATCAGTGATTTCAGGTATACCGCTCTTACAAAATGCTCTCCAGAGGCAGTGTTCAATGCATTAAACCGCATATGTTCCTGTTCTCCGAGGGGAATGTTCTGTACCGCTGTTTACATGATTGTTGATACCGCAACCGGGGGCCTTCAATGTTCTGTTGCAGGACACCCATCTTTTCTATGGCTTACCGGGAAAGATGTCAAGGTAATGGCTGTCGAGGCTGGCCCGCCTCTCGGCATCATCCCTGTTGAGTATACTTCAACAGCCCTGTCCCTGAATGACGGGGACAGGCTGCTCCTGTTTACAGACGGGGTCTTTGAGGCAAAAAACAGGGAAGGCAAAAGACTTGGGTTTGATACTCTTGTGGAATTTGTAAAAACGCATCAGGACAGCGATAATCTTGTTCAGGCCATTGTTGATTTTGTGAATGATTTTTCAAGGGGCACAGAAATGGCAGACGACCTGACCATAGTTGAAATAAAGTGGGGAAATTAATTTAAGATGAAAGACTCCGTGACTGTAACCATCCCGTCACATTCTAAATATCTTTCCATGGTCCGTTCCATAGCGGAGAAGATGTGCAGGATATGCGGCATGGCTGACTCTGAGACAGAGGACGTTAAACTCGCTGTTGATGAGGCATGTTGCAATGTGATCAAACACGCCTACAAAGGCGACACTACAAATAAGATTGTTGTAAAATTCAGGGCGGTCCGGAAAGGATTTGAGGTCATCATAGAGGACAGCGGCCTGAAGGCCGACCCTGCATTCATAAAAGGCAGGGACCTGGATGATGTGAGACCGGGCGGCCTCGGCGTACACCTGATAAAAAGGGCCTTTGATGTATTTGAATTTGATGAGCGCAAAAAGACAGGGAACAGGTTGGTACTTAGAAGACAATTATGAATTACGAATTAAGAATTATGGAAGGGTTATGAGTTATGGATATTGAGATAAGAGATTATAAGGGAATGAAGGTAATTGCGCCTTCAGGGGAAATTGACATGCATTCCTCTCCCGAATTGCGAAAGATATTGATGCAGTTCGTAAATGAAAAGGCCCCTGTGCTCTTTGTTGATTTCAAAGGGGTTGAGTATATTGACAGCTCAGGGATTGCGACCTTTGTGGAGGGACTCAAGGGGATGATGCCGTACGGCGGAAAGCTGAAGTTCCTCCACATACCTGAAGGCATTATGGAGATTTTCAGCTTTTCAAAACTGGACAAGGTTTTTGAGATTTACGTGAATATAAACGATGCGTTTAAGGGCTAATGCCGATATTTAAAAATATACATGATGCCTCAAAGATAATGAATGACACCTTCTACTGGACTGTCATCTCTCCATTTAAGGGCAAGAAGGTCAGGTACAAGGCGGTAATATCCGAGGTCGTAAAGACCGGCTACAATTCCATACCCATTGTAGCTGTCATTTCCCTGTTTGTTGGCATCATCCTGGCGCTCCAGGCGGCCTATCAGTTGAAGAGGTTCGGCGCTCTGATATATGTCGCAGACCTTGTCGGTGTCTCTATAACAAGGGAGCTCGGTCCGATTCTCACTGCCATAATAGTGTCCGGCAGAAGCGGTTCAGCCTTTGCCGCTGAGATAGGCTCTATGAAGGCAGCGGAAGAAGTTGACGCCCTGGTCAGCATGGGCATCAACCCGGTGAGGTTCCTTGTGGTGCCGAAATTACTGGCGCTAATGTTCATGCTGCCTGCGCTGACTGTAATTTCGGATTTCATAGGACTCCTGGGCGGCTTTCTCCTTTCCGTGACCCTCCTTGAAATACACCCCTACAATTATTTTCAGCAGACGGTCAACGCCCTTCTCGTAAAAGACGTGATGACAGGCCTGATAAAGGCCTGGGCCTTCGGTATAGTGATAACAATAGTCGGTGCTTACCAGGGGTTTAAAGTGGAAGGCGGCGCTGAAGAAGTAGGCCAGCGGACCACCGCATCGGTCGTAACGTCAATCCTGCTGGTGATTGTCTTTGACCTTTTCTTTACAACGTTGTTTTATTATTTTACTTAAGAATGTTTCCGTCGAGGACGCATAATGGAGGGCCTGGATGATGGAAAAAATTTCTTTTGACGTGGGAAAAGAACTTTGCGATGAATGTTCGCTCGCCCTGCGCAGGTTTATTGGGCATTTGGAAGGTGTCGAGTCCATTGATGTTGAAGAAGGCAACGTTGCCGTATCATTTGATGACAGAAAAATCAAGATGGAAGAACTTTCCAGGATCACGAAAGACAGTATAGAAAAACTGGGATATAAGCCGAAAGGCTAATTCGAAGATTGTTTGCAATTCATACATTGTGTTGAAGGTCGCTCCTTAATCTGATATGTTTAGTAAAACGCCGGGGGAAAAAGATGGGTTGGGAGTTCAAGCCTTTATGTTTTTATCGGGAACGATGGGGTCGTCCCCCCGAGAAACACAATTATTCGGCGTGTACGAAACAGTCTCCCCGAACGAATGGTTCTGTTAACTTTGCCCGGTTACAAGGCAATGGGTTATCGCTTTGATAGGCCGTAATTGCTGTCCTGTACTCACAGGAGTCAACGGGGTTGAGCATATTCATTATTGTGCGGGGTATAAGCGAAAATGCTTAGTGGTCGGGTTAAAATATACCTCAAGTGTAAAATCAGAACTTGATCTATCAGTCATGGTCAGAATAGTTTTTTGACATCTTGACAGATATATATACAATTATTACAATATGTATATACAAAAAGGAGGTCTTGATATGAAGAGTGCAGTCAAAATGACATCAATCCGCCTTGACACAAGACTCGCTAACGAAGCCGTTAAGACGTTGGGAGCAAAAAACAGGAGTGAAGCAGTGCATACGGCTTTGCGGGAAATAGTTGCCCTTGGCAAGTTCAAAGACCTTATGGCAAAGCACGGAGGCCTGCTGGACTTCGAGGCCCATGGCAAGTAGCATACTCATTTTTGATACGTCTGTTTTCATTGACCACTTGAGAACAAATAAATTCGAGGATAGATTCAAAAATCTCAATGGAATTATCAGGAATTCATCAGTTGTCCTGTCAGAACTGGCCCGTGGTGCAACAAAAGATAAGGAAGTAATGTTTCTGCGTATCCTTGCCAGGAACCATCCTATCCTGACCCCAACAGAAAAAAACTGGCTGGAATCCGGCGATATCCTATCTCGTATTTACCGCGATAACGGTTTTACTTCTGAAAAATTAAGAGATTTACACTTTGACGTCCTAATCGCCCTCACCGCGCGAAGTTATGGAGCTACTGTTATTACCTGCAACAGAAATGACTTTGAACTTATAAAGACATACAGGCCGTTCTATCTTGAAATATGGTAAACATTAAAGCTTAATCTCACATTGTCTGTCAGGTCAAATATTAACAACTACAACTGGTTCCTACTCACAGTAATAGTCATTTTTTAAACGGATTTTATAATTAAGGGTTCTAATAGAAATTGTTAAAAGTCTATTAAATATAATCACACCAAATGCAATAATACAATGCCTGACACCGCCACTATCTGAAATCAATGAGAAAGGCATATCTTCAGGCATCCGATGTTTGTTTTTCCCCATTAACTATAGTCGAACCAAAGCCTGGATGTGTCTCACCAACCTTACCCTTACGACAGAAAGAGACTATTACACATTCGTAGCATCTTGGAGACCTAGCTGTGCATATCTTTCGTCCATGAGAAATCATATTTACATGCAATGAGAACCGCAATTCTGAAGGTATTAGTTCTTGTAGACGATTCATGTTCTTTGCAGTGGGATTATTGTCTATGTCAACCCAATCCAGTCGTTTTGAGATACGCCAGCAATGGACATCGACCGGGAAAACCTGACGGTCAAACGAATAAAGCATTACGCAGCGGGCAACTTTTTTACCGACACCTGGAAGACTTATGAGAAACCTTTCGCATTCCTCATCTGACATCTTTTGGAGTGGCGCCAAAGTCGGCCTCCCGAATTTTTCTGCAAGGCATCTGACAATTTTTTTAGCTGCCGCGGCTTTCTGATTTTGTAGGCCACCCCAAGAAATAACTCTGCTTATCTTCTTAATAGACGAGGTGGCGAGCAGTTCATAGTTCGGGAATTCTCGTTTCAAAGACTTAAAGGCCTTATGATAAACCTTCTCGCTCCTTTTTACGCTGCAAAGAATAAAGAACAGCTCATCCAAGGGGTTCTTTTTATTGTGGTGAGAAAAGTCCGCATATTCTTTTTTTAAGGCAAAAGCCACCTTTTCTATCCTTTGACTATTTTTCATGCTCATATTCATCCACAATTATTATACTGAAATCCGCTGGGTAGATTGCTATAAATTCTGCTGTTTCCTACTCCTTCTGAACATGTTTTGTCCGATAGCATATAATTATGTAGATTATCCAGAGCAAGTAGTCGCGCGGCATCCTGCAAACAGCATTGCCACCATACCGTGAGCGGAATCCCACAATACCCACCTTCGTTCCTGACATCCTTGCAGCACAAATGCCAATTCTATTTTTACAAGCAACTCTTAACTTTTAGAGGCGTAAAATTCTATTGTTTTTTGTTGGGTAGTTAGCTTAGTCGGTAGAGCAGGGGCCTGAAAAGCCCCGTGTCAGGAGTTCGATTCTCTCACTGCCCACCATTTTTTGTATGAATTGTGAGCTTTTCAAGGCATTTTAACCGTCCCCCCAATGTATCTCCAATTTTCTTTTTCAAAGACAGGCTAAGCCCCACCTGTTCTGCACTATATCTTTGAGAGCTGTTGCTCTCTTGAAATCTTCTTCCAACTATATTATAGAGATAGAAAGATAGTCATAATAAGTGCAGTAGCATAGGCATTAACTACAGATTTGTATTAATGATTTGGTTTCTAATAGCCGTCATTAGAGTGACATTTCTATTCAAAGTCTTGATGAGGTGTGACTTATAGTCCGTTGCCTTATTTGCATCATTGTAAATATACTGACCGCGTGAGTATCAAAGAAAAAATCGGATTACGCATAAAAGACTTACGTCTTAAAAAGGAACTTAGTCAAGAAAAATTCTCTCACAAGTGTGAGTTGGATAGGACATATATCGCAAGTGTAGAAAAAGGGAAAAGAAATATTTCTATTGTTAATCTTGAAAAAATTGCGCGTGCTTTAGATATAAGCATAAGTGAACTATTTAAGGGGCTATGAAAATTAAGATTAAGAATTCTGAGTTGCAGGAGGCTATCGCAGGGGAAAAGGCTGACTTCCCTAAATATTCAACTCAAGTCATGAACTTAGCAAACGCTAATGCTCAAGGAACAAGACCCGCTGTAGTAGGGCAAATGAGTGATTTAATACAAGAATTCTCAGGGAATACGTTAATTGAGTGGGAGATGTGGTATAAAGAAAAAAAACCGAGAGCTATAGATGATGCAACTGATAAAATTTATCAAATGATCAATAAGCTTAAGGAAGTAATGGGTGAAATTGATAAGGACTTGGTAAGGAAATGGGTTGAAGACCTATTAATTATTAAGACCTTTATTGGATTAAGGTTTCAGGAAGCAATTTTGAAGAAAGTAGCAGATTCAAAAAACAAAGCATATCGTTTAGCAAGTCCTGATGAAGAATCTAAAGGGATAGATGGGTACATCGGTGAAATGCCTGTAAGTGTGAAACCAGAGACCTACAAGACAAAAAAGAGCTTGGCTGAGACTATCGCAGTCGATATCATCTATTACGAAAAGAAAAAAGATGGAATAGTTATAGATTATGATTTTTAAACGCTATCTTCCGAAAAAATAATCATGAGGAAAGCACATTTAATTACTTGCCCCTCCTATGTCGAATACGATACGTTTATAACGGAAGGTTATGCTGGATTGCATCCTATACCTGTTGCTGATGACAAGAAAGTTACCACAAGAGTGTTAGGTACAAAGATAACAACTAATTGGGACATCATAGCAGACCTAAAAAGAGTAAAACCTGATGATTACATCTTTCTTCATGTGAGGGGTGATTTAATTTACGGTCCCTTTTTAGCAGCTTCTTACTTTTTGGAATCCCCCGATATGCCCAGCAACTTCAAAAGCATCAATCTGAACATTGAATACTGGTCTAAACATTACGAAGATCAAGAATTTGACGAAAAATTCCCGTGGAGGGTTAGTATAAAGTCAATTGATGGTGTAACTAAAAAAGCTGGCTTCAACTCTATGGAACTGTTCAAACTAAAAACGATCGGGTTAATTCAGAGCCTCCCGGAGCGATTTTTATATCATGATAAGGCGAAAATTGTTAAACCCTTACTAAATCATGAGACCGGAATTGTCTTGCGTCTTTTGAGTGAACTGCCATCCGAATTTATTTCAGTAACACCGAATCCACTAAAAGACTTTAATACTATTATGCTTAACTTAAAATCATATGACGGAGAAGTCTATAGGGAAAAGATATTGGAAGCGTGGCTGATGGAAAATATAACTTATAATGGAACTAATAGAGCGCAATATGATAATTTGATAAATATTTTTAGCGAGGTTCAACACTTTGTTAATTCCATCTTCACTTATTATGCTAACTTCATGGATGTGCTATTTTATAATGAGATGCATCCCCCAGTAGAAGAATACTGTGCAGAATGTGGAAAATATTCTTCTAAGAATAAGAGCGATCTTGCTGTAATTGAACTCAAAAAGGGCGATGTTGATGCAAGTGTGATAAATCAAATTAGAGAATATGGCGACTGGGCTTTGAAATCTCTTGCCAACAATGATAACAGCAAGATCACACTATATATTATCGGGGCATGGTTCGATGAGACAGTATTAAGTAACAATGATATAGTTTGTATAAGATATTCAATTTTAGACGCTCCGCCATTCTTGAGATTAGAAAGGATAAACTAACTATCTAAAATAGACTGTTCTTCTCGTGATAGGATATGACGGGGTTTGCTGCGTAGCTGGCTTTAAATACACATTCATCAACTTTTTCTAACGATTCAATGTAATTAATTAAGATATCTGTTTCTTGACCTGTCATTACCGGAAAATCATAATTCTTATTTATATGTTTGAATGCTTTTTCTCCGTTCTTGATTTTTCTCTCTGAGACAAATAATAGATGTTTGTTTAATCTGTTGCTAATGTAATCATTGATCCCATTTACAGCATCTGGATTCATTATTGATAGTATTTCAGCAGATAAGTTGGAATCAATTTCATAACCGATGCTATTTCTACAAGACGCCATTGATGCTAACATGGTTGTTGCTATGCCTAAGAAAGGATCTAACACCATATCGCCTTTTACTGAAAACATATTAATTAACCTATATGCTATATCAAAGGGAAAGGCCCCGCTTCGTTTTCTACAGCTTTTTGAAAGCAATTCTTGTTGCGTTCCTTTTATATCCCAAATATCAGAAAACCATGAATTCCTTTCTTCCCAGAAAAAAGAACTTGATCTTCTATGCACCCGTTCTTCGTCAGTCTTAAATATTCGTTTGCCCCCTTTTCTAAAAATCAATATATATTCATGCTCAAGGGTTACATATGCACCAGCTGGTAACATGCCTGACCCCATAAATTTGTTAGGTGCGTTTGTCTGTTTCCTCCATATTATATTGGGTAAATTACTGAACCCGAGTTTTAAAAAATACCCGAGTATGCGTGAGTGATTTGAAAATAAACTAAAGTTGTCAGCTATTGTCCGAGTGGCATCTCCAATATTAATGCAGACTATCCCGCCATATTTTACAACTCTGAAAACTTCGTTCCATACCTTGTCAAGTTCTTGATGCATTAATTCAAAAGCCAACTTGCCATCTAAGTCTTTTAAAGCTTTGGAAATTTCAGGATTTTGATTTGCCATGATGTCATCCCACATTTCTATCATTGGGTAAGGTGGAGAAGTTACAATGAGATCAACTGTTCCATCGTCCAGTTCAGCCATCTTTTGTGATTGGCTGAATACTATTTTATGAGTTGTACTTATTTTCATATTAATATGTGACGCATAGTCTACAACAAACACGTAAAAAAAACAACACTCAAAAGATGCCTTGTCGCAGTAAATTAGAAATGTACCCTTCAGGATAATTTAAATTGTTTTTATTAAGGGCATGAGTGAGTTAGATATCTACATATGGGTATAAGAATAAAATTAAAAAAACAGTGCGGCATTTAGAAGTCCTCCTTTATCCGAAGAGCCGAACTGATAATACTTATCTGCCTGGATTTAGTGCCTGAAAATTACAACGTTGATCAGCAAAAGTAAATAGTATTTCGTCATAGTGTCAAGGCAAAGCATAGGAAGGAGGGTTTTCTTTTAAGCCCTGAGGATTGTTTTAGGAAATAAACATTTTTAGAGATGTATTTACGTTGAGGATTTGCAGGTGTACAGCGCAAAGCCATGACCTATAAGAGTTGAATGATATTTTGGAACATGCATTGTATGATACCTCCTTAAGCTGAATAACGCTGTTGGCAGCAATATTAACCTGTGAAGACCGATCCAATTGTGATTTGACTTTAATCCTGCAATAGGCTTAAATATCGGGGTATGATTATATTTCATTTTCTTGTTTTTCAAGGAGGTATTATTAGATGAGACTTTTAACCCGTTCTGACTTCGATGGCATCTGCTGCGCTGTGCTCATAAAAGAGCTTGGAATGCTTACTGAAATGGTGTATGCCCATCCAAAAGACCTGCAAGACGGAAAGGTCCCCGTTGGCAAGGACGACATCCTGGCAAATGTTCCTTATGTCCCGGGCTGTGGCCTCTGGTTTGACCACCACTCAAGCGAACAGGAACGACTCGGTCTGGATGGAAAATATGAGGGGAGGAGCATGTCCGCACCCAGCGCTGCCCGGGTGATTTGTGACTATTACGGAGCGGATAAATTTGCCCGCTTTGCAGATATGCTTCTCAATGTAGACAAGGTTGATTCGGGGCAGCTGACTGAAGAGGAGATCCTCAATCCTTCAGGATGGATCATGCTTGGCTTTATCTGCGACCCGAGGACCGGGCTTGGTTACCATAAAGGGTACCGGATCAGCAACCTCCAGTTCATGAACGATCTGGTGGAACATATCCGGACCAAGAGCATTGACGAAATCCTCAACTTGCCGGATACCCAGGAGCGGATCAAGCTTTACCGGGAGAACGATCAGAAGGCGCGGGTGTTTCTCAAGGACCGCTCCCGGATAGAGGGGCCGGTGGTGATCACTGATGCTCGCGGTGCGGCTGAAATTCCGCCCTCAAACCGTTTTCTGGTCTACTCTCTCTACCCAAAGGCGAACATTCAAATTCGGCTCATCGACGGC
>Ga0209211_10009670_pt1 | contig 12779 bp, 12 predicted proteins | sample RifGroA2_FD_183992 | JGI IMG/M metagenome (GOLD analysis project Ga0209211, IMG submission 183992) | Groundwater microbial communities from Rifle, Colorado, USA - Groundwater A2 (SPAdes) (version 2) | ecosystem: Environmental > Aquatic > Deep subsurface > Groundwater | place: Rifle, Colorado... | reverse complement strand
TTCCTACGGCATCGTCGAGGTCGCCACCGATGGCAACGGCCGGCAGCAGGTGTCCAGCATCGTGGAGAAACCGCATCCCGACGTGGCACCATCCAACCTAGCGGTGGTCGGCCGTTACATCCTGACGCCGCGCATCTTCGACAAGCTGCTCAATACCGTGCCTGGCGCCGGTGGCGAGATCCAGCTCACCGACGGCATCGCCGCGCTGCTGAAGGACGAACCGGTACTGGCCTATCCATTTACCGGCAAGCGCTACGATTGCGGCTCGAAACTGGGCTATCTCAAGGCCACGGTGGAGTACGGCCTCAAGCACCACGAAGTCGGCAGCGAGTTTGCCGCCTTCCTGTCCGCCCTGCCGCGCGCCTGATCGTGCACCCATCCATCACGCCGCCTGCCGTGTCGGGCGGCGTGCCGTTTTCTTGAATAAGGACTCATCATCATGGCTAACGTTGCCGAAGCCCGTGGCATCCTGAACAGCTCGGACATCCTGTTTACCGCCGAAGAAGTGAACGCGGCGGTCGACCGCATGGCCGCCGACATTACCGCCCAGCTGGGGGAGACCTACCCGCTGGTACTGTCGGTGATGGGTGGTGCGGTGGTGTTCACCGGCCAGCTGCTGCCGCGCCTGATCTTCCCGCTCGATTTCGACTACGTGCACGTGTCCCGCTACGGCGACAAGACCCAGGGCGGTGAGCTGGTGTGGAAAACCGCACCGAAGGAAGACGTGCGCGACCGCGTGGTGCTGGTGTTGGACGACATCCTGGACGAAGGCCACACTATGGCGGCGATCCGCGACAAGGTGCTGGCGATGGGCGCCAAGGCCTTCTACAGCGGCGTGTTCGCCAACAAGCTGATCAGCAAAGACAAGCCGATCAAGGCCGATTTCGTCGGCATCGACGTGCCGGACCGCTACGTGTTCGGCTACGGCATGGACGTGCGCGGCGCCTGGCGCAACCTGCCGGCCATCCACGCGCTGAAGTAAGCTTGGCAATACCCCACGGCCAGCCCGCAACCGTAAATGTTGCGGGCTTTTTTCATGCCTGCGGATTAGAATTCGGCACAGAGCAGCCATAACAAGGAGAACGTCATGCTCGCCATCATCGGAGGCAGTAGCCTCGCCAAATTGCCCATTCTCGAAGTGACCCATCGCCAGGTTGTGCGTACCCCGTATGGCGACCCGTCCTGCGCGCTGACCTTCGGCCGCATCGGCGTGCAGAACGTGGTGTTCATTGCCCGCCACGGCTATGGCAATTCCATCGCCCCGCACGAGATCAACTACCGCGCCAACATCTGGGCCTTGCACAGTGTCGGCGTCAAGGGGGTGATTGCCATCGGCAGCGTCGGCGGCATCCGCCCGGACATGGTGCCGGGCAGTCTGGTGATTCCCGACAATATTGTCGACTACAGCTGGGGCCGCAAGCACACCTTCTTCGAGGGGGTTGAGAAACCAGTCATTCATGTCGACTTTACTCACCCCTATGATCGAGGCTTGCGTGAGCGTTTACTGATGGCCGGCCGCTTTGCCGGGTTGGATATGATTGATGCTGCTGTGTATGCCTGCACCCAAGGGCCGCGCTTGGAGTCGGCGGCAGAAATCATCCGTCTGGAGCGGGATGGAGCCGACTTGGTCGGCATGACCGGAATGCCGGAGGCCGCACTGGCCTGCGAAATGAAGTTACCGTATGCACATCTTTGCTTGGTTGTGAACTGGGCGGCGGGCAAGGGGCGTACCGAGGCGATCCGTTTTGATGAGGCGCAGATCGAGACGAGAACGCAGGCTGTAGAAAAGATATTATTAACGATGTTTATATAAGTAGCATCTACGCCGGTCTGAGAAAGAAGTGGTTTTTTGCTTTGTTGGTTGGCTAGGGTGGAAGCGTTAAATGCAGCAAAATTGAATTCGGTTTTGATTTTTATGTACCAATTATTGGTGACGTTATAATGAATAAGAATGCTTCTAGCCGACATTTAAAAGCTTTTAATAAAGGGGAGGATCGACTTGCAGTTGATTTCTCCCTGCAGCATCTAAGTAAGAATCCTGATGATTTATTGGCTATAGGGGTTTTGGCTTCAGCCTTGCTAAGGCAGGAACGGTTTTCTGAGGCGATTCCATGGTTTGATAAAATATTGAAAGTGCAGCCTGATAATCAGCCTATGCAGCTCGGTCGTATTTCTTGCTGGTTGGCGGTTGGTAATGCCGATATTGCTATCGAATATTTAAAAGGTTTGTTGGTTTGCTCAGGTAATCAGCCTGCATTATGGGATGCGCTAGGGCAGGCATGTGTGAAAGCAGGGCAATATCCGGAGGCCTATAAGGCTTTCTGTCAAGCATTGGCATTGCCTGACTGTCCTGAGTCAGCAAGCATACACTTGCTCTATTTGTTTCTGGAGCATGAGCTTTTTGATGCGGATACCCGCCCACTTGCTAAATGGGCGGCAAGTTCGCAAACGCATCCTGCATTGCGTCTGAATTATGCTACGGTGCTGCACCGGCGGACGCGCTTCGTTGAGGCACATGACTTATGGTTGCAATTATTAGCTGATTTACCGCGCCATGTTGATACTCCTGATAGTACCTATGCCCAGCTTTATGCCAATCTTGCTGGGGTCTGTATTGAGCTCAGTCGCGTAGAGGAAGCATTGATCTACTGTGATAAGGCTGAACGATATGGCTATGCTGCTGAACAATTGTTGGGGTATCGCGCACAATTGTGTCGCATACAAGGCCAACATAGACAGGCTCTCGACTATGCCAAGAAGGCCATTCGGCATGCATCTGGGTTTGCCGATATGTATAGCTTGCAAGGGCAAATACTACTGGATTGTGGGGAGGTGGCCGAGTCTTGGCATGCTCATCGGCAGGCTCTAGCGTTGTCTCCGGATAATCGACAGTTTCAGTTTCTTGCCGCATTGACTTGCTTTGCCATCAAGGATGATTTGCAAGAGGCTTGGGCATTGTATGAAGGTCGATGGTTTAATCCTCGCACCGGTTGCAAGTCTGTATTACCTTGGCCTGAATGGAAAGGAGACAAGCAACAAGGTCGACTGCTGCTTTACCGTGAACAAGGTTTAGGAGACGAGGTTTTCTGGGCATCGATGTTTGGAGAGGTGAGCCAGTATTTTGATGCGGTGTTGTGTATTTGTCATGAAAAATTACAAACTCTGTTTGCCCGATCTTTTCCAAATATCGTATTTGTTGCGGATCGTCCGGTTTCACATCCCCTAGTGTTTGAGCAATTCACTAGTCAGTTATCTATCGGTAGTCTTGGCGCGATACTTCGTCCACATCGCAGTAACTTCGCTCATACGCCAGAATCCTTTTTAATTGCAGACCCTGTGCGGGCTGAACACTGGCGCCAGCGTTTATCCCTGCTTGGCGCTGGCTTGAAGGTAGGCCTGGCATGGCGCAGTGTGGTTCAGACTGGTGGGCGTGCCATTCACTATCCACCACTGGCAGAGTTGAGGCCGTTATTGCAGGTACAAGGTGTAGATTTCATCAACTTGCAATATTGTGCGACACAGGACGAGTGTGTCGAAATCGAGAGTATGTTGGGGCGGCCATTTTACAATTTCAGGGAGGTTGATCATTTTAATGACCTGGATGCTTCTGCTGCATTGATGGCAGCATGTGATGTTGTTATTGCTCCCTGTACTGCAACTGCGGCATTAGCGGCTGCGGTTGGGGTTCCTGTACTGGAAATGGCAGGCGTGGCTGTGGATGGTTTTCAGCTAGGGCAGCAGCAGAGTCCATGGGTGCCGATGATGACTAGGTTTGGCAAACAGCCGGATGTGCCGTGGTCAATGGTGATCGAGCAGATTGCGCTGGTGGTGCAGCAGCTACAGCAAGAACGCTGCCTGGAATGAAAACAGAATGATGAAAAAAATCCTAAAGTCTTGTTGGTGACGGACGATAAGTTACCAGAGGCAAGGATACCGGCGAACAAGCAAGAGTTGATTCTGACGACGGGCCCTGAACTGCCGACTTATGTCCCCAAGGAGACCTTATCATGCTGACTATTAATACCAACGTTGCATCGCTGAACTCGCAGCGCAACCTGTCCGGTTCCCAGAGTGCTTTGTCGACTTCGCTTGAGCGTCTGTCGTCCGGTCTGCGCATCAACAGTGCCAAGGACGATGCCGCCGGTTTGGCGATTTCCGAGCGTATGAGTGGTCAGGTTCGTGGTATGGACCAGGCGCGTCGTAACGCCAACGATGGCGTATCGATGGCACAGACCGCAGAAAGTGCACTGTCGTCTGCTGGTGGCATCTTGCAGCGTATCCGTGAGCTGGCTGTACAGTCTTCCAACTCCAGTAACTCGTCCTCCGACCGACAAGCCCTGCAGTCCGAAGTGACGCAGCTGACCTCCGAGCTGGATCGCATCTCCCAGACCACCGAATTCAACGGCCAGAAACTGCTGGATGGTTCGTCCGGTACCCTGACCTTCCAGGTCGGCGCCAACGCCAACCAGACTATTTCGGCAACCGGTTCCAACTTCCGCACCAGTAACTACGGTAATAATAATGTGACAACAGCTCAAGCTGCGACTGCTACTGCAAGCAGCTTGGTAACGGCGCAAACCATTACTGTTGCCGGTGCCCTCGGTTCTGCCGCTTATACGACCAAAGCTGGTGACTCTGCCAAGACAATTGCAGCAGGTATCAATCAGTTGGCATCGCAAACCGGCGTAAAAGCCGAAGCCAGAACAGATGCCAACTTGGCGCTGGGTGCCAATGGCACTTTCTCGATCAACATTACCTCTGATAATGCTACGGCAACTACCGTGTCGTTCCGCACTGGCGCTACTGTCGCGAATGCCGATGATTACGCCGAGGCGATCAATGCTATCAATGCCGCTAGCGGCAAGACCGGTGTCACCGCACAGTATGACCCGGACTCGCTGGGTGGTATCAAGTTGACCAATGCCAGCGGCGCCGATATCAAGATTGATAATAATGCAGGTTCATCGGCTATCACACTGGCAACTTATGACAACACAGGAGCAACTCCGGCCTTGGTTGCTGCCGGCGGTGCTACAGCCAGCGGCGCTAGTGTGGTTGCTGTTGGTGCGGTATCGTTTGACGCTGAAAAGAGCTTTGTTGTTACTGATGCAGGTTCTGGCTTGGCGCTGAGTGGTTCTTCTTCGCTGAAAACCGTGGGCTCATTGGACATTACCTCGTTCGCGAACTCGCAAAAAGCACTCAAGATCGTTGACTCGGCTTTGCAGGCCATCAACGGCCAGCGCGCCCAGTTCGGTGCCTTGCAGTCCCGCTTCGAGAACACCATCTCCAACCTGCAGTCTTCGTCGGAGAACCTGAGTGCTTCGCGCAGCCGTATCCAGGATACCGACTTTGCTGCAGAAACCGCCAAAATGAGCCGTAACCAGGTACTGCAACAGGCTGGTACCGCCATGCTGGCGCAGGCCAACCAGCTGCCACAGCAAGTCCTGTCGTTGCTGCGTTAATCAAGGTGGGTGAGGGCATCGCCCTCCCGTAACCCAGCGTGCCTGGCGTGGCCCCCACGCCAGGCTTTTCGTCTTGGAGGTGTACTATGTCGTCATTATCGCCACTGTCGCCGGTTACCACGCCGCTTACCACCACTTTGCCTGATAGCAGCAGCCGCGCGGCGCCACTGCCGGCCCAGCAAGCCAGCGCCCCGACGGTGCCCGTTGCGGCCGGTGCGGTGCAAGCGCTGTCCAGTTCTGCTGCCTCTGGCCAGGGTAAGAGCGCGCCGGATAAGGAAGAACTGGCGCAAGCTACGGAAAAGATCAGCAAGCTGGTTGCCACCTTTGCCAGCGAGCTGAACTTCTCCATCGATGAAGATCTGGGCGTGCCCATTGTGAAGGTGATCGACAAGCACACCGACAAGGTAATCCGCCAGATCCCGACTGAAGAAGTGCTGGAAATGTCCAAGAACCTGGACAAGCTGGTCGGCGTTTTGTATCAGAGCAAGGCGTAATTTTGGTAGCAGCAAGCGTAGCGCCTGCAGGGCTTACGACTGAATAATGGCGGGAGAAATATCATGGCATTGAGTTCGAGCGGTCTTGGTTCCGGGATGGATATTGACGGCCTGGTTTCCAAGCTGATGAATATTGAGACCCGCCCCTTATTGCAGCTGCAGCAAAAGCAACAGGTTTTCGAAAGCAAGATCTCGGCGGTCGGTCAGGTCAAGAGTGGTCTGGCATCGTTCCAAAGCGCGTTGAAAGCGTTGCAGGACCCGGCCAAGTACCAGACGCTGTCTTCGATCTCTTCCGACAAGGATGTGGCCGAGATCAGCGCCGGTGCCAAGGCACCGGTGGGTGGTTTCAGCCTGAAGGTGGAAACGTTGGCCGCAGTGCAGAAGCTGTCGTCGAGCATCTTCGCCAGCAGCAAGACCGCAATCAATGGCGCGACCGAGGAGACACTCAGTTTTTCCTTTGGCACCACCTCCGGCGCCACCTTCACCCCGCTTTCCGGCTCGACCCAGAAGGATGTCAAGATCCCGGCCAATGCCACTCTTGAGCAGGTACGGGATGCTGTCAACAAGGCCAATATCGGTGTCAGCGCCAGTATCGTCAATGACGGGAGCGGTTACCGGCTGATTTACTCCTCCGGCAAGACCGGTACCGAGAGCACTCTGAAGGTAACGGCTGCCGGTGGTGCCACTTCGCCGCTGGCGAACCTGACCCATGATCCGGCAGGCACGACCATGACGGTGTTGCAGCCGGCCAAGGATGCCGTGTTTTATGTCGATGGCCTGAAAATCACCAAGCAGTCCAACACCGTCACCGATGCCATCGATGGCGTGACACTGACGCTGAAGAAAGAGCAGGAAGCGGGTGATGCGGCGCTGAAGATGAATGTCAGCCGCGACACTGCCGGCATCAAGAAAACATTGGAAGACTTTGTGAAGTCGTACAACGACTTTACCAAGGTATTGAAAGATGCGACCGCGACGACGCCGGGTAAGGCGCCAGGCGAGGCTGGTTCATCGTCACCGTTGAGTGGTGCGACGGCGATTCGTGGTATCGAAACGCAATTGCGTACTGCTTTTGGTGCGGCCTCCAATAATAGCGGCAGTTATAAGGTTGCTAGCCAGCTGGGAATCGGATTCTCGAAGGACGGTACTTTGAGCCTGGATTCGAGCAAGTTGAGTGCCGCGATTGAGGCCTCGCCAGAAGACGTGGCCAAGTTTTTTGCCACCGGTGCGCAGATCGACGGCAAAGGCATGTCCTATGTGTCCAGCGCCGCCAAGACCGTGGCCGGCAGTTATGAGGTCTCCGTTAGTGCGCTGACCAATGGCTACAATCAGGCTGGCAGCGTGCCGACGCTGCCAGTTTCCGGCACCAACGCGTTTTCGGTCAAGATCGACAACACTACCGTCAACGCCCAGGTTACCAGCACCTATAACAGTGCCACCGAGTTGGCCAAGGCGCTGGAGACGGCCATCAATGGCGACGCCGGCTTAGTCACGGCGAAGGGGAAGGTCTCGGTCACGGTTGACGAAGACAGCGGCAAATTGCTGATTTCTTCGCTCAAAACCGGTACCGACTCCAAGGTCGACGTGCTGAGCGGCCTGGATTTTGCCGGCTTTGCAGCCGCTAGTGGTGTCGCCGGCTCGGCGAGTGTGGCCGGTACCATCGGCGGTTACGCGGCACGTGGTGATGGCAACAAGCTGGTCGGTGCCGTCGGTACCCCGGTGGAGGGCCTGACCATCGACATCAGCGGTGGTACCATCGGTGACCGCGGCTCGCTGACTTACACTCAGGGCTTCTCCTTTGGTTTGGACAAGAAGCTGGAAGGGATGCTCGGCAGCAACGGTACGCTGGATTCGTTCAACAAGGGTCTGAACGCGTCGCTGAAAGACTTGCAGAAGCAGCAGGACACCATGGCCAAGCGCCTGCAGACAACCGAGACGCGCTACAAGGCGCAGTTCAATGCGATGGACCGCCTGCTGGCGCAGCTGAATGCCAGTAGCTCGTTCCTGTCCCAGCAAATCAGCAGCATGCAAAAGAGTTCCTGAACTGGATAACATCGATTAAGGCTTCATCATGGCACTTTCTAGACATATGCAGGCCGCTTATGGTCGCTCCGCACTTGAGACCGAGGTATTGGTAGCGACCCCTCATAAACTGGTGCTCATGTTGCTGGATGGTGCGCTGCAGGCGATCCGGCGCGCAAAGATCGCGATGGAAGCCGGGCAAGTCGCCGACAAGGGCATGCTGATCGGCAAGGCGATCTCGATCGTGGACGAGGGGTTGCGCCTGGCGCTTGATCACGAAAAAGGCGGCGACATTGCCAGCAATCTTGACCAGCTCTACGAGTACTGCACCCGCCAGTTGTTTCAGGCCAACATCAATAACGATCCCGCGTTGCTGGACCAGGTGTGTGCGCTGTTGAATGAAATCCGCGATGCCTGGGTCCAGATCGGGGTGCCGGCCAACGCGCAGGGCAGTGCACCGGGTGACGCAGGAAAAGTCTATGGCGCAGCCTGAGTTGTCGGAAGACTGGTGCGCCTGGCTGTCGCTGGTGCAAGCGCTGTCAACCGCAGTCGAAGCCCAGGACTGGGAGCGGGCGGTAGTGTTGGCGGAGCAACTGGGGGCGGCACAGGTGACGCTGTCGCCATTGTCGGCGCTGCCCGCCGCCGCGCATGACGGGGTGTTGGCCGAGCTGCTCAACGCGCAGCGTTTGCTGCAAGCCCTGGCCCAACAGGTTAGCGCAAGCAAAGGCCAGTTGCAGCCGGAACTGGTGCTGCTGAAGACGCGGCAAAACCTGCTTTCTACCTATAAAGACAGCCTCTAGCCAGTACCGTTTTACGGTGTGGATGGGGGTTTTACCGTTGCGGCCAACCTGCAAACGACGCTGTTATCCTGCCGATTGCGTGCCATAGTAAAAGCAGTGTTGCCGTACCGCACCGTGTTCCTGGATGACAGAGGGCAGGCCGGCATCGCTTGTGATCGTTACCCTGCCAGCATCAACAAGCTTGAGGACATTCGCCCTTTACCTGAGCCAGAGGGGGTGTCCGTGTTACCGGAGTCGTGATCATGACCATTTATCTGGTGTTGTTGATTGGCCTGATGATCGCGCAGGCCGTCGCCGTCTTCTATCTGTGGCAACGGCTGTTGCGCATCGAGTCCGAGCGCGCGGTCGAGGCGGTCAGCCATGAGCAGCTGCAGAAGCAGCTGGCGGCCGCACAGCGCAATATCCAGGACATTGCGCTGATGGCACAGCAGAAAGTGGTTGAACACGAGCCGCGCCAGCAGTTGCCGGCCGCCAGCAGCGAGGGCATCAGCCCCTACAATCAGGCGGTGGAAATGTTCAAGCGCGGCCTGGGCAGTGCCGATGTCGCCGAGCGCTGCGGCATTTCCCGCAGCGAGGCCGAGCTGATACTGTCGCTGTACCGCAATAGCCCCACTCCATGATTTCCCTGCCCCCGATTCTTGCGCCGGGCAAACAGTCGACCGGCGCGGCCGAAGCGTCGACGATTGTTGCCAATCGTCCCGGTCGCGAGACGTCGCGCAGCCCGGTCGAGGTTGCCTCGTCGCCCGCGCGCTTGCCGGCATTGCAGTCCGGCGAGACCGTCACCGCCCACATCACCGAACGCCTGCCGGATGGCAAGCTGGCCGCCTCCATCAAGGGCGAGGCCTTCGTGCTAAGCCTGCCCAAAGGCATGACCGCCGATGGCAATGCGCTGTCGCTGCGCGTGACCGCCGGGCCGCCGCTGTCGTTCAATCTGCTGGACGTGCTGCAGGATCCGGCGACGGCGCTGCGCAGCAGCGAGCTGGCGCGGGCGGTTTCGGCGGCACTGCAGGACGACAACAGCACCGCGTTGCAGACCCTGTCCCAGCCGGGGCGGCTGCCCGATCTCGCCCGTGGCGAGGTGGTCACCGGCCGGCTGGCGGAGCGCCTGGCGGACGGCAGTGCGATGGTGCTGATCAAGAATGCGGTGTTCAACCTGAAGGCGCCGGCGGACGGGCTGCTGACCAAGGAGCCGATGCTGTTGCGGGTGGGGGCGAGCTCGCCACTGTTGCAGTTCGACCTGCTGCGTCTCAATGCGCTGCCGGACGAAAAATCGGTGCCGGTGGCTTTTACCTCGGGCGGCCGCTATCTGAACGGCTTGCTGGACGCGGCAACGCAGTCGGCGGCGCGCGGCAGCCTGACCCTGCTGTCCGATCCGGCGGCGCCGGGTGCCGGCGAGCAGCTGCGGCAGTCGGTGGAAAAAAGCGGCGTCTTTTACGAGTCGCACCAGCGGGCGTGGGTCGATGGCCGCCTTTCGCTGGAAGAGCTGAAGCTGGAGCCGCAGGCCAAGCTGCTGCACGAGGGCCGGGCCGGGCTGTCGCCGGAACTGGGGCTGCTGGTGCAGAAGCAGCTGGAGGTGCACGAGCAGAAAGTGCTGGTGTTCCAGGGGCAGGCATGGCCGGGACAGGCGGTGGACTGGGAAATCCAGCGCGAGGAAGTCGCCGAGCGCGAAGCGGATGGCGAGCTGGAGCTGCCGGTGTGGCAAACGCGGCTGAATCTGGAGCTGCCGGCACTGGGCGGCGTCGGGGCGCGGCTGCGCATGGTGGGCAAGCAGGTGCAGGTGGTGTTCGATGCTGATGATGGGCAGACCGCACAGCTGATCGAGCAGTATCGCAGCCGGCTTGGCTCGGCACTGGAAGGCGCCGGTCTGGCGCTGGCCAGCCTGCTGGTCAAGCACGAGGCCGACGATGAAGCCTGAGCATCGCCGTTCGGCGGTCGCGCTGCGCTACAGCGAGGACAGCGCGGCGCCAAAAGTGGTGGCCAAGGGCTATGGCCGCATGGCCGAGCGCATCATCGAGCAGGCGAAGGAAGCCGGTGTCTTCGTGCACGACTCGCCGGAGCTGGTCAACCTGCTGATGCAGGTGGACATGGACAATCACATCCCGCCGGAGCTGTATCGCGCGGTGGCCGAAATCCTCGCCTTCCTCTATTTCCTCGAACACCATGCCACCGGCAAGGACATGAATTTCGAACAGTGGCTGGCGCAGCGCCAGCCGCCTCCATCCTGAGCCGGCGAGTGGCCGGCTTGCATTTCTCTGCATAGGAACATGATGAAAGTTGCGTATATCGGTCTGGGGATCATGGGGCGCCCGTGTGTGGAAAACCTGCTCAAGGCCGGACATGAAGTCTGGGTCTGGGCTCGGCGGCGCGAGAGTGCCGAGCCGCTGCTGGAGCAGGGTGCCCACTGGGCGGACAGCCCGCAGGCGCTGGCGGCCAACGTCGAGGTGCTGGTGACCAATGTCTCCGATACCGCCGACGTCGAGGCCGTGCTGCTGGGTGAGCACGGCGTGGTGCACGGTGCGCGGCCGGGGCTGGTGTGTGTCGACATGAGCACCATTTCGCCGATCGGTGCGCGCGAGATCGCCGCCAGGCTGGCCGCCAGCGGCATCGACTTCCTCGATTGCCCGGTATCCGGCGGTGAAGTCGGCGCCATCAACGGCACACTGACCATCATGGTCGGCGGCAAGGCGACGGCGCTGGCCACCGCGCGGCCGGTACTGCAGGCGATGGGCAAGACCATCACCCATATCGGCGACAGCGGGGCCGGGCAGGTGGCCAAGGCCTGCAACCAGATCGCGGTCGGCGTCGGCGTGGCGGCGGTGGCGGAAGTGATGAAGCTGGCCAAGGCTTGCGGCGTGGACCCGGCGCCGGTGCGCGAGGCGCTGCTGGGCGGCTTTGCCAGCAGCCGGGTGCTGGACGTGCACGGCCAGCGCATGATCGATGACAACTACGCGCCGGGCTTCAAGGCCAAGCTGCACCAGAAGGACATGGGCATCGTGCTGGACACCGCGGCGTCGCTGGGCATCAAGCTGCCGGAGGCCGCGCGTGTTGCCGGCCTGATCGACCAGCTGGTGGCCAATGGCGAGGGCGAGCTGGATTCCTCCGCCATCGCACGGCTGATCTGGCAGGACAACGACTGAGCCGCGCTAAAAAATTGCGGCCAACCTTGCTGCAAGGTTGGCCGCAATGACGTCAGCGTTTCAGTAGCTAACGTTTACTCGACGTTCTGGATCTGTTCGCGCATCTGCTCGATCAGCACCTTCAGCTCCACCGAGGCCTGCGTGGTTTCGGTGGCGACCGACTTGGAGCCGAGGGTGTTGGCTTCGCGGTTGAGCTCCTGCATCAGGAAGTCCAGGCGCTTGCCGACCTGGCCGCCGGTCTTCAGGATGCGGCGGATCTCGGCGATGTGGGTGCTCAGGCGCTCCAGCTCCTCGTCGACGTCGATCTTCTGCGCGAACAGTGCGAATTCCTGCTTGATGCGGTCGTCATCGACATTGCCCAGCGCCTCCAGCAGCCGTGCCGACAGCTTGGCACGGTAGGCGTCCAGGATCTGCGGCAGGCGCGGCTTGATGTCGCTGATGATCTGCGCCATCGACTCCAGGCGGTCGCGCAGCACCTGCGCCAGTTTTTCGCCTTCGCGGCCACGGGTGGCGCGGAAGTCTTCCAGCACCACCTTCAGGCCGTCGAGACACAGCTGTTGCAGCACTTCCGGCGGCAGCGAATTGGATTTCAGCACGCCCGGCCAGCGCAGCAGCTCGCCCATGCCCAGCTCGCGCATTTGCGGCGCGATGGTCTTGACCTGGTTGCTGATCGCCAGCAGGCGCTGCACCATGTCCGGGTTCAGTTCCAGCTGCTGGTTGTCGTTGTCGTTCTGGCTGATGCCGACGCGGCATTCCACCTTGCCGCGGGTGACGCGGCCAGCGATCAGCTCGCGCATTTGCGCCTCGATCACGCGCAGCTCTTCCGGCAGCCGCATCTGCACGTCGAGGTAGCGGTGGTTCACC
>Ga0209211_10009666_pt1 | contig 12779 bp, 12 predicted proteins | sample RifGroA2_FD_183992 | JGI IMG/M metagenome (GOLD analysis project Ga0209211, IMG submission 183992) | Groundwater microbial communities from Rifle, Colorado, USA - Groundwater A2 (SPAdes) (version 2) | ecosystem: Environmental > Aquatic > Deep subsurface > Groundwater | place: Rifle, Colorado... | reverse complement strand
TGTTTTGGTTGATAAAATTCTTAAGGGCATGCCTATCAACAATGTGCCGGTCAGTTTTGCCAAAGATGTTATTTTGGAAATAAATCTAAAAACCGCGAAAAGTTTGGGCATTACAATTCCTCAATCAATTTTATCCGGGACCAATAAAGTTTATAACGAATAATTATCAGCTTAATTTATTAATTTATGGGTTCTACATTCAAATATGCCGTCATTGCGGTCTTGGCGGCGGTTATCATGGTTGGCGGATTTTATTCTTGGAAATTCATTTCCGAGAGCAATCAGCCTGTTATCGCGCCAAAGAATTATAAAATAGGATTTTTAGCTTTAAGCGATAAAGACGTCCAAAGCGAAAACTACATAGCATTTAAAAAACACATGGAAAAGCTCGGTTATGTCGAAGGTAAAAATGTAGAATACATTATTAAGCAAGGTGACAGAAATATAAAGGGCGACCTTGAAAAGGGAGCCAAAGAACTTAATGAATCCGGACTGGATCTGATTTTGACCGGAGGTACAACCTCCACTGTCCCGCTGAAAGAATTGGCGGGTCTAAAAACCCCGGTCTATTTTCTTTCAGCCGCAAGGCCCGAAGTGGTGGTTAAAAACCTTGCTGCGCCGGAAGGGCTGATAACAGGCATATCCGAAGGGGTTGTCTCATTGGCCGGCAAACGTTTGGAATTTTTGAAAGAGATGGATCCTTCTATAAAAAAAGTCGCATCTATTATTGAAAAAGGGCATACGGCCGCCGCCGCGGCACAGGCAAAGATTGATGCCGCCGCGCAAGAATTAGGGATAGAAACCGTGGTCATTGAAATAGAGGCGGGTAAATACGAGCAGATTTTTGAAAAACTAAAGACAATAACAAGAAAAAACGGAATAGACGGGTATATTGCGTGCACCTGCTTAAGTAACGAGAAATATGCAAAAGAGCTGGCGGATTATTTTCGTAAAGAAAAAATTCCTTCTATCAACGCCGAAGTTGGCATAGGAGCTAACCTTGGATGGCTGGCTACCTATTCTAATAATAGGACCAGGACAGGAGAACTTGCGGCCGAAAGCGTGGAGAGGATCTTAAAAGGAACTCCGATTTCGCAAGTTCCGGTTGAATTTGCCAGCGATGTTTTATTTGAGCTTAATCTCGGGACAGCCAAAGCAATAGATATAACCTTGCCGACCGCCATTGTTTCCAGAGCGAACAAAATATATCAGGAGTAGAAACAAATGAAAAATATTTCGGAATTTTCAATAGCCAAGCGCTCCCAATTATTGTTTTTGGGAGTAGCGGCTGTTTTGACTATAATTTCGGCAAATATTGCCTGGCTTTTCCCGACGCGGGGCGAGTTGGAGGAGCAGGCGTATTTATTGCACCGCGCGATAGCCGACAACGCAAGGAATCAACTATTTTTATTTCTGAGCAGTTATGAAAGATCTTTAAGCGACGGCGCAGACGTGCTTAATCAGTCTAGCGGAAAAAAAGAAGATATTATTTCGAGGCTGCTCAAAGAAAATCAGCCGTTCGAGTCCCTGACTCTTTTGAATAATAGCGGGCTAGAGACATTTAAAAAACACAGATTTCTTTTAATTTCAGAATCGGACCTAAAAAGCCGATCGCAAGAAAACTTATTTAAAATAATCAATGAGGGCAGCATATACCGCGGGCCGGTGGAAATATCCGGATTTTCGGAGCCAATCATAACGATCGCGGTGCCGGTCAGCGCGGATAATTTCTCCGCGCTTGTAGCAGAAATCAATTTAAAATTCTTTTTGGATGTGGTGCGCAATGTGGCGGTAAACAAAGAAAGTTTGGTTTACGCGGTTGATGAGGGCGGGTATATAGTAGCGCATCCGGATTCTTCCTTGGTATTCGGCCGGACAAATTTAATTAATAGAAAAATTATTATTGAAGCTCTTGCCGGACGCGAAGCGGATACGCGAACAGAGGGGTTCGACTATCAGAATGAAGGCGGCGAAAACATGTTTGGTGTGGCTCTGCCTTTTGAACTAATGGGCTGGGCCGTGGCCGTTGAGGAACCCCGCAGTGTGGCTTTTGAGGCGTCCGCAAGGATATCGACGGTGGCCGCCATATCGTTCGCACTGGAGATTCTGCTGGTAATATTGCTTATTTGGAATTATGTAAATCTTATTAAAACAGCCTCTTTATTTTTTCAGGAAAAAAACCAGCGCGAAGCGATACTAAACAGTCTTTACGACGGCGTTTTGGAATATGATGAAAATTTCAAAATAAAATTATTAAATCCCAAAGCCGAAGAAATTCTCGGGGTAAAATTCAGCGACATAGCAGATACGCCGATCACGCCGGATATTGCGGAAAAAAATTCCAAACTTAGAGCCTTGGCCGAACTCATGTATCCGTCGTTAGCGCCCTATGCGTCTTCGGCAAAGCAGCTGCAGGGGTCGTCCGCCAAAGCAATGGAGATACATACATCAAAGCCTGAATTAAAATTGCTTGTTACCCTGACTCAGGTTTTGGATGACCGCGGAAATGTGCGCGGCTTCTTAAAGATCATTCACGACGCGTCCCGCGAGCAGCTTATTTCAAAGCTTAAATCGGAATTTGTTTCCATTGCCGCGCACCAGTTAAGAACACCGCTTTCGGCGATTAAATGGACGCTGAAATTCATGTTGGACGGAGACGCGGGAGCGCTTTCTGCTTCCCAGATGGAATATCTTGAAAAGGGCTATGCAATAAATGAAAGAATGATCCATTTGGTGAATGATCTTTTGAACGCCGCGCGCATTGAAGAGGGCAGATTTGGCTACGAGTTTAAAGAATTAGATCTGGTATCCTTTGTAAAGGAAACCGTGACTAATTACGATTCGGCCGCGAAAAGCAAGTCCATCGATTTGCGCTTTGAAGAAATCAAAGATGATTTTCCGATGATTTTTGCGGATAAAGAAAAACTATCGTTGGCACTCACCAATGTTATTGATAACGCAATCAAGTATACCTTGAAGGGAGGAAAAGTTAATGTGACATTATTAAAAAAAGGCGACTTTGCCGAAGTAACGGTATTTGATAACGGACTGGGGATACCCGAAGAGGAAAAGAAAAAGGTTTTTTCAAAATTTTTCAGGGCGTCCAACGTTTTGCGGATGGAAACGGAAGGTACGGGACTAGGTCTTTTTATTACATATAATATTATCAAACGGCATGGCGGTGACGTAACATTTGATTCAAAAGACGGAGCAACAAGCTTTATTTTCACCATACCCTTAAGAAAAGAAAACGTTCCGACCGAAGAGAGCCCGACGCTAAAGGAGTTTTTGGAAACAATTTAAGTGTGATACAATAATTACATGGCAAAAAACAAGATTTTAGTAGTAGAAGATGAGCCGGTGCACCTGAATGTTATGAAAGCCAAGCTGGAATACGAGGGTTATGAGGTGGAATACGCAACCGACGGTGAGGCGGGATACAAAATGATGACGGAAACCAATCCGGATCTGGTGCTTTTGGACATTATTTTGCCGAAAATGAACGGATTTGATTTTTTGGAAAAAGCCAAAAAAGAGGGTTTTGTTGAAAAAATTCCCGTTATCATTGTTTCTAATTCCGGACAGCCGGTTGAAATAGACAAAGCGCTGAAACTGGGGGCGAGGGACTTTTTGGTAAAGGCGGAATTTAATCCGTCTGATGTTGTTGATAAGGTACAAAAATTTTTGGGGACCGCTAAACTCCCCAAGTCTTCGCAAAACGAACCCCGGCAACCCGGCCCCAAAAAGGACGGCAAGGTTAAGCTGCTTGTCATTGAGGACGATAAATTTTTGAGAGATCTTATTGTTGCGAAACTTCAGAAAGAAGGCTTCGCTACTATTGAGGCGCTTGACGGCGAAGAGGGGCTGAGATTAACGAAAGAAAATTTACCGGACCTTGTACTGCTTGACCTTATTCTTCCCGGACTCGACGGTTTTGAGGTGCTAAGACAAATAAAAGACGACCAAAAAACAAAATCTATACCGGTTATCATACTTTCAAATCTTGGGCAAAAAGAGGACATGGATAGGGCATTTGCCGGAGGAGCGGAAGATTTCATGGTGAAAGCAAATTTCACCCCGGGCGAGATCATCGCAAAGATCAAGGTTGTTTTGCAAAAGAAATATTTCTAGATGATCTATTTTTTGCGCGGCGAGAATTCTTATTCCGCGATAAAAAAAATAAACGAATTCAAAAAGGCGTTCAAGAAAAAGAACGAGAGTTTTCTTGTTGAGGAATTGGACGGTGCGGCCGATGAGATATCGGAAGCGCTGTTTTTTGCCGCCATAAGCCAGGGAAACCTTTTCACAAAAAAAAGGCTGGTGATATTCAAAAACGTTTTCGCAAAAAACGAAGCATTAATGGAGCTCTTTGAAAAGAACGCGGGCGCCCTGAAAGATTCCGGGGATATTTTCGTTTTTTGGGAAGCGACACCGCTTGCCCGCCGAAGCCTTGGCGAAGGAGGGGAGAAAGAAATTTCGGCATTATTTGAAAAATATTCGGAAAAAATCCAGGACGTTGAGGCGTTGAAATTCCCGGAGCTGGATAAATGGCTGGAGAAAAGGTCAAAAGAAACAGACTTAGCGCTTAGCAAAGATGAGCGCGCCCTAATGATAGAAGAAGCCGGAGAGGGAGCCGAATGGGCGCTGGAAGGGGAATTAGAGAAGCTTAGGCTCGGCGAACCGGCCTCCTCGAAGTCCGACTTCCCTGGGAAGTCGGACTTCTTCCCGGCGGACTCACCTCCGGGCCCTTTTGCTTTTGTAGAAAAAATGTTCGGGCCGAGAGCGTTACTCGCGGTTAAAGAACTCGCGGCCTCCGGTCAGGATGTTCAGCGGTTCATTTATGTGTTGCTTTGGAAATTAAAACAAAAGCGCATGTACCGCGCATATTTTGAGGGGATTCGTACCGAGTCCCAAATGCGCAGAGACCCCAAAAACTCGGAAGAGATACTCGAAAGATTTATTTCTTCTTTAAAAGTTTAGACAGGTTCGATTTGATGCGGGCGGCTTTGTTGGGTTTGATTATACCCTTCTTGGCCGATTTGTCGGCAATTTTGTAGGCAACCGAAACTGAAGCGGCCGTTTTTTCGCTAGTCGCTGTTTTTATGGCATCCTTCAATTTATTCTTCCACTCGCGGTTATGTCCCCGTCTGCTTTCAGCCTGTCTTAAAGCTTTTTTTGCTGAACTTGTTATTGGCATAGGGGCAATATAGCACATGGAATAAAAAAGAAAAGGGTGCTAAACTGATGGAAGAATAAGGCGCGGATATGAAAACTAATTTGCTTCTGATATTGGTCGGAGCTGCAATCGGACTGTTTTTAGCAAGCACATTTATGATGTTTTTTGATGTCGTATTGCTTACGGTTGCAATTGTGTCGCTGAACATCCTGTTGTTTATCAGGCAACGGCTAGCCGATACGCCCGGTCCTTATGCTGAATTTTTATTTGCAGCGGATTTATCAGGGAGTCTAGTCGTCTGTATGTGGCTGGTTTCTATTTATAAAATGATCGAATAACAAAAAAAGGGCCGAGCAGCCCTTTTAATTTTCTGATTTATTCATGAGAACATTGAATATTTCTTCGGAGGCCATCCAAATCGATAACGGCAAACAATAAAGTATCATAAAACATGCAAGAAACAAATTAAATGTTGAATTGTCATGCGCGGCAATACCTATTGCCGCCAATAAATTAAAGAAAAACAGAAAAACAAAACAAATTGCACTTTCCTGCACAAACCGCCAAATATCTGAATTTATCCTAGCGGGCGGTTATTTTTCTGTCAACTTCTTTATCGCATCCCTAATCTCGGCGGCTTTTTCGAAGTCGAGTTGTTTTGCGGCCCCCAGCATTTCTTCTTCCAATTCCTGTTTTAATTTTTCCCGCGACATGCCTTTGGACATTTTTGTAATATCGAATTTTATTTTTTTGTCGTCAGCACTGAAAATATTTTCTGTAATCTCGCGCTGTATTTGAACTGGTGTTATCCCGTGCTTTTTATTGTGTTCTTCCTGTATTTTTCTTCTTCTTTCGGTTTCCTCTGCCGCGGTTCGCATTGAGCCAGTAACCATATCCGCGTACATTATTACTGTTCCTTCGGTGTGCCGCGCGGCCCGTCCGATTGTCTGGATAAGCGTCTGGGTATTTCGCAAAAAACCCTCCTTATCCGCGTCCAAAATTATTACCAGAGAAACTTCAGGCAAATCTATTCCTTCTCTCAATAAATTTATTCCGACTATCACATCGTAAGTTCCTTTCCTGAGGTCGGTCAAAATTTTATGCCGTTCCATTGTTTTAATATCCGAATGCAGGTACTCGGCTTTTATGTTTTCTTCTTTTAAATAATCCGAAAGATCCTCCGCCATCCGTTTGGTCAGCGTCGTAACAATTACTCTTTCATTTCTTTCGGTGCGTTTTTTTATTTCAGATATAACATCTTTGATCTGGTTTTTTGTATTTCTGATTTCCAGGCGCGGGTCGAGCAATCCTGTCGGCCTGATAATCTGTTCGGCGATATGGTCTTTGCCGGAAATTTCCAATTCATATTCCGCGGGAGTCGCTGAAACATATACGACTTGCCCGATTTTTTTGTTGAATTCATTAAATTTCAGCGGCCGGTTATCAATTGCGGAGGGAAGGCGGAAGCCGTAATTTACCAAAGTTTCTTTTCTGGCGCGGTCTCCAAAATACATTCCGCGCACCTGCGGTATCGTCATGTGCGATTCGTCGATGAATGTGATAAAATCCGGCAGACCTGCCTGCACAGACAGGTAATCAAGAAGAGTAGATGGAGGTTCGCCGGGATTTCTGAAAGATAACTGGCGGGAGTAGTTTTCGATGCCGTTTGTAAATCCGGTTTCCCGGAGCATTTTTAGGTCAAAATTTGTGCGTTGGGAGAGCCGCTCAGCCTCTAAGGGCTTACCCTCTTTTTTGAACCTGATTAGCTGTTGTTTTAGTTCTAATTCGATGTTTTTTAAGGCTATTTCGAGCTTTTCTTGCGGTGTTACGAAGTGCTTGGCGGGGAAAATTTTGATCGCCCTGGCCTCCTCGAAGTCCGACTTCCCCTGGAAGTCGGACTTCTTCCCGGCCAGGGCGATTTGCGAAACTCTCTCAATAACATTTCCGTCCCACTCAATTTTTATTATCGTGTCTGCGGCCGGAGAAACTATCTCAACCGATTCCCCGCGAACCTTAAAAATTCCCGCGCGTACATCATAATCATTTCTTTCATAGCGAAGCTCGGCTAATTTTTTAAAAAAAGCTTTTTGTGAAACGGGCATTCCGGCTTTTATTTCCAAAGCAGCTTTGCCGTATTCTTCCGGATTACCAATTCCATAAATGCACGAGACCGAAGCGACAATTACAAAATCCCGCCGCGTGAGCGCCGTTGCGGTCGTTGCGTGGCGCATAGCGTCAATGAAATCATTTATCTTTGCATCCTTTTCGATGTAGGTATCGCTTTGCGGAATGTACGCTTCGGGCTGATAGTAGTCATAATATGAAACAAAATAATGCACGGCGTTCTCCGGGAAAAAATTCTTGAATTCCTGATAAAGCTGCGCGGCCAAAGTTTTGTTGTGCGATATCACAAGTGCGGGCCGCCCCAAATTTTTTATCACATTTGCCATCGTGAAAGTTTTTCCGGAGCCAGTAACCCCCAAAAGTGTCTGATGCCGATTTCCGGACTTCAAAAATTCCGTAAGCTTTCGTATCGCTTCCGGCTGATCCCCCGCGGGCTCGTAGATCTTTTTGAGATTAAACCGCTCCATCTGTGTTATAATAATATAAATGATTGGACACATAGAAGGCAAGGTCATATTTAAAGGGGAGAAATACGCCGTTTTGGATGTTGGCGGGGTGGGCTATAAAATTTTTGCTGGTGCGGAAACTCTGAAAAATATTGGCAATGACAGAATAAAGCTCTGGACCCATTTGCATGTCAGAGAAGACGCGCTCGACCTTTACGGATTTTCAAATCAAAGTGAACTGGAATTTTTTGAATTGCTAATTTCCATCTCCGGAATCGGCCCAAGATCTGCATTGGGCATTTTAGCCGTTGCTCCGGTAGATACGATTAAGCGCGCGGTAGGTTCGGGAGATACAACTTATCTTACCAAAGTATCCGGTGTGGGCAGAAAAACCGCGGAGAAGGTCGTTCTTGAACTAAAAGATAAAATGGGTTTTGGGAAAAACGGTACCTCCCCGGAAGAATTCAAAGATGACGCTGATCTTGTGGAGGCGCTTGTTGCACTCGGATATTCCCAGCGCGATGCCAGAGAGATGATACAAAAAATTCCGAAAGATATTAATGGGCGCGAGAACAGATTAAAAGCAGCGATAAGGACAACGGGAAAATAATGGTTTGGTGGAAAGACACAACCGAATATATATATGAAACAGGGATAGAAGATCCCGCAAAAAATTCGGTGAAGTCTTTCTGGGAGCGCATTAACGATATATTTTTTCAGGAAGCGGTGGACGCGCTGTTTTTCTTCCTCGGCGTTTTTACATATATATATTTATTCGCCGTCGCGTTTTTGTACTTAAGCGGCGTTTCTTCGTTTGACACTATTGCCTCAAAGATTATTAGAGCCCTTGCAGAGCCTTATTTGGGAGCCGTCGGTATTTATACCATTCTTAAAGAGGCCAGAAAAAGGCGCTATGCCTTGTCATCGCGCCACTGGGGTGAATTTTTCGTGTTAGCCTGGCTGGGGCTTTTGGCTCTGTGTTCCATATTGACCGTGATCTTTCCTTTCTACACCTTCACCCACACCCTTGAACTGATAATCACCCTTTCTCTTTCGATAGGAATAATTTATATAGGAAGCGCGGTACACAGGCCATAATAAAACCCGCTTTATTGTGCGGGTTTTGAGTATTTTTGGTCCAGTTCTTCCAGATATTTTTCCAGGTCTTCTTTGCCGGCCGGTGCATTTTTTATGTCCTCAATCAGAGCTTTCGCGTTCCCGGCCTTTTCATAAAGACTTATAACGCGGTCAAAATCTTTGTAATACATGAATTCACCGCTTATCGCCGCGTTGAAGCCGGTGGCAAAATATTGGTTTTTTAATATTTGTGCAAGGCGACGGTAAAAATTCGGGTATTTATTTGCTAAAATATTTTGTGCTTTTTGAGAAAGGAGGTCATCGTGCGGTTCCGCCGAATATAATTCATTGATCTCTTTGACAAGCGAATTTAATTCCAGAGAAATGACGCGCCATCCTTTTATGTAATCAGCAATTTTATTTTTCGCCGTTTCGTCGCCTTTATTTTTAAAATATTCCAGAGCGGCTATCATTGCCAGCGGAGTTACCAAAGATTCCGAATAATCCCCGCCGTAAAGCTGTTCGGTGTTTGTATGGAGGTCTTCGTGCAAAAAAACTTCAACGCGCCTCTCCAAAGAGCTTTTTGCAAAATCAGGAGTTATTATTGCGCTGCTGTCCGCATACTCATCGACACAGCGGAAATAAACGCTGTATTCTTTGGTATATCCGGACATAGATTTAATGCCAAGCGCCGCGCAGGGTTTTGTAAAATATATCCAGGCTACGGACGGTTTTGAGATAAAATAAACACTTTGAATATATATAGTAATTGAAGACAGCGGCACGGCATTCAAAACACTCTTGGTCAGCGCCGGAGAGCGGTCAATTCCCAAAGTTTTTCCAAATTCCTTAACTTCTTTCGAGAGTGCGACAGTTTCTTCAAGGAGTCGGTCGTCTGTTTTTTCTTCGGATGCGTATGCCAAATTAAAAAGAAGCGGTAATGTGAGAATAACAAATATTTTTTTCAAAGACACTATTTCTACTAACTTGTTTTTATCTTCTTTTAATTTTTTAGTCAAATAGGCTAAAGTAATAATATTCCTATGGAAAAGCTATTGCGAACAATAAAGAAGTTCATCCCCAAATTCTTATTTGACGCCCTGCAGCCAATTTATCACCGCGCGCTGTCCGCGGCCGCCTCGGCCGTATACGGAAACCCCTCGTCAAAACTCATGGTTATCGGTGTAACCGGCACTAACGGCAAAACCACCCTAGTTCATCTTTTGACAGCAATTCTTGAGGCGGCGGGGGAGCCGGTTGCGTCGGTATCGTCTTTGCGGTTCAAGATTAAGGGAGATGAGCGGAAAAATATGATGAAAATGACAATGCCGGGGCGCACAACTCTCCAGAAATTTTTGACGCGCGCGGCAGCTGAGGGGTGCAAATTTGCCGTGCTGGAAGTAACATCCGAGGGTATTAAGCAATTCCGCCATCACGGGATAGATTTTTATATGGCGATTCTTACCAATATTACGCCCGAGCACATCGAATCGCACGGGACGTTCGAGAATTACCGCGCCGCAAAAACGGAGCTTTTTAAGAAAGCAAAAATACATATTTTAAACGGCGAAGACCCGAGTATAGAATATTTTGCGAAAATTCCCGCGCAAACCCGGATAGTTTATTTAAAAAAAGACATCCCGCAGGATTTTCATCTGAAATTGCCGGGCGATTTCAATATTGAGAACGCCGTTGCGGCGTACCAAGCCGCAAAATTTCTCGGCATAGACAGGCAAACCATAAAAAAAGTTTTGGAAAGTTTTGAGAACGTTCCGGGGAGGATGGAGTTTATTTTGCGGGAGCCGTTTTCCGTTGTGGTGGATTACGCGCATACGCCGGATGCGCTGGGAAAAGTTTATGAAACGCTACGCCAACACGGGAAGAAGTCCGACTTCCCAGGGAAGTCGGACTTCGAGGAGGGAGGGCGGCTGATTTGTGTGTTGGGCTCTGCGGGGGGGGGGCGTGACAAATGGAAGCGTCCGGAAATGGGAAAAATCGCCGCGCGGCAATGCGACGAGATAATTTTGACCAACGAAGACCCTTACGGCGAGAATCCGAAAGAAATTGCCGCGGACGTAGAAAAAGGCGTTCTTTTTAGCTATTCATCACAAACCATGAAATATAAAATTATCATTGATCGCCGCGAAGCAATCCGCGAAGCTTTAAAATTGGCTCAATCCGGTGACACTGTAATTATTACCGGCAAGGGCGCTGAGCCCTGGCTCATGGGCCCGAACGGAACAAAAGCCGCGTGGGACGACAGGGAAGTTGTCCGCGAAGAACTAAAAAATCTCAAAAAATAATTAGTCCAGTAACTCGACGGCCGTGGGAGATACTGGACTAAATCAAAACCGCTCGGGCGAGCGGTTATCTGTTGACGACTATAGCAATTGTGGAAACGGTTGCGGCTATAAATCCGAAAATTATTGCCAAATCAACGTTGCCGGATTTTCTTGCGCCAAATGATACTAAAGCAACCATTCCCCAAACACCAACAATCGCAATTCCCGCAGCCAAAGTCATAAAAGTACCCTCCTTTTCCTGTTAAAAGCCTAGCTTTAAATACTTATTTTGTCAAGTAGCTTTGGTTTATTGCGGAGGGGTAGGATTAAGGTATGGCAAAAATATTGATCATAGGCGGAGGGGCGACCGGCTCAATAATTGCGCATTTTTTGAGCGAGGCCAAAGAAGTTGAGGCTGTTTTGGTTGGGGATATCAACACAAGAAAAGCCAAGAGATTTTTACCTAACCACCCAAAAGTTACTTTACAACAGGTGGACGCGACCCAGAAAGACAAAGTCGCTATTCTTGCCAAGGGCTTTGATCTTCTGATCAATGCGTCGCTTTCGCAGTTCAATAAAATTTTGCTCGATGCCGCACTGGAAGCGGGGGTCAACTATCAGGACTTAGCTTCCAAATGGGACAACGCCAAAGTTGAACAGCTTGATTTCCATGAAAAATTCAAAGCAAAAAATTTGGTCGGCCTGATAAACGCATCCGCTTCTCCCGGCATGACAAATCTTGTAGCAAAACTGCTGTCTCTAAAATTTGACCGCGTAGATTCCATTAAAGTGCGCCTCTTGGAAAATGTTTCTTCCGACATCCCCTTCACAGCTTGGTCGAAAGAAGTTGCCTTTGATGAGGTTACCCAGAAACCGCACGTATGGGACAAAAATCATTTTGTTGAAAAAGATAATTTTGGAGAAGAAGAGCTTTTTAGTTTTCCTGAGCCATTCACCAATAGGAAGTGTTATCTGGTATCCCAGGAAGAAGTCGGCACGCTTCCTATGTATATAAAAGCCAAATATGTTGATTTAAAAATCGGCGGAACAGAAATAGAATTCGTCTATACTCTTTTTAAACTCGGACTTTTGAAAAACAAACTCGTGCGGATAGGGAACGCGTTGATTTCTCCGTACGAGCTTATCACAAAAGTTTGGCCGGATGTACCGTCCCCGCAGGAAATGAAAAAATTGGCCGCTTCTCCTAAATTCAGGGACGCTCATTTTTGGGCGAGTGTTATCGTGGCGGGCACTTCTGACAAGAAGAAAAAAATTCTCCGCGGGGATATTCTTTTCCCGCCTCAGGCGGAAGTAAACAAGCTCCACTCGGGCTCCAATTATATTTCTTACGTTGCCGGAGCGTCCGCCGCAATTTTTGCGCTGGAAATATCAAAACTCAAAGAAAAGGGTGTCTATTCGCCGGAAGCGCTGGATAAAGAAACGGCGGAAGGAATTGCGGAGCGTCTTAAAAAAGTCGGAATAAAGATCGAAATAAACGAAGTTGTCTGATAATTGCAAAAACTCCGCCAAACTGCTAAAATTGGTTTAGAGCCTATCCCAATAACCCAATTCCTGTTATACTGGAAGAATGAAAAAAACAACAAAAGTCCGCAGAGATTTTCTCATGCCTGACGCTCTTTGGAAGGAGATCGAACCGCTTCTTCCTTCATTAGC
>Ga0209211_10009663_pt1 | contig 12780 bp, 12 predicted proteins | sample RifGroA2_FD_183992 | JGI IMG/M metagenome (GOLD analysis project Ga0209211, IMG submission 183992) | Groundwater microbial communities from Rifle, Colorado, USA - Groundwater A2 (SPAdes) (version 2) | ecosystem: Environmental > Aquatic > Deep subsurface > Groundwater | place: Rifle, Colorado... | reverse complement strand
GCCCTCGTCGTCCCCGCCCGCCAGCATGGTCCGCGCGTAGTCGCCGAGGTTGGTCGTGTAGTCGCCGGCGTAGAGGAACGCGTCCTTCTGGAGCCCGATGTCGACGAACGCCGCCTGCATCCCGGGCAGCACGTTCGTCACGACGCCCTTGTAGACGCTCCCGACGATCGAGCGCTGGCGGGGGCGCTCGAGGTACAGCTCGGTGAGAAGGCTACCCTCCTGAACCGCGACACGCGTCTCGGAGAGCCCGTCGTTGACGACGATCCGTTTGGCCACGGCAGCACCTCGCTGACACGGCAGGTCGCGTCGCGTGCGCGCCTATCCCGCGTCTCATTGGAACTGCCGCATTCGCACCGAGAGGAGCAGGCCCAGCGCCATCAGGGAGGCGAGCATCGCGGAGCCGCCGTAGCTCATCAGCGGCAGCGGGATGCCCACGACCGGCAGGAGCCCGATCACCATCCCCACGTTGATCAGCACCTGCGTCGCCAGCAGCGACGTGGCGCCCAGCGCCACGAGGCGGCCGACGGGCTCACGCGCCGACGCCGCGATGTCGAAGCCCCGGAGCAGGAGCAGGACATAGCAGACGAGCAGCACGAGACAGCCGACGAAGCCCCACGTCTCGGCGAATACGGCGAAGATGAAATCCGTGTGACGCTCCGGAAGGAACGCGAGCCGGCTCTGCGTCGCGCCGGCCACGCCCTTGCCCAGGAGCTGACCCGAACCGATCGCGATCTTGGCCTGGATCACGTTGTACGCGCTCCCGAGTGGATCGCGCAACGGGTCCAGGAACACCAGAATCCGCTCCCGCTGATAGTCCCGCAGCACGAGCCACGCGAGCGGCGCGGCGGCCACGCCGGCCAGCGCGAGGCCGCCGAGGAGGCGCAGGCGCACGCCGGCGCCGATCAGCAGGATCACCAGCACGGGAAAGAGCATGAGCGCGGTGCCCAGGTCGGGCTGCTTGACGATCAGCAGCGCGGGAACCGCGACGATCGGCAGCGTCAGGGCGACGGTGGTCCGACCCACGGGCTGCGCCCAGCGGGAGGTGATCACCCAGACCGCCATGAGGACGAACGCGATCTTGAAGAGCTCCGACGGCTGCACGGACAGCGGGCCCCACACGATCCAGCGCCGGGCCCCGGAGACCGTGCGCCCGAGCACGAAGACGGCGCCGAGCCCGGCGAGTCCGAGCAGGTAGAACGCGGGCGCCGCGCGCACGAGCCGCCGGTAGTCGATGCTCGCGACGACGACGAGCGCCACGAAGCCGACGCCGAACCACGCGAGCTGCCGCGCGGCGGCGCCGCCGGCGCGCCCGACGTTGAGGTTCGCGAGCGTGACGGCGCTCGTCAGCACGAGCGCGCCCGCCGCGGCGAGCAGCGGCCAGTCGACGTTCTCCAGGAGCCTCCGGTCGATCCGGAGCATGGTCATCGGGTTCGCCGTCGTAGCGCCTTCGCGCCCGACGTTCGGGCGGACACACGCCTCATCCCGGGAATCCCGCGCGGGCGACCCGCTCGAGGAAGATCGCGTTGAGGATCTTCCGCGCGATCGGCGCCGCGACCTGCCCGCCCGTGCCGCCGCGCTCGACGAGCACGACGACCACCACCTCGGGGTCCTTGCCGGGCGCGAACCCCGCGAACCACGCGTGATCCTGGCCCAGCGAGGCCTTCGACTTCGCGACCGTCTGGGCGGTGCCGGTCTTGCCCGCGACGTCGAGGCCGGGGATGCGCGCGCCGCCGCCCGTGCCGCCGTCGTTGACGACGCCCCACAGGGCCTGGCGGAGGAACGCCCACACGACCGGCGCGAGCGCGACGTGGCCGTTCACCTCGCCGGCGTCGCTCCACACGACGCCCTGCCCCGGGCGCTCGACGCGCTGGACCAGCCGCGGGCGCCAGAGCACGCCGCCGTTGGCCACCGCGGACATGAAGCGCGCGACCTGCATCGGCGTGACGAGCAGGGCCCCCTGCCCGATCGACATGTTCACGGTCTCGCCGGCGGGCCACGGGTTGCGGCGCCCCCGCCGCGGCTGCGGGACGAGTCCGGGCTTCTCGCCCCCCAGGTCGATGCCCGTCGGCGCGCCGAAGCCGAACGCGCGCGCGTACCGCGCCATCGTGGCGCCGCCGATCCGGAGCCCGGCCTGGTAGAAGAAGATGTTGCAGGACTCGGCGATCGCGCGGTACAGGTCCACCGAGCCCCCGTCCTCCCTCCAGTTCCTGAACGTCATGTTGCCCAGGCGGAACTCGCCGGTGCAGTTCACCCGGTCGGCCGGCGTCAGCGTGCCCTCCTGGAGGCCCGCCGCAGCGACGACGATCTTGAAGACCGAGCCCGGCGCGTACTGGCTCTGGACGGCGCGGTTCAGGAGCGGGAAGCTCGGGTCCTGTACGATGCGCAGCCACGCGGCGCGGTCGATCGTGCCCGTGAAGCGGTCGATCTCGAACGCGGGCGTCGACACCATCGCGAGCACGTCGCCGTTGCGCGGGTCCATCACGACGACGGCGCCCGCGCGGCCGTCCATCGCGCGCTCGGCCGCCTCCTGGATGCGGCGGTCCACGGTGGTCACCACCTGCGCGCCCGCGCGCGGCTCCGTCTGCTGGACGAGGCGCACCGGGCGGCCCATCGCGTCGACCTCGATGCGCTCACCGCCGTCCTTGCCCCGGAGGTACTGGTCGAGCAGCCGCTCGAGCCCGCTCTGGCCGACGATGTCGCCGCGCCGGTAGCGGCCGCTCCGGAGCTGCTCCTCGCTGGCCTCGCGCACGTAGCCCAGCAGGTGGGCGGCGAAGCGGCTCGCCGGATAGACGCGCTGGGGCTCCACCTCGGCGATGACGCCGGGCAGCTCGAGCTTCCACTCCTCGATCTTCGCGACGTCCTCGAGCGTGAGGCCCCGGCGCACGCGCACCGGGAAGAGCGACTCGGGCTGCACGCGCGCGACCGCGTCGAGGAGCTCCTGGAACGGCAGGCCCAGCAGCGACGCGACGCGCCCGAGCACCGCGTCCCGGCTCACCGGCTCCCGCGGCAGCTCGCGCGGGATCAGCGAGAGCGTGAACGCGGGCCGGTTGTCCACGAGCGGCACGCCGCGGCGGTCGAAGAGAATGCCGCGGGGCGCGGCGATCGGCCGGACGCGGATCCGGTTCTTGTCGGACGCGTCGAGGAAGCGGCCCCCCTCGAGCACCTGGAGGTACCAGAGCTGCCCCACCAGCACGAGGAACGCGGCCATGACGACGCCGGCGATCGCGACGACGCGCCGCTGGCCCTGGTCGCGGCGCGGCGGCCCCGGCCGGCGCCCGGAGAGCGCGCTCAGCGGCCGCTCACGTCGAGCGCGCACGGGTCAACTCGATCCAGGACAGCGCCAGCACGAGGAGAGCGCCGAGGAAGCCGTTGTACAGCGCCTGCGGCAGGACGACCCAGGCCAGCAGCTCCCCGAGGGGCGCGGGGAACCGGAAGAGCTTCAGGAGCGCGAAGCGCACGAGCGCCTCGGCCACGGTCAGCAGCACGAGCCCCGGCACCTGCACGAGCGGCTGGGTCACGGCGAGGCGGCTCCCCGCCGCGCCGATCGCGAAGCCGATCAGCGCCTTCGTGAGCGCCTGGACGCCGAGGAGCCCGCCGCCGGCGGCGTCCTGGAGGAGCCCGGCGACGAACCCCGCGACGGCCCCGAACTCGGGGCCCCGCCGGAGCGCGAGCAGGACGACCACGATGAGCGGCAGGTCGGGCGTCACGCCCGCGACGCGCAGCGCGGGGGCCAGCGTCGCGTGCGCGACGCCGCCGCCGAAGACGGTGAGCGCGAGGAGGGCCCGCATCAGCCGCCGGGCGGGAAGTAGGCGGTGAGGTCCTGCGATGGGCGGCCCGTGACCACCAGCACCTCGTCCACGCGCCCGAAGTCCACCGCCGGGTCCAGGGCCGCGTAGTTGAACAGCGCCGCGCCCCGGTCGTCGATCGCGCGCACGCGCCCGATCGGGATGCCGCGCGGGAAGAGCCCGCCCTGCCCCGAGGTGACGAGCACGTCGCCGACCTGGAGGGCGGTGCCGTCGCGCGCCAGGTACTTGAACCGGAGCGTGCCCCGGGGCTCGCCCTCCACGATGCCCGGCGTCCGCGTCCGCACGACGTGGGCCCCGACGGTGGAGGCGGGATCGGTCAGCACCTGGACGATCGCCGAGCCGGGGCGCACGTCCACGATGCGCCCGACGAGGCCGAAGGGCGAGATCACCGCGGTCATGCGCGCGACGCGGTCGGCGCGCCCGCGGTTCACCGTGAGCGCGCGCACCCAGCCGCCCCACTCGCGCGCGATGATCTCCCCGGCGAGCGTCGTCAGCGGCAACCGCTCCTGGAGCGCCAGGAGGGTCCGGAGCCGGCGGTTCTCGTCGTCGGTCTCGCTCACGCGGAGCGCCTCGACGCGCAGCCGCTCGATCTCGGCGCGCAGCCGGCGGTTCTCGGCGCGGACGTTCTTCCAGTCGAGGTAGGTCGTCCAGACGGCGAGCGCGCCGCGCGTCACCCGGGCGTAGCCGGCCTGGAGCGGCGTGGTCACGACCGCCACGAGGTCGCCGGCGCGCGAGCCGTAGCCACGGGACTGGAGCGTGAGGAGCAGCAGGCTCACGGCGACCAGCACGAGCAGCAGCGCGTACTTCCGAGCCTTCATCCTCCGCCCTCCAGCACCGACGGTGACGCGCTAGGCGGGGATCGCCACCTTCTTCAGCAGATCCAGCTCGTCGAGCACCTTGCCCGTGCCGAGCGCGACGCACGAGAGGGGGTCGTCGCCCTGCGTGACGGGCAGGTTGGTCTCCTGGCGCAGCAGGTGGTCCAGGCCGCGGAGCAGCGCGCCGCCGCCCGTGATGACGATGCCCTTGTCCACGATGTCGGCCGCCAGCTCCGGCGGCGTCCGCTCCAGGCACGTCCGCACGGTCTCGACGATGGTCATCACCGTCTCGCGCAGCGCCTCGCGGATCTCCTCGTCGGTGATGATGACGGTCTTCGGGATGCCGTCGATCAGGTCGCGGCCCTTGACCTCCATCGTCCGCCGCTCGCCGCCCATCGGGTACGCCGAGCCGAGCGTCATCTTGATCTCCTCGGCGCGGCGCTCGCCGACGAGGAGGTTGTAGTGCTTGCGGATGTACTGGACGATCGCCTCGTCCATCTCGTCGCCCGCGATCCGCACCGACTTGGCGTACACGATGCCGGAGAGCGAGATGACCGCGACCTCGGTCGTGCCGCCGCCGATGTCCACAATCATGTTCCCGCCCGGCTCCTGGATCGGCAGGCCGGCCCCGATCGCCGCGGCCATCGGCTCCTCGATCAGGTACACCTCGCGCGCGCCCGCCTGCATCGCCGAGTCGCGGACCGCCCGCTTCTCGACCTGGGTGATGCCCGAGGGCACGCCGATGACGATGCGCGGTCGCACGAGCGTGCGGCGGCGATGCACGTTCGAGATGAAGTAGTGCAGCATCTTCTCGGTCACGTCGAAGTCGGCGATGACACCGTCCTTGAGCGGACGGATCGCGACGATGTTGCCCGGCGTCCGCCCGAGCATCGCCTTCGCCTCGTGGCCGACGGCGAGCACCGAGTGGTCGGCCTGGTGGATCGCGACGATCGACGGCTCGTTGAGGACGATGCCCTCGCCGCGCACGTACACGAGCGTGTTGGCGGTGCCGAGGTCCACGGCGAGGTCGTTCGAGAAGAGTCCGGCCAGCAGGTTGTAGAACATCACCACTCCATCGCGTCCTTGATGTCGGTCGCCCGGGCGTCTTCCACCCACCTGGGGACCTTACACTAGCACAGTCCGTGCCACCGCAAAACAAAAACTCCGGTTTTCCAAGGCTTTAGGCCCTATCGCCCGACCGGCGCAGCCGCCGGGCCGCTGCTGCGCGTTCCGGAAAGTGACAGATTTTCAGCGGGTTCGGGGAGTGCCGCACCCGGGCGCGCCGCGCGCGGGCGTTCGCCGGGAGGACGGCCGGTGGGCGCGGCCGGGCCCGGGGCGGCGCGGGCCGTGCCGTGCTCAGGTTGACACCCGGCGTGGCATCGGATGGGCGAGTGACATGCGCGGCAGGCCCCGCCGTCCCTACCGGACCCCCAGCGCGTCCGGGAGCCAGAGCGTGAGCGCGGGGACGTAGACGACGAGGAGCAGCGCCACGAGCAGCGCGGCGACGAAGGGCAGCGCCCAGCGCGAGACCTCCTCGATCGGCACCTTCGCGAGGCGCGCCGCCACGTAGAGGTTCACCGCGACGGGCGGCGTGACGGTCCCGATCGCCAGGTTCACGGTCATCATCACGCCGAACCAGATCGGGTCCCAGCCGAACTGCTTGATGAGAGGCAGGAAGATCGGGAGGAACACGTAGTAGATCGAGATCGCGTCGAGGAGCATCCCCGCCACGAGCAGCAACACGTTCAGCAGCGCCAGGATCACGTACGGGTTGTCGCTCCACCCGAGCAGGCCGCGGGCCGCGCGGTCCATCACGCCGAGCGTCGAGCCGGTCCAGGAGAAGAGCCCGGCGAAGGCGACGACGATCATCACCACGGCACTCGCCACCGCCGCGTCGCGGAAGGTCTCGTAGAGGTCGTGGAGGCGGAGGTTCCGGTACACGACGAGGCCCACGAAGAGGCCGTATGCGACGGCGACCACGGCGGCCTCCGTCGGGGTGAAGACGCCCCCGTAGATCCCGCCCAGGATGATCACGGGCGCGACCAGGCCCCACTTCGCCTCCCACGCCGCGCGCGCGATCTCCCGGGGCGTGCCCCAGGGCTCGCCGCCCCAGCCGTGGCGCCGCGCGAGCCACACGACCGGCACCACCAGTGCTGCCCCCATCAAGAGGCCGGGCACGACGCCCGCCGCGAACAGGCGGGCGACCGACGTCTCGGTGATGACCGCGTAGACCACGAAGGCGACGCTCGGCGGGATCAGGACGTCGGTCGTGGCGGCGGCCGCCACGAGCGCGGCGGCGAAGCCCACCGCGTAGCCGCGGCGCACCATCGCCGGGATCATCACCGCGCCGATGGCGGCGGTGTCCGCCGGCCCCGTGCCGGAGATCGCGCCGAAGAAGACGCAGCCGCCGACGGCCACCAGCCCGAGGCCGCCCCGCACCGGGCCGACCAGGAGGTTCAGGAGCGTGACGAGCCCGCGCGACAGGCCCGCGCGGTCCATCACGAAGCCGGCCAGGATGAAGAACGGGATCGCCAGGAGCGGGAACTTGGCGATGTTCGCGTAGACGTTGGCGGCCGTGACCTGGATGCCCAGGTCGAACCGCCAGAGGAACAGGAGCGCGCTGGCGCCCACCGCGGTCAGGATCGGCACGCCGGCGATGAGCAGGAGGAAGAAGAGCCCGAAGAGGAGGATCCCGGGCTCCACTCACGCCCCCGGGCGACGGGCCGCGCGGACGGCCGCCTGCACGATCCGCACGACGATGAGCAGGCCGAACACCGGGATGCCTGCGGTGTACCACCACTGCGGGATCGCGAGCGCCTCGGAGGTCGTGCCGAGCAGGCGCTCGCTCCGGATCTGCAGGAGCCCGTAGTAGATCAGCAGGACGAACAGGGCGACGCTCAGCGTGCCGGACAGCCAGAGGGCGAGGCGGCGCAGCGCGGGGGGCGCCCGGTCCACGAGGTAGGTGAACGCGAGGTGCGAGCCCTCGCGGAAGGCGATGGCGCTCCCGAGGAGGGTGAGCCAGACGAACAGGCTCACCACGATCTCCTCGGTGAACGCCAGCGAGTACTGGACCACGTAGCGGGTGATGACGTTGACGAACGCCACCACCGTCATGACCACGAAGACGAGGACGCAGGCGCCCTCCTCCAGGCGGTCGCCGAGCCGGCCCACGCTACCTGGTCTTGGCGACGATCTGCTCGGCGGCCTTCACGAGGTCGACGCCGACCTCGCCCACCCACTTGTCGTACACGGCGCGCGTCTTCGCCTTGAACGCCGCGACCTCGGCGGGCGACAGCATGACGACCTCCATGCCGTTCTTCTTGAGCTCGTCGTACGCCGCCGTCGAGCCCTCGAGCCCCTTGCGGGCGCCGGCCTTCTCCCACGCCGCCATCTCGACCGCCGTCTTGCGGACGATCTCGCGGTCGGCGGGCGTGAGGCTGTCCCACGTGAGCTTCGAGACCGCGATGATCACGGGGTCGATCGCGTAGTGCCACGCCGTGAGGTGCTTCTGCGAGTTCCACAGCTTGAACGGGATGATGACGCTGACGACCGGGTTCTCCTGGCCGTCCACCGTCCCCTGCTGGAAGGCCTGCTGCGCCTCGCCCCAGTTCATGTTGATCGGGTTGGCGCCGAGCGCGCGGAAGGTGTCGATGAAGATCGGCGAGCCGACCACGCGGATCTTGAGCCCGGCCAGGTCCTCGGGCTTCCGGACGGCCCGCTTGCCGTTGGTGATCTGCCGGAAGCCGTTCTCGGCCCAGGCGAGCGGGACGACGCCCTTCGCCTCGATGAGCTGGAACAGCTTCTGCCCCGGCGCGCCGGCCTGCACGGCGTCGAGCGCCTTGTAGGACGGGAACAGGAACGGCATCGCGAAGAGGTTCAGCTCCTTGACCTGCGGCGACCAGTTGATCGTCGAGCCGAAGGCGAAGTCCGCCACGCCCTGGTTCAGGAGCGTGAACTCGTTGGTCTGCTTGCCGGCGAAGAGCTGGCCCGCGTAGTAGTTCTTCACGTTGATGCGGCCCTGCGTGCGCTCCCGGAGGAGGTCGGCGAACTTCGCCGCCGCCTCGCCCCACGGCCCGCTCGGGCCCACGACGAGGCTGTTCTTGAACTCGGGCTTGTACTGCGCCGCTGCGGGCGCGAGGCCCGCGACCACCACCAGCGCCCCTGCGAGGATCGCGACGATGAGCCGCTTCATGGTCCGACTCCTTCTTCTCCGTCCGGCTGTGGGATGGGATTGGCGAACGCGCCGATCAGGTATAGCATTCCGGGCGCTCGCATGACAACCGACGAGTTCGAGCGCTGGTTCGACCGCGGCGTGACCGACGGGCTGCCCGTGGTGCCGCCGACCCGCGAGCGCGTCGAGCGCATGCTCGCCGCCGCGCGGCGCGGGCGCGACGAGCTCGTCGGCGAGATGGCCCCGAACTACGGGCGCCTCACCGTGGAGAAGGCGGCGGTCAACGCGGTCATGGCGGGCTGCCGGCCCGACTACTTCCCGGTCGTGCTCGCGGCGGCGGAGGGCGCCTGCGACCCGGCGTTCAACCTGCACGGCCTGTCCACCTCGACCCACTTCGCCGCGCCGCTCATCGTCGTCAACGGCCCGGTGCGCGCGCGCATCGGCCTCAACAGCTCGTTCGGGGTGTTCGGCCCGGGCTTCCGCGCCAACGCGACGATCGGCCGCGCGCTGCGCCTCTGCATGATCAACGTCGGCGGCGCCCGGCCGGGCGAGACGTCGATGTCGACCTTCGGCCATCCCGGGCGCTACACCTACTGCATCGGCGAGCACGAGGAGGCGAGCCCGTGGCCGCCGTACCACGCCGGTCGCGGGCTCGCGCCCGGCACGAGCGCGGTCACGCTGTTCGCCGGCGAGGCGCCGCACGGCATCTCGGACCACGCGAGCCGCACCGCGCAGGCTCTCGCCGGCTCGCTCGGCTGGTCCATGGCGTGCCTGTGGAACAGCAAGCACTTCCCGCTCTACTCGCCCACGATGCTCGTGGTCGGGCCCGAGCACGCGCGCACGCTCGCCGACGACGGCTGGTCCAAGGCGGATCTGGCGCGCCACCTCCACGAGACCGTGCGGCGGCCGTACCGGGAGCTCCTGCCCGACGACGGCCATGGCGAGGGCACCAACCTCCGGTTCGGCAAGACCCCGCCCGCCCCCGAGGCGGCGATCTCCAAGTTCCCGTCGCCGGAGGAGATCCACATCCTCGTGGCCGGCGGCACCGCGGGGCGATTCTCGGTGGCGATCCCGGGCTGGCTCGGCACGAAGAACGGCTCCCGGCCCGTCACCCGGCCCATAGAATTCGATTGACTTGGCCCAGGCGCCGTGGCATCCTTCGTCTCGGTTCTGGTACACACGGAATTTGAGTAACGATCGTGAGAGATCGAGACACACGCCGCGCGGACCCAGTTCGCGCGGCGTTTTTTGTTTGCCTTCCAATTCCGGAAGGCAACCCCGCCACGGAGGCGGGAGCACAAAGGGGCTTGAAGACCCCCTAAAGTGAGGTTCGAGGCATGGCTCAGGGACAGGTGAAGTGGTTCAACGACGCCAAGGGGTACGGGTTCATCACGCAGGAGGGTGGCGAGGACGTCTTCGTCCACTACAGCGCCATCCAGGCCAACGGGTTCAAGAGCCTCGCCGAGGGTGACCGCGTCGAGTTCGAGGTGACCCGCGGCCCGAAGGGTCTTCAGGCTGCCAACGTCCGGAAGGTGCAGTAAACCCACATCCTGGTAGCTTCCGCCCGGGCCCGCCCGCGGGCCCGGGCGCTCCTCCTAGGCACCCCACACACGAGACACCGCGAAAGGGAGTCCACGTTGATCGTCCGCTCGTTCACAGAACTCGCGCTCACGCCCGCCATGCTCGAGGCGATCGCCGCCGCCGGCTGGGCCGCTCCCACACCCATCCAGGCCGGGGCGATCGGGCCGATCCTCGAGGGCCGCGACCTGATCGGCTGCGCCCAGACCGGCACCGGCAAGACGGGGGCGTTCGCCATCCCGGCCATCGAGCGCCTCGCCGGGCCCGGCTCGCAGCCGGGCGCGGCCGGCCCGCGGCCGTCGGGCGGGCCACGCGTGCTCGTCCTCGCGCCCACGCGCGAGCTCGCGCTCCAGATCGCCGAGACGTTCGACCTGCTCGGGCGGGCCCGGTCCATCGCGACCGCCGTCCTCATCGGCGGCGAGGCGATGGGCCCCCAGCTCGCCGCGCTCGCCAGGCGACCCGACGTGATCGTGGCGACGCCGGGCCGGCTCTTCGACCACCTCGAGCGCGGGACGGCCAGCCTGCGCGCCGTCCGCATCGTCGTCCTCGACGAGGCCGACCGGATGCTCGACATGGGCTTCGCGCCCCAGGTCGAGCGGATCCTCCGCGTGGTGCCGCTCGACCGGCAGACGCTCTGCTTCTCGGCGACGATGCCGCCCGAGGTCGAGCGGCTCGTCCGCCGTCACCTGGTCCGGCCCGTCCGCGTCGAGGCCGGCACCGCCGCGCGGCCCGTGGCCCGGGTCACCCAGGTGCTCTACCGGGCCGACGCGCGGGACAAGACGCCGGTCCTGCTGCGGCTGCTCGGCGAGGAGCGCGGCCGGACGCTCGTGTTCACGCGCACCAAGCACCGCGCCGACCGCGTCGCGCGCGCGGTCCAGGCGGCCGGCCACCGCGTCGCGCGCCTGCACGCCGACCGCTCGATGGCGCAGCGGCGCGAGGCGCTCGACGGGTTCCGGAACGGCCGCTACCGGGTGCTCATCGCGACGGATATCGCGGCGCGCGGCATCGACGTGCCGGAGATCACCCACGTGGTGAACTTCGACATGCCGCACACCGCCGAGGACTACATCCACCGGATCGGCCGCACGGCGCGCGCCGAGGCGAGCGGCCTGGCCTCGAGCATCGCCGCACCGGAGGAGAGCGACCAGCTGCGCACGATCGAGCGGCACCTCGGGCATCCGGTGCCGCGACAGGGCGCTGCGGCGGCGACGGGCCGCTGACGGCCACATGGCAATTCACCCCACCCCGGTCAATGACGGCCGGAGTCACCGGAGCTCACGCTCCACAGAAGGAAACGGCGACATGGCAACAGGCACAGTGAAGTGGTTCAACGACGCGAAGGGGTTCGGCTTCATCACGCAGGAGGGCGGCGAGGACGTGTTCGTGCACTTCAGCGCCATCCAGGCCAGCGGGTTCAAGAGCCTGGCCGAGGGCGAGCGCGTGGAGTTCGACGTGACACGGGGGCCGAAGGGCCTCCAGGCTGCGAACGTCCGCAAGGCGTAGGCGGCCGGCGCGCCACTGGAAATAAGAAGCCCCGACGGTGGCTGCGGCGCGTTGAGACTGGTTCGCTCGCGCGTCGCGCCGCCCCGCTGGTGAGGCGGGACCGTCGGGGCCGGTGGCGCCTGGATCTCCCAGGCAATTCCACCCGGAGCTAGCGTGGACCCTGCCTAGGAGGCAACCACCTCACAGATCACCGTAGGGGTACTCATCGGCTGGATCACCTCCTATTCTCGGCAAGGCCGCCACGCGGGCCCAGGTCCCACCCACCCAGAACCGGATGCCGACTCCCGGCCCGGGGCTCGACCACGTCAGCCGCCGGCGGGATTGTCGGCGGGGACGCCGAGGGAGCGCTGTTGTCGCTCCGGCCGATTTGCCTCATCCTACCCCAGGCCCCGCGCGCGTCAAAAGAAATCCGCGTCCCGGCTACTTGACGACGATCCGCGAGCGGTTGCGCTCCCACAGACCGTGGCCGATGCCCTCGACGCGGCGCAGCTCCTCCGGCTGCTGGAACGGGCCGCGGGCCTCGCGGTACCGGACGATCCGCTCGGCGACCCTGCGGCTCATACCCTCGAGCCGCATCAGCTCCTTCACGCCGGCGGTGTTGATGTTCACCGGCTCGCCGACCTTGACGGTGATGCTCGTCTCGGCGCCACGCGCCGGCGGCGCCGCGGCCGCCGCGGGCGGGGCGAGCCACGGGACGATCGCGAACAGGGCGACGATCAGGGGACGGTGCGGGTGCTGGCGCATCACGCTCCTCCGCGTTTCGGGGTTCACTGCGCGCACGCGGTGCTCGCGAGCGACGCCATTGAACGCGCGGGGCGCGGAGAGCGTCAATGTCCAATGATTCGGACACGTCGAACGGATACGGTGCTCAGAGCCCGTGAATGAATCGCATGGTCGAGCCGCGCCC
>Ga0209211_10009662_pt1 | contig 12780 bp, 13 predicted proteins | sample RifGroA2_FD_183992 | JGI IMG/M metagenome (GOLD analysis project Ga0209211, IMG submission 183992) | Groundwater microbial communities from Rifle, Colorado, USA - Groundwater A2 (SPAdes) (version 2) | ecosystem: Environmental > Aquatic > Deep subsurface > Groundwater | place: Rifle, Colorado... | reverse complement strand
GTTTCTTGTTTAATCGTGAATACTTTCACGCTGGACCTAGCGCTATTAGTTGTATTTTGTGGCAAAACATTAATGACAGTCGTGAGAAACTAACATTTAAAACTTTTGATATAGATACAAAAAGAACACCAGAGCAAGAAGATGACGAGATAGTTAGATTGCAGGATATTGAAATTAAAAAGGCATATAAAACCTTCGAATCTCTATTTGATAGACGGAAATTTGATGATGAACTAGACGGAGTCTTTTGTGAAAAGGATGGAAGTGAGGCAAAGAGAAAAACTGATAGTAAAAGCCACCACAACAAAAATATTCTCGGTTATATGGTTCCGAAGGGATTCGTTGTCAATCAAACTAATATTGATTTAGTTAGAAGTACTTTCTACAATGCTCGTGGTTTTTATCTTCGGTCAGATAACTTCGTAGAAAAGTTGCCACTATTTGCGGCTAAGCTGTATCCACAGAAAAATTGGTATGAGCGAGATGTTTATTTTACTACTGCTGACGGCGGTGAACATTATCTTAAAGATAAGAATTTTTTAAAAACCTGTTTTATTTTTACCTGCTTGAGTCAGCGCAATCATTGCCGAAGTTTTGATGGAAGTGATGGTAGATTTTACAAAAACGAACTTTGTTTGGAACTTATCAGATTGATGAAGAGCTAAACACTCGTTACAAAAATGAGAATGATGAATGGATTTATGATTATCCGGAACTAAATACGGCGATCAATAGTTTAAAGACAAAATTAGCCAAATACTACGAAAATATTATTCAGCCAAAATTGTTTGAATACGAACTGCTAAAGTAAAACCAAAAATAATATACTTAGACATCGGATGTCCAAGTGGCACATATCAGCCATGGCGTAAATATGTAAACTAAAGACAATCAGGATTAATGCTGAGAACTTGTTTATTAATTAGGTCTTGTTCCGGTACGTATTTATCTCCCCAAAATCCAGTTATGTCTTCTTCTTTTATTAAATTTTTGTATTCTTCAGTAAAAATTTTTGCGAGGGGAAGATAAGACCAGTGCCATTTTTCTTGATTATAACCTTCAGGTCTTTCACTTCCTTTTAAATTATATGGTTGGCAAAATCCGAATGAAACAGCGTTTTTTATGAGCCACGCATATTCCTTTTCACCTTTTTTTGAATCAAAATATTCGGGTGTTGAATCATTAATATCTATATCCGTACCCCAATGATGTCTGGATGTGCCGGGGACAGCGCTATATTCTAATATTTTTTTAAATCTTTCTAGTTCATTTGGAAAATTTTTAAATAAATTCTTTCCGCCTGCAAGCATGGCCCCAGTCCATTTATTGTTCCAAATATCTTTTTGATAATCGAAATTTCTGGTTGCTGAAGCTATTTTTAATTCTATCTGATCTTTTTTTGCCGTTTCTTGCATTTGTAAAAAAGCCTCAAGGGTTTCTTTTCTTAAGTACATTTTGTATTCGATATTGGTTGTATGCCGAGAGGGGATCGGAATAAAATTTTCTTCTTTCGTTTGATCAAATTTACCCATTAAATATTTTTTTTCTTCTGTCTCCCAAGCTTTTCTTTTGGCAAGTTCCTCGGCTAAAATTCTTTGCTGGATTAATTCATTTTCTTTCTTTTTCTCTAAATCTAGAAGGGAAGAAGTTATGATCGGTATCAAAAAAAGAATGAATACAACTGAGGGCAAAATGCGTTTTAGTGTTAATTTATCCACTTAAAGACAATAACACGCTGGTGCATTTTAATCAAAAAAAATTAATGCTATACTCTATTTATGCTTTTAAATTTATTAAAAATTTCAATACCGACGGTATTTGCCTTTTTTTTGGCGATTTTTCTTACCCCAACAGCAACGCATTTCTTTTATAAATATAAAATGTGGAAGAAAAAAGCAAGAAGCGGAGATACGACATCTATTGAATTCAAGTCCATACATCATGCAAAAGAAAAAGCAGAAATTTCTGTACCATGCGTGGGCGGTATCATTATTTGGTCTTCGGTTTTGATAACTACTTTTCTGTTTTTTCTAATTTCAGTTATTTTTCCAAACTATTTCTTTTTAGAGATAAATTTTTTCAGTCGTGCGCAGACCTTATTACCTCTGGGTATACTTATTTTAGGTTCTATCGTTGGGTTAATAGATGACATTTTAGAGATTACGGGAAAGTCTCGCATTACTAGAAACTCAGCTTGGTATACAAGAGCAAAAATCGCTGTAATCGTTTTGTGCGGACTTGTTGCTGGTTCATGGTTTTTTTATAAACTGGGAATGACATCTATCCATATTCCCTTTGGCGGCTTTTTATATTTAGGAATTTTGATTATTCCTTTTTTTATTACAGTGGCGCTTGCCACTTTTTCTGGTGGAGTAATCGATGGCATCGACGGACTTTCTGGAGGAGTTTTAGCTTCCATTTTTGCCGCGTATTCGGTAATCGCTTATGTAAACAATCAAATAGATTTAGCCGCTTTTTCGGGAGTAATCACTGGGGCTACTCTAGCTTTTCTTTGGTTTAACATTCCGCCTGCCAGGTTTTATATGGGGGAAACCGGTATGATGGGGCTCACTCTTACACTGGCCGCATTCGCTTTTCTCACTGATTCCGTTTTAATTTTGCCGATTGTTGCAATGCCATTAGTTATTACGTCTTTGTCTGTAATCATTCAGATGATTTCCAAAAAAACTCGGGGCGGAAAAAAAATATTTAAAGTTGCTCCATTGCATCATCATTTTGAAGCTCTTGGTTGGCCGTCTTATAAAGTTACAATGCGTTTTTGGATTCTTTCTATTGTATTTGCAGTTATCGGAATAATTTTAGCAATTATAAGTCGATAAAAATGAAAGAAAAAAAAGTAGACAGATTTTTTCTAATAATAGTGTTACTTTTACTTGCTGTTGGGATTGCTATGTTCGTTTCCGCATCTCTTGGAGTTTTGGAAAAAAATGAAAGCATTTTTTATTCAATACTTTTTAAGCAATTAATTCTTGGTTTGGGTTTAGGGCTCCTTGGTATGTATCTATGTTCAAAAATAAATTACAAAATTTGGCGAAATTTCTCTTTTTTAATTTTTTTAGGATCTATTTTATTAACAGCTGCAGTTTTTATTCCTTCTTTGGGGTGGAGTCATGGAGGAGCAGAAAGATGGATACAACTAGGACCGATTTCTTTTCAACCAGTGGAATTTTTGAAATTTGGATTCATAATTTATTTTGCAGCATGGCTATCTTGGGTAAAAAATAAAGTGCAGGATTTTAGATTTGGAATTTTACCGTTTGGCATAATGCTAGCAATTATTGCTTTTGTTCTATTAAATCAACCAGATACAAAAAGTTTTATTTTAATTACTGTTACTGGCATATCAATGCTTTTTGTTTCTAGAGTGTCCTTAAAATATATTTTTGGCATAGGGTTGGGGTTAGTAATTTTGCTCGGAATTCTTGTTTATTTCAAACCATATTTACAGGATAGGGTCAAAACTTTCATCAATCCAGCGCAGGATGCACAAGGGTCTTCTTACCAAATTCAACAAGCACTTATTGCCTTAGGATCAGGTGGAATTTTTGGACGAGGCTTTGGTCAAAGTGTCCAAAAATTTAGTTATCTTCCAGAGCCACAAGGGGATTCTATCTTTGCTGTTTTGGGTGAAGAGTTGGGTTTTGTGGGAACTTTTGCTACAATATTTCTTTACATACTTTTCCTTTTGCGTGGATTCAGAATTGCCAATCGAGCGCCGGATCTTTTTAGTGGACTTTTGGTCTATGGAATTGTTATACTCATTACAATGCAGTCGTTTATGCACATTGCTTCTGTCACTGGAGTTTTTCCGTTAACTGGAGTGCCGTTGGTGTTTATGAGCCAAGGAGGAACTTCGCTTATGGTATATCTTATTGCTATAGGTATCGTACTCAATATATCAAAATTTCAAGAAAATTAAATTTATGAAAATAGTTTTTACAGGCGGTGGAACAGGTGGACATTTTTATCCAGTTATCGCTGTCGCTCAAAAGGTAAATCAAATAATAGATCACGAACATATTATAGGAGCAAAGCTCTACTATATTTCTGATAGTCCTTATGACAAGGAAATACTAGTAGAAAACGAACTTTTGTATGAAGAAATAAAAACAGGGAAAATGCGCACCTACTTTTCTCTCAAAAATTTTACTGATATTTTGAAAACATTTTTAGGCATAATTAATGCAATTTATAAATTATTTTCAATTTACCCAGATGTTGTTTTTGGTAAAGGAGGTTATGCTTCCTTCCCGACAATTTTTGCCGCCAGAATTTTACGTATCCCTGTTTTAATTCACGAATCAGATTCTGCCCCGGGACGGGTAAATAAATGGGCCGGTCATTTCGCTAAAAAGGTTGCCGTATCTTTTCCAGAAGCGATAGATTATTTTCCTAAAAAAACTGTTGCCTGGACAGGTCAGCCCATAAGAACAGAAATAGAACACAAGGTCTTGCCCAAAGAAGCGCTTGAATATTTTAAACTAGAATCAGAATTACCCGTTATTGTTATTTTGGGAGGTTCTCAAGGGGCAGAATTGATAAATAATACCGTTTTAGATGCTTTGCCAAGATTAATACAAAACTATCAAATTATTCATCAAACCGGTGTTCAAAAATTTAAAAATGTTTCCGAGCAGGCCGAGGTTGTGCTTGCTGATAATAAAAATAAAGCTAGATATTTGCCATTTTCTTTTTTAAATTCTTTACAAATGAAAATGGCTGCTGGCGCGGCCTCCATTATAATTTCTCGAGCGGGGGCGTCAGCTTTGTTTGAAATAGCCTCTTGGAATGTCCCATCTATTTTAGTACCGATAACAAACACAAACTTAGATCATCAAAGAAAAAATGCTTTTGCTTATGCGCGAGCCGGAGCTTGTAGTGTTATTGAAGAGGCAAATATGACAGCGAATATTTTAAGTTCAGAAATTGAAAGAATTTTAAATGACAAAGTAGGCTATAATCAAATGGCACAAAACGCGAAAACATTTAGTCGTCCAGGTGCCGCTGAAAAAATCGCCCGAGAATTAGTAAATATGGCTTTGAGTCACGAGAAATAAATGCTAAAATGGCAATATGCCAGAAAATAAAGTTGTAACGAGATTTGCGCCGTCGCCGACAGGTTTTTTGCATTTAGGAAACTATAGAACAGCTATTTTTGCTTATCTTTTTGCTAAAAAACATAACGGTTCTTTTGTGCTTCGTATAGAAGATACTGACAAAGAACGCTCAAAAAAAGAATATGAAGACAATGTAATAGAAAGTTTAAACTGGCTTGGTCTTTCGTATGATAAATTTTATAGACAATCGGAGCATGTTGAAAAGCATAAATTTTATTTGGAAAAAATGATCAAAGAAGGGAACGCCTATATTTCAAAAGAAGAAGCCAAAGACGGGAGTGGAATTATTAAAGAACTTGTCAGATTTAAAAATCCAAATATTAATGTTACTTTTAAAGATGAAATAAAAGGAGAGGTTATAATGCATACCGAAGATTTAGGTGATTTTGTTATTGCCAAAAATTTAAACGAGCCATTATTTCATTTAGCTGTTGTCGTTGATGATTTTGAAGCTGGTATCACTCATGTTATTCGGGGAGAAGACCACGTTTCAAATACTCCTCGACAGATATTGATTCAAAGAGCCATTGGCGCGCCAACTCCGATATATGCCCATTTGCCACTTGTTTTGGGTTCTGATAAATTAAAACTTTCAAAACGCAGAGACGCTTTGCCCTTAACGGAATACAAAAATCGTGGTTTTTTACCTGAAGCTATTTTAAATGGCGTGGCTTTTGTTGGTTGGAATCCGGGGACGGATAAAGAAATTTTTACTCGTGAAGAATTAGTGGAGGCATTTGATTTAGCGCGAGTGCAAAAAAGCCCGGCCATTTTTAACGAAGAAAAACTGGAATGGTTTAATAAAGAACATATAAAATTGCTTTCTAAGGATGAAATAGAAAAGAATATTTTAGAATGGCTTCCAGAAAACATGCGAGAAAAAAAGTTAGTGCCGGTAGTTTTAGAAAGAATTTCCAAGTGGGGAGATGTAAAAGAAATGGTTGAAAGAGGGGAGTTGGATTTCTTTTTTAAACAACCGGAATATGCAAAGGAAAAATTAATATTTAAAAATATTTCACCAGAAAAAATATCTGAAAATATAAAACAAGCGATAGCTGTATTAAAAATTTTAGATGAAAAAGATTTTTCTCAAGAAAATATTAAAAATGCGCTAATGTCAATTGCGGATAAACTTGAGAGCAGGGGAGAGTTACTTCATCCTGTGCGTTTTGCTTTGTCAGGATTGGATAAATCTCCTGACCCGTTTATTATTGCGGATATATTAGGAAAAAATGAAACATTATCACGCCTACAAAAAGCTATTTAGTTTTCTTTTGTTTGGGATTTTGTTAATAATTCCAATTGCTTTTTCTTTTGCGCAAACAGCCCAGGACATTCAAGATAAAATAAATGAAAAAGATTCTGATATAAAAAAATTAGAGCAAGAAATAATCGCTTATCAAACAGAGCTTAATAATTTGGGGCAGCAGAAAAATTCCTTAAGTAAATCATTGAAAGAGCTTGATATAACTAAGAAAAAATTAAATACAGATATTGCTGTAACTCAAAATAAAATTGATAAAACAAATCTCAAAATACAGAATTTAAGTTCAGACATAAATACCAAAGAAGATTCTATAAAAAACAACATAGATTCTGTTAAACTTGAAATTAAAAATATAAACGAGTTTGAACAAAAAAGCATAGTAGAAACTATATTGTCTCAAAATAACTTTTCTTTTATTTGGAATGATATAGACAATATGATTACTGTGCGTGAAAGAATTAGAGAAAACACGATTGAGCTAAAACAAATAAAAGGGGAATTGGAAGACACTAGAAAAGTAACCATAGATGCTAAAAACGAACTACTTAACTTGAAATCCGAGTTAGCTGATCAGAAAAAAATTGTTGAACAAAATACAAATGAAAAAAAGAAACTTCTGACGCAGACCCAAAATAGTGAAACAAATTATCAAAAGATTTTGAAAGATCGGTTGGCTCAAAAAGATGCTTTAGAGAAAGAACTTCGTGATTATGAATCACAACTTGAATATATTTTGGATCCATCTAAATTGCCCAATGCGGGAGTATTTTCTTGGCCGCTTGATTCTATTTTAGTAACCCAGCTTTTTGGTAAAACAGTGGATTCTAAAAGACTTTATACCTCAGGTTCTCACAGTGGAGTGGATTTTAGAGCTTCCGTGGGCACACCAGTTAAGGCTATGGCTGGAGGGGTGGTATTAGGCACAGGAGATACTGATACTCAATGTCCCGGAGCTTCATTTGGCCGTTTTGTTCTTATTGAGTATGATAATGGGCTATCCGCTACTTTTGGGCATCTTTCGTTAATAAAAGTTAAAAAAGGTGAAAGGGTAACAAGAGGACAAATCGTGGCTTACAGTGGCAATACGGGCTATTCTACGGGTCCGCATCTGCATGTTTCAGTTTATGCTCCGAACGCGGCCGAAGTAAAAAGTCTTCCAAGCAAATCGTGTCCTGGAAGGGTTTTAACTCAGCCAATTGCGTCAATCAATGCATATCTTGATCCAATGTATTATCTGCCTTCTTCCTATGCTAAAAAGTAATTCTTGATTGAAATAAATATTTTATGGTAAAATATAAATATGAAAAATAAAATAAAAAACAAAAGGAGTGGTTTCATTCAGATAATCATAATAATTATTATTGCTTTGCTCATAATGAAATATTTTGGAATTACTATTTCTGTAGTTGTTGATTGGTTTTTATCGTTTTTTAGAAGTGTCTTGAGATAAATTAAAATGAAAAATCTTAATAAAGAGCGAGGAATAAGTATACTCGGAGTTCTTGTTCTAGGAGTTCTTATTATTTTAGTGCTTAGTTATTTTAATATAAGTATCAAAAGTGTTGTAGAAAGCCCTATTGGCCAAGAGAACGTAAACTATGTCGGGGGAGGGGCTAAGGATTTATGGACCACCTATTTAGCAAAACCAGCCTCATATTTTTGGAAAGATGTTTTAGTAAATATTTTTTGGAAAAGTTTTATTTCTAATATGGAACGTATACGTGATGGAAAGCCTACAGATTTTGATAAAGCTGCCGATAATCTAAAGATTCAGCAATAGCTGGAGCAGTGCCTATTATTTCCATATCTTAAATAGCCTTACCGCAAAGATATATTGTGCGACACGTATATAGTTTATTGGCATGAGCTAGAAAGCGTGTATCCAGCTGCTTGCGCCTCTTCCCCCGTCGTAAACCAAACCCTATTTTCTTGTTTAATAATTTTACCGGCAGAACAACTGATTGAGTAGTATTTGCTTCCCCTGTTGGAGGCGAAGAAAGTTTTTCCAGTAGAATTTGAATTCGCAGCTGTTGATATTTTGTCATTTTGCAAAATGTTAGGATATTCTAAGCTGGAAATTACATTGCTTGATTGATTAGAATCCTGATTCGTATATTCTATCTTTATGCCTGAAGAATTAGTCTCTTTTGATAGTCTGCCTAGCTCAAATGACCCTAAGCCAACCAAAATTACGATAATAACTATCAAAAGGTCCTTCCCTTTTTCATTTTCTAAAAATTGCTTGATTTTTTCCATAAAATTGTTTATACTCTATTTGCTTCAAATTATATCATTAAAAATATATGGCACATAGAAAAGCCGGCGGAACCGCCAAAAACTTAAGAGACTCTCAACCAAAATACCTTGGTATTAAGCTTACTGATGGCCAAAAGGCTCAATCAGGCTCTATAATCGTCCGACAACGTGGCACGGCTATTATGGCAGGCACTAATGTATCTACAGGCAAGGACCACACTCTTTTCTCTCTTAAAGATGGCATAGTCAAATTTGGCTCTAAACGCAAAACTTCTTTTCATGGAAGAACTGCAGTGAAAAAAGTGGTAAATGTAATCTAAATTTAGATTTTCTCTATTATAAGCTTGAACGAAGATTTTTTATCTTTGATGGCAATTGGGATTTTATGCTCCCCTATTTCTTTGATTGGTTTTTCTAATACGATAAACTCCTCGCTGATGTCTGCGTGATTTTGTTTTTTCATTTCTTCTGCAATTTCCTTTTTATGAATTCCAGAAAATAAATGTCCTTTCTCATCTGCTTTTGCTTTCATGTTTAAAACTTTGTCCTTAATCTCTTCAAGGTTTTTCATTAAAAGATCTTCCTGTACTTCCCTCTCTATTTCTATATTTTTCTTTCTTTTTTCCAATTCGGCAATCGCTTTTGGAGTCGCGGGTTCAGCGAGTTTTCTGGCAAACAAAAAATTCATAGCATAGCCGTCATTTACTTCTTTTATATCATGCCTTTTCCCTACCCTGGGCACATCTTGTAAAAAAATGACTTTCATATTATTTCAACAATAATTCTATGGCCTTATCCATTTGTGGATCCTTTTTTGCGTCTAAATCTTTTTGAGTAATTTCTATCGGATAATCTGGGGTCAGCCCCTTTTCTGAAATAGAAGTTCCATTCGGGGTTAGCCACTTGGCGACTGTGATTTTCAAAATTGTATCTGAGGTAATATCAACAACTTCCTGTACGGAACCCTTGCCGAAACTCTGGGTGCCTATTAATTTTGCTTGTTTAGTGTCTTGCATGGCGCCAGCGAGAATTTCAGAAGCGGAAGCCGAGCCACCATCTATCAAAATTACAAATTTTAATTTATCGTTGAAAATATCATAACCCTTACTTCTAAATATTTCTGGTGTCTTATTATTACCGTAATCTTCAGTTGCAATAATTTTTCCTCCTTTTAAAAACCAGCTGGACATATCAACAGCCGCGTCCAAATAACCACCGGGATTTCCTCGCAAATCAAGCAAAAGTTTATCACTTCCAGATTCTACAAATTGCTTTATTGCATTGCGGAAAAGATTGGCAGAATTAGCAGAAAAACTATAAAGTCTAATCACAAAAATTCCATCCTTTCTCGTTTCGGTATCTAAGGTTGGTATATCAATAGTATCTCTAACTATTGATATTTCTTTTGATTGTTCCGTTCCTTCGCGAGAAATTGTCAGCGTGACTGCTGTTCCCTTGGGTCCACGTATTAATTTGACTGCCTCTTCAATGCTTAAACCTGCGGTAATCGTTTTATCGATTTTTAGAACCTTGTCACCAGATTTAATGTCAGCTCTATATGCGGGAGTGTCTTTAAGTGGTGCAATAACGGTGAGTATTTTATTCTTTATTCCAACCTCCATACCAATTCCATCAAAATTACCGGCTATTTCTTCTTCGAAATATTTTGTCTCCTCTGGTGTAAAAAAAACGCTATAGGGGTCATTAAAAGAGTCTACAAGGCCTGAAATTGCTCCATATACCCTTTCTTGGTCAGATATTTTATTAGCTACGGGATATTTTTCATTCATGGTATTCCAAACTTTCCAGAACGGAGAAAAATCAGCCGTAGTTGTGACGGCAGTTTCCTTTCCAGAAATTCCCATAACTTTATCTATTTCAGGACGATTATGATTTCCAATGTAAATACCAAAAATAAAAGAAAAAGCCACTAAAAAAAACGTGACTATAAAATATTTTGTTTTAGAAAGTTTTTCCATCAGTTTTGATTGTTTCCTCTTGGTTTGATTCAATGGGTTCATGCATTTCTTGAATTACTGCCTCTACTTTTTTTTCATTAAAATCCTTGTTTTCTGAAAAATTGTCAAAGATTTTTTTAGGATTTTCCTTCATTTTAAAATCTTTATATAAAGCATAACTAAAATAAACCAATACTAATCCAGAAAAAACGAATAAGAGATTTTTCCACAAGGATGGAAAACCTAAAAATGGTAGTACCGCTACCCATATCCCCAAAAACAAAAGTATTCGTGCTTTGGTCATAAGATAATTATATCAATAAAAAAGAATTAATGCAAAAATAATTATTCAAAATATTCCGGAGTATTTATTGACATCCAGTCTAAAAGTTGGCGCATAACAGAGGAAGCACCGACGGTGTTCGTATTTGGTCCAGCTTCCATCATTATAGCAAAAGCATATTTGGGATTATCATATGGGAAGAATCCGACAACCCAGGAGTTTACTTTGTTTTTAGCGACGCCAAGCTGAGCTGTACCAGTTTTAGCGGCAACTTGCACATATGAAACATTCAATACTGAAGCAGTTCCGAAAGTTACTGCGAGCCTCATTCCTTGATGGATAGTATCAAAATATTCTTTTTTAAGATCTATTATAGAAAATAAATTTTCTTTCTCGATATCATTTAATATCAAATGCGGATTTAATAATTTTCCACTATTCGCGATAGCTCCTACTGCGCGAACCATTTCTATCGGAGTCACTTGAAAACCATACTGTCCAATAGCGGTATGGTAAGTATCTCCAATGCGCCAAGGGTCTCCTTTAAAGTTTGCCATTTTCCATGCTGGGCTTGGAATGATGCCTTTTTTTTCATCCGGTAAATCAATTCCTGTTTTGTCTCCGAGACCAAAAAGATCTGCGTATTTTTCAAGATTTAAGATGCCAAGTCCTTTCTGATTTTCAAATCCCCCACCCACTTCATAAAAATAAACGTCTGAAGAAACCGCTAAAGCCTCCATCATATTTGTCCATCCATTTACTTGCCAATCTTTAAAAACAGTTTTCTGATCCGGGAAATATGGATTTGGAATTGAAATAGAACCCGTTGAAAGAATTTTTTTATATGGATCAATTATGTTTTCAGACAGAGCTCCCAAGGCAAAAAATGGTTTAACGATTGATCCTGGAGTGTAAAGCCCAGAAATGTTTCTATCCAAAAAAACTTTTCTTTTGTCTGTAAAATAATTACTAATTTTTGATGTGTCTTTTCCTAAAGAGAGAATTTCAGAATTATATTCTGGGAAACTGGTAGAGGCTATGAGTTCCCCGTTTTGAGTATTCATAATTATCCCTGCTCCGCCAGTAAAGGATCTGTTTTCTGAAAGATTTTTAATAAAAGCAAATAATTCAGTCTGGACTCGCGAATCAATTGAAGTTATTAAATCGTCGCCTTGCTTGGGAGGATTAACTATATTTTCTGAATAAATTTTTCCTAAAGCGTCCGTTTCTATTATTTTTGCTCCATTTTCGCCTTTCAGTTTAGCATTATATTCTTTTTCTAATCCGTCTTTGCCAATGAATTCACCTTGCCAAAAATTTCCCGTTTTGTCTTGGGTTGGATAACTAACATAGCCCAATAAGTGCGAAAAACCGGGTGATAAATATGCACGAGTCGGAATAGGATTTTCTTCCGTTTTTTTATTCCAGGACAATTCTATCTTGTTTCGATCATAAATTATTCCCCTATCAGTAAAAATAATAACTTTTTCTAAAGCATTATTTTGGCTACGCTTGAAATACGCTTCGCCCTTTTGTATTTGGAGATAAGCTAAACGAGTTCCAAAAATTCCCGTAAAAAACAAAAATAAAATACCCAAAAGCAAAATAGTTTTTTTGGGAATTGGTTTTTCTATTCGTCCCTCAAATTGTTGACGATCAAAATTTTGTAAATTTTCCGAATCAAGAAAAATCTCGTCTGGTTCAACAAAAGAATTTTTATTATTTAATTTACTTTTTCTAATTCTTGTTATCATTTTTTAAGAATAAAATTTCATTTTCTTTTTTAAAACTTCTATTATTATCAAAACCACTCCAGTTACAACAAAAGAGACAAAAACAGCTCCATAAAATTTATCTTCTTTTACCCCATAAAGTAAA
>Ga0209211_10009659_pt1 | contig 12783 bp, 5 predicted proteins | sample RifGroA2_FD_183992 | JGI IMG/M metagenome (GOLD analysis project Ga0209211, IMG submission 183992) | Groundwater microbial communities from Rifle, Colorado, USA - Groundwater A2 (SPAdes) (version 2) | ecosystem: Environmental > Aquatic > Deep subsurface > Groundwater | place: Rifle, Colorado... | reverse complement strand
GGCTTCTTTTTTATTTGGTTGGTATTCTGACTTAACATCACTGTTCAGTTGGTGGGTAGCTAATAGTTTTCATTTTCTCGGCGGAATTTACGCTTTTTTCTTTGTTAAATTTGTTTTTAACGCCACGCGTAAGTATCATAAAACAGAAACCGAATTTTTAATGAAAATTATAGTTTTTGCTGGCGGCGCTTTAATATTGGGAGTACTGTGGGAGTGGTATGAATTTATTTTTATTTATCATTATGGAAATGGAATTTTTAGATTGCTTCCGAAAAGTATTACTATTTATTATGACACCATGACCGATTTAATGTTTGATTTGCTCGGCGCCGCGTCAGCCGGAGTTTATTTAATTGTTAAAAATGGCAAAAACAAATAAAAAATTTTACGTAACCACTTCAATTCCTTATGTTAATGCTGACCCTCATATTGGATTTGCTTTGGAAGCAATTCAAGCCGATGTTTTAGCGCGTTATCACAGATTAAGGGGAGAGGATGTTTTCTTTCTTACGGGGACAGATGAACATGGCGTTAAAGTTGTAAGAGCGGCCGAAGCGGTGGGAAAAACCCCGAAAGAGTTTGTTGATGAAATTTCAGGGAAATTCAAGGCGCTCAAAAAAACACTGATTTTATCGTGGGATGATTTTATTCGAACTTCGGACCAAAAAAGGCACTGGCCTGGTGCCCAGGAATTATGGCTGAAACTTTATGATGCCGGCAAACTCTATAAGAAACCTTACAGAGGCCTTTATTGCGTCGGGCATGAAGCATTTATTACCGAAAAAGATTTGATAGATGGGAAATGTCGTGACCACCAAAAAGAACCAGAAGTTATTGAAGAAGAAAATTGGTTTTTTAAATTATCTGACTATAGTAATGATATAAAATCAAAAATTGAAAGCGGCGAACTGAAAATAGTTCCCGAAGGACGCAAAAACGAAATTCTTTCGCTTATTAACGAAGGGCTTGAGGATGTCAGTTTTTCTCGTCCGATAAAAGATTTAAGCTGGGGCATTCCGGTGCCAAACGATCCGGAGCACACGATGTACGTTTGGTGCGACGCGCTTTCAAATTATATTTCTGCTCTTGGCTATGGTAGTACTCAAAATGTCGATATATCGAAATTTCAGAAATACTGGCCGGCCGATGTTCATATGATCGGCAAAGATATTTTGCGTTTCCATGCCGCCATCTGGCCCGGCATGCTTTTAGCGGCCGGATTACCTTTACCGAAAACCATTTTTGTTCATGGATTTATAACGGTTGGCGGAGAAAAGATGTCAAAAACAATTGGCAACGTCATTAATCCGGTGGAAATTGTTAATAAATATGGCGTCGATGCTTTGCGTTATTATCTTTTGTGGGATATTACGCCAACTGGCGATGGCGATTTCACTTACGAAAAATTTGAGGAAAGATATAACAGCGGCCTTGCTAACGGTATCGGCAATTTGGTGGCGCGCATTGCGAAATTGGGCGAAACGATTTCTCCCATTGTCTATTCGGAGAGCGATATTATTGATAATAATAGGAACACTAAAGATTATGTCTGCGAGCAGTACGATAAGTTTATCGGCGATATCAAGTTCAACGAAGCACTGGGCGAGGCTTTTGTCCTTGTCTATTCCACAGACAACTATATTAATGAAACCAAGCCATGGACTCTAAAAGGTAATGATTTAAAAAAAGTAATTATAAATGCCTCTTTCTTAATTCAGGCGCTTTCCGAGTTAATTGAGCCGTTTTTGCCGGAAACTGCGGAAAAAATTAGAAAGCAGATAAAGTTTGTTGGGGATAAGATAGAAATCAAAAAAGGCGATAATATTTTCCCGAGAAAATAATGTTATTTGATTCTCACTGCCATCTTCATTTTCGTCAGTTTGATAATGATCGCGAAGAAATTATCAATCGGCTTAAAGAAGCCGATATTAAAGTTATAAATGTCGGAACAGACTTTAGAGAGTCCGAAAAAGCAGTTGAACTTTCAAAAAAATATCCGGATTTTATGTGGGCTTCGGTTGGCTTGCACCCTAATGACAATTTGGAAGAAAATTTTTCCGCTAAAGGCGGACCAGCCTCTGGCTGGGATTACGATAAATATAGAAAGCTGGCAAAACTCCCAAATGTTGTCGCGATAGGCGAGTGCGGTCTTGATTATTTTCGTTCGCCCAGCGAAATAGAAATTATAAGGCAAAAAGAGATTTTTGTTAAACAAGTAGAATTGGCGAAAGAATTGAACAAACCGCTTATTTTACATTGCCGCCCCTCTATTGGGACTCAGGATGCCTACGAAGATGCCATCAATATTATTGAAAATTTTCTCCCTACGGGAGATCCCCCGAAGGGGGAAAAATTTAACGGCGTTGCCCATTTTTTCTCCGGCTCTAAAGAAACGGCCAAAAAATTTCTTGATTTGGGATTTTACATTTCTTTTGCCGGCCCGATAACATTTGCGCCGGAGTATCGTGAGGTTGTAGAGTTCGTGCCACTCAATAGAATTTTAGCTGAAACTGATTCGCCATTTGCTGCTCCAGCGCCGTATCGCGGTCAGCGCAATGAACCGGCTTACGTTGAATTTGTGGCGCGCAAAATCGCCGAGTGGAAAAATTCAAGTTTTGAAGAAGTTGCGTGGCAAACAGATGAAAATGCCAAAAGACTTTTCAATATCAATTCCTAATCAATTCCTATCCTAATCAGTTTTGGCGCTTTCTTATATCTATGTCCTCATTTGCTTGCTATCGCCAGCTGATGATGATATACTTTTTATTAATGGAACGATTAGGGCCTGTGCAGAAAAAAATATTACTTTTATTTCACGGCATTGCAGCTATTGGTCTTTCATATAATCTTCGTCAGCAAATTTGGATTTTAAAACAAATAGGGCGTGAATGGAATAAAATAAATCAACAAGCTCTAAACAGGGCTATTAAAAGTTTGTATGAAAGTAAACTTATTGATATTAAAGAGGGTATAGATGGCGCGACAAAAATTACTATAACCCAATCAGGAAAAACAAAATCTATTGAATTTAAAATAGACGAAATGAATATAAAAAAACCAAAGATCTGGGATAAAAAATGGCGAATAGTGGTTTTTGATATTCCAGAAAAACATAAAAAAGCGCGAGAAGCAATTCGCGAGTGTCTTAATAATTTGGGTTTTTATAAATTTCAAAAGAGTGTTTTTGTTTTACCGTTTGAATGCAGCGACGAGATTGATTTTATCACGGAGTATTTTAATGTCCGTTCTTATGTTAGATTAATTTTAGCAGAGACTATGGATAACGAGCTGCATCTTAAGAAGATTTTTAATTTATTGTAATCTTCATTTATCAGCGATCGCCGGCTGGTGAAGATGTAAGAGTGATTGATTAAAGAGGTTTTTTAAATTACAATAAACAGCATGTATGATGCTCAAAAAATAGAAAAAAAGTGGAGAGAACATTGGGAAAAAACAAAACTCTATAAAACTAAGGATAGTGTCAAGGGAAATAAAAATTTTTACCATCTTGTAATGTTTCCGTACCCCTCGGGCGATCTTCATATTGGGCACTGGTACAATTTCGCGCCCGCCGATGTTTACGCGCGTCTCAAGAGAATGCAGGGATTTAATGTTTTAAGTCCAATCGGATTTGACGCTTTTGGATTGCCGGCGGAAAATGCCGCCATAAAAAATAAAATTCATCCGAAAATTTGGACCTATAAAAATATTGAAAAAATGAGGCGCCAGCTTAAATCAATGGGCAATGTCTACGACTTTTCGCGCGAGGTAATTACCGCTGACCCGGAATACTACAAGTGGACCCAGTGGATGTTTTTAAAAATGTATGAAGCCGGCCTAGCTTATCGCAAAAAAGCTTTAGCCAATTGGTGCCCGAAAGATCAAGCAATTTTAGCCAATGAACAAGTTATTGACGGCAAATGCTGGCGGCATCCCGATACTCTGGTGATTCAAAAAGAAATTGAGCAATGGATGTTTAAAATTACCGATTACGCCGAAGATCTTATTAATGATTTAGAGAAATTAAACTGGCCGGAACGCACAAAACTGATGCAAAAAAACTGGGTAGGGAAGTCAAAAGGAGCAACGGTCCAATTCTCCGCCAAAGGCGGATCCGCCTCCGGCGGAAAAATTACAAATTATGTAATACCTGTTTTTACCACTAGGCCGGACACGCTTTTTGGCGCTACCTACTTAGTGCTTTCTCCGGAACATCCGCTTGTGGAAAAAATTACTTATAAAGAGCAAAAAGAAAAAGTTCGCCATTATATTGCTAACGCTCATCTCAAAACTAAGCTTGAAAGAACAAGCTTGGAAAAAGAAAAAACTGGAGTTTTTACGGGTTCTTTTGCCGTAAACCCGGCGAATAATGAAAAAATTCCTATTTGGGTATCGGATTATATTCTAATGGATTACGGTACAGGCGCCATTATGGCTGTGCCGGCGCACGACGAACGCGATTTTGAATTCGCTAAAAAATTCAATCTTTCAATAATTAAAGTGATTAATCCCGGCCGCGATTGGCCGGAAAACAAGCCCTACACCGAAGGCGGGCTTATGGTTAATTCCGGAGAGTTTACCGGTTTAGAGTCCGCTGAAGGCCGGAAAAAGATTACTGAATGGTTAAAAAAAAGAGAGTTGGGAGATTTTTCAACGCAATATAAACTTCGTGATTGGATTATTTCTCGCCAAAGGTATTGGGGCGCGCCGATCCCGATAGTTTACTGCAAAAAATGCGGCATAGTGCCTGTTCCGGAAAGCAAATTGCCGATTAAATTACCGCCACTTAAAAATTTTAAGCCGGTAGCTGGAGGGAAATCGCCGTTAGCCCGCGTTAAGAATTTTTTAAATACTAAGTGTCTGAAATGCAATGGAAAAGCAATGAGAGAAACCGATACTATGGATACATTTGTTGACTCGTCTTGGTATTACCTCGCATATGTTATGCGAGGAATTTCCAATTTAAAGTTTCCAATTTCCAAATATCAGGAAGCATTTAAATCTTGGTTGCCGGTCAACATGTATATCGGCGGCGCCGAACATACGGTTTTGCATCTTCTTTATTCCCGATTTTTTATTAAGGCATTAAAAAAAATGGGTTATTTCGAATTTGGCGAGCCATTCATGTCTTTAAGACACCAAGGAATTATTTTGGGCGCCGACGGTCAAAAAATGTCTAAATCAAGGGGCAATGTTATTGATCCTGACGAATTGGTTAAAAAATATGGAACCGATACCGTTAGAATGTACCTGTGTTTCATGAGCGAATATAGTCAGGGAGGACCGTGGAATTCCAAAGGAATTCTGGGAATTAAAAGATTTTTGGATAGAATATACGCTAAATTTTTGTCCCTTCGGGACATCTCCCGAAGGGAGACAATTTTAAAAACTGATGATAATTTCCAAAGATTACTTCATCAGACAATCAATAAAGTGGGGGATGATATAGATAATTTTAGGTTTAATACAGCTATCAGCGCACTAATGATTCTTTTCAACGCAATTGAAAAAATAACTATATCAAGAAAAACTGTGGAAGTTTTTCTAAAACTACTTTCTCCATTCGCGCCGCATTTTACCGAAGAACTCTGGAGTGTATTAGGAAATAGAAAATCCGTTCATATAGAAGTGTGGCCGGAGTACGACGCCAAGCTTATAGAGGAAGAGGAGTATGAACTTATTATTCAAATCAACGGCAAAATGCGCGATAAAATTCGTATTCCCAAAAATCTTGAACGGCCAGAAATTGAAAAACTTGTTTTAAAACGCGAAGTGGTAGTAAAACACATCGGTAGTGCTCAAATCAAAAAAATTATTTTTGTACCCCAACGGCTAGCTAACATCGTTATATAGGTGTTATGTGCGGAATTAACGGATACCGAAGTTTTAGCGCATCTTATAGAGAAAAATCTGCGATATGGCCCGGAATTGGCAGTTGCAAAATCGTTAAAATTGATAAAAGGAACATATGGCATTATCGTTCTTTTCGCCGATTATCCCGATAGGATAATTGCTGCGAGAGACAGCAGCCCCTTGGTTATTGGCATAGGCAATGGCGAGCACTTAATAGCCTCTGACGCTTCGGCAATTTTAAACCGGACGCAAGATGTAATTTATATGAATGACGGGGAGATAGCGGTTTTAAAGCGAGATAATGTAAAACTTTTCAATATCTCGAAATTTTCCGCCAAAGGCGCCGTGCCTGCCGGCAGGCAGGGATCGGCCTCTGGCCGAAAAAATTTAGATACTTCAAAACGAATAGAAAAATTAGAATGGAATATTGATGACATTCAGAAAAATAATTTCCCTCACTTTATGCTTAAAGAAATTTTTGAACAGCCAGAATCGTTAACGAATAGTTTGCGCGGGCGGATTATTAAAAATAGCGGCCTCGCTAAATTAGGGGGTCTTGAAGGAATTAAAAACCAGCTAAAAGAGATTAACCGTATTATTATATCAGGTTGCGGTACGGCTTATCTTGCCGGAGCTATTGGGAAATTAATGATTGAAGAGTTAAGCGGCATTCCTTGTGAAGTGGAACTGGCTTCTGAGTTGCGTTATCGCAACGCATCAGTTAACGGACGAAATTTAGCCATGGTAGCCATTTCTCAGTCAGGGGAAACTGCTGATACATTAGCTGCTCTACGGCGTTTTTCCGCCAAAGGCGCCGTGCCTGCCGGCAGGCAGGGATCCGCCTTTGGCGGAAAAGAAAAAAACGTCTTAACGCTCGGAATAGTAAATGTTGTCGGTTCAACTATCTCGCGAGAAACCGATGCGGGCGTTTATAATCACGTCGGACCGGAAATCGGTGTGGCTTCAACAAAAGCATTTACATCACAACTCACGATTTTGGCGATTTTGGCGCTGTTTTTGGGCCGGCAGCGGAATCTTCCAAAACTTAACAGCAAAAAATTTGCCGAAGAATTATCGCGGCTGCCACAACTTTGCCATTATGTATTAATACATAGCAACAAGACGGTAAAAGCAATGGCGGAACAATATAAAAATTTTAATAACTTCTTGTATATCGGTAGGAAATATAATTTAGGAACGGCGTTAGAAGGCGCGTTAAAATTAAAAGAAATTTCATATGTTCACGCAAAAGGATATGGAGCCGGTGAAATGAAACACGGGCCAATCGCGATGGTTGATGAAAATTTTCCAACCGTAGCCATTGCTCCGGAAGATAGCGTATATAACAAGATGGTTTCCAATATGGAGGAGATAAAAGCAAGGCGCGGGAAAATTATTGCTATAACTACAGAAGGGAATAAAAAAATTAAACATATCGCGGATGATTGGCTTTATATACCTAAAACTTTGGAAATGCTGGCACCAATTCTCGCAGTTATTCCATTGCAGTTATTCGCATATTATATGGGGGTCTTGAGAGGTATAGATGTAGATAAGCCGAGAAATCTGGCAAAAAGCGTTACGGTGGAATAAAATTAAGCGTAATTTGAAGTCCGACTCCGAATCTCTATTATTTTAAGCCAATGATTTGATAACAGATCATATGATCTGGAGCGCGATTTATTGCTGTACGGGGTTTCTTGCGCGCCTGTTCTGCCGGTGCACAACTTGCTATTATAAACTTTTCAGCCATACTGGTAATGAAATTTTAACCGCTTTCAGTAAATAGATCGCTAAAATTGGCCTTGTTAAATTTATACTGCCGGCCATATCGCGGTTTTTTTGTCTTAAATAAAGCTATTTAAGTTAGCAGTTTTTTATCTAAATTTAGTTTAAAAAACTGACCGTTAAAAAACGGTCAGTTTTTTAGCTTACTTTAAGCAAAAAACTAAATTCAATTTGCTATAATATTTACAGTGATCTGATCAGTGTTGATTTGATATGATCTATAATAAAAACGAAAACATTAGTATATATATAACTCTCTCTGAAGCATCAAAAATTTCCGGAGTTTCCAGAGATTATTTAAACGTCTTAGTTCATCGCGAAAAATTACGTGCTGTTAAAATTGGAAAAAATTGGTTAACGACTAAGGCCTGGCTTTCTGAATGTCGAATGCCGAATCATGTTCCGCAAAATCAAGCGAAAAATTATTTGTCGCTCTTTAACGCCGCGAAAATAGCCAACGTCAGTTCAGGATATTTAAACGTGGCGGTAAGGCGCGGCAAATTGCAAGCCGTTAAGTTAGGAAGAAACTGGTTTACGACGAGCGAGTGGATTAACGCGTATCAAAAATCTGTTGGGCGCGCTTATTCGGAGTCCGACTCCGAATTGGCGAAGGCGGAGAAAGACGAATTAATAAATCTTAAGGGCCGCTTGATTTTAGATCGTGAAAAAGCGTTAGAGGCCAAAGCGTTAATTCCGGAAATTACGCTTTCTTCCCGAGAACTCAAAACCGAAGAAAGAAAGAACATTCTTGAAACGGTTAAAAATCAGTTTAAGATTATTGATGTTTCAGAGTTTCAAAAAGCCAGCCGGTATTTAGGCGTTTTAAAAAGTTTGCGCCGATGGTCTAATGGTAAGTTCATTGCCGCTTCGGCAACTGCAGTATTTCTTCTCGCGATTTTTCTTAATCTGGCAATCGGCGGTTTTGATGTTTCCAAAAGTTTCCAAGTTTCAAAGTTTCAAAGTTTAAATATTTCCCTCCTTCGCCAAGGCTACGGAGGGCAAGCAAGATTTCAGACATCAATTTTTTCAGATGTTTTTTCCGCCAAAGGCGGACCAGCCCTTGGCTGGAAAAATTTTCCAAACGATATTCCGTTTTTTTATAAGTGGCTCGTTGATGGCGCTTCCCGTTCTTTATCTTTCTTGAAATCCAAACCTTCATCCGAGTTAGTTGTTGGCGAATTTCCTAAGGGCGAGTCAAAAATCGTTAAGCCGCAGGAAACAGCACCGCGCATAGATACTTTAGACGAGGCCTTGGCGCTTGATTTACCCGCCGAAGCTTTAGCGGAGGCGGGCGTAGAGACAGGAGCTTTTGGGGTTCCGGGCGCTCCGATTTCTGAAGGCGCATTTACTCTTATTGAAAATCGGCTTTCCGTAGTTGAAACAAATTTGGCGGAGCAAAAGACCTTAACCCAGGCCGAACTGTCGCTTCAGAAAAAAACTATTTTAGGAACTTTAGAAACATTAATAGGCATCTCTAAACTTCTTCCGTCTTATCCAATTTCAACTATTGTGGTTCAGGGCCAGCCGGCTACTTTAACTTCTTACTCCATCTCTCCGTCGGTTCATTCTGGTTTTGACCGGCTTAGCGCGAATTATTTCAATTTAGCAAATAATGCCGAAATCAATGGCAGTTTAACTGTCAGATCGGGAGGGACTTTTAATACTCTTTCTGTTTCCGGCGCGACATCCTTATCCGGCAATACTACTATCGGCGGCACGCTTAATGTTTCCGGCGAAACCACTTTAAATAATCTTATTGTCAATGGCACATTTAATCTTGCGGGGAGTTCCAGTTTAGGCAATGCCTCATCAACCAATTTTACGGTTTCAGACACAGGGTGGATTAACCAACTTAAAGTCACCGGAACCGCGACAACCACTTTCAATAATCCCATAACATCAGCTTCAGGTAATTTCATTATTGCCGGTGACTCGGCGAGCAACTTATTGCTCAATCCTTATGGCGGTTATGTCGGGATTGCTACCACTACGCCGACCCAAGCACTCACGATTCAAGGTAATCAATTTATTTATGGCGGTTTGGGTATAGGATTGGCAACGACTACTCGGGGCGCGATCCAAACTAGTGGCGATATTTCCGTCGGGGGCAATCTTTATGTTTCTGGGACCATTGATTCACAACTCATTACTTTTACCAATGCTTCAACTACTAATTTAACTGTATCAGCCAATGCCTGGATTAAAAATGGCGTCATCACCAATGCCTCAACCACTTACGCGACTTTACCCACTTTCTGGGGCACCACCGGAACGGTTACCAACGCTTCATCAACGTATCTCACAGTGAGCGATACCGCTTGGGTTGACAAGCTTAACGTAACAAACACAAACGCAACCTCCACCATCACCGGAGGATTAACCGTTGGCAACAACGCCGCTTTGGTGGTTAACAGCGGATCAGCCGCCAACAGCTTGTATATCGCCGGCAACGGGAATGTGGGGATTGGGACCACTAGCCCCGGCTCTCTTCTCTCCGTCCACTCAACCGGCAACACTTACCTTGGCGGCGATTTAACCGTCTCCGGCAATTCCATTTTCAAAAACGCTTCCACTACCAATGGAACTATCACTAACTTCTGGTCTACCAAAGGCACCTTAACCAACGCAAGTTCAACCAATCTCACTGCAACAAACCTCTGGTCTACAACAGGAACCATCACTACTTTAAATTCCACTAACGCCAACATCACCAACGCTTCCACCTCGGCCTTAACCATTAACTTCTCCGCCGCCCAAAGCACCTCCACCGCTCCTTTCAATGTCTATTCATCAACTTCTTCGGTGTTTTCAATCGCTCCATCGGGCTTAGTAACCGCGAACAATTTCATATCAACGACAGGAACCATCACCAACGCAAGTTCAACCAACTTAACCGCTACCAACTTCTGGTCAACCAACGGAACGATTACCAATCTCACCACTACCGGAGGAACCATCACCAACGCTTCTTCCACTTACCTTACGGTCTCCAACACCGCTTGGATTGACAAGCTAGTCACAACGAACGCCACCACTACCACATTCCGGTCATCGGGATTAGCGACTTTCGGCGGCAATGTGGGGATCGGAACAACAACACCGGGTTCTCTTCTATCGGTTCACTCTTCCGGGAATGTATATATCGGCGGAGATTTAACCGTTTCCGGAACTACAAACTTAAGTGGCAGTAGTTTCAGTTCAGTAAATGCTTCTACAACTAATTTAACTGTTGCGGGCACCGCTTGGATTACCAACGGCGTTATCACCAACGCTTCCACCACTTACTTAACAGTTTCAAATAATCTTTGGGGCAATCAATCCGCTTTCTCAAATTCAGTTCAGACTCCATTAATCTGGAACAATGGTTCTCTTACTGCCTCTACTACCGGATCTAATCCATTAATTTTTGCCACCAATTCACTAGAAAGAATGAGAATTGACGAAAGCGGGAAAGTGGTCATTGCTACCACCACTATTCCTTCCGGTTTTGGATTAAATATTGCCACCTCAACTTTTGTTTACGGCAATCAATTTATTTCCGGCGGCCTTGGCGTGGGGCTGTCAACCACCACTAGTGGTGCTATTCAAACCAGCGGCGATGTTTTTGTCGGCCGTAATTTATTTGTTTCCGGCAATTCCACAATTTTAGGCGCTTCGTCAGCTGATACTCTCACCATTAATTCTTCCGTTAATTCTAATTTAATTCCTAACCTAAATGCGTCATATGATCTTGGTTCTGCTTCTTTTTATTGGAGAAACGGCTACATCTCCACTCTTAATGTCAATAACTTATCAGCTGCTTCGTCCAGTCTTAGCGGTACGCAATCTTCTGATTGGACTATTAATTCAGACAACTCCTCAACAGACCAAGAAACCGAAAATCTCATTTTTTTCCGCGGCACCGTTGTTCCCAATGCTTTGTTAACCTGGAATAATGCTACTTCATCCAAAAGATTTGAATTTAATCAAACGTTGTATATAAACAACGGTTCGGCTTCAACAACTAATCCGACGCTCACAATTAAAACTATCGCCAATCAAACCGCTAACGCTTTTCAAATAATTGATAATAATTCCAGCGCGTATTTTACGGTTAATCCTGCGGGAAGTAATACCACGATGGTCAGCGCTTCATCAACCAACCTTACGGCCACCAACTTTTGGTCGACCAATGGAAACATCACTAACGGAACCATCACCAACGCTTCCACCTCGGCCTTAACCATCAACTTCTCCGCCTCCCAAAGCACCTCCACCACTCCTTTCAATGTCTATTCATCCACTTCTTCCGTCTTCTCCATCGCTCCATCGGGACTGGTCACCGCTCCCAATTTCACATCAACGACAGGAACCATCACCAACGCTTCAACTACTTACTTAACAGTTTCCGGAAGCGCGTTTCTCGCAAGCTCCACCATGAACGGATTTAACATTTGTACTTCCGCCAACGGAGTTTGCGGAACCGGAAGCGGAAGCGGCACTGTTAATTCCGGCACCACCGGCCAAATTCCTTATTACGCCGCAAACGGAACCGCTCTTACCGCGACTTCAACATTGTTTATTTCATCTATCAATTCCAACAACTTTGGCATTGGGACGAGCACGGGATTATTCGCCAGAACAACTATTGCCGGATCAACGGCAAATTCAACTGCGGCGGCTTTAAGCATCATCAACTCCGCTTCAACCTCGTTATTGTTTGTTAGAAATGACGGCAACATTGGCATTGGGACGAGTGATCCAAGTATTCAAGTTCAAATTGAAAAAACTACAGGCGGTGAATTGTTGCTTGTGCGCAAAGATGGTACTGATGGAGGAGTTTCAACTTCTATTTTAAATGCTTCAGTGGGAATCTATGGGTATGCAGCTGAGTCCCATACATCTAGTGATAAAGGGGGTTATTTAACTATTAATACACACAAAATTGACGACAATTTTGATACTGCTAATACTGAACGGATAAGAATTACTGATGAAGGCAACGTCGGCATCGGAACAACAACACCGGGTTCTTTTCTCTCCGTCCACTCTACCGGCAACACTTACCTTGGCGGGGATTTAACCGTTTCCGGCAATTCCATTTTCAAAAACGCTTCCACTACAAATTTCAGTGTTTTATCAACGGGCTCTTTTAATCTCAAC
>Ga0209211_10009658_pt1 | contig 12783 bp, 9 predicted proteins | sample RifGroA2_FD_183992 | JGI IMG/M metagenome (GOLD analysis project Ga0209211, IMG submission 183992) | Groundwater microbial communities from Rifle, Colorado, USA - Groundwater A2 (SPAdes) (version 2) | ecosystem: Environmental > Aquatic > Deep subsurface > Groundwater | place: Rifle, Colorado... | reverse complement strand
TGTGCAGATTAAAAGGCCGGGAGAATTGCGAGTAATCGAGGCGACTTTCGAATATCGGCATCATCATAAACTCAGATAGAAGGAAGGGAATCATGAACTGGCGCTTTGATGAGTTTTAGTTCGGTGTCGGTGATTGTTAATGCGCTCAGGCTGAATCGGGCGAGGATGTAAGCGGTAGTTTTCGATGCTGTGAACTTTAAAAGGAGCAGATGATGAAACAAGAACATGCTGATCGCGGTGCTCATTGCGCGCCACGGGGATATAACTGGATTCTCATCGCATTTCTGGGGATTGCCGCTTTTTTTCTGTTTACCGAACACCGCGCCCACTTGCTCGGCGTGTTGCCATTCCTGTTTCTGCTTGCCTGTCCGTTGATGCATTTATTCATGCACCACGGACATGGCACACATGGCGGGCATCATGAAAGCACCGAAAGGAGCGAAAAATGAATTCCACGGAGAATGCATATGGCCTGTGGTCGCTAGTCATTATCAATTCGGTATTCTTTATCCTGTTTGCGCTAACCTTTTTCAAGCCGCGCACAAATCTTGACTGGCGTACCTTCGGTCTTTATTCGGCGTTCATCGTGGCGCTGTTTACCGAGATGTATGGCTTCCCGCTGACGATCTACTTCTTGTCCGGCTGGCTGACTGAGACCTTCCCCAGCGTGAATTGGCTATCACATGATGCCGGCCATTTGCTGGAGATGATGTTCGGCTGGCGTGCCAATCCGCATTTTGGGCCGTTTCATATGCTCAGTATGGTCTTCATCGTCGGAGGATTTTGGTTGCTGGCTTCCGCCTGGAAAGTGCTTTATCAAGCGGTGCAGCGAAACGAGTTGGCGACTACCGGGCCGTACGCAAGAATCCGCCATCCGCAATACGTGGCTTTCGTGGCGGTGATGTTCGGCTTTCTGCTGCAATGGCCGACCATAATCACGCTGCTGATGTTTCCCCTGCTTCTTTGGGTTTATGTGCGCTTGGCCCATGCCGAGGAGCGTGAGGCTGAAGCTCACTTTGGCGAGCAGTGGCGGGAGTATGCTGCCCGCACGCCGAGATTTATTCCGAAGCGCGCCCAAGGTGTTTCATGAGCAAGAAGCGAGGCTTTGAACGCTTGCTTCACGATTTGATGTAGATGTTGTTTCAACAATACACCGCAGTGTATGGGTGTTTTTCTTCAATCTGAAAGGAGATGGCCATGAAAAAGTTGCTGATTAGCAGTGTTGTTGCAGTGTTATGTGCTGGTGCGCCAGCGGTTTATGCCGTCGATGAGCATCATCCGGAACAGGGTGGCACGCCCGCGTCCAAGAGTGCACCGGAAAAAGAGGTGCAGCTCAGTCAGCCAGCCGCACCTGGCAAAGCCATGAGCGGCACTGCTGACGCGCAGATGGTCAAGGCGCAAGAGCGCATGAAACAGGCGCAGGCGCTCATGTCCAAGCTGCGCGAGACCAAAGACCCTGCCGAGCGTAAAAAGCTTATGCAAGAGCATGCGCAAGTGCTACGCGACACCATGGGCATGATGCGCGGCATGAAGATGATGGGCATGATGGGTTCGGGACAGGGGATGGGCATGGGTATGATGGGGCAGGGTAAAGGGCCGCAGGCTCAGGCCGGCGACATGATGCCCATGCACCAGATGATGGAGGAACGCATGGAGATAATGCAGATGATGATGGAACAGATGATGCAGCGAGAGGAAATGCGCGACGCTGCACCAAAGAAATAACCAACCCGGCTTAGCCGGCAGTCGCTGCGCAGTTGGGCGGCTACTGCCGGTTTTTTATTGAGCTTTGGTATATGGGCTCTGCATTTATGTAGTCTGAAATTGGGCGAGAGTACGGGATCTCGTTTCGAGAAAGCTGCCGTTCGGGATGGCGCTTACACCTATGGCCGTTGACGATTCCATACCGGCCATTGGGCCCATCTGTGTGCACTGGCAGCAATGGCCGACAACGGCGCATGTCGTTGGATTGACTGATTAGGAAAGCCGGAATGCGCAGACCGCAACAGCTGGGCCAATAAGCTCTGCTGCATAGCTAATACACCTAGCCGTATATCATACGATTCTCGAAATGCACTTCGATGAGCGGGTATCCATCGCGAACAAAAGGTGGGCCTCAAATTGATGATACGGACGTCCAGAACGTAGCCCAATAGCCATCGTCGCGCGGGATCAAATCTTCATATCGCGCCATGCGTTCCGGCTCTTTGCTTCGAAGTGCAGCAACTGCAGGTGCAATAGGAGCCATATACGTGGCGGCAGCATGTTTGAAATCCTCAAGTCTCAAATCATCTTCCTTTCTTTCAAATGCAACTCTATGAGCAGCAATCCAAAGTGCGATGATCAGTCGAGGTATACCTCCTGATAATTCGATGATTAATTCAGCAAATTCAGGAGTTGCTGGAAGGCGTGTCTTGACGTACTGATAATTCACAAGACTTGTAAAAAACATGTCATAGAAAAATTTGTCCTGTGCATCTTCGAAGAGAGGAAGAACGTGATAGCCGGAAGAAACGAACCGCTCAGTGTTGCTAAGACGTTTCGTCAGTGCACCGATTCCATCCGGGGTGCCAGATACGAGAAGTGGTGTCTGCCACGTGTTTGTTAACGTCAGAATCCATTTCAAACAGTAATCTTCAACAATGCTTAATTGCAAACCTTCGGTTTTGTCTGTTCTCTTTCTTCGCTTTTCAAGACTCTGTAATTGGAAGAAATTCTGGACTTCGTCCAGATGGAGCAAGCCAAGAAAATGACTGGTTGCTACGTGCCTCCACTCGTCCAGCATCTTCGCTCCATCGCGCCGCTCTTTTGCGAGCGTAGATGCAAAACGTTCGGGTCTTTCGGGAAAATGCTTCGACATGACCATGTCCCAACTTCTCATCAGATTCGTGGCTAAATCCGATGCGCGGCCACTGGCCGGAGTATCAACGGACAAATAGACGACTTGATGATGCGGCCCCACAATATTCGGGAATGACTCATGCGAGATAATTTGGTTCTGATAGGTGCCGAGCGCCCGAAGAATAGCTTCGGTTTTCCCCGTGCCAGAATGACCAACAACGGCTGCAGCCATTGCCGGAGCTCTGGGGGTTTTGTGCATCGCTTGTTCTCCGTAAAGCATCCCCCATGTTTGAGGTGACTTGGGGTCGCGATATCGGTAGCTAGGTCGGACCATGAGGTCTATCGTCTCTACTAGTCGCCCGCCTTCAAGCGAGGGAATATGCAAATCACGTAGCATCAGCAACTGATGCATCCTGATGTGCCGCGGTATATTCCCGACACTCATCGAGGGGGGAGGAGGAAGGTAGGTAAGTAACGACAGCGCCTCCTTCCGCGACAGAATTGGGCCAAGTCCCTGAGTCAAAATATTGCCAGCATATGGATCCAAAGGATTGAGATTAGCCACCAGAATTCTCCGCGCTATTGGCGGCAGCTAGGATGGAATGCATCATCTCCATGTGCATTTCATTCGCGTTAGCCTGGTCGAGTGGGGCTGTTGTGGTGCTGGAGTTCTTTGGTTGTGCCGATGTAGGCATCGCAAGCGATGTTTCAATCTTTCGAGATTCGGTCATGGTTGGCTTCGCACCGGTATAGCGATCGATAGCCTCGGCGGTCAAAGTCTTTGCGTTGTCAACGATTTCCTGCACCCTGCGGATCGACTGAAGCGCGTGAAGCGTATTAATGTGCTGAACCTCAGCATTTTTCGATTTGCCGACAGCAAAGGCGTCGGCGACTTCGTCAAATGTGAGCTCAGGTGATGCGGTTGAGTAATCGGAAATATTGAGATCCAATAATCCGTTTGCAGTGGGATTCGGTACCCATATTTTGGAGACTGAGCCAGGGAAGTAGTTGGCGTCAATATTCCAACCACCAAAATTCCTTGCATGAGCAGTCCATTGCATTTCGTCAACGACGTCAGAGCCATATTGTTTGCCAGCAAACATGACGCCGCTGCGCGTCACTCGTCCCTCATCAGAGGGGAGTAGGTTCTTGATTAACTCAGATAAGGGAATTTCGCGCCGCACACCAATCCCCATCTCATGTCCCCAGCGCCACAATCCTGCTGGGCTTGGGAATACGCCAGCCGCTACCATGTGGGCATCGACTCTATGGGAACGATCTGCTGTCAGGTTATATTCGGTAAATATCGTGTAAAGATATTGCGTGTACTCACGAACGGTGAGTACCGATTCGTCAGGATCAAATCGGCGCAATTCGAATTCCTGACGCCTTTGATCAATTGCGCCAGGCACAAACAAATACTGTTGGTCTTTAGCAATCCGGTGCAGCACCTCAACCAGCCCTTTTAGATCAGGACGATATGGTGGTGTATAGCTGAGGCACGGGATTAATTGGGCTCCCGTTATACTCGCAGCCTTAGACAGATATTCACCTCGATCACACAGCAGAGCAGCACACATCGTCGGTGCGGGGCTCAAAGACAACATCGGTTGATATCCCCAGAGTTCACCAATTAGGGCGGGAGGGGCCGCTGAGCAAAATAGGCTGACTTTGGCTGTATCCCAGCTGGGGCCCGTGAGGCACACATAGAACCCAACAATGGCTGTGGACCAGACATCGACTATGACATAAACGATTGGACGTCCAATAACCCACGCCCGATTAACGGAAGACCGGAGATAGATATCTCCAATGGTTGAGTCAATTGCCCATGTATGGCCAGGACCGGACACGCCTTCCCAGTTCTTACCCGTTAGACCACGCATGTTCCGCTCGAAATGTCCTTTGGTAGTTCGATCGAGAAGTCGTTGGAGCTTCTCAATATCATTCGTCAAGACCCGACGAATCTGTCTATTGTTTGGGTACTCTCCCATAGCCGGGTCAACAGGAATCAGCTTATTGCCATCTTGCCGATATTTCTTCACGAAGCCACTCGCTAGAATCAGCTTTATGCGTTGAGGCATATCCGGCTTTGGGGCAGGAATCTGCTTGTCCGCTGTCATGATCAAATGTCTCCACTCCGTAGACATCCCGGGTTGCTCGGGTGGCAGATCCTGGCCATAAGCTCTGGCGATTCTTTGTTTGGTAGTTTTAGCGCCGGCCTTTTTTCGAATGCCTGCATCACATGGGCGAAGAACCCCCTTCCCGCCACAACGATCACGTCTTGGGTATAAGCTGGATTCAGTAAATCCAAACCGACATAAATGTGAAAACAATTTATATACAAGCGCAGGACTTTTTCCAGCGGTGGAGGCGGCTTCCTTGACGAGCCCACCAAGCCCCTTATCTACTAGGATCCGTTCTCTCAGATTGTCGAAGTTAAGGAAGCCTTGCATGACGGAATCGCGCAACTTGTAGAGTTCGGCATCGGCCTCGGACCGTTTAAAGTTCTCAGTTTCAATCTCGATCTTTAATAGGTGATTGGCATCATCAAGCTTCTTGATTTCAGAGCTATTCTTCCAAATCAATTGGCCTACCAGCGGTGCCGGTGCTTTCTTGCGTTTTCGTTTTGTTTCTGCAAGTTTCCTTCTGCCACGGCGAGTCTGATTTAAAGGCGTGACTGCATCGAGACGAACGATGACCAAGAAGCCAAACTGGACTTCATGAAGGACAACTCGATATAGTCCTGCATCATCTCCATCCAATATTCTGAATACGGAGTTATGGATCAGATCCATGATGACCTCCTGCTTGCGATGGGATTCAAGGACACGAATTCTTCTTTTGTAAGCAAAATGATTGGCTGGTGAGGGCGCCAGCCACGCCGAAGGTCGAGAGGAATCTTTCCACACCACACCGCTTGCCAAAATGCACGCTTGGCATTGTCGATACAGCCAAGTTTTGAACTAAGTGCTTCGAGAACATACGTTAGAGATCGTCCTTGAAGTTCGGTGGCCAGAGTTGTAGCTTTTTCGAGGTCAGCCTCGCAAGCAGAGCACTCGAGAGTCCATGGCATGGCTTCTCGCAGCCTGAGTCCTACACGCTTATCAAAGAGCGACGGAGTAATAAGGAGCCAGGTAACACCTCGCGATAGCCAATACTCTCGCTCAAGGCTTAGTAGTTCCTTGGTTCGCTTTTTTGAAAGCTCTTCGTCTGTTTTGACTGAAACAGCCAGCAATTCATAATTCCCAGAGGGGAATCGAAGAACTAACAGCAAGTCAGTGGTCATGACCCACGCTGTTGTGTTGCCAGATGCGGAAGTCTTTGGATGCTTAATTCCTAGACGCGCAGCTAGCTCAATGGTCCCGGGAGAGGCCTGAGTGCAATCGACCGTATATCTGGACAGTTCGTGGGCTGCGGTGCCAAGAGAGAGAGGCAATTGTTCAAGCAGGTCAAACAAGAATTTCACAGTAAGCGAGAAGAAGAGAGCGACCCATTCCTTGTCACTAAGCAATTCTCGTTGGCGATTACGCCACATCTGAAGATGAGAGCGGCCTCTGCTTGATGGGTCTCCGCGGCCTATGCGGTGCCATGGTTTGAAATTATCTTGTGTCCCAAGCCCTCGTCCTTGCCGTTTGAAACGATCAAGGACTGCGGGGGTGAAACGTTTCGTCGTTCGCATTTGTAACCTCCATTTGTACAGGATGAGCTGAGCTTGTCAGGGCGAGCAAAACCGCCGCGCGCCGAATAACGCTCGTTTGACAAAGTTGAACAAATGGGGAATTGACAGGCCCAGAACGGACCCGTAGACTTCGAAGCGTCAACAAAGAAGTCTGGGTTCCCCAGCATAAGAGGCGCAACGGTCTGATCACCGTTAGCGCCTTTTAATTTTTCGGCAGGTTACCGATAAGCCTCCTTTTTCTCTATTGGTTGCTACTTGAGCCTTGGGGCTCAGACTTGAGTCCCAAGGCCACCGCGATACGATGCGATTGACCTCGCAGGCACTTCCTTTCTCCCTTTAGAACCGCATATACCAGAGCAGGATTAAATCCTCTGTCCGCAGACCAATCTGCAACTGTTAGCCCATTTTCTCGGAACCAACATTGAACCTGCTGCGGTGTGCGCGGGAATGACGAAAGTTGCAGGTTGGTGTCTTGAGCCATGTGTCTTACCAATCATCGGGCTTTAAATCCCCTGGCCTTCGTAGGAAAAGTACATTTAGCTTTCTTATCGAGGGGGTTTGTTGAGTTATGTGAACTATATCACTTTGCGCAGCAAAATCAATCGTAACCACTTGAAAACAAAGTGCATTATTTAATGCATAGTTGCGATATGGGAATTGCAAAGTAGAGATTCGATATTTTCGTTGTCTCGCTAATTTTTGCCTGAAACAATGCCGTACTCTCAAACAGGCATATTCTTATTTGCACATGGACTTTATTGGGAAATCGTTGTGTAATTGCCAATAGTTAGTAGCGGCAAGATATTTACTAAGTAGTGATGGTGATTTTTAACTGAGATGGATATTTTGCTGCGTAACACTTGCTTCCTACATGTGAAAGAAATGCCAAAAAAAATATCTCGTCCTGCAGCTTCGAAACACGATGTTGATTTCAAGCTTGGCGTCCTGCGGAAATCAAGGCGGCTTATGAACGTCAGCCAGGCGGCAAGCGAGAGTGGTGTTTCTCGTACCACAATATATCGGTGGAATACGCAATTCACTGAGTTTGGCGAGAAAGGACTGGAGGCGAAGAAGCAAAGCAAGCCGCGCCATTCGCAGCGAGTAGCTGAAGCAGTTGAGCCCGTGCTTGCTCTTGCTAAAACGCACCCTGATTGGGGCTGCGGCAGGATCGTGCAGGAGCTTAATTCATCCGGAATTGAAATCAGCTCTCCCTCCGTACAGAAGATGCTCATTGAATACGGTCTGGCAAACCAGGCTGATCGTTCTAGGAGGCTGGAGTGTGACTGGGGGGATGGCAAGATCAATCCAACTGCCGCGCAGTACAGGGCTATGCTTAAACACAACCCTTGCCTGGGCGACAGAATCCATTATCAGAAAACAACTGGAGTTCAAGTTATCGGTGTTGGAATTTATCCATTGAAAGGCTTGAGCGGAGTACCACCTTGCAGCATTGTGGTTCTTATAGATCTAGCAAGTCTGGTGGCGAATTGTATTGTCTGGGATGAAAATCGCGACCGCCAAAGCCTGCAAGCTCTACAGGAGAAAACTCGCCAGAATGTCGGGTTGTTCCGGGATAGCCGTAAGCAGCCATTACATGTCATTTATTCAACCAAGACAGCTTATGCGCCCAATCCATTTGAAAACATTATCAAGATTCAAAGTACCAAGATTTCTGGGGGTGTTGAGCAGATTGGGGCAATGCGATATTTCTTCCGGTTGCTGAGTGATACATTCGTTCCAACTGTCCGTGATAATCCCAAAATAGTGGGCCTGGACAGACTAGGCCAGCAGTTGCAGGCATGGCTGGACGAATACAACATGAAGCAAAAAAGGACAGGATTCCCAACGTTTGGATTTACGCCTCAAGAGTGCAAATCACAAATCAAATATCCCGCCAGCTTTTGCCGGCCATTCCCCCTTAGCGTTCCATCAGCCTGATTTGTTATGGTTTCTGGGTGCTTCTCGGCCATTGCGGACGGAGACATCCAGAAGGTGCAACGGTCGCTATTGAATCAACACCAGTCATAGGCGCAGGAATCAATCCGAACGGCAGCTTTCACGAAACGCGACTGCGTGCTCTCGACTCACAACCGTCGTTCAAAACGTCTGCTCTTCGGCCTTTGGCCGATAAGCCCATGGAGTCACATAAGACACACTGAGCAATTCAGCCCGTTGTTTATCCCCCTGAAGGTTGCTTCCGAGAAAACGGCTTAGGTGCTGGAGTTGCCTCTATCCTCGCCGCAGTCTCACATCAATATTTGCAATCAGATCGCAATAAGCATTAACATGCCAACCATGAAAAGGTTTCTCCGCCTGGCTGTTTACTTCCTGATGCTCTCGCTCGCGAGCAATGCAGTCGGCTGGACGTTTAACAAAGAAGCTGTAGCCGACGTGTGGTTCGACGAGCAGCGCAGTTCGGTTGTGGATGACGTAAATCTTTCAACTGACCACGAAGCATTCAAGACCGCTACACCCGAAAAGCCATGCGATCACTGGTGCCATGCCATCGGCCATTTCATGGGATTGCCAAGTCAATCGACCTTTGGGATTTCGAAGTGCCTTGACGATCACCCCGTCCAACTGACGGCAACCTTTCAGCATTCTTCCCCCGACGATCTTTTTCGTCCACCCAGAACAACTCTCGCCTGATCCGGCGGGACGTGTCTTGTTATATCGCTTAGCTCGTGCTTAGCGGCTTCTGACGTCTCGCCGAATTCCAACTTCGTTCAGTCGGGAGAATTCGATGATTAGATTGTTATTGCCGCTGGGGTTGGCGGTGCTGTATTTCAACCCCGCCTTTGCACAACCAGCTATCGCGCCTACGAGGACATCCGAGGTCCTATTATCGGCAAAGGAGCAGAAAGTATGGACGCTCGAATCGGCAACCCGTCGCGTGCTGGAAGTGGCGCCGGAACGTCGGCAGTCCGACGCAGCAGTGGATATGCGCCAGGAGGAATTGATTCAGGCGGGAGCTTGGCCCAATCCAAGCATCGACCTGCGGGCGGATAACAGAATCGGGCAATTGAACGGGCAAGGAGGAACGGGGCTCGCACAGCTGGCGCTCTCCCAGCCGCTTCCTTTACGCCGGATTGCGCGTCAACGTGCCGCAGCCGAGTCAGGACTTTCGGCAGCGCAAGCTGACCGCCAAGCCCAGTCGCTGCTGCTGGAACATGAAGCAGCCCTCGTCTTTCATGCGGTGCAATTCGCCGCAGCGAAACGCCAGTTAGCCAAAGAGCGCCTGGAATTTACCAATAATTTCGCAGCAGGCCGGATAACGAGCTATGGAGATCGCCTGAAACGCTATCTGACCCCGCTCGAACTTGGGCGGCTCGCAATCATGCGCGAGGATGCCCGTCAGGGGACCATCCTGGCCGAGCGCGACTATGAGGATGCCCGCATCGGGTTCAAGAATCTGCTGGGTCTTGCGGACGGAGCCGCCGAGACCACGCTTCTGACTCTTCCTGCTCGTCCAGCTTCGTTCGAGGTTTTCGCTCGCGAACTTGATCGCCATCCCGCCATCGAGACCGCGCGCCATGAGACGGAGGCAGCAAGGGAGGGGATCGAAGTGGCCGAATCGCAGCGTTATCCCGATCCCGTGTTGAAACTGTTCCATGACCGGGATTTCAACAACGGCGCAACGATTAACGTGATAGGAATAGGCGTCGGCATGGAGATTCCGATCCTGAACCGGAATCGCGCTTCGGAAGGAAAGGCCAGGGCCGAGGCCGAAGCAAGCCGTGCACGTTACGAGGCGCTGATGCGGGACGCCAGGATGCGTCTGGAGCAGGCATACGCGCAACTGCTTCGCCTGCAGAACCAGACAGAGCAGGTGAACGCGAACCTGATTGAACCCGCACGCAAAGTCTTCGAACTTACGCGTCGCAGTTTTGCCGCGGGCGAGTCCAACGTCCTTGCGCTGGTGGATGCGAACAACGCCTACTTCGATGCTCGCGCCCGTTACCAGGAGTTGTTGCAGGCATGTGCGCTGGCCTCGGCCGATCTGCGGCTTGCCGCCGGATTGTCCCTCGTCGGCGGAAAGGGGGATCAGCCATGATCGCCGCGCTCGTCCGATTCGCACTGATCCAGCGCCTGATGATGTTGATCTTCGCCGTTGCGGTGGTTGCCGGCGGCCTGTGGGCATTCCACACGCTGCCCATCGACGCCTTCCCCGATATTTCGCCGCCGCAAGTACAGGTGCTCGTCAAGGCGCCGGGGCTTGCGCCGACCGAGGTCGAGTCGCGCATCGCCTTCCCGATCGAGATGGAAATGCAGGGCATCCCACGCCTGAAACTCCTGCGTTCGACCACCAAGTACGCAATATCCAACATCGTCATCGACTTCGAGGACGGCACCGACATCTATTGGGCGCGCCAGCAGGTCGCGGAGCGCCTGAACCAGGCCAAGGGCGCGCTGCCCCAAGAGGCCGAAGTGGTGCTCGCGCCGATAGCCACCCCCTTGAGCGACATCTACATGTACCGCGTCAGGGGCGAGGGCTATTCGAGCAGCGAGCTGCGCAGCATCCAGGACTGGGTGATCCGCCCGCAGTTACGCGCCGTGGACGGCGTGGCCGACGTGAACTCGATGGGCGGGCTAGTGCGCGCCTTCGAGGTGCGCCCCGATCCTGGCAAACTAGCCGCACAGGGTTTGGCCATCGATGATCTGGAACGCGCCATCGGGCGCAATAACCGCAATGCCGGCGGCGACCGTGTCAACCGCGAGGACAAGATGCTGCTGGTGCGCACCGTCGGGCAGCTCAGGGATGCCGACGACATCCGCAGCATCACCGTGGTGACGCGCGGCGGCGTGCCGGTGCGCATCGGTGATGTCGCAGAGGTCGCGGAGGGATCGCTGGTGCGCTACGGCGGTGTCACGGCGGACGGCGCAGGCGAGATCGTGACCGGTCTCACGCTGCTGCGTGTCGGCGCCAACAGCCGCACCGTGGTCGAATCCGTTAAACAGGAACTTGCGCGCCTTGCCCCCACGCTCCCGAAGGGCGTCACCATCGAGCCGTACTACGACCGCACCGATCTCATCAACGCCGCCGTACTCACGGTGGAGAAGGCGCTCGGCGAGGCGGTGGTGCTGGTGATCCTAGTGCTGATCGTGCTGCTCGGCAACCTGCGCGCGGCGCTCACCGTGGCGCTGATCCTGCCGTTGACGGTGCTGTCCACCTTCATCCTGATGAACCTGTTCGGCGTCAGCGCCAACCTGATGTCGCTCGGGGGGCTTGCCATCGCCATCGGCATCCTGGTGGATGCGGCCGTGGTGGTGGTGGAGAACATCCACACCCAGCTCGCGCATGCACCCAAGGGCGTGAGCCGCTTGCATCTGGTCTATCGCGCCGTGGTCGAGGTGTCCGCTCCGGTGCTGTCCGGCATCCTCATCATCGTCATCGTATTCCTGCCGCTGTTCTCCCTCACTGGGCTCGAAGGCCGCATGTTCGGGCCGCTGGCGCTGACCATCGTGTTCGCACTCCTGGGGTCGCTGCTGCTGTCGCTCAGCGTGATTCCGGTGCTGGCGAGTTTCCTCATGCGCTCCGGTGCGCACGGCGAAGACCGCTTGCTGGCGGCGATCAAGCGCGTGTATCTGCCGGTGATGCGATGGGCGCTCGAGTACCGCAAGTCCGCGGTGTTCGGGGCGATTGTGCTGCTCATCGCTGCCGCAGCGTTGTTTCCGTTGATCGGCAAGGAGTTCATGCCGGCGATGGACGAAGGAAAAACGGTGGTGAATCTGGAGAAATCCTCGGATATATCGCTCGAGGCATCTCTCGCACTGGACGCGCCGATCCAGAAAGCGATTCTGGAAATTCCCGAGGTCACCGGCATGATTTGCCGCAGCGGGGCCGATGAATTGCGGCTCGATCCGATGGGTTTCTACCAGACCGATTGCTTCCTGCAGACCAAGCCGCGCGAGGATTGGGGCTACGGGCTCGAAGCCTTCCAGGAGAAGCTGCGCGAGAAACTCGAACCCTTCGAGGAACTGGGCGTCGAGGCCGGTTTCAGCCAGCCGATCGACATGCGCGTCTCCGAAATGCTGTCCGGGGTGCGCGCCGATGTCGCCATCAAGCTCGTCGGCGACGATTTTGCCGTGCTCGAGGAGCTGTCCGGCAAGATCGAGGAAATCGTCCAGCGCACCCAAGGCGCGAGCGACATATTCCGCGCGCGCCTTTCCGGGCAGGGCTACCTCACGGTCGCCATCGATTCGGCAAAGCTCGCGCGTTACGGCCTCAACAACGAGGATGTGAACGCCGTGGTCGAATC
>Ga0209211_10009657_pt1 | contig 12784 bp, 8 predicted proteins | sample RifGroA2_FD_183992 | JGI IMG/M metagenome (GOLD analysis project Ga0209211, IMG submission 183992) | Groundwater microbial communities from Rifle, Colorado, USA - Groundwater A2 (SPAdes) (version 2) | ecosystem: Environmental > Aquatic > Deep subsurface > Groundwater | place: Rifle, Colorado... | reverse complement strand
CCCATCAGTTCGGCCAGCTCTCTGGAAATGACCAGCCCGAGGCCGGTGCCGCCAAATTCGCGGGTGGTCGAGGTATCAGCCTGCGAAAAACTCTGGAACAAACGCCCCATTTGCTCTTCCGACAGGACGATGCCCGTATCGCGCACGGCGCAGTAGATCAACACATCCGTGTCGGTTTGTTCTTTGAGGCGGATAACGATGTCGATTTCGCCCTGCTTGGTGAATTTGACGGCATTGTTGCTATAGTTGATCAGTATCTGCCCCAGCCGCAACGAATCGCCGACCAGCTTGACCGGCACATTCTTATCTACGTCAAAAACCAGTTCCAGCCCCTTGGCAGAGGCTTTCTCGGCAATCAGGCTGACCACATCTTCCAGCACCTTTTCCAGCTCAAACTCGGTATGCTCGACCGTCAGCTTGCCCGCCTCGATCTTCGAGATGTCGAGAATATCGTTGATGATGCCGAGAAGATGTTTGCCGGAACTCTGTATCTTGTTGATGTAGTCGCGCTGGCGCAAAGTCAGCTCGGTCTTCAGCACCAGATGGGACATGCCGATGATGGCGTTCATCGGTGTGCGTATTTCGTGGCTCATGTTGGAGAGGAAATCCGATTTGGCGAGGTTGGCTTTTTCCGCAGCTAATTTTGCGCTCTTCAGCACATCGTTGTAATTGTGCAATTTCTTTTGCAATAGGCGTGTTTCCAGCATGTTGTGAACGCGCGCCAGCACCTCTGCCAATTCAAATGGCTTGCTCACAAAATCCTTCGCCCCGGCTTCCAGCGCACGCAGCTTGTAAGCGGGTTGTGCGGTGATCACGATGACAGGAAGATAGCCGTCCGGTTCAATTTCCTTGAGCCCTTCCATCACCTGGAATCCGTCTATGTCAGGCATTTTTATATCGAGCAGGATCAGGTCGTAGCGATTATTGCGATGAAGCTCGCAGACCTCACTTGGCTTCATCGTGGATGTGATGGAAACATAACCGGCGCCGCGCAGCATTTTCTCCAGCAAGCGCACATTGGCTTCAAGATCGTCAACGATCAGCACTTTCGCGTTAAGAATGTCGGCTGAATTATTCATTAATGGTCGGGCAATCCGATTGACCAATCACACTCGAAATTATGAACAACATCGTTTGACTGCTCTACATCTGGCTCTGGCGTATCTGCCTCCATATCATGGCTCGCCATTTCCATCAGAACATGATCTACCTCTTCTGGCTGGGTGAGATTCTGGCTCATGACAATCCAATTAAAATATGGAAGCGATATGCATCAGCCAGCAGCAGCATGCCCATCCCACTTGCCTTGCATGACCGATCCAACCGGTTTTTGTAATTGGTTTTTTATGACATACAACTTCGCGGCGCGATCTTTTGGCTCCGCTTCAATATTCGGCAGAGCGTGTGTTATCTGTTGCTTCAGTGCAATGAGCTCCTTATTGGCTATGGCAAGTTTGTCGCACAATGTCGAATTACAGGATTCAAGTAATACCAGGCGCTTCAACAGTTGCTCGGTCCTTTGTTCAACTTTTCGCTCAAGGTAGTATCGGTGTTCATTCAATTCGGCCTTCATTTTATTTATGTCCAGCATGCACTTCCTGATGAACGGCATGGAGCGAGATTTCATATTTCGATTCAACATGTGATTCTCCAAATAACCTGTGCAAGTTGATGGGTACACTTATTCTGAAAACAGCAGTTGAGCGATTGCATTTCCATGTAATCTTTAGGGGTGATTTATTTTTGCGCTTTCGATGCAACTATTTTTTTGCATCATGACGATTAAGCTTGCCGCTCTCCGTACGTTATCGTACATAAGGTGGAGGTTTTGGATTTCCAAAACCGGGCGAGCCGGAACCAAAAAGCTTCCCGTAGGTTGGGCAAAGCGCAGCGTGCCCAACATTAAATATGGTGACTTTGTTCGTTGGGCACGCTGCGCTTTGCCCAACCTACGCACTGGAGCGTGGGAACGATAGGCAAATAATCCGGAGCAAAAACTTTATTGCACAAAATGCCACAATGGGACTGCTGTGTTCAGCGCGTGGTCTATCTTGCCCATCAGTGTGGCGTGGTCAAATGGTTTCACCACAAAATCAACCGCACCGGCCTTCAGACTGTCAGCTACAATTTTTCCTTCACTTTTGCCGGTAATCATGATTACCGGTGTCTTGTAAAATCGCGGATTGGCCTTCAGTCTGCGCGTGGTTTCCAGGCCATTCATGTTGGGCATCATCATATCCATGAGGATTAAGTCCGGTTGCGTCTTGCGCAGGACATTCAATGCTTCTAAACCATCATTGGCAAAAATCAGGTGATAGTTTTCCGCTTTCAGAAGCTTACCGATTATTTTGCGTTGGGGCTCGTTGTCATCCACCACCAGCACGGTAGGCCGGATGCGCCCAACCATGGCATTCAGGGCGCGGGCTGATTCCAGGAGTGGCTCGCATTCCAGCCTGAACTCTTGTACCCACTGCTTCAGAGGTTCGGTGGATTCGGCAGCGGCACTGATGTTCTGCTGAATTTCATCGCGCTTAAAGCGGCTGATTTCCTGTTCCAGCCCATCAGCATTTTTGACCTCGACCAAATCAGGAAATGCTCCCGAGATGAGCCGATGGGAAAACCCGTCCATAGCCATATCAATTTTTTGCCCGGCCTGCTCTATTGCCCGGCTGGCCACTTCAATATGCTGGTCACTTTGCGTCATCTGTTCGGTCAGTATTTTTTCCAGTTCTGCCAGACGGCGTATTTGGGCGGCAAACTCCGCTGCCGATGTCCCATCGGCGTTAAGCACGGCCAGCTCATGTAGCGCATGGTGAATAGTCATAGCAAGCCGAGACATATCATAGGTCATCGGCCAGAAAAGGATGTAGTCATCGAAATAGTCTTTCTTGCATAGCTCATAAGCCCGCTTTACTTCATCCTTGTTACACAGGATAACCGTGCGGTGGGGATACTGGTGTACTGTCTCACACAGGCGGTACAACCCCAGGTAATAACGCTCCGATTTTTCCAGCGTGTTGAATGCCAGAACCAGTACGCTGGGCCGATGACGCACAAAATCTCCCGGCAACTTGTCAGGGTCGGAAGACATAAATACATGATCGAATTCCGGGTTTAGCAGCTTTTCCACCAGCGCCGCGTCAGTGACACTGTCCGTGGCGATCAGAATTGTGGGATCGGTTAAGGTGAGGGTATTCATAGCGGGCTGCATCCTTTGGTGAGATGGCTGTCTGGCCTGTTACACTGACTATCACAAGACTGAAATAATCCTGAAAAATTGGTGTTGCTATAAACCTAAAAACGGCAATTCATCCTGATGAACTAACTAGCCATCTGACTAAGCGCGGTGCAACATGCGCAAAGTCATTGGTTAACGAAAAACACGAAAGGCGCGAAATAAAACAATAAGTTGCATTGACTTGGTGACTCACCCATTGGGTATTCATTAGCAGCATTGAGTTCTTATGAATTTGTTCGTGTTTTTCGTGACTTTCGTGGACAACTGCTTTTTCTAGGATAAATCGCACCCTGCTATATCGGAGCATATAACCTGAGCATGGGTTCATTCGTCTGCTTATAAAGTGTGGTAAAAAAACCCGGAGCGGGATTACCGCAACCGGGCTTAAATACTCCAGGTGTTTTCTAGAGGGAGGATTACCAAACACCCATGCGCATCATCTCCATCTGCGCCGATACGTTCCGTTCGATAACGCACATAAGCCGGAAATTTGATATTCGCAATGAACGTTGCGCGTTTTTTGGAAAATCACCACATCTGACTGTGGTAGTTCATCTGACGAATGTGCGTTAGCGTACATACAGCACTCTGCTCTACCGGGCATACTACGTCCTGTAATTGTGTTATAACAACACGCACAATGCGGCCTTTAATTTAACAGGCTCGATATTGGTAGTTCCGCTGCCTTTTTGATTTGACGTTATGTTTGTACGCTCTGGAGGCAGGAAAGTGGTCGCTATTAAGCCCGCACGACATACACACAATCAAAATCATCTGCTCGCCGCACTGCCTGCGGAAGTATTCGAACGTATTTCTCCCCATCTGGAACTGATCCCAATGCCGCTCGGCCAAGCCCTCTACGAATCCGGCGGCCAATTGCAACACGTTTATTTCCCGACAACCGCCATCGTATCCCTGCACTACATTCTGGAGAATGGCGCCTCGGCCGAAATCGCGGGAGTGGGCAATGAGGGCGTGCTCGGAATTTCACTTTTCATGGGCGGCAACACCACGCCCAGCCTTGCCACCGTGCAGACTGCGGGCAGCGGTTACCGGCTGAAAGGGCGGTTGATGATGGAAGAATTCAATCGCGCCGGGCCAATGATGCGTTTGATGCTGCGTTATACCCAGGCACTCATTACTCACATGTCCCAAACTGCGGTCTGCAACCGGCATCATTCGCTGGAACAGCAACTGTGCCGCTGGCTGTTGTTAACCCTTGACAGGTTGACCACCAATGAATTAGTTATGACCCAGGAATTGATTGCAGGCATGCTTGGGGTACGGCGTGAAGGTGTCACAGAAGCAGCCGGAAAATTGCAGCGCGCCGGTTTGATCAGTTACCGCCGTGGACACATCACAGTGCTTGATCGTTCCGGATTGGAGTCCAACGCTTGCGAATGCTACAACGTAGTCAAAAAAGAATTCCGTCGCCTGCTCTGCGATGCAGGCGACGCTAACGACTCTTCGATTAATCATAGAGGCAAATCGTCCTGGGAACGTTAAGACAAAGATTATGTTTGTTTGAAACAGGACGAGCGTATAAATGAACGTGGTATGTTTGTCGGGCACACTAGGCTTTGCCCATCCCACTTGGTGGTCAGGAGAATAATGAGCAAGAAGCCAAATCCGCAAGACCCATTACGTGCAAAAGCCGAGTCTCAACTCGCCCGCGCGCCAGCGCCTGATCGGTCGCAGCGCCCTGCTGCGGAACTTCTGCACGAACTCCAGGTGCACCAGATCGAGCTGAATATGCAGAACGAAGAATTGCGCCGTACTCAGATTGCCCTTGAGGAAGCGCGCGACCGCTATGTGGATCTCTATGAATTCGCCCCGGTAGGCTATCTTACTCTGTCGCGCGAGGCTCAAATCACCGCCATCAATCTGACCGGAGCCGCACTGCTGGGAGAAGACCGCAAGAAACTATTGCAGCGCCGTTTTGAACGCTTGGTCGCATTGGTGGATATAGACCGCTGGCAGCGGTTTTTTGTGCATATAGTGCAACATGGCGATAAACAGATTTGCGAACTGACTCTCCTGCGCAGCGATGGCACATTCCTTGATGCCCGCCTGGATTGCCTGCTCATCGTAGCCGACGCCGCCTCGCCGACACTGCGTATCACGCTGACCGACATCTCCGCGCGCAAGCAAGCGGAAAAGGCTCTGCTCAAGGCGGGAGTCTTGCAGAAAGCGATTTTCGACAGCGCAAACTTTTCGAGTATTGCCACTGACGCGAAGGGTGTGATTCAGATTTTCAACGTCGGCGCGGAACGTATGTTGGGCTACGCCGCCGCAGATGTGATGAACAAGATTACACCGGCCGAGATTTCCGACCCGCAGGAAGTGATCGCGCGCGCCAAGGCGCTGAGCGTCGAGCTTGGAACCCAGATTACGCCAGGCTTCGAGGCCTTGGTGTTCAAGGCCTCACGCGGCATCGAGGATATTTACGAGTTGACCTACATCCGCAAGGACGGTAGCCGCTTCCCGGCCATCGTGTCGATCACCGCGCTGCGCGACGATGAAGAGGCCATCATCGGTTATCTGTTGATTGGCACCGACAATACTGCGCGCAAGCAGATCGAAGCAGAGAAACAGCGTTTGCTCGAGATTCAGGAGGATACGTATAAACAACTGCAGCAGACCAACGCCACCTTGCAGGTCAGCGAAGAAAGGCTCGCCGTTACGCTCAACTCCATCGGTGATGCCGTAATTGCCACCGATGCCGAAGGGCTTGTGACGCTCCTGAACCCCCTTGCCGAACGGCTCACCGGATGGACGCAGGCAGAAGCTGCCGGTCGCCCGGTGGGCGATATTTTTAACATCATCAACAAGGAAACCCGTCAACTCACCACTATCCCGGTATTGGAAACCTTGGCGCATGGCACGGTACATGGCTTGTCCAACCACACCGTTCTGATTGCACACGATGGTAGCGAGTGCGATATCGCCAACAGTTGTGCGCCGATTCGTGATCGCGACGGCCGGGTGATCGGAGCCGTGTTGGTGTTCCGCGATGTCACCGGGGAATATGCGGTGCAGCATGACTTAAGCTCGCAACGGGTCGAATTGGTGATGCAGAACGAGGAGCTGCTCCGGGCGCAGGAGGCACTGGACATCACGCGGGCGCGCTATTTCGATCTTTATGATCTTGCGCCAGTGGGCTATGTCACCGTCAGCGAATCGGGGCTGATCCTGGAAGCCAACCGTGCCGCCGCCACGTTGCTGGGCATGGGCATGGGCATGGGCATGGGCATGGGCATGGGCATGGGCAGGGGCATGGGCATGGGCATGGGCATGGGGCTTGCCAAACAGATTTTTAGCCACTTCATCTTCAACGCAGACCAGGACATCTACTACTTGTTCCGCAAACAACTCATTGCAACCGATAAGCCGCAGGCGTGCGAGCTGCGGATGTTGAAAAAGGACGGCACACAAATCTGGATGCAACTGTCCATCACCACCGCACAGGACAATGACAAGCCAGTACTCCGTGTCGTGATGGTTGACATCAACGAGCGCAAGCAGATCGAAGCAGAGCAGGAGGTACTCGATCAGCGCCTGCGTGATCAGCAGTTCTACACGCGTTCCCTGATCGAATCCAACATCGACGCGCTGATGACCACCGATCCGTCCGGCATCATTTCCGACGTCAACAAGCAGATGGAGGCGCTCACCGGTTGCACACGCGACGAACTGATCGGCGCACCATTCAAGAATTACTTCACCGATCCGGAGCGGGCAGAAGCGGCCATCAGACAAGTGTTGAGCGAAAAAAAGGTATCCAACTACGAACTCACCGCGCGCGACAGGGGCGGCAATGAAACGATGGTGTCTTTCAATGCGGCCACTCTCTATAACCGCAACGGGAAGCTGCGTGGCGTGTTCGCCGCCGCGCGCGACATCACCGAACCAAAACGCCTGGAGCAAGTGCTTCAGGATAATAATATCGAGTTGCAGAATGCCAAGGCTGCGGCGGAAAAAGCCAGTCTCGCAAAATCGGTTTTTCTTTCCAGCATGAGCCACGAGTTGCGCACCCCGCTCAATGCCATCCTCGGTTTTGCCCAATTGCTGGAGGCCGGTGCGCCGCCACCAACGGCTGCCCAGATTGTAAGGCTGCACCAAATTATCAAAGCGGGATGGTATCTGCTCGATCTGATCAACGAAATTCTCGATCTCGCGGTGATCGAATCCGGCAAACTATCGCTGTCGCGGGAGGCGGTTTCCATGGCAGAAATCATGCACGAATGCCAGGCCATGATCGAACCGCAGGCTCAACAGCATGGCATCAAACTAACCTTTCTCCCGCCCGATTACACCTGGTTTGCCAATGCTGACCGAACCAGGGTAAAGCAGGTTTTGATTAACCTGCTTTCCAATGCGATCAAATACAACCGCGAACAGGGAACGGTCGAGGTGAAATGCACCTGCACCCCGGAACGCATACGCATCAGCATCAGGGACAGCGGCGAAGGGTTGCCTCCGGAGAAGCTGGTGCAGCTATTTCAGCCGTTCAACCGTCTCGGGCAGGAGGTCGGCGCAGAGGAAGGCACCGGCATCGGCCTGGTGGTGACCAAGCAACTGGTCGAATTGATGGGAGGAACAATCAGCGTGGCAAGCACTGTTGGCGTGGGCAGCGAATTCTGCATCGAACTGATCCGGGACGTTACACCGCAGCTTGCCGCCGGAAATGCAACCCCGGCAGAATTTATGCCGCAAGCTCTGGACAATGCGGCGCTACGCACCCTGCTCTATGTGGAAGACAATCCGGCCAACCTGATGCTGGTCGAGCAAATAATTGAGACTCACACGCAGGTGCGTATGTTGAGCGCGCGCGACGGCAATATCGGCATAGCGCTTGCGCGCTCCCATCTGCCGGATGTGATCCTGATGGACATCAACCTGCCCGGAATCAGCGGTATCCAGGCGCTAAAAATCCTGCGCGAAGACCCGGCTACGGCACATATCCCTGTCATTGCCCTCAGCGCCAATGCAATGCACCGCGATATCGAGAAGGGGCTGGAGGCCGGATTCTTCCGCTATCTCACAAAACCGATCAAGATCAATGAATTTATGAACGCGTTGAACGATGCGCTGAAATTTTCTAAAACGGAATTAGTTAACACCAATAGAACGGACAAATAAAATGATTAGCAAACAAGAAATTCTAAATGCCAGCATTCTGATCGTTGACGATCAGCAATCCAATGTGCTTCTGCTCAAGGAAATGTTGCGTGATGTCGGCTATGCCTGCATTGCGTCAACAACCGACCCCTATGCAGCCTGCGCGCTCCACCAAAAAAATCACTACGACCTGATCCTGCTCGATCTGCAGATGCCCGGCATGGACGGTTTCCAGGTGATGGAAGACCTGAAGGGAATCGAAGCGGATAGCTATCTTCCGGTGCTCGTTATCACCGCACAACCCGCTCACAAGCTGCGTGCGCTTGCCGCCGGCGCGAAAGATTTCATCAGCAAACCATTTGATCTGGTCGAAGTGCAGACGCGTATCCACAACATGTTGGAAGTGCGTTTGTTGTACAAAAAACTCGAGAATTACAACAAAGTGCTGGAACAGACGGTGCTGGAACGGACCGCCGAACTGCGTGCAAGCGAAGCGCGTTTTCGCCGCCTGACCGAGCTGTCGTCCGACTGGTATTGGGAACAGGACGAAAACGGGCATTTCACCAAGATTTTCGGCCCGGTGCTTGAAATGCTCGGGATACGGGTCGATGACGCACTGGGCAAAACAAGGGATGAGCTGGGTGCTCGCTGGAATGAGTCCGAGCGGGAAATGCTTGAGGCGAATCTGGCCGCCAGGCGGCCATTCCTGGATTTCGTCTATAGCCGAACCAATCCGGACGGTTCGCGGCAATATTTAATGGTGAGCGGGGAGCCGATATTCGATCCGTCCGGCCGCTTTACCGGCTATCGTGGCATCGGCAAGGACGTAACCGAAACGATGCGTCCAACTGTGTCGCTGTCTGTTGTCAACACTTAATAATTTTCGGAAACACCGAATAAATTCCAAATTGAACTATCGTAACGGGCAGTTCAATTTTAGTCTCTTACCAGTTAACTGATGTCAAAATCTGTGAAACTTTTAGTCGGGCATCCGCGTGACAAGAATCTTGTATTTATTTAGCATTAACAACAGGTTGGTAGATCATTACGTAGGTTGGGCAAAGCGTAGCGTGCCCAACGAACGAAGATACTATTTTTAATGTTGGGCACGCTACGCTTTGCCCAACCTACGGTGAGACAGCTTCACCTTTTTGACTCCGGCTTGTCAGGCTTGGGTAACTGAGATGACACAAATAACACTGGCCGCAAAAACGCTGCTATTTTTGGCAGGATCGTGCTGGTACTCGATCAGCATAGCGCAGGCAAGCGTTGAGCATTTTGTGTCATGCGCAAAAAACTACCCGGACAATAATGCCGAACGACTGAAGTGCTATGACAATGCGATATCTGTTGTGCAGCCAAAAGCATATGCACTCCAAAGTGAAGATGAAGATGCCATACTCGCAACTAGCAGCCAGTCGCCAATTACCAAGCGCAGCTATCTGACCAGAGCATGGAATCTGGATGACATGAACAGCCGCGACGGGAACAGGCTGGGCCGCCTTAAGCCGCACCGGCAAAGCTATCTGGTGGTCAGGCATAGCAGCAACCCCAACAAACAACCCAGCTCACCGGCCATCGGCCACACCACGCTTGTATCCACTTCCAATGATCTTGACGCGCTGGAGACCAAATTCCAATTCAGTTTCAAGGCTGATATCGGCAGTCAGGCGGACATTAATCTTTGGGGCTTGAAGACAATGCGCGTTTGGGGGGCTTATACGCAGCAATCCAATTGGCAGGTGTTGAATTCGCGGAATTCTGCGCCATTCCGCGAAACCCGTTACGAGCCGGAGCTGATCGCCACGTTTGGCACCGATCACGCATCCGGATTGAAGCTGGTCAATCTTGGGCTGGTGCACCAATCGAACGGGCATCGCTTGCCGGAATCGCGCAGTTGGAATCGTATTTACCTGCAAGGTGGTTGGGAATGGAACAATAGTACTTCGATTTTGGCGCGCGGCTGGTTGCGTATTCCGGAGAATTCATTGAAGGATGACAATCCTGATATGACTGACTATGTGGGGCGGGCAGATTTGGTGGCACGCTGGGAGCCTGATGATAAATCACAAGCTGTGTCTATCCTGCTGCGCAACAATCTGCGCTTGCCGGATAACCGTGGCTTTGTGCAGTTTGATTGGTCGATGCCCGTCGCACTGGGCAATGCGGCGCGATTGCATGCGCAACTCAGCTCCGGCTTTGGTGAAAGCCTGATCGACTACAACCACCACCAGAATACCTTTGGTTTGGGCTTTTCTTTCCGGGAATGGTAAGCATGCAAGCTGACAACCGGTTATGGTGAGATACGAGCTGGCCGAAGCGACGCACGGGCGACCCACTCCTGTATCAGGCTGAATCCTATCGCAAGCAATGTCGGGCCAATAAAAACGCCGACAAAACCGAAAGCGAGCACACCACCCATCACACCGAACAAAACCAGAATAAACGGCAAGTTGCTGGTGCGGCTGATAAGCATGGGTTTTAACACGTTGTCCACACTGCTGATCAGGAAGAAACCCCACAGCAGCATGAAAACTCCCCATCCCACAGAGCCTTGATAGAACAACCAGAAAGCCGCACCTCCCCATATCAGGGGCGGCCCGACAGGTAGCAGGGATAACATAAAGGTGGCTACGCCGAGCAGCAGTGCTGCCGGAACACTTGCAATGGCAAAACCGATCGTGGCCACAAAGCCCTGCGCCAGAGCGGTGCCCAATAGCCCGTACATGACACCTCGCACTGTTTTGTTGATGATACCAAGAACATTCTCGGTATGAGTTCCGACCACGCTGTTCATCACCACCCTTAAAAAACGCACCAGCGCTACGCCATCGCGATAGAAGAAGAAACCAACAAAAGCGGCCAGACACATTTCGATGACACCCTGACCAAGCAGAATCCCCCCCATAAGCAGGAAGTTCTTGGCTGGCTCCAATAAGCGTTTTCCCAACGCGACCATTTCTTCGTGGTTGGTGGCAATCAGGTGCCAATATTCATCGAGTGATTCGCCGACTATCGGCATCTTCTTTAACCAAACCGGTGGCTCTAGCGGCCCCGCTTCGATGGACTGATTGATCTCATCGTAAAATTCGGTAACATTATCTGCTAGGTTGTATGCCACCAGCGCCAGGGGCAGGATAACCACGCATGCCAGCAATAACGTCATGGTGAGTGCAGCTATATTTTGTCTGCCCTTCATCCTGCGCAATAACCAAACATAAAGAGGCCAGGTCGAGGCACACACCACAGCGGCAAGCAGTGTCGCAGTCAGGAACGGCTTCAGCACAAGAAAGCAACCTGCCACCAGAACAAACACGGCAGCAAGTAGCGCAAAAAATTCGAAGCGTTTTTCCACGGGGCGGCACTTCTTTCTAACTCTGTATATTGGTGTTGACTCGGGTTAGCGGTGGGTGGCTGCGCAGACTATGCGCGCCATAATTACCGCTCTTCTGTGTTCCAGCATGAACCTGTTACTGCCGCATTTTATTTCTGATCTGCTCCAGGGTATCCAGAGCGGCGGCTTGCTCCGACCCACCAAGGCCGACGGCATAATTCGCTGCGTCCAACGCTTCTGGATAATGCTGCTGGTCGGCTAGGGCTTGCGCGAGGTTGTTGAAGGCGATGGGCGAATCAGGATGATCCAATATTGCTTGCCGGTAAAGTTTTTCGGCGCGTTTTACATCGCCTTGGGCGTAGGCTGCATTACCCATTCCGATGAGTGCGGTGAGATTGTGCGGCCAGCGCACGAACGCTGACTCATAGGCGGGTTCTGCGTTTTTCGGCTGACTTGCATTTTCCAAAGCCACCGCGGCTGAAATGTAGGCAGCTTCAGTCGCGGTGCGCGGCATCCTGCCTGGCGGCAAGGCCAGCATGGCCCAGTATCGGGCACGCTCCCAGGTATGTTCAAAAGTCGTGAGGGGCATAACCTGCCTGCGTTCCAGACCGGAACGCAGGATGATCTCCCCGCGCTGGAGGTCATATCCCACCACCACCGCGTAGTGCCATACCGGATACCAGCTCAGCGCGAGATTTTGCAATACCACCACCGGCGAACCGGCGGCCACTTCCGCCAGCAAATCGTCCAGCTTCGGCGCAAGCTCATAGGCCAACAAGCCATTACGCCGCGCGGCGGCAAGCATCTCCACCGGCAAACTGCCTTCGCGCCCCGGCAGATAAACTTGTGAGACGACATCCTGCGGTGTCACATTGATACCGCCTGCATTAAGCGCCATGGCAAGAGCCGCCGGGCCGCACTGGTGAACCTCTTGAGGATAGAATGGCACCTCGCTGAGCTCCACCTGCTGCGGCAATTGGCCTGAACGCATCTTCAGCAAAGCCTGTGTCTGCGGTGTAGCGCAGCCACCCAGCAAGGTCAAAAAGAAAACGCCCGCGCTAAACCTGAAACTCGCGTAGCGAAACCACGTC
>Ga0209211_10009653_pt1 | contig 12790 bp, 11 predicted proteins | sample RifGroA2_FD_183992 | JGI IMG/M metagenome (GOLD analysis project Ga0209211, IMG submission 183992) | Groundwater microbial communities from Rifle, Colorado, USA - Groundwater A2 (SPAdes) (version 2) | ecosystem: Environmental > Aquatic > Deep subsurface > Groundwater | place: Rifle, Colorado... | reverse complement strand
ATTAATCCGGAGAATCTTTACTCCGCAAAAATCCGCCTTTCGCGAAATATCACCCAAAAGTAAAGATATATCCGCTTCGGCGAAAACCATATCCTCCATAATCAGGCTTTTTTTCTTTATTGCCTCCAGATCATTTTGCAGGCCTTGCGTATCAGCTCCATATCCTTTATACTCAGCCAGATCCTTTTTCGCGGTTTTGAGTTTCGCGGAAATACTTTTAAGGCTTTTAGTTTGAGGACCCAGGATAAAAGCGCAATCTATATACAAAAATAACGCTATGCCGAGGGCAATCAAAATATTCTTTTTCAGCTTCGGGCTTAATTCTTTAGGCATAGCGCGCTATTTTGATTTCTTTGTTTTCTCTGCCGGTTTCTTTTTGGCTTTGGGATCTACCTTGGGTTTTTTTGAATTTATATTCCACTCGGCTATTTCCGTGGGCCCGAGTTTTTTTCTCTGAACTGAACCCAGCTCTAAACTGCTAAAGGCCCGAGCCGAGTCCTTATTGGATTTAAGGGCATTCAGGAATTGGCCGACTTGAGTCATCTCTGATGAAGAGGCGGAAAAACATTTTCCTTTTATTTCCCAATTCTCTTCGGAAAAAATAAATTCATCCAGCCATACACCTTGCGGTAGGCCGGCACTTACCGCGTTTAATTTGGGAGCGATGCTAATCCGGGATGAATACATACCGGAAAATAACTTCTCCAGCGCTTTATGCTTGGCGCTCTCTTCTCTTATCCGGTCAATCTGCTTTCTTTGGGGAGCAATGCTATCCAAGGCCTTGCTAATCTGCTTTAACCTCTGGTTATTGGCAAGGACAAGCGCGGGAATAAGTATATTAGGCAGGATAACTACAGAAATACATAAAGCAGCTATTTTCTTTAGAAACCCCCGGGGAAGATTGAACGCGGTTTTTTGTCCGCGGCGCGATTCATCAGGAAGAAGATTTATTTCTATCATCTTAACGCCAGGCCTAAGGCTACGGTAAAAAGATTTTTCTTAGGTTTAAATTCTTCTAAATTCAGGTTCTGATCAACCGCGACTCCGGAAAGAGTATCAAAACTATCCACCGGAAGATTCAACTGATGGTTCAAAAAATTCAAGGTATCCTGGGAATAACTTCCTCCCCCGCTTACCAATAACTTTTCTACCGGCCTGCCATTTTGATTTTCATAATAATCAATGGAAGTGGTGATTTCAGCAGACAGGCCGGCCAGGGCCAGGCCTTTTACCCCAAAGGAGATATCCCGGCTAAACCTCAAGGCTCCGCTGTCAATAATCGCCATATTGGTAGTCTGGGCCCCGATATTAAGCAAGGCTATGGTTTTTTCTCTTACCGAAGCATCCAAAGCAAAACAGCTTTTATTAAAAATATTCGCCAGGCAGAAACAATCCACATCAATAAGCTTGGGAACAAGCCCCTCTTTTTCTAACAAACCCAGGCGCTCCTGAAGGATTGTTTTCTTGATTGCCGCCAGGACAACCAGCATCTTGTCGCTTTCAAAATTATCTTTTATTATAGCGCAGTCTAAAACCACTTCCTCTAAAGGAAAAGGGATATATTCCTTGGCCTCAAACTGCATCGTGTTTTTAAGTTCAGCTAAGGTCATCTTGGGCCAGCTGAGATAACGGGTTACCACCGACTGCCCGGAAACCGAAATATTGACCCGGCGTCCCTCTAATTTTTTGGATTTTAAAAAATTACTGAACGAATTTCCTATAGGCGAGCCCGGAGTAAGCTCTGAATAGAAAAAACTCTTAAGAATCTTTTCTTTGCCTCTTTTTTCCAACACAATCAACTTAAGGCTGGAACTTCCGATGTCTAAGCCGATGGAAGGCTCCTGTTTAAGCAAAAAATCGGGGATTTTAATTTTCTTTAAGAAATCCATTCATAAAATTATACGCTGATTGCCGCTTTTACGCAAGGATTTTTACAAGGAATCTCGGAATAGCGGCATAAATGCCGCCGCTACCTATGCCTGTAGCGGTGAGATTTATCGCACCCTTAAGCCGCTTAAACAAGCTGCATAAATTTACTGAACGATTATTTAAAATTAATCCAGGCCATAAGGATTCTGGGTGTCATCCCAGGAGGTTATCTGCGCGGTGCCCACCAAATCCAAAGCCTCTATCGCTTCCATATAGGCCTGGTTATAGGTAACATTGGAGTTTCCGTTTAGCTCGGCCTCTTCCCCGGACCAAACCCCGCCGTTTACGTTTAAATTTCCCGCTCCGCCGTTTACATCAAAGTCTCCTCTGGTATAAATAACCCCCTCAATGGTCCCGACTCCATTAACGCTGGCTTCTTCCGCGGCATCCGGATTGGTAAGCACATCACCGACCACCACAAAAAAACCTCCTATGGTCCCGATATTGCCATTAAGGCTTAAGTCTCCCTCAATATATATAATGTTAGGCACTCCGGGTGAATACCAAAAAGAGCTGGGGAAGGCTTCACTCCCGGTTATCTCATTAACCAGCTTGTTATGGTCAGGCACATACACATTCTGCTGGGCACTGCTTAAGTCGCGCAGTTCCTGAAAATCAAAACGCGCCAAAGGGGTTATTGAAGAATCTTCGGTTACGGTCCCGGTTATATTATTCTGCGAATAATCAAGATCATCTCCATAAATCACATTTCCGTTAACCGTATAGGAATTTCCGTTTAAATCCACCTCTCCTGCCGAATAGATGGCGTTATCGTAAAAATTAGCCGGGATGTCTTTGGATATTTCTACCTGAATATCCCGGCTGGAGCGCGCAGTGCCTCCGGAAGGAACCTCACCGGTTGAGACCACGGTTCTATCCGAACCGCTGGCGCTTATCTGCGCGGAAAACTCCCCGGCTCCGAGTTCAGTGGCGCTGACTGAGGCAGTGTCATAATCATTTCTTAGCGCGGACAATGCCTGGTTTACCCCGGCCTCAGCCAGCCAAAAAGCCTGGGTAGACTCAACATACTGCTGGGCCAGAGAGCGCTCAGAGACGCTTTTATTGAATATAGCTACACCCAAAATGGTTAATACCACTATAACCAAAAAGATATAGATTAAAACCGCTCCTTTTCTATCCATTTCTCAACCTCACTTGTTCTTTGAGGGAAAAATTCAAATCCGCGCCGTAAACAGTTTTCCCTAAATCCAACTGAATAATAAGCACATCAGCGCTGAGAGAAAAATCAACCGTTTCCACATCATTTGCCAGGATCTTCTCGGTTCCCACGGGGTATTCCCGGATGAGCTGATTATTTTCCAGATAATAACTAATTGTTCCCGCGGCCTCAGCTGTGGTAAAGTCTAATCGCGCGCTGTTTGCCCCGTCAGCAGGCTGGGTAATGCCCGCGGAACTGCTCTCCCGAATCTCGCGAGTCATTCCATCCATAGCCAGGCGCGCCTGCTGTTGAAGCTCAACCTTGCCCGTATCTGAATGCCAGGCTTTCTGTCCGATGGTAAGCACTGATAAAATAGCAATCGCCAGTATGCTGAAGATCAAAGTGCTCACCATTGTCTCGGCAAAGGTAAACCCCGTTAGAGATAGCCCCGCCGTTGGCGGGGCGTTCTGCCGCCTCTGGCGTCTTATCTCTGACGGGGTAAACCCCGTTAGAGATAGGCCGCCTTTAGGCGGCCGTCTATGGCCACCCGGCATCTCTAACGGGGTAAACCCTTCATTATTTATTCTCATAGCTATTTTAGACATCAATAGATATCGGTAAAAATACTGGTTAAGCTTATAGTTTGGGCTCCTCCCAAGCGGTCCTGCCACTCTACTTCTACTAAAACCTCCGCGGGATCTCCGGAAGCAGGAACTGTTGTTGTAATAAGCTCACTCTTTAAAACCGGTAGGCTTTCGTTTTCTATTTCAGTCTCATCCCAATTCCAATTCCCGGCATTAATATTAGTCTCAATATTATCAAAATTCGTATTTTTTATCTCCTCCATAACATACTGGGCCTGAGCTATGGCTGTAGCCCGATTACGGCTGGATTCATTTAACAACATGCAACTGATAAAAAGAGCCAGCAGTCCGGTTAAAGCGAATACCAGGATCGCCGCGGCCAAAATAACCTCAGCCAGGGTAAACCCCGTTAGAGATAGGACGCCAGAGGCGTCCGACGGTTGCCTTCGGCAACCTATCTCTAACGGGGCAGGCCCCCTGTTATTCAACACGTTACGCAAATTAAGCCATTTGTTCATAGTATTCTTTCACCAGCGAGAATTATACTCTTAATGCTCTATTCAGACAAGAATTTTCAAACAAAAGGGGAAAGCTTGCGCCTCCCCCCTTTGGCTTACTGCACAAAATAACAGTAGAGACGCGAAATTTCGCGTCTCTACTTACCCGGCTTTTTACGAACAATCAGCCGAAGTTAATACCGCGCCGGTTGCTATGGTGTAATCTTTAGTACCAGTGCTAGTACAGGTAGTCGCGCTAGCAGTAACCGTGTATCCGCCGGCGGCTAATGTGCATCCATAATCAAAACCGCCAACAGCAGTTACAGTGGCGGCATCGTCCGCGCACAACCTATCAGATATGCTATTAGCCGTCAATTCAGCTTTAACCGGATAAGCTCCGGCACCAGCCCCCGCGGCATAAGTTTCCATCTCGGTAGCTATACTTTTGATATTTGCCGAAGCCGCCGCGTCGTTAGCAGTCCTTCTGGCATTAAGCAAGCTGGGTATACCTACCGCGGCCAATAAGGCGATAATGGCCACTACGATCATAATTTCAACTAAGGTAAAACCACTTCTTGTGGTGAGCGTAGTCGAACCACTTCTCTTATTTTTGATAAACATAGTAATCCTCCCTCTTTCTCGCGAAACTCTCCGAAGTATGTTCAAAAAATGAGATTTTTTGACTTCTAAATTTCGGAGTATTTTTTTATATATATAATAAATTGAACCCTTTACTTCTTCTTTCCTGACCCTCCTTTCTACCCTAAATTGGGGCAATATTTATATATTCTATTATCAAGCCTATAAAAACCCTTGTCAAGAGAAATCTTTTGCGCTTTTGCGGTTACATTTTGCGTCTTTGCGATAAAAAAATAGCCTATTGGCGCTTAACCAATAGGCTTAAATACTTTTACCACCCTTTGGCAACCCGGCTGTCCTTCGGCTTATTTTACGGTGAGGACCCTTGGCTTTGCGCCCCATCCTTACGAATGGTTTACCCCGTTAGAAATCATTTCCTAACGTGATCCACCCCTTATTTCTAACGGGTGAACCTTTATCAGTAGCGTATCTTCAACTTAAGTATACCACAGATTATCCAAAAAGCAAATTTTTTTAAGTTTTTTATTACTTTTTAGGTATGGAATTTTATATATTCTCCAACGTTAAGATGTATTCTTCTTTACTAATACCCAATATTCTAAGATTATTCAAAATAATAAACACAGGAATATCCTTAATGGCAGGCACAACTATCGGACGCTTAAGATTTGCCTTTTGATAAATCCGATGGTCGCCTTTCTGTCTCACAAATTCACAACCCACATAAAACAGAAATTTCTCAAATCTCTTATAATCTATAGGATTTAGGCGGGACAAGGGATGCTCACTTCTTCCTGGCCCCGGCCGACAGATATCGGCGGCATCCAGTGTTTTTGAAGACGTCCTGTCTTCCTCCAACCACATTCCATGAGTACATCCTCAAGCGTTCCCATTCTATCTATCTCTTCTAAAAAAATCGGCAGCATCTCCTCAAATCTTTTTTTAGACTGTTCTTGGGTATCAGCACAGGTAGAAAGGTCCAAAGCCGGACTATAGGCAATAAATTTATTACCTTCCCTGTAAAATTCTACCGTCAATATTACTTTCTGGAATTTTAATTTAGCCATTTTTCCTCCTGCTTAATAATTACCATATCTTGCGGAAAAAATCAAGTTTTTTTATACTCTATACGCCATATTTCTTTCTCACTAAACAATTTGCGAGATGAGCAAAATCAAATAGGGATAAATCTTCGGCCCGTAGGTTTGGCTTGAGCCTGGCTGATTTTAAGCAATCCTTAAGTAAAGGCTCAGGCAGTAATGAACCCAGGCTGTTTTTGAGGGATTTGCGGCGCTGGTTGAAGGCGGCGCGGATAAACCTAAAGAATAATTGCTCATCACTCACCTTTACTTTCGGTTTAGAGAGTATTTTTAATTTAAGAAAGCAGGAATCCACCTTGGGTGCCGGCCAAAAAGAGGTATTCTTGATAGGAAAAAGTATCTGGGCATCAGAATAAAATTGGATAAAACAACTGATTGAGCCGTATTCCTTGCTTCCCGGACCAGTGGTTAAACGCGAAGCCAATTCTTTCTGCAAGGTGAGATATATCTCTTTGATTACTTCTCTGTGCTCAAACAGATGGGTGATAATCGGGGTGGAGATATAATAAGGCAGGTTGGCAATAACTTTAAGTTTTTTATCATTTTTGATAAAATCGCGGATAACAAACTTTAAGATATCCTGATTAATCAGCTCAAAATTCTGATAGCCGGAAAATTTATCCCTTAAAATCGCGCAAAGAGATGAGTCTATCTCAACGGCAATGACTTTTTTGACCCTCTCCAGGAGAAGCGATGTCAGCTCCCCCCTTCCCGGTCCTATCTCTAAAACAACATCGCTTTTTTTGAGATTACCCGACTGGATTATCTTTTCTTGGATATTTTTATCAACTAAGAAATTCTGGCCTAAGCTTTTCTTAGGTTTTGGGCGCATTGGAGGGCGGTTTTAATGGCCTGAATCAGGGATTCGGCGGAAGCGGCGTTCTTTCCGGCGATATCAAAGGCGGTGCCGTGAGCCGGTGAAGTGCGCGCGAAAGGAAGGCCTAAGGTAATATTAACCGCGTCCTTAAAGCCGCTAAGCTTAAGCGGAATAAGCCCTTGGTCATGATACATCGCTAGCATACAATCGAACTCACCGGCCTTTGAGAAAAGGGTATCCGCGGGATACGGGCCGCTGGCTAAGATACCTCGATCTTTGGCCTTTTTTAGGGCCGGAATAATACTCCGTTTTTCTTCATCGCCGATTGCGCCGTTGTCGGAAGCGTGAGGATTAAGCCCGCAAACGGCAATTTTAGGATGCTTAATCCCGAACAAAGAAGTCAGGCCTTTAGCCGTCCCTAACACAGTTTTAAATATCTTCTCTTTACTTAAAAACCGGGGAACATCTTTTAAAGGAATATGCCGGGTGACCAAAGAAACCCGGAATTTGCGATTAAAAAGCATCATTACCTCGTCCTTCACCTTAAAGTATTCCGCGATATATCCGGTATGCCCCCGGCAATCACAGCCAGCCAGCTTAAGCGCTTCTTTATTGATAGGACAGGTAACTAAGCAATCCGCCTTTTTGGCCTTAATCAGCCCTAAGGCCTTTTCCAAATATTCCCAGGCGGCCCGCCCATATTCAGCCCGGACCTTACCAAATTCAAAATTCTTCCTGGCAACATTCTCTAAATCTATGATTTTTGATTCTTGATTTTTGATTCTTGATTTTTGATTTCTACCAAATACCCAAGCGTCACCGATAATGGAGAAGTCCGCCAGGCCATTTATCCGTTTACTGTTTAGGGCCTTAACAATAATCTCCGGACCTATCCCTGAAGGATCCCCCATCGTTATCAGGCATCTTATTTTAGGCATAGTTAAAATTTTAATTATAAAGATTAAGGCTTAGGCTTCTGTAGGGACAGAACAATGTTCTGTCCCTACGTCAACCTTGACCTCAGCCTCAACCTTTTCACTTAACAATTTGCTGTGTGTCATTCATTCTTACTTTATCTGAATATATGCCTTTTCCTTTAGGCCTTCAATCCACTCCAGCATAGCCACGGCAAATTTCTCCTCGGAAAGATAGCCGTATATCCTGTCGTGAACCTCGGATAGGCTCTGAACCTTGGGAGGAAGTATCTCAATAATCTTAAATATATAGTAACCGTTTCCGGCTTTGACGGGATCGGATATTTCAAGGGCCTTCAGGCCGGAAAAACCCTCTTGAAGCTCAGGCCTAATCTGCTCTTTAGAAATAGTATCCCTGGCGTAGGCGGACTTATGAAGTTTAGCCGCCTCTTGAAAATCCATCCCGTTTTTTACGGCTTCGCTTAAATTGGCCAGCATAGCTTCATTTTCAATATAAAGGGTCTCTACGGTGCGGGTTTCCGTCAGGTTAAACAGCTCGGACTTGTTTTTCTCGTAAAACTTAGTTACCTCATCCGGGCTGACTACGATTTTATCCCGCACTTCTCTTTCAACCACCTCGCGCATTATCATCTGGTCGGCAACCTTATCTTCCATATCCTTGACAGTCAGGCCTTTTTGTTTCAGGCTGTTCTCAAAATCCGTCTCTGAGGCGAAAGCGGACTTCATCTGCGCTATTCTCTCTTTTACTCTTTCAAGCCTGGCTTGATAGCCTTTGCGCTTAGCCTCCTGGAGAATAATTTTATCCTCCACCATCTTAGAGATAAGCTGTTCTTTCTCTTCTTTCATCCTCTCATCCAGCTCTCTTCCTTTATATTGCTGGCTAAGCTGTAAGGATATTATACTTAAATATACATCCGCCTCGGACTGGGTGATGGTATCCTGATTGACTACGGCAATTATCCTGTCTACGGCGGATACATCAGAAACACCTACCCAAAGAAGACAAAAAACAAAAAAAAGTCTTGCTAACATCTAAGCCTCCATTAATTAGTTTCTTGAGCCTGCCGAGTTGTTTGAGTTCGTTGAATTTTTATACTCAATAAACTCTATGAACTCAAAAGACTCAATGAACTAACTCGCGCCTTTAGTTTTGAGGAAATCCACCGCTTCTTTAAGCAGACGGCAATAAAGGTCAAAGCCCACGGCCTGGATATGGCCGTGCTGCTGGGTGCCTAAGAGATTTCCCGCGCCGCGAATCTCCAAGTCCTCCATTGCTATCCTAAAGCCTGAGCCCAGCTGAGAATATTCTTTCACTGCCTCTAAGCGCTTGCGGGCCTGCGGATTCAAAGGTTCATTCTTAGGAATAAGAAAATAACTATAAGCCTTGCGGTCAAACCTGCCCACCCGGCCCCGGAGTTGATGCAGATCGGACAAGCCAAAGGTATGGGCATTATTAACTATTATGGTATTGGCCTCGGGTACATCTATACCCGATTCAATGATAGCAGTTGAAACCAAACAGTCAATCTCTTTCTCCAAAAACCCAACCATGACCTCTTCTAGCTCATGCTCAGGCATCTGTCCGTGGGCGAACGCCACCCGCGAGCCTGAAACAGCTAGGCTTTTTACCTTTTGACAAACCTCAGCTATATCATAAATCCGGTTATGCACAAAAAATACCTGGCCGCCTCTAGACAATTCCCTCTTTAAAGCGTAAGAGATAATCTCTTCATCATATTCAGCCACATAAGTAGCCACCGGCATACGATTCTGCGGCGGGGTATTGATTGCTGAAATATCTCTTAACCCCATTAACCCCATATAAAGAGTGCGCGGAATAGGGGTAGCGGTAAGGGTCAAGACATCCACGTCGGTCTTTAAGGATTTAATCTTTTCCTTATTCCTGACTCCGAAACGCTGTTCCTCGTCAATAATCAAAATCCCTAAATTCTTGAAAGCGATGTCATCGGAAAGCAAACGGTGAGTCCCAATGACGATATCCACGCTCCCCTTTTTTATCCCTTCTATGATTTCTTTTTGTTGGCTGTCCGAACGGAAGCGGGAAAGCATTTCCACAGTTACCGGAAAATCCTTAAGCCGGCGCCTGAAATTCTGATAGTGCTGTTCAGCCAGGATTGTAGTCGGCACCAAAATAGCCGCCTGTTTATTATCCATCACCGCTTTAAAGACCGCGCGCATAGCCACCTCGGTCTTGCCGTATCCCACATCGCCGCATAAAAGCCTGTCCATGGCGCAAGGCGACTCCATATCTTTTTTTACCTCTAAAACCGCCTTTTTCTGGTCTGGGGTTTCGTTGTAAGGAAAGGTATTTTCAAAATCCGCCTGCCACTGAGTATCTTGACTAAAGGCGAATCCTCCTAAGGCCAGCCTTTGGGCCTGCTGTCTCAAAAGGCCTACGGCAACCATGGCAATTGCCTTCTGGGCCCGGTTTTTTATTTTCTGCCATTCCCTGGTCCCTAAGCGATTAATTTTTGGCGGCCGGCCTTTTAAACCGATGAATTTCTGGATGAAATGAATATTTGAGGCAGGAACAAATAGCTTTTCTTTATTAGCGTATTCTATGACAAAAGCGTCCTGGAGGCCGCCTGCGGCCTTGATTTTCTCTAAGCCCAGATACCTGCCTATGCCGTGCTGGACATGCACTACATAATCCCCTTTTTTCAGCTCAATAAATAACTCCAGAGGAATTTCCTGGTTAAACTTTATGGCTGGGGTCGTGGATTTGAGGTCAAGGCGGTGGGAAACAACTATTCGCGAATGATAGGCTTTATGCTTAGGAAGGATGATTACCGCGTTATGCGGGCTGAGGATTCTATTGGCCGCGATATCAATACTGGAAACAGACTCTATTTTATCAAAATCAAATACCAGCCTGATCGGACACTCAAAAGAGGCAGGATAGATATCCATAACTTCTCCCCGTAAGGAGAAATCCCCTTCCTCTCCTACCTGCTCCTGGCGGGAATATCCAAAACCCGTCAAGTCAAGAGCTAACTGCTTATGGTCTATCTGCTGGCCGACATAAAGCTTGAGGGATTTAAACATTGTAACCGCAAAACCGCAAAGACGCGAACGCAAAGGCGCAAAGACGCGAACGCAAAACCGCAAAGACGCGAACGCAAAGGCGCAAAGACGCGAACGCGAAGATAGGAAAATGCTACATTAGTAACTTAAACCTACCGTGCGAAATTCTTTTACGTCTTTGCGGTTTATTTTTGCGGTTTTGCGGTTACGTTTTTGCGTTTAGACCAGGCTAAAACTAACGGCGAGGCGATATACACCGTGGAGTATACGCCGGAAACAAAACCCACCAATAAGGTGAAGGCAAAATTATGCAAAACCTCACCTCCCCTGAAAAACAAGGCAATAACCACAAACAGGGTTACCCCGCTGGTAAGGATAGTCCGGGATAACATCTGGTTTACGCTAAGGTTAATAATCTCCGCCAGGCTGAGTTTACGCAGCGCGCGCATATTCTCCCGCACCCGGTCGTAAATAACAATAGTATCATTAATAGAAAAACCGGCAATGGTCAAAAGCGCGGTAACGATCAGAAGATCAATCTGTTTCCCGGTTAGAGCTAATACACCCACGGTAACTAAGATATCGTGAAAAAGGGCAATCACCCCGGCTATCGCGAAGTTAAAATGCTTAAACCTAAAAGCCACATAGGCCAGTATGCCTAACAATGATAACACCAAAGCCCAAACCGCTTTTTTGCTCAATTCCTTGCCTACTACCGGCCCCACCATTTCCACCCGCAGGATATTAAAAGGATTATCCTTAAAGCCTTCTTTTAGCTTATCCGCGAGGGCCTCCGAACTGTCAGCCGAGGTGCGAATCAGCACTATTTTAGGGTCTTCCTTAAACTGCTGGATTGAGGCTTCGGCAATGCCGGCATCCTTAAGCACCCGGCGCATCCGGTCAAGAGAAACCGGCTGAGTAAAACTAAATTCCTGAATTTTACCGCCGGAGAAATCTATCCCGTAGGCCTCTTTTCCTTTGGAGAAAAATGACCATATCCCTACCGCTATCAGGATACAGGACAAGGCATAAAAGATTTTTCTCTTGCCGATAAAATCCAGCTTGGTTTCACCCATCATCTTAAGCATGGGAAGATTCTTAAAATTACGGTTCGACAATAATGCCTCAAAGATGGTACGGGTAACGAATATGGCGGTAAACATACTGGCCAATAAACCCACGGTCAGGGTGAGGGCAAATCCGCGGATAGGCCCGGTGCCGAACTGAAACAAAAAGAAGGCCGCGATTAAAGTAGTAACGTTAGAATCAAATATGGCGCTGAAGGCCTTGGAATAACCGTTGGTTATTGCCGCGTAAAGAGACTTACCTATTTTTAACTCCTCCCGGATACGCTCATTAATCAGCACATTGGCATCAACTGCCATACCCAAAGTAAGCACTATGCCGGCAATACCGGGCAAGGTCAGGGCGGCCCCGAAATAAGCCATATAAGCCAAAATTATCAAAAAATTAAACGCCAAGGCAATACAAGCGATAAAACCGGAAAGAAAATAGTAAATCAGCATAAAAGCAAAAACTAATGCCGTTCCCATAAGGCTGGCTTTAACTCCGCTGCGAATAGAATCAGCTCCCAGGAGCGCTCCAATGGTGCGCTCCTCTTCTATGATCATTGGTGCCGGCAGGGCGCCTGAACGAAGTATTATCCTTAAGTTATTAGCTTCTTCAGGATCAAAGCCGCCGCCCCGGGTTATCTCAGCTTCACCTGAATCTATTTTGGAACGGATCACCGGAGCCGAATGAACCTTCCCATCAAGAACTATAGCCAGCCTCTCATTAATATGCTCACCCGTAAGCTTGCTAAAAGCGTCAACACCTTTTTCATTAAACTCCAACTTTACCGAAGGCAGGCCGTATTGATCCATCCCCACCAGGGCGTTATTTATCGCGTCTCCGGTTAAAGAGGCGGTTTTGCTTAAAAGTATGGGTTTATTATCTTCGTCTTTAATATACTCAAAACCCTCTGGAATCTTGCCTGCGGCGGCTTCCTCTAAGGCCCCGGTATCATCCTTTACTAATTTAAACTCTAAGAGAGCGGTCCGGCCTAAGAGCTCTTTAGCCCGCTGGCTATCGGTAATTCCGGGTAATTGAATCACGATTTGGTCA
>Ga0209211_10009652_pt1 | contig 12790 bp, 12 predicted proteins | sample RifGroA2_FD_183992 | JGI IMG/M metagenome (GOLD analysis project Ga0209211, IMG submission 183992) | Groundwater microbial communities from Rifle, Colorado, USA - Groundwater A2 (SPAdes) (version 2) | ecosystem: Environmental > Aquatic > Deep subsurface > Groundwater | place: Rifle, Colorado... | reverse complement strand
TTTCATTTGCTTTAAAGGCTTCACAAACTGGAACAGTGAATTACGCTGACTTGACTGCTACTGACACTAATGTTCCGAGCGCGCCTGTCGCTGACCAAATAAGCAATGCTGATACAAGTTCCATCCAAGTTTCCTGGAGTCCTTCAACAGATTATGGAAACACTTACTACTACAAGCTTGAAGCCCTGGATACGCAAGGCAATGACGCAAACTCCGGCATTGATTCTAACATCGTTGTTTCAGGAGTTAAGCAGTACTGGTTGAGAGACTTGAACGCGAGCAACCAGTTGTACGGCCCTTACATTGGAACAAACCAAGCAGACATTACAAGCTTGAACATTGGAAGCCAGCATTGCTTCCAGGCAAAAGCCCAAGACTATGGGGATAATAACAGCGCTTGGTCAAACATTGTCTGCAGCACTACAAGCGCTTATGTCAGGACTACCTCTGACGCTAACGGCTTTTTCAATCCCGCAAGCAACTATTCCTGGAGTTCTAACTGGCAAAATGCTGATGCGAACATTCACCTAACTTGCTTGAGCGGAAGTTCTGACTTCAGCAGGATTGTTTACGGAAGCTCTTCAGGCGGGGGAACTGCCTGGAATGCAACTCCCACTTCATCAGACTTCTACACTAACTCCAGCGCGCCAAAAGTGTATTATAATTCTAAAATTGATTACTTAAATAGCACAACATTCTCTTTGAAAACTCTTCAATCTTCAGGAGACATTAACATTTTGTTTGATTCTGCCAGTGCGGTTTCCTGGAAGCAGTACTTTGCAGAATTCGCTAATGTTTTCACCACAAGCCTGCAGGTGCGTTATAGGACTGCAAGCGATAGAAACTCTCTTCCAGCATCAAGCTGGAGTGGTTTCATGCCTCCAAGCTCTTACCTGCCTTCAGATGTTTCAAGCAAATGGATAGAGTTCAATGTCAGGCTTTCAAGAAACTTGACCCAAAATACAACCGGAACAGATTCAATTACTTTAGGAACCTTTTCAGTGGAAAAGCTTTCAGGCGGCACTACAACAGCCTGCTCCGCAACCTATTACAGGATTGATGACAATAATTCTTCAGCAATCTCCTGGCGCGTTAATCCTTCACCAATCTCAGCATCTCCAATCAATGGAAACGACACCTGGTTTTTGTATGATTCAAACGTGCTGGTTGCTGGAGACGGAAACCGTTCCTTGAGTTATTTTTCAGTCTCAACTTCAGACTGGAGAGAGCCTGACCAGAACATTTTCGTCCTAATCCAGAAAACATTGGATGCAGGGCAATTCGCCTGCCCTTCAACAATAATTGACACTCCAAGCTTTGACTTGAGCTGGACTGCTCCAACAAGCAGCGCTGGCTTATACCAGTACCAGATTTTCTCAGCATACTCCACAAGCAGCCTTGAAACTGCAATCAGCACTTCCTACTCTGGAGCTCTTACAACAAGCTCTAGCACGACTTCATACAATGATTACAATGCCTTGAGCAGCACTTACAATTACTGCGGCGACTTCAAATGCGGTTATAATGAAACCTGCGCGATTGACAGTGCAGACTGCTTGAGATATGAAAGCGGATACGCTTGCCAAAGAGGCTGTGTTATTGTTACTGATGCTAGCACCTCAGACTTTAATTCTACGAGCTACTGCTACGCTGGCGACAACAATTATTTGAAAGATTCTTTATGTCCAGCAACCTATGTCTGCCGTAATGGCTGCGTGCCAAGCGGTTATGCAAGCACTCCAGAAACTTTTGTGACAGAGCAGCAGTTCAATCCTTACTCTGGCAGTTCTGACGGCTACAAGTACTTCAGCTTGCGGACAACTGACAATTTGGGAAACATTGTAAGCAAGAGCCTTTCCTGCCTTGTTGATTCTGAAAGCCCTTTCGTCATTCCATACAATGAAGGCAGAAACCTGAGCAGGACTATTGGGGGCTTTAACATTGACTTTAATGTTCCAGCAGCTGCCTTGGGCACTGGAGTAGACGCTAATATCGTGATTGATGTCAACTCTAGTCTTACAGCAACTGACTTTAATCTTTTGAAGGCTTTTACTCTTTCAACAAGGACCGGCTCTCTAACCTTTACAAGCCCTGCAACCTTTAAGGTGGACTTTAACAAGATGGCCCTGCCTTGCTGGCCTTCATGCACTATTGCGGACGCCAACAAGGTGGCATTGTATGATTATAATTCCCAAACTGGCGCTTGGACCAAGCTCAGGACAATAGTGGATTGGGACAATAACCAGATGTGGGCTGACTTGAATAGCATTTAATGCGTGCTTTAAATGAAAGTCCTTTATCAAAGCAACTTAATCATCAAACGAAACCACAAAAAACCATTAAGAATAGAAAAGGAAACTATTTACAAATGTTTCCTTTAAAGAAGGAAACTTTTAGCCAGTGGTTTTGGTAAGGTGCCGCAAGAGCCAAGCTGCAAACCCGAAAGCTTTCCACAACCAACTGTAGAGTGGCTTGACTGGTATTTAAGAAGCATAAAAGTCTACACTTCAAAAAAACAATGCCAAAACGGGCTAAAATAATGGGAAAAGACCGCTTTTCAGCATCAAAATTGCCGAAGGCAATTTGTCCCCCTTTTGGGGATTCCGCACATTTATGTGCGGAGGGGGTAATTGAAAAGGATACGAAAGGATCATTAAGAATAATTCAACCAATAAGTTGATTAGAATTAAACCGCAGGCATTTATTCTCAAAAAACCAATTATTATCAACTATTCTATATAACTCTTTTATGAAAGATAACCTTAGAACCGACTGAGGTTGAACTTCTCGGGCTTAATTTATGAGCTATAAGAAACAAGATTTTGTAAAATTTTGGTGTGATAAACAACTTGCTGGAAAAATTCTGAGAGTTAAAGAAATTCGTAAGAATAAGGTCAATCGTGTTTTTTTGATTGAAACTACATTAAACAAGTTTTTGTTGAAAGCTTGCCGGTATTCACATGAAGACTTTAAACCAGAAAAAGAAAAAATGATTTATGAGTTAGTTTCAAAGAAAATTAGTTGCCCCAGAGTTATCTTAATTGATTTTAGTAAAGAGTTTTTTCCTAATGCAGTCTATTTAATTGTTTTTATTAAAGGGAACCATGCAAGCGATTGCATAAATGGGAAAAATAGGGTAAAATTAATTAGAGAACTCGCCACTGTTCTAAAAAAAATTAACGGCTTTACCTTTAAATCGTATGGGTGGATTGGAAGTAATGGCGTTTATAATGGAAAAAATAATTGGGCCGAGTTCTACAATGACTCAATTTCTAAAAAAATAGCGAAAATTTGTAAAGATAAAGAATGTAAGAATTTTGGGAAGAAAATTAGCACATTCTTTCAGTCGAATAAACTTCCAGGAGACCGGCCTTGCTTAGTTCATAATGACTTTAGACCAGAGAACGTTCTCATAAATTCTCAGAGGATTTCCGGAGTTTTAGACTTTGAATGGGCTTTTTCTGGAGAACGATTAATTGATGTGGTTAAAGCAATAAGATATTTTGGATTTGAAGGAACTGACCGTCTTGAATTCCTTAATTCCTATTTTAAGAGAAAACCTAAAGAATTCTTTGATAACGAGAAAGTTTTGAATGCTTTTTTTGATCTAGAACAGTTAGAATTTAGCGTGGTTTACCGTGCGCACAGAAAAATAATTCGGGCTAGATTAAAGAATCTTTTAGAAAGGATGCGAGATTAATGAAAGTTTCAGCATACATTCCGGCATATAACGCCGAAAAGACTATTGAGCCTTGCATTAAATCTTTGTTAAATCAGTCCATAAAATTTGATGACATTATTGTAATTGATGACGCCTCCGCAGACAATACAAAAGCAATTGCAGAAAGTTTAAATGTGCGGGTTATTAGTAACAAAAGGAATTCAGGATTATCTTATTCACGAAATATTGGAATTGCCCATTGCCGAAGCGAGTTAATTGCCGGAATTGATTCAGATGTTAGTTTACAGCGCGATTGGCTTGATAATTTAGTTAAAGAATTCAAGAATAGGAGTATAGTTGGGGTTGGCGGTAAATTAATTGAGACTGATAAAAGTCTTGCCGGCTATTGGAAGAAAGAACATTTAAGGCAGGATTGGGGAGAAAATGAAATTATCGACCCTAATTATCTTTCAGGAAGCAATACAATATTCAAAAAGAAGATTTTAAAAAGACTAAAATTTAACAAGAAATATCGAAAAGCTTTTGATGATGTTGACTTTTGCCAAAGGGTAATGAAACTTGGTAATATTAAATATTGCCCTAAAGCTAAAGCATTTCATCTCTCTAATGATAGTTTGCTCAGTCTTTTACGAAAGAAATGGAATTATGGCTTTTATAATCGAGCAGAGCCGAAACAAATTCTTAATATTTTGAAGAATTTTCTCACTAACATTAAAACTAGCATTAGTTTTTCAAGTTTAGATTGGAAGCAACCAAAATTGTTAATTATTGATTTTCTACTTCCTTTAGGTCGACTATATCTCGATTTAGAGTATTATCTGAAAAGAGGATACTTTTGAAAATAACAGATTATTTGGGTGAAAAGGAAATTGTTTCAATCGCAACCAATAAAACAATACCTAAACCAATCGATATTGAATGGCGTTTAACTTGGAAATGCAATGCGAAATGCAAAATGTGCAGTATTTGGAAGTTTAAAAGCAAGAATGAGTTTTCAACTAATTTGATTAAAAAGAAAATTAGAGAGCTAAAGAAGATAGGAACTAGAAAGATTCTATTTTCCGGTGGGGAGCCATTAGTCCGAAAAGACTTACCCAAAATCATTGCTTATTGTTCAAAACAAGGAATCATTTCAGAAATGAACACTAATGGGTTGTTATTGTCCAGCCGAATGTGTAGACTATTAGTTACTGCTGGTTTAAAGAAAGTTAATGTTTCTTTGGACGCCCCGAATGAAATCCATGATGAAATCAGAAATGTTAAAGGATTGTTTAAGAAAGTAATTCTTGGCTTGAAAAATTTAAGAAAAATTGACAAAAAAAAACAGATTTGGATTAATATTAATACGGTAATAATGAAACAAAATTATAATTCAATTCTGAAGTTTCTTAAGCTTAAAGAAATTGTTGATTTTGATTCAATTAATTTCATTCCTGTAAAAATCAATACTGCTTGGGTTAAAAAGTTGAAGAAGGGGAATGATTCATATTGGAAGGAAGTTGCTGAAAACATGAGTGATTGTGTTTTATCAAAAAAGGAAGAGAAAAGGGCTAAAGAACTCATTAAAAAGTTCAAAAATAAAGCAAATCTGATTTTAGTTAATGAAAAAGAAGCACTTATAAAACCATTGAAGAGATGCTTCGCGATATTCTTTCATACCGTGATTCAACCTAGCGGCGACGTAGTTCCATGCTGCTATTTTTCGAAAAAAGAAAGCGTTCTTGGGAATATAATAAACCAGGATTTTAAGTCAGTCTGGCTAGGAGAAAAGTATGTGAAATTTAGGGACTCTTTGAAGAATAATAACCCATCCTGTGTAAAATGTTTTCGTTATTCTAACTTGAATAAATTTGTTGAAGAGTTGATTTTAGATGCAGAAACTTAAAATTTGTTTTATTTCGCGAGAATTTCCTGAAAATTGTGGCGGGATTGGGACTTATGTTTATGAAACCGCTAGGGAATTATCTAAGAAGGGACATGATATCACTATTGTTACTGCGAAGAACGAGCAATTAAAGCGTTTATCTAAAGTCAAATTTCATTTTGTTGATGAGTTAGGATTCAAAAAAGAGTTACGAGAATTTGAAAGAGCTTTAACTATTGAAGCGCTTATGAAAAAGTTCAAATTTGATATTATCGAATGTCCTGAATGGGGTGCTGAAGGTTTATTTTTAACAGATAAAAATCATTGCCTAACAACTAGACTTCACACGCCTTTATTTTTGGTTAATCAACTTCAGGGGCAAATCTTTTCTAATGATTCTTTTGTCAAGCGCTTAGAAAGAGAACAATGCGAAAATAGCATTAGTGTTTCTTCTCCAACCATTGCCTTGAAAAACATTGTTGAATCGGAATGGAACATTAAAGTTGACAAAGTAATTCCCAATAGCCTTAATGTTAAAGAGTTTACTAATGGCAAACTTCTGAATTTTGAAAGTTTGGGGGATTATGTTCTATTTTTAGGTCGTTTAGAAGAAAGGAAAGGAATTAAAGAAATTATTAAGTCGCTTCCTTCCTTTTTTGAAGAAAATAATCTTTTTTTGGTTTTTGCAGGGAGCGACTCTAAATTAGGTAAAAGTAAAGCAAGTGAAGTCATTTCTAAGACTAGCAAGGCTTTCAAAGTATTGGGAAACGCCCGCAGTTTAGAAAAACGGTCTTTGATAAAGAATGCCAAGTTTGTTTTATTGCCGTCTAAATGGGAAAACATGCCATATTCTTGTTTGGAATCTTTGGCTTTGGGAAAGGCAGTTATTGGAAGTAAAAATTCTGGTTTTGACGAAATAATTACTAATGAAAAAAATGGCCTATTAGTGAAACCGTCCAATTCCAATGAATTAATTAATGCCTGCCATCGGCTTTTAGATAATGATTTTAGGAAAAAAATCGAGAAAAAAGCAAAAAAGAGAAGCTTAGATTTTGATTCCAGAATTATTTGCAAAAAAGTTGAAGACTTTTTTGAATTCAGTATTAGAAAATTTAATGAGGGACGATAATGAATATTTTACTTTATTCAAACTCCAAAGGATTTGGGCACATTGTTACTTCTTTGAACTTAGCTAAAATTCTTGAAAAGCAGGGTTGTAATGTTTTTTTTGCAATTAGGAAAAAAAAGGAAGGGAATGACGTTCTTTTTGATAAGCGGCTGATTCAACTTATTAAAAAGAAATTCAAAATTCTGCCAGGAAAAGCAGAATCTATGGGCCAGGTTGTCAAAAAATATAAAATTAATAAGATAGTTATTGAGCAAGACTTATTTAATTTTTCTAATTTTCCTGAATTAGCTTGTAAAAAAATTGCTATTTTGGTAGCTGTTCATAAATACAAAACATATTTTGACACCCTAAAGAAATTTGACGCAATTATCATCAACGGTTTAAAAGACTTTAAGATTGATAACGAACTTAAAAAAACTAAACGAATTGTTTTTAGGGGTTGTTTAAGAAATCTTGATCTGAAACCTAAAAAGAAAAGAAAGGATATTCTCTTCTATATTGATTCTCAATACGGTCTTGGAGTTGTTGAAAAGGCTATTGATGCTTATAAGAAAAGCAAGGTTAAAGAGAATCTTCTGATTTACGCCCCTTGTTGTAATCTACAATTAAGCGAGAATAAGATTCTCACTTGCACTAAACCGCTAGGTTATGAGCAATTTGTTGGAAAAGTCGCTGAAAGCAAACTAGTTATTACAACTGCTGGTTTGGGTTTAATTTATGAAAGTATTTTACTAAAAACCCCAAGAATTTTGATTCCTGGAATTTTGAAGAGTTCTGGAAAGCAAGCTATTGAACAATTGAATAATGCAAGAATCATAAAAGAGAATAAGGCTGGAAGTATTTTCCAGCCATTTGAAACCCCGGAAAAATTGGCTAAATTAATTAAAAAGAACATGCAGGATAAAAACTGGATACAGCAAACAATAGGTAATGGGTTAAAACTTACTGGAAAGAATGACATTAAAAAGGCAGTCAAAATAATACGCGGGATTTAATGAATAATGTTCCAAAAGTTTTAGTTTTTCCAATAACTTACAGATGTAATTCGAAATGCATAATGTGTACTATTTGGCAAAGAAAACTGGAGAACGAGCTTACTTTGAAAGAAATTAGTGATTTGTTTAATGATCCAACTTTAAGCGAAAATGTTGAATCAATCAACATTACTGGTGGAGAACCAACGCTCAGAGAAGATTTTAACGAGATTATTGAAGTGATAGTCGAAAAAAGCCCAAAATTAAGAGAAATTGGAGTCAATAGCAATGGATTTAACACTGAAAATGTTCTGGAAAAAGTGCTTAAGGCAGCGGAATTAATGAGTAGTAAAAAGAAAAGACTCAATGTTTACATTTCTTTGGATGGTTTGAGAGAAATTCATGATAAAGTACGCGGGGTTAAAGGCGGTTTTGAAAAAGCATGGACAACAATCCAAAAGCTTAAAGAATCTGAAAAAAAGTATGCTGATTTTCATGTTCATTTAAATTGCACAATAAATAAACTAAACTATAACCAATTGATGAAAATCAGGCAATTTGCAAGAAAAAATGACATTGCATTAGGCTATACTTTTGCTATGATTACTGACACTTACATCAAAAGTGAGGAAGTAAAAGATAATTTTGCTTTGGAAGAAAGTCAAAAGAAAGAGGTTATTGCTTTTTTGGATGAATTAATTAATAATCCAAAGCGCTTGGCGATATCGAGATTTTATTTTGAAAGCCTAAAGAATATGATTGAGGGTAACGAGAGAGCTATTCCCTGTATTTTTCCTCAGAATGGCTGTTTTCTAGAGCCTGACGGGACATTAAGAATTTGTGGAACAAGTGACAAACTGATCTTTGGCAACATTAGAAAAAAAGCGTTCACTGAATTGTGGGATAGTAAAAAAGCAGACGGGGCAAGAAAACTTGCTGAAGATAAGATTTGCAAAAAATGCGAAACTAATTGCTATGTGGACTGGAGCGATGAAGTTAAAGAAAAAATAAAAAAGCTAAAGGAAGAGCAAAAAAATGAAAATAGCAATAATAATTCCAAATAACTTCAACATTGGATTATTTGAGTATAGCAAGGCAATTGAGTATTTTATAAAGCAAGCTTTGCTACACAACCATAAAATAGTGCTTTTTACTCCGGATAAAACTCCAACAAAACAAAAAGTTAAGCAGATTAAATGTAAAACTTTGAAAAAACTGTATTCTAAAAGACTTGACACTGCCTTTATAGATAATAAAAATTCACTTTATAAATTTCTTGACAAAAAACTAGGCGGTTTTGACAAGGTAATTGTTGAGGATGCTTATTTTTTCCATGAAAATGCCCCATTAATCCTCGCGCTTAGAGATCTAGCAAAAAAACACGAGTTTAAAATTTTCCACTGGATTTTGGAATATAGAAAAAACTGGTTTGATTCTGGACAGATTTGGAAATTGCTAAACAAGCCAAGCAAAAAAGAGTTTTTCATATTTATAAGTGGCTCAAGACGTAAAGAAATACTTGGATTGACAAGAATAAAATGCAAAAATGAAGTTATCGGGTGTGCTTTTGACTTTGAGTATGATTTAGGATTTTCAAAAGATTTTGTTAGAATTTATGAAAAACATAATTTATCCGGCTACGATCCAATAATTTTTTTGCCCGGTAGATTAAGAGACAATAATAGACTAGAATTGGCTCTGGAAACAATCAGCAGAATCAAAAAGATAAAAAGGCCTCTTTTAGTGCTTACAATAATAAAGTCAAATTATCCGGCAAACCAAAACGAATATTATGCGAGAATAAAGCTTTTAATAAAGAAAAACAAAATTGAAAAAAAGGTCCTAATACTCTCAGAAGAGAAACGATTTGAAAAGGGAATACCTTCTACACTAGTTAATGATTTTTACAAATTCTCTGATGTAATACTCTTCCCAAGCAATTGGGAAGGATTTGGTTTGCCAATTCTGGAAGCAATGGTTCAAAAAACTCCATTATTAAGTTCAACCTTCAAAGAAAATGAATTGCCAACACAAATAGCTAAAAAATTACTAAAAATAGCCAATAACCCGCAAAAGAAACTGTTCAAAATAGCACTGAAAAGCTTTGAGTCAGAAGTAATCTTTAAAAAAGTCGAGAAAGTGCTGTCCAAATGATTTCTATTATTATAATAACAAAAAATGCTGAAGAATTCATACTAGACTGCTTGAACTCGCTGGCAAAAGCAAACGGAATAAAAGGCAGCGAAATATTAATTGTGGATGCAAATTCTACAGACAGTACTAAACAAGTAATTAACGAATTTTCAGAGAGACACCCAAAACTTGTAAAGCTAATAAAATCACAAAAAGCAGGGTATTCAACCCAAAGAAATTTAGGCTTAAAAAAAGCCAAAGGAAAAATAGCATTATTCATTAGCTCAGACACAACAGTTGATAAGAGGATTCTTAACGAGTTTAAAAAAGAAGAATTCCAAGCAAGCCAAGGGAGAATAATAAATGTGGCCAATAACATTTTTGGCTTAGCGAAAATAAAAAGCCTAGGCTTTATTTATCAAAAAGGGCTAAAAAACAATATAGAACAAGCTTCAACAGTAAATTTAGCAATAAAAAAAACCAACTACAATTTTAATGAAAAAATTAAAGCTTGCGAAGACAAAGAGCTTTTTATTAGAAATAATATAAAGCTGTCAAACAATAATGGCATAGTATACCATAAATTGCACGAAAATATGGGGCAATTTCTGAGCAAAGTTTACAAAGAAGCAGAAAGCCTAGCAATCCTTGGCAAAAAATACCCTAAAATTAAGAACATGTTCAAATGGAAACTAATATTTTGCAGCCAAACAATAGGCCTTGTATTCATTATATTAGGAGTTCTAAATCCATTATCTTATCTCTTTGGCATTTTGTTTCTAATCGCTCCTTTAAATTATATCCCAAAACTGTCAAAAAACTTCAAAAAAGAAGTCAAAAACTACAATAGTTATCAAATGGCGGCATTCTTAGTAGCGCAAGTATTTGTTATACTATCTTTTTTTAGTATAAGTTTAGGTACGCTTAAAGGTTATCTTTCAAAAAGGCCTTAACTCTTTGCGCATTAGTAAGCAACCATTTAATGCATTTAACTCCAGTTTCATAGTTTAGATCATTCTTCCAGAGCCAATGCATTAAGATAATATATCGGCAAAGCAATAATTCAGGAAATAATGAAATTTCATTGGGATTCAAAGCATTAATTTGCTGATACTTCTTCAAAAAAACTAAACCAAGGGCTAAGTCAATACCCCCGGTTTTCTTCCAATCTGCTTCAGCGCCAAAAGTTCTGAAAGCCCAAGCAACATCATAAGCTTTAGAATCAACCCTAGAAAGGTCAAAATCCAAAACTCCTGAAACCTTACTATTTAAAAACTTCAAATTTCCCGGGTGAAAATCGCCGTGAATTAAAGTCTTCTCTAAAACAGAATAATTCAAGTTAGACCCTTGCACTAATTCAATAGCTTCAAAAATAACCTCGTACTTACTCTTGTTTAAGTCTAGAATTACATTTGAAAAGTCAGTAAAATCTGGAAAAATAACTGAGTTTAAAGCATTAAAAGTCTTACCTACAGAATGCATTTTTGCAAGAAACTCAGCAGCCCCCTTGCATTCTGCAACACTTCCAGAAAAATGAGAACCTTCAATAACTTCGTAAAAACAAAAAATACGATTATTCAAAACCAAGAACTCCTTGCCGTTAATTGTTTTCAAGAATTTAGAAACAGGAAAGCCATTAACCTCTAAAAAATCAACAATTGAAACCTCCGACTCAACCCCCTTCAAATTTTTTAAGGACTTAATTTTGCAAGAATACTTTCTTCCGCCTTTTAAAAAAACCAGAAAGTTAGAGTTATCATAAGCTTCATTAGATTCTACAACAGTATCTATTTCAAAAGCAGCACGCACTACAGACCAATCTTTAGTAGAAAGCTTATTTTTTGCTAGAAAATCCGATAACATAAATGAATTTCAAAAGATGAGTAAAAAAACCAATTGGTAATTAACGAAAAAACAGTTGTTTTTAAGAATTACGCGAAACCATATTTTGTATGCGTGCCAATTTTAAGTGCGTTATTTTTGACCTTGGGGATACCCTATTTAATTCAGGAATTAACTGGGATAAAGAACTGAAAGTTCTTAGGGAATATGATCTGAAATTTTCAATAAGCGATCTCGAAAAAGCAAAAATGAAGATTTGGGAAAATTGGAAAAAAATTAAGTTTAACAAGGAAAAGCCAGTGTGGGAATATTATACTTTAAAATTTCTTGGAGTAAAACCAAGTTGGAAGCTAGCGGAACAAATTAAAGAAACTTTTCTTGAAACAGCAAAGAAATTTACGGCTGCTGAAAGAGCAAACCCTAACGCATTAGAGATTGTGAAATGGCTTGCAAAAAAAGGCTATTATTTGGGAATTATAAGTGATGCTTACACAAAACACGGGAAAAAATGGCTTAGTGAATTAGGAATTGATAAGCACTTTCATCATATTTCAATCTCCTGCGAAATCCATTACCAAAAAGATTCCCAAAAACCATTCGACCTATTCCTTAAAAAAATTTGCAAAAAGCACAAAATAAAACTAAAACCAGAAGAGTGCCTAATGATCGGGGACCGTCAAGGAGACTTAAGAGGCAAACTAATAGGAATGAAAACCTGCTTATACAATCCTAAAGAAAAGGATATTTCCAACTATAAAATACAACCAGATTTCGTGATTAAAGACTTTAGAGAGATCAAGAAAATAGTTTAATATGAACTTATTTAGCATTGCCCCCAGATTACTGCATGGTCTGAAGGACCCGCAGTTGTTAGACAGTCTGTTTGAATGCTAAATTGCCGAAGGCAATTTATCCTCCCGGAGGATACCTGCACTCTGTGAGCGCAAGGGGAGCATTTAGGCTTGCTTGAATAGCATTTAAACCCGTGAGAAAGTTATTTAATCAATTACCAAGTATTATTCTATTTGACAGAAATGAGAGTTTCTTTAAAATTTCGCGCCATCTTAATTCTGGCTTTTGCCGGTGCAATAGCATTGCTGGCTTTCTCAACACTCATGCAGCCAACAGGATTGATAACTGCTGCCCAAAGCCCTGAAGAGCCAAAT
>Ga0209211_10009650_pt1 | contig 12790 bp, 10 predicted proteins | sample RifGroA2_FD_183992 | JGI IMG/M metagenome (GOLD analysis project Ga0209211, IMG submission 183992) | Groundwater microbial communities from Rifle, Colorado, USA - Groundwater A2 (SPAdes) (version 2) | ecosystem: Environmental > Aquatic > Deep subsurface > Groundwater | place: Rifle, Colorado... | reverse complement strand
CCCGCCGACGGCGATTTTCGCCGCCAACGACGACATGGCGGCGGGCGTACTGCGCGTGGCCGGGGAACGTGGAATTTCGGTTCCGCACGACCTGTCCGTGTGCGGTTTCGACGACACGCCGCTCTCCCGGCATGTCTATCCGGCGCTGTGCACTGTGCGGCAGCCGACCCGCGATATGGGTCGGATCGCGACGCTGGAGCTGCTGAACAGCATCCGCACCCCAGGTTCCGGTCGAATGGTGCCGATGCCCTACACGTTACAGCTGAGGGAGTCGATTGCGCCGCTCCGAGAGCGCTAAGCCCCGAGTACTGCAGAATCAGGTTCGTCCATGGCTGTGAATTGCCTGAAGGACATCGGCATTGGCGGACCGGGGTGCGAAGGCGCTTCCCCGTTCAGGCTTCGCCCGGGCCAACGAATCTGCCCTGCGCCGCCGCAAATTGTTGCGAATCAATTTGACAATGACAGCGCTATCAACTATCCATCCATTGTTGCAGAAGGTCCGGGCTGGAAAAGGGAGCTTCCAAGATTGTCTGCAGGCAAGGTCCGCTTGATCGTGGGCGCCATTCGAAAACGAGAAGCCTGAGGAGCACCGCACATGGCACAAATTCCAACAACGGCAACGGACACGACTTCAACTGCTCGTGAAACCGGCGATACCAGGTCGCTGATCATCGTCACCATGCTGTTTTTCATGTGGGGACTGCTGACATCGTTGAACGACGTGTTGATACCCCACCTGAAGTCGATATACACGCTCAACTATGTCCAGGCCATGCTGGTGCAGTTTTGTTTTTTCGGCGCCTATTTCATCGTGTCGATCCCGGCCGGCGCTCTGATCAAGCGCATCGGCTACCAGAGCGGAGCGGTCACCGGGCTCATCATCGCCGCCTCCGGTTGCGCACTGTTCTATCCTGCTGCCGAAGGTGGCTACTCGCTGTTCCTGATTGCATTTTTCGTGCTGGCAGCGGGCATAACGATTCTGCAAGTCGCGGCAAATCCGTACGTGACCGCGCTCGGCGACCCCCATACCGCCGCCAGTCGTCTGACGCTGACCCAGGCCTTCAACTCGCTGGGAACGACCGTCGGCCCGCTTTTCGGCGGTATCCTGATCCTGTCCGGTACGGCGCTGGTCGGCGCTGGCGACGTCAATCTGATGTCCGCCGGGCAGCAGGCCGATTATCGCGCCCAGGAGGCGGCGGCCGTGCAAGGGCCGTACCTGATTCTTGCCGGCGCGCTGCTGTTGCTTGCCGTCATTTTCGCGCTTGCCCGCCTGCCGAAGGTGAGCCACGCCGAAGACGTCGTGACGACACCGGGCAGCGGCGCCCGACAGTTCATTCTTCTTCGACACCGCAACTTGCTGCTCGGCGCCATTGGAATCTTCCTCTATGTTGGTGCCGAGGTCAGCATAGGAAGCTTCCTGGTCAACTTCATGGGCGAGGGCAACATCGCCGGACTGGCTCCCGCGAGCGCGGCAAAATATGTCAGCTACTACTGGGGCTTCGCGATGGTCGGGCGCTTCGTCGGCTTTGCCGTCATGCGCTACGTCAGCCCGGGCAAGACCTTGGCCTTCCATGCCGCTTGCTCCATGGCCCTGATCCTGACGGCGATCCTGGGCCACGGATACCTCGCCATGTGGGCCATCCTCGCCGTTGGACTGTTCAACTCAATCATGTTCCCGACGATATTCAGCATGGCGCTGCACGGGCTTGGCAAGTCCACCGGTCAGGGATCGGGCATCCTGTGCATGGCCATCGTCGGCGGCGCCATCGTGCCTTTCATGCAGGGCTTTCTGGCCGACCGAATCGGCATACAACTGTCGTTCCTCCTGCCGATGTCGTGTTACGCCTTTATTCTGTTTTTCGGCATGAAGTTCGTCCTGCACCGGTGACGCGATCATCGCAGCATGGTCCGCGCAGCGCGGCGCCCTTCGCGGGCGCCTGAGCCAGCTCAGCTTCGGACCCTGCGTTCGCGCACCTGTTCGCGGGTGAGCGCCAGTCCCAGCTCGCTCATGTGCGCGCCCAGCGCGGTGTAGACATCGTCAGCCGCAACCATGCCGGCCAGACCGCCTTTGGCGTTGAGCACGGGCAAGCGCCGGACACCGTGCTCACGCATGACGTGGATGACGTCGAACAGCTCCTGATCCTCGGTGCAGGTCACCAGATTCCGGGTCATCACGTCGCCAACCGTCAGCGCCCCGATGTCGACGCCAGGGGCAATCACCGCGACCACGATGTCGCGATCGGTGAGGATTCCGATCGGGACTCTCTCGCCGTCGGGCTGGTCGGTAACCACCAGAGCCCCGACATGCCGTTTGCGCATTAGCGCCGCGGCTTCACGCACCGACGCGGAAGCGACAGTATGAATCACCTTGTCAGTCTGGATGTCGGCTACGCGCATGTGCTCTCTCCCAGGAGATCGTTGGCGGGCTTGCTCACGACAACGATGGACTGGCGCCGGGCGCTGATCTTGATCACGATCAACAAACCCTGCGGGAGTTGCGAGCAGACGAGCGAAGCGTTCAGGCGCTGCCTGATTCTTGATGAGGGTCAAGGAACTCTGCGCTCCCGGCGGTACAAAGGGTGTAGATCGGGTGCCAGCGCACCCAGGGAGTCTTGGCTATGTCCGGTACACGCCCGTCGTTGCGGCTGCTGCTGGGCGGTGACGTGATGCTCGGCCGCCTGGTCGCGGGCGTCCTGAGCAGCCAGGGCGCGGGGTATCCGTTTTCCGCGCTGTCGGGCTTGGTCGGCGCCGCGGATCTGTTTTTCGTCAACCTCGAATGTGCGATCACGGCGCAGCAACAGCTTTTTGGCGGCACCCCGAAGGCCTTCTATTTTTGCGCCGACCCCGACGCCGTGAACGTACTGACCTCGGCCGGCGTGGACTTGGTGAGCCTGGCCAACAACCACGCGCTGGATGCCGATGTCGACGGCCTGACCGACACGCTGGCGATCCTGGCGCGGCATGGCATCGCCTGCGCCGGGGCCGGGGCGAACCTGTCCGAAGCAGCGTCCGTGCGGGCGATTGACCACCAGGGTCAGAGCCTGGGCGTACTGGCGGTTTGCGATCATCAGGAAGATTTCGCCGCCTCCGACACGCGTCCTGGCATTCATTATCTGAATCTGCGCGACAGCCAGGATCGTCGTCGCCTGGTCGAACGCGTGCATACCGAAGCACCACGCTTCGATCACCTGATCGTGTCGCTGCACTGGCTGCCCAATTGGGTGCCGTCGATTCCGCACGCGTATCGCCAGCTGGCCCACGATCTGATCGAGGCTGGCGCCAGGGTGGTGTGGGGGCATAGTCCGCACCACATCCTCGGCGCCGAATGGTGGTCGGGTGGCGTGGCGCTGTATTCGACAGGCGACCTGATCGACGACTACGCGCCTGACGCGACCTATCGCAACGACCGCCAGTTGCTCTATTTGCTCGAGTTGAGCGCGGAAGGCGTAGACCGGCTCACTGCCTTTCCGATCGTCCTGGATATGGGCCGGGCCCAGCCTGCGGACCCTGAGGCGCGGCAATGGATCGAGCGCCGGCTGCGCGGCGCCTGCCAGCGCCTGGGCAGCGAAGTCGCCGCCGCGGAGCGGGATGCACTCGAGATCCTGCCCGGCTTTGCGGGAGGCGCCCATGTCGCGGCTGGCTTGCCCTGAGGCCGGTCGCCGGCGGCGAGCGATCCAGCCGACGAGCCTGGCCGCCGAAGTTGCTTTTCTGCGCAAGCCGGAGAGTTATCCGGAGTCGGCCGCGCGCGTGGATGCAATCGAAACGCACATGTCCTGGTTGTTCCTGACCGAACGACATGCGTACAAGCTGAAGAAGCCATTCAGGCGCAATGGCATCGACTACAGCACGCCAGCAATGCGCCGGCTTAATTGCCGGCGCGAACTGCGCCTGAATCGCCGCTTGGCAGAGGACGTTTATCTGGACGTGCTGGCGCTGACGGTGGATGGCGCGGGACGGATGGCGATCGCAGGCAAGGGTCGACCCATCGACTGGCTGGTGCGCATGCGGCGCCTGCCGATCGCACTCACGCTGGAGAGTGGCTTGCAGGCGGGCACTGTCGACGCCGGCACGGCGCGGCGGATCATGAGCCGGCTGGTGCCCTTCTTCGCCAGCGCACCGCGTATTCGCGTCACGCCGACTGCTTACCGGCGGCGTCAGGCAAAGCTCATTTCCGAGGCTGCGGTCGAACTTGAGCGTCCTGAGTTCTGTCTGGCAGCCACGGAAATCAGCTCGCTGTCGGCGTTGCTGGACCACTTCGTTGCCGAGCGCGGCGAACTGCTTGACGCCCGCGTGCGCGCTGGCTATTTCGTCGAAGGCCATGGCGATCTGCGTCCCGAACACATCTACCTGACTTCGCCAGCGACGATCATCGACTGCATCGAATTCGACCGCGACCTGCGCCTGCACGATCCGGTAGAGGAGCTCGCATTCCTGGCGATGGAGTGCGATCGCAGCGGCCGGCCGGAGCTGGATGCCTGGATATTCGCCGCCTATCGCGAACTGGCCGGCGACGATCCGCCGCGTGCGCTGATCGATTACTACAAGGCGCTCAACGCATTCCGGCGGGCGCGCATCGCGATCTGGCACCTGGAAGATCCCGACACCGGTCCGCCGCAGCAATGGGTCATCCGCGCCAACGATTACCTGGCCCGCACCCGCCACTACCTGCGCAACCTGTAGGAGCGGCTGACCAGACATTCGTCTGTTGGAAGCCAGCCGCGAAAAACCCGCGACGAAAAGCCGTCCGCGAAGGATCCACCGCCCCACTCACTCCCCACCCAATTCCCGGATCGCCGCGGCAAACAACCCCGCAGTGGAGAGCACTTCCACCCGCGCCGCGGCAGCGCTTTCCTGCAGCCGGAACGGCGGCACGCTGTCGGTGACCAGGATGCGATCTATCGCGGTGTCGGCCAGCGTCTGCGCGGCGTCGCCGACGAACAGGCCGTGACTGGCGACGGCGAATACCGCCCGGGCGCCAGCGTCGCGGGCCGCGCGCGCAGTGCGTAACAAGGTCGCGCCGGTGCCGATCATGTCGTCGACGATCACCACGTTGCGCTCGGCGACGCTGGCAAACAGAGTGTCGCCGGACACGACATCCGCGCTGCGCCGTTTCTCCATCACGCCCAGTCCCACCGGCCGGTCCAGGGTTTGCGCCAGCGAGCGACGGAAGGCATCGGCGCGCTTGACGCCGCCGGGATCCGGCGACAGCACGACCACCTCCTGCTCACGCAATTGGCTTGCCAGATGCGCCACGAACAACGGGCGCGCCTCCAGTAGCTGGTTGCGGCAGCGAAAAGCATTCTCGAATGCGGCCGGGTTGTGCACGTCGAGCACGAGCACATCGTCGACACCGACTGCCTGGAAGAGTTGCGCTACGTACCTGGTGGTGACCGGATCCTGCGGCTTGGTCCGGAAATCCTTTCGCGCATAGCAAAGATAGGGCATCACGGCGGTGACCCGCATGGCGCCGTGGTCGCGCAAGGCGGCCAGGAAGAACAGCAGCCTGCACAGTTTGTCGTTGACGCTTTGTCCTGGCTCGGCGTACAGCGAATGCACCACGCAGGCGTGTGCGCCACGCACCGGGTCGAGCGGCCGCGCCTTGTGCTCGCCGTCTTCGAACTCGCGCTCTTCGTGCGCCGCCAGAGGCACGCCGAGCGCGCTGGCGATGGCTCGCGCCTGAGGCCCGCTGCTACCCAGGCCAAATAGCTTCAGCTCCGGCACCGGCGACCTCCTGGCTCCATGGCGGGCAGCGATACCTGCAGCTTGGCCCTGTGCCACGGCGCGGTGTTGATCAGGATCAACGCCGGGTCCGGCGCGATAGCCCGCCGGCGAGGGCCGCCGCGCCGCCGGGGCGGGGCTTCTGGTGGCGCCAGCGGCGCAGGAGCAAGATCAGCTTGCGCCCCGGGGGCAGAACTGGCTAGAATAAGGGTCTTTTCCACGATCACGACGGAGCTTTCCGATGAAAGCCGATATCCATCCCAAGTACAACGACGTCGTCTTCCAGGACGTTACCTCCGATTTCATTATTCTCACGCGCTCTACGCTGACCAGCAAAGAGAAGATCAAGTGGGAAGATGGCAATGAATATCCGCTGATCAAGGTGGAAGTCTCGTCGGCGTCGCACCCGTTCTACACCGGCAAGCAGAAGCTGATGGACACCAGCGGTCGCGTCGACAAATTCCGCAAGCGCTATGGCGCTGCCAAGCCGGAAGCGGCCAAGGAAGACGTCGCCAAGTAAGCGGCACGGCCCGCGGGCCGGAGACCGGACGATTCCAGCAACGGCCGCTCTGCGGCCGTTGTCGTGTTCGGCGTCCGCGGATTTGCAGGTGCCATGCAGCCGGGACCGACCGGTCGGCCACGGCGCGCCTGCTTTAACCCTGACTTGCGCAAATGGCATATGCGATACTTGCTGCTTGGCCGGCGCCGCTTGGCGACGGCCCGGGAATCGGTCTGCGGACGCCGCCCAAATCGACCGCAAGTATCCAAGGAGCCTGTCGTGTCTGACAACAAGAGCGTGATCCTCAACGCTGGAGACAAGAACGTCGAACTGCCGGTCCTCAACGGCACTCTCGGTCCCCCGTGCATCGATATCGGCAAGCTCTACAAGGAGACCGGCAGCTTCACCTACGACCCGGGTTTCATGTCGACGGCCAGCTGCCGCAGCGCCATTACCTACATCGACGGCGACGCCGGCATCCTGATGTATCGCGGCTATCCGATCGAGCAGTTGGCCAAGCACTCCAATTTCCTGGAAGTAAGCTACCTGCTGCTCCACGGAGACTTGCCGACTGCCGACCAGTTCGACAAGTTCGAGCACGAAGTCACGCATCACACGATGATGCACGAGGCGTTCCGCACCTTCCTGTACGGATTCCGTCACGATGCGCATCCGATGGCGATGATGACCGGCATGCTCGGATCGCTGGCCGCGTTCTACCATGGCGACCTGGATCTGGAAGATGCCGAACAGCGTCGCCTGGCCGGCATTCGCCTGCTGGCAAAAGTGCCGACGATCGCTGCTGCCTGTTATCGCTATTCGATCGGCTGGCCGATCCGATATCCGCGCAACAACCTGGAATATGTCGAACGCTTCCTGCACATGATGTTCGAAGTGCCGAGCGAGCCGCTGGCCATGAAGCCGGTCGCTGCGCGCGCGCTCGACCTGCTGTTCATCCTGCACGCCGACCACGAACAGAACGCGTCGACCTCGACTGTGCGCCTGGTCGGTTCCACCGGCGCCAATCCCTACGCCTGCGTCTCCGCCGGCGTCGCGGCGCTGTGGGGGCCTGCGCACGGCGGAGCCAACGAAGCGGTGCTCGACATGCTGGCCGAGATCGGCCGGCCGGAAGACGTTGCCAAGGCCGTGGACCGGGCCAAGGACAAGAATTCCGGCTTCCGCCTGATGGGCTTCGGCCACCGCGTGTACAAGAACTTCGACCCGCGCGCGACCATCATTCGTGAGATGACCCATGAAGTGCTGGGCGAGCTCGGCGTCAACGACCCCCTGCTCGAAGTGGCCTTGCGCCTGGAAGAGGCGGCGCTGAAGGACGACTACTTCATCCAGCGCAAGCTGTACCCGAACGTGGATTTCTACTCGGGCATCATCTACAAGGCGCTCGGCATACCGCGCGAAATGTTCACCGTAATGTTCGCCATCGCGCGCACTGCAGGCTGGGTATCGCACTGGCTCGAGCAGCAGACCGATCCGGAAAGCAAGATCGGCCGTCCGCGCCAGATCTACACCGGCGCCACCGAGCGCAAGTACACACCGTTGTCCACGCGCTGACTTGTTGTTGCCAAGGTCGATGACGCCCCGCATTGCGGGGCGTTTTCTTGTCTAGCCGTCCGCGTTATCGGCGAGCAGCCTGGTAACGGCCGCCAGCGACGCGCGCTGCATTGGCTTGCCGTCCACGGCGCTCAGCGGCGCGTGACGGAGCAGAGTGGTCGGCAGCACGACGACTTCGACGGCCAGCCCGTCGACGGAGAATTCCCAGGCGGGAAAGCTGGCGCTGAGCCCCTTGCCGACGCGCAGCTTGCGCTCCTGCAGGCGGGCCGGCCGCCCCGCCTCGAGCACGAAACGTGCAACCGCGTCGGCGTCGTCATTGAAAACCTGCAGCGAGACAGGCGAATGGGCATCGGCGGTACCGTCGAGCACGCTGCCGACCAGTCGAGGCTCAAAGCGCTCGAAAAAATGCATCGCCTCCAGCGCTGCTTGCCGGAGCACACGCAGCTGTCGCGGCTGCTCCTCGCCCTGGAACAGGCGCTGGTAGTCGCGCAACTGCGCCTGCACTTCCGAATTGCGCGGCAGCGACGCGTCATCCAGGATGCCCAACTGCGCTGCCGCCTTCATCTTTGCCTGGTGAAAGTCCTGCAGGCCGTGCCGTGCAATCAGCCGTGCAGCTTCGTAGGCCACGCGCAGGCGGCGGGCCCGGATCCGGCTTTCGTCATGCCTGTCGGCGCGCATCGCTAGAAGATATCGAACGCCGCGGTGTCGTCGGCTTCGCCCACATCCTGCTGGTTGTAACCGCCGGCAATGATGCGGTCATAGTCTTCGGTCTTGAAATACTCCACCAGGGCGCCCGGGGTCGCGTCGGGCACCAGTCCGCCGGTGCTGCGATTGACGCTGACCGTGACGATGCCACTCGGCGGAGTGGCGTCCGCCAGCGGCACGTCCTTCAGCGCGGCGCCCATGTAGCTGATCCAGATCGGCAGGGCCGCCTTGCCGCCGTACTCGCGGTAGCCCAGCGACTCGAAATTGTCGCGGCCGACCCAGACCGTGGTGACCAGGTCGCCGCCAAAGCCGGAAAACCAGGCATCGCGATGTTCATTGGTCGAGCCGGTCTTGCCGCCGATGTCGGCGCGCTCCAGCACCTTGGCCGCCGTCGCGGTGCCGCGCAAAACGACGTCGAGCATCAGCGACCGCGACAGGAACGCCGTTCGCTCATCGATCGCTCGCGGCGCCAGCGTCTCCGCCATCGGTCCGACCATCTTGGAATCGACCTTGCCGCGATCCTCGGCGACGGCGCTCGGGCCGCCGGTGCTGAAATCGAAGTCGTCGACCACCACAGCGGCCCGTTCTTCGCTGGCCAGCCGTTGTGGGCAGGCGCGACAGGCGCGCGGCGCATGGGTGAAGGCAATGACCATGCCGTTGCGATCGACCACTTTGGCGATGAAGTAGGGCTCGATCAGGAACCCGCCATTGGCGAATACTGAGTAGCCACGCGCAATCGATATCGGCGTCAGCGATGCGGTCCCGAGCGCCATCGACAGGTTCGGCGGCAGGCTCTCGAGCTTGAATCCGAACTGGGTGATGTAGCGGCGGGCAAAATCGATGCCGATCGCGTCGAGCAGGCGTACCGAGACCAGGTTGCGCGAGCGCACCAGGGCTTCGCGCATGCGCATTGGACCGGAGAACTTGCCGTCGTCGTTCTGCGGTCGCCAGACATGGCCGACGCGGTCCCGGAACACCACCGGCGCGTCGAGCACGATCGAAGCCGGCGTGTATCCGCGCTCCATCGCCGCCGAGTACAGGAATGGCTTGAAGCTCGAGCCCGGCTGGCGCTGGGCCTGGACGGCCCGGTTGAATTTGCTCCGGGAGAAGCTCAGGCCGCCAACGAGCGCACGCAGGGCGCCGTCCTCGGGCTGCAGGGAAACCAGTGCAGCCTCGGCTTTCGGCGCCTGGGTAAGCTCAAACTGTCCGGGCTTTTCCCCGGCAGAGACCCGAACGATGTCGCCGCGCTTCAGCAAAGCGCCGGGCAAGCGGCCGGTCCACTTGGTCGATTGCGCGTCGAGCACGATCGGCTCGCCGGCGAGCATCAACACGGTCGCCTTGTCGCCGCTCACCGACGTCACCAGGGCCGTCGGCATGCCGGCGATGAACAGGTAGGTCCGCAAGCGCGCGCGCAGGGCCGCGTCGGATTCCGTGCCGGTCAGCTCCAGGTGGGCTTCGGCGCCACGCCAGCCATGGCGGCGATCATATTCGACCAGGCCCGTGCGAACCGCCTGGGCGGCCGCAACCTGGTCGTTGCTCTTGACCGTCGTGAATACCCGGTAGCCACTGGTCTCGGACTCGTCGCCGTAGCGCTCCTGCATGGACTGGCGCACCATTTCAGCCAGGTAGGGCGCATCCAGTTCGACCTTGGGTTCGTGCGGACTGGCCCGGCTCGGCTCGCTGCGCGCCAGTTGTTCCTGCGCTTCGGTAATGAAGCCGACTTCCCGCATGCGCTGCAGCACATAGTTGCGGCGCTCGATATTGCGCGCCGGATTGATTATCGGGTTGCCGCTGGACGGATATTTCGGCGTTGCCGCCAGCGCGGCGGCCTCCGCCAGCGTCAACTGGTCGAGCGGTTTGCCGAAATAGAATTCGGCCGCGGCGACCACGCCGTAGGCGCGATTGCCAAAGAAAATCTTGTTGAGATACAGCTCGAGGATCTCGTCCTTGGTCAGCTCGCGCTCCATTTTCAGGGCCAGCAGCATCTCCATCAGCTTGCGGCTGTAGCTGTATTCCGAACTGAGGTAGAAATTCTTGGCGACCTGCTGGGTAATGGTGCTGCCGCCCGGCACGCGGGCGTTGTCGGTGGTGGCCAGCAGCCAGAGCGCGCGACTGATTCCGCGGTAATCCAGGCCCTCGTGCTTGTAGAAGCGGGCATCCTCGATGGCGATGAAGGCCTGCTTGACCGGCAGCGGGATCTTGTCGACCTTGATCGGATAGCGCCGGGTCTCCCCGAACAGCGCGATCAGCTTGCCGTCGCTGGAATAGACGCTCAAAGGCACCTGCAGGGCGACATGGCGAAGCTCCTGCACGTCGGGCAGGCGCGGCGCGATAAGCCAATACAGGATGCCCAGCGCCAGCACGCCAAGCCCCAGGGCAAGGGCGGCGAACACGGCCAGGCGGCGCAACCAGCGGGTAATCGGGGCCATCCTGGGCCTCTTCCTCGTTTACATCGGGCGGGACGGAGAGTATAGAACGAGGCAGGCTGAAGCCGAGCCGAAGGGGTCGGCCGGTCCGGGAATCGCCCCAAAAATCGTTAAGGAGGATGGGGCAAATCGGGGGAATGTTCGAAAAGATGGTCGGGGGCATTGCCATTTCGGAAAATTTCGTTATTAATGTAACGGCGCACGAATAGCGTGTAAGCGCCCGTGGCAAGGGGAGAAACCGTGGGTCTTTTCGGAAAAACCAATCCACCGCTGGTCGGCCTGGACATTAGTTCAACCGCCGTCAAGCTGCTCCAACTCACTGAGAGCGGGGGTCGTTACCGCGTTGAACACTACGCGGTGGAGCCGCTCCCGCCCAATGCCGTGGTCGAAAAGAACATCGTCGAGGTCGAGGCCGTGGCCGAGGCCATCCGGCGCGCGGTGGCCCGATCCGGCACCAAGGCGCGGCACGCCGCGGCCGCCGTGTCCGGCTCTTCGGTGATCACCAAGATCATTCCCATGCAGGGCGACCTGGACGCGGATGCCCTGGAAGACCAGGTGCAGATGGAGGCGTCCAACTACATCCCGTATCCCATCGAGGAAGTCAGCCTGGACTTCGAGGTGCTCGGCCCGGTGCCGAACAACCCGGAAATGATCCAGGTTCTGCTGGCCGCCTCGCGCACCGAAAACGTCGATGTCCGGCAGTCCGCGCTCGAACTGGGCGGCATGACGGCCAAGGTGATCGACGTTGAAGCATTCGCCATGGAAAACGCGTTCAAGCTGGTTGCCGACCAATTGTCGGTGCCGCGCGATGCGATCGTGGCGCTGGTCGACATCGGCGCAACGATGACCACCCTGAACGTGTTGCGCGCCCAGCGCAGCATCTACACGCGCGAGCAAGTATTCGGCGGCAAGCAACTGACTGACGAGGTCATGCGCCGCTACGGGCTCAGCTACGACGAAGCAGGCCAGGCAAAGCGCCAGGGCGGGCTTCCGGAAAGCTATGACGTCGAGGTCCTGGAACCCTTCAAGGAAGCACTGGTCCAGCAAGTCAGCCGATTGCTGCAGTTCTTCTATGCCGGCAGCGATTTCAACCGCGTCGACCAGGTCGTCCTGGCCGGTGGCTGTGCCTCCATCGCCGGCATTGCGCACCTGGTGGAAGAACAGATTGGCGTGCCGACGGTCATCGCCAACCCGCTCGCCAACATGGCGCTCGGTCCGCGCGTCCAGGCCCATGCCCTGGCCCAGGATGCGCCGGCTTTGATGATTGCGTGCGGCCTGGCCCTGAGGAGTTTCGACTAATGGCCAAGATCAACCTACTGCCGTGGCGCGCCGAGCGCCGCAAGGCACGCCAGCAGGAATTCTTTACCATGCTTGGCGTGGCTGCCGCTGCCGCCGCGCTGGTCAGCTTGCTGATCGTCATGTACTACATCGGTCAGATCGACGGCCAGAACAACCGCAACACCTATCTGACCAATGAAATCGCGAAGCTCGATGCCCAGATAAAAGAGATCGCGGAGCTCGACAAGAAGAAGGCGGGACTGCTGAAGCGCAAGCAGGTCATCGAGGAACTACAGGCCAGCCGTTCGCAGATGGTGCACCTGTTCGACGAACTTGCCCGCACCATCGCCGATGGCACGCAGATAACGTCGCTGCAGCAGAACGGTCCCGTCATGTCACTGCTGGGCCGCGCGCAGTCGAATGCTCGCGTAAGCACTTACATGCGCAACCTCGATGCCTCGGGCTGGATGGGCAATCCAGATCTGGCAATCATCGAGCTGCGCGGGTCCGACCCGGGACTGCCGAACGAATTCAGGCTGAAAGTAACACTGAAAAATCCCAACGAATCGCCAGACGGGGCTCCACCTGCAGACGG
>Ga0209211_10009649_pt1 | contig 12791 bp, 10 predicted proteins | sample RifGroA2_FD_183992 | JGI IMG/M metagenome (GOLD analysis project Ga0209211, IMG submission 183992) | Groundwater microbial communities from Rifle, Colorado, USA - Groundwater A2 (SPAdes) (version 2) | ecosystem: Environmental > Aquatic > Deep subsurface > Groundwater | place: Rifle, Colorado... | reverse complement strand
GGCCGCCGACGCCGCGGCATCCGCCGGCGCCATCTCCAGCGCCGCCAGCACATGCTGCAGCGCGCGGATGGCCTGCGTGTCCGGGTCCTGGTCGATCACCACGTCCAGCAGCCCCTGCTGCATGTACAGCCGGTGGTCGTCGGAAATCTCGTGCGTCACCCAGCACACCTTGTCCAGCGCAAAGCGGCGCAGCGCCGCCTCGATGCCGGGCGAACCGGCTCCGGTATTGTAGATGCCGGCAATCACGTCGCCGCGCTGGAAGGCCTGGCTCACCGCCCAGTAGCACTTGTCCGGGTCGTCGTGGGTCTCGCTGCTGCGCGCATCGCATTCCAGCTCGGGAAACTGCGCCGCCAGCACCTCGCGGCAGCCACGACTGCGCTCGATGTGGCCACGGTAATCGCGGCGGCTACTCAGCAGCAGGATGCGGCCAACCTTGCGGCACAGCCGCCCCAGCAGATAGCCGGCGGTGCGACCGGCGGCGTAGTTGTCGATGCCGACGTAAGCCGCGTCCGGCACCTCGTCCACCCGCGTCACCACCATGGCGATGTGCTCGCCGCGGGCGCGCGCCTGCTGCAATGCCGCCCGCACCGCCGGCGTATCCGGCGCCGCCACGATCAGCGCCTGGCGCTGGTGGCGGCGCTGGGTGATGGCGCGCAGCAGCGCCGCCTCGTCCTGGTCCGGCGTCCACAGCCGGTGCACCACCAGCCGCTTGTCCAGCATCGCCACCCCGCGCTGCAGCGCCAGACCCAGGCGCTGGAAGAACGGCGAGCGGTTGTCCGGCAGCACGATGTCGATATGAATCAGCCCGTGGCGGGTTTCCGGCAACAGCCGCGGCACGCCCAGCTGCCGCGCGGCCGCCACCACCTGCGCCCGCGCCCGCGCCGACACGCTACCGCGTTCGTTCAGCACCCGGTCCACGGTGGCGACGCTGACGCCGGCCAGCGCGGCGATTTCGACAAAACGCGCGCTTTTCTTGCGACGGGGAGGTGTATCCATGCGTGCTTCCCTGGTGATGGTGGTGGCGTGATGCAACGTTGGCCGCATGCCTTCCGGCGCGGGCGACCAACTCTTTTTTCCATGTTACGGACAAACCGGCCACGGATGCGCCTGCGGCTTATCCGGGCTACCGTCCATTTTGACGATTTATCGTCAACAACAGTGCTGCCATTTCTGTTGACGACCTCTAGATTTAGCCCACACCAGCCCCCGACACAGGGTGCGGCCAACACTAAAAACCGGAGGAGATCATCATGAAAATTGCACTCGACCCCTATATGCACCGCCACCTCGGCCTGCCCGAGCTGGTGAAGAAAACCGCCGAGCTGGGCTACGACCAGATCGAGCTGTCGCCGCGCGCCGACTTCCTCGACTGGTGGGTGATGCCGCGCGCCCACAAGCAGCGCATCGCCGAGTTCAAGCGCGCATTACGTGACCATGGCGTCGGCCTGGCCACCCTGCAGCCGATGTACCGCTGGGCCAGCCCGTTCGAGGACGAGCGGCAGTGGGCGATGAAGTGCTGGAAGAAAGCCATCGAAGTGTCGGTGGAAATGGGCTGCCAGCTGATGATTTCCGAATTCGGCCGTGGCGCGTCGCCGGAGCGCTCCGTCGGCCAGGGTGCCGGCGCCAATACCCGCGAAATGTGCGAGGCGGCCTGGTGGCGCTCGATGGAAGAACTGGTGCCGATCTTCGAGCGCGAGGGCATCACGCTGTCGGTGGAACCGCACCCGGAAGACTGGGTGGAAACCCTGGCGCCGGCGCTGGACATCGTGCGCGTGCTCGGCTCGGACAAGGTCAAGCTGTCCTACATCGCACCGCACACCTTCTACTACGGCGACGACATGGCCGCCATGCTGCGCGACGCCGCGCCGCTGCTGGCGCACGTGCGCGTGGCCGACACCTTCAACCACAAGGCCAGCTCGCAGCTGCGCTACATCGTCAACCCGCCCGGCTCCAGCCACATCCGCGTGCACCAGCATCTGGACATCGGCCAGGGCGAGATCGACTGGGACGTGTTCTTCGCCACCCTGGCCGACACCGGCTTTGACGGCGTGCTGTCGTCCTGCGTGTTCGCGTGGGAAGAACGCGCCGACGAATCCTCGCGCTTCATGCGCGGCGAGATCCAGCGCTACCTGAACAAGTACGCCCGTTAACCCGGCACCACGAATCCGTCACCCCGTGCCGCCACGGGGCCGGCCCCGCTTTACCCAGAACAAACAACCGGAGACACCGAACATGAGCCGCATCGACTTTGCCATCAACCGCATCAGCGCACCGCGCCTGTCGTTCCAGGACTACCTGGCCATGTGCCAGCGCCTGGGCGTAGCCACCATCGAGATCCGCAACGACCTGAACGGCGTGGAAATCAGCGACGGCACCGACCCAGTCGCCATCCGCGACGCCGCGCAGGCCGCCAACATCCGCATCCGCTCCATCAACGCGCTGTACCCGTTCGACGTGTTCGATGCCGACCTGCAGGCGCGGGCGGTGAAGCTGGCCGCCTACGCCCGCGACTGCGGCGCCGAGGCACTGGTGATGTGCCCGCTGAACAGCTGGGAAGACAAGCGCAGCGCCAGCGAGCGCTACCGCGATCTGGTCGGCGCGCTGAAGCAGCTGCGACCTATCCTCGACGACCACGGCATTACCGGTCTGGTGGAGCCGCTGGGCTTCGAGGAATGCTCGCTGCGCCGCAAGTCCGACGCGGTGAAGGCGATTTTCGACGCCGCCGGCGAGCGCCACTACCAGCTGGTGCACGACACCTTCCACCACCACCTGTCCGGCGAGGACATCTTCTACCCGGAGCTGACCGGTCTGGTGCACATCTCCGGCGTGGAATCGACCGAGCTGGCCGACAACCAGATGCGTGACGGCCACCGCGTGCTGGTCGGCGATGCCGACCGCCTGGGCAACCTGCGCCAGCTGGCCATCCTGCTGCAGCGCGGCTACGACGGCGTGGTGTCGTTCGAGCCGTTCGCCGCCGAGATCATGGAAGCCAGCGACAGCGAAGCGCTGCTACGCAGCAGCATGGACTACATCCGCCACTCGCTGACCTGAGCCACAACACCACAAGGTTGGCCGCAAGCCTTGCGGCCAACCTTGACCCAACAGCAACAACACCAGCAACCACATAGAGAGAACAGATCATGACACTGCAAATCGGCGTAATCGGCACCGGTGCCATCGGCCAGGACCACATCCGCAGAATCACCCAGGCGCTGTCTGGCGCCCGCGTGGTGGCGGTCAACGACATCAACCCGCAACAGGCGCGCGACACCGTGGCGCGCTACCAGCTGGACGCCATCGTGCATACCGATGCCCACGCGCTGGTAGCCGACCCGGCGGTACAGGCGCTGCTGGTGACCTCCTGGGGCCCGACGCACGAGGAATTCGTGCTGGCCGCCATCGCCAAGGGCAAGCCGGTGTTCTGCGAGAAGCCGCTGGCGGTGACCGCCGAAGGCTGCCGCCACATCGTGGACGCCGAAATCGCCCACGGCAAGCGCCTGGTGCAGGTCGGCTTCATGCGTCCGTACGACGCCGGCTACCGCGCGCTGAAAGACGTGATCACCAGCGGCAAGATCGGCGCGCCGCTGATGCTGCACTGCGCGCACCGCAACCCGAGCGTGGGTGACAGCTACACCACGCCGATGGCGATCACCGACACCCTGATCCACGAGCTGGACGTGCTGCGCTGGCTGCTGGACGACGACTACGTGTCCGCCCAGGTGGTGTTCCCGCGCAAGAGCAGCCACGCCAGCTCGCACCTGGCCGACCCGCAGATCGTGCTGCTGGAAACCACCCGCGGCGTGCGCATCGACGTGGAAATCTTCGTCAACTGCCAGTACGGCTACGACATCCAGTGCTCGGTGGTCGGTGAAAGCGGCGTGGCCAACCTGCCGGAGCCGGCCAGCGTACTGCTGCGCAGCGACGCGCGGCTGGGCACCACCATCCTCACCGACTGGAAACAGCGCTTCATCGACGCCTACGACGTGGAGCTGCAGGGCTTCATCAACGGCATCCGCGACGGCGCGCTGACCGGCCCGTCGGCCTGGGACGGCTACGCCGCCGCCGTGGCCGCCGATGCCTGCGTGAAGGCGCAGGAAACGCGCGAGGTCGAAGCCATCAGCATGGGTGCGCGTCCGACGTTCTACCCGCGCTAAGCGATAAAACAGCCGCCGGCTGCCGCACGATCCCTGTCAGGGTGACGGCAGACGGCGCGCTGTTGCGTGACAGGTACAATAAACAGCCGGTCAAAATTTTCTATTAAATTAGTATTTGAGAAATTTATTTCTAAACATATACTGCGCTGACAACACAGGCCCACCCGCAACGGGTGTCAGCGCAGAATGGTCTGCGCATGGCCAGAGCCGCTAATAAAGCACCTGAGTCAAGGCGCGCCGCCGCAGACAGTACAACTAAGTACGGCAAGGCGGCGCAACGCAGGATCAGGGGTTTTATTAGCGGCTCGACAACCCCGGAGACCACCATGATCGACGTAGCTTTGTTCGGCGCTGGCCGTATCGGCAAGATTCACGCGGCCAACCTGTTTGCGCACCAAGGCGTGCGCCTGAAATACGTGGTGGACACCCACGCGCCGTCCGCCGCCGCGCTGGCCGAACAATACGGCGCCAGCGTGACCGACACCGACACCGCGCTGAACGACAGCAGCGTCGGCGCCGTCATCATCGCCAGCAGCACCGACACCCACGCCGAACTGATCCTGCGCGCCGCCGCCGCCGGCAAGGCCATCTTCTGCGAAAAACCGGTCGATCTGGACCTGGCCCGTGCCCGCGACTGCGCCGCCGCGGTGGCTGCGGCCAAGGTGCCGTGCCTGATCGGCTTCCAGCGCCGCTACGACCCGACCTTTGCCGCGGTGAAGGCACGCATCGAGGCCGGCGAGATCGGCAGCCCGGAAATGCTGATCGTCACCAGCCGCGATCCGGGCGCCCCGCCGGTGGACTACATCAAGCGCTCCGGCGGCATCTTCAAGGACATGCTGATCCACGACTTCGACATCTGCCGCTGGATTCTGGCCGATGAAGTGGTGAGCGTGCACGCCAGCGCCAGCGTGCTGACCGACCCGGCCATTGCCGATGCCGGCGATGCCGACTGCACCGCGGTCACCCTGCGCACCCGCAGCGGCCGCCTGTGCCAGATCAACACCACCCGCCGCGCCGCCTACGGCTACGACCAGCGCTTCGAGGTGCAGGGCAGCCTTGGCATGTTGCAGGCCGGCAACCACCGTCCGACCGAAGTCACCGCCTTTGGCAGCAAGCAGGTGGCCACCGACCTGCCGGAACACTTCTTCCTGGAACGCTACCAGGCCGCCTACGCCGGCGAGATGGCGCACTTCTTCCGCGTCATTACCCAGGGCGAGACGCCGCGCACCACGGTAGAGGACGGCGTGAAGGCACTGGAACTGGCCGACGCCGCCACCCGCTCGTGGCAGGAAGGCCGCGTCATCGCCCTGTAAATCATTGCCAAACCTGCTTGCAAGCTCAGCCAAACCCGGAGCTGTCGCGTGACAGCGGCCTGCCGCCGCTCATGGACGATAGGAACGGCAGCACCGGGCTTGGCGCAAGCAGGGCTGGCACCCAACACATAAGGACAGACCCGTGACTACAGTACGTATCGCCATCGTCGGCCTCGGCCGCCTCGGTCGCCGCCATGCGGCCAACCTGCAACAAACCCACGGCGCGCAGCTCGTTGCCGCCTGCAGCCCGGTCGCCGAGGAGCGCGACTGGGCCGCCACCGCCCTGCCCGGCGTGACTCTGTATGCCGACTACGCCGAGGTGCTGGCCAATGCGGACATCGACGCCGTGTTCCTGGTCACCCCCACCTCGCTGCACGCCGAGCAGATCATCGCCGCGCTGAAGGCCGGCAAGCACGTGTTCTGCGAAAAACCGCTGGCGCTGAACGTGGAAGACTGCCTGGCGGTGGAAGAGGAAGCCGCACGCCACCCCCAGCTGAAGGTGATGATCGGCTTCGTGCGCCGCTTCGACGCCAGCTACCGCGACGCCGCCGCCAAGCTGGCCGCCGGCAGCGTCGGCCGCCCCTACCTGATGCGCTCGCAGACCTGCGACCGTAACGACGAGAGCGGCTTCTTCGTGCGCTTCTCCGCCAGCAGCGGCGGCATCTTCATGGATTGCAGCATCCACGACATCGACCTGGCGCGCTGGCTGCTGGGCAACCCCAAACCGAAACGGGTGTGGGCCACCGGCACCAATGCGCTGCATCCGGCGCTGGCCGAGCATCAGGACGTGGACAACGGCGTGGCGATGTGCGAGTTCGAGGGCGGCCAGCTGGCCTGCTTCTACGCCTCGCGCACCCAGGCGCACGGCCACGAGACGCTGACCGAGATCTTCGCCAGCGAAGGCCGCCTGACGGTGGGCGCCAACCCGCGCGCCAACCGGGTGGAGATCAGCGACGCCCACGGCGTGCGCAACGAGTGCGTGCAGGACTTCTACCAGCGCTTTGCCGAGGCCTTCGTTACCGAGGCGCAGGTTTTCGTGGACACCATCCGCGACAACCGCCCGTCGCCGGTGACGCTGGCCGACGCACGCGAAGCCACCCGCATTGGCCTCGCCATCACCCAGGCATTCCGCAGCGGCGAGGCGGTAACGCTGTAAGCTCGCCAGCACGCAAAATGCCCGCCGGCATTGACCCCGGCGGGCGTTTTTCTGTTGGCGGCGGTGGTGGCACCTGGCGCCGTTCATGCCGGCCTTGACGCCAGACGGCGATGCGGCAAGCACCACGCCGTAGCGGCCTCAGTCCGGCTGCCACGCGATCTGCAACGGTGCCTGCCGCGTCATCAACGCCAGGTGACTGTCCAGCACCGCCATCACCTGTTGCACCTGTTCCAGGCTTGCCCCGCTGCTGCGCAGGCGCAGCCCGTCCGCGTCGCTTTCCAGCACGCAGTTGCCGTAAGGGAAACAGACCTGGCCGCGCTGCGCGTCGAATTCCACCGGCACTTTGCGGGCAAAGTGCTTGCACAGCTTGAACAGATAGGTGCCGGCGTGCGGTGTGGCCACCAATGCGTGGTAGTGAATCATGACGGTAATACCTCCAGGTGGGTTTCAGATAGCAGCTGGTCGACGATCAGCTGCGCTCGCCCTTGCGAGCAGGGTTCGATGCGGGCGGAGATGCCATACACCCGCCGCAGCAGTGCCGCGTCCAGCACCGCGTCCGGCGCGCCATCCGCCTGCAGGCGGCCGCCGGCCAGTACCAGCACCCGGTCGCAGACGCGCAGCGCGAGGTTGAGGTCGTGCAGCGCGATCACGCCGATCGCGCCGCGCTGGCGCACGTCCTCGCCGACCGCGCCCAGCACCGCCAGCTGCCAGCGCAGGTCCAGCGCGCTGGTCGGCTCGTCCAGCAGCAACAGCCGTGGCTGGCGTGCCAGCACCTGCGCCAGTGCCACCATCTGGCGCTGGCCACCGGACAGGGTGTCCAGCCGCTGCATGGCCAGCGCCAGCAGCCCAAGCCGGCGGAGCACGGCATCGATGCGCGTTTCTGCCTCGCACCGGCCGACGCCGTTGGCCAGCAGCCCGCCCAGCAACAGCTCGTAAGGCGACAGCCCCACGCTCTGCGGCAGGCTTTGCGGCAGCAGCGCCACCTGCCGGCTGCGCTGGCGCAGCGGCAGTGCGGACAGCGGCACCTCGTCCAGCAGCAGCTGCCCGCTGGATGGCAGCAGGCCGGCCAGCGCATGGATCAGGGTGGACTTGCCGGCGCCGTTGGGGCCGACCAGCGCGGTGAGGCTGCCGGCGGCCAGCGGCGTGGCCAGGCTGACATCCTCGACGATGCAGCGTCGCTGGCGCTGCACGCTGAGTGCGGTGATCTGCAGGCTCATGCGGCGGCCCTCCGTCCCAGAATCAGCAGCATGAAGGCCGGCACCCCGACCAGCGCGGTGACGATGCCGATGGGCACGATCAGCCCCGGGATCAGCGACTTGCTAGCAATGGAGGCCAGCGACAGCATCAGCGCGCCGCACAGCGTACTGGCCGGCAGGAAGTAACGATGCTGTTCCCCCACCAGCAGGCGGGCGATGTGCGGCCCGACCAGGCCGACAAAACCGATGGTGCCGACAAAGCACAGCGCCACCGCGGTCAGCAGGCTGACTTCCACCAGGCAGGCGCGGCGCACGCGCGTCACGTCCACCCCCAGGCTTTCCGCCTGCGCCTCGCCGCTGCGCAGCAGGGTCAGCGCCCAGGCGCGGCGCATCGCCAGGCCAAAGCACAGCAGCAGGGTGACCGCCACCAGCAGCACGTTGGGCCAGCTTGCCCGCCCCAGGCTGCCCATGCTCCAGAACACGATCTGCTCCAGCGCGTTGCTGTCGGCCAGAAAATGCATCAGCGACACCAGCGCCTCCAGCGCGAACATCAGCGCGATGCCGAACAGCACCAGCGAGTGGCTGCCGCCGCCGTGCCAGCGCAGCAGCAACAGGATCAGCCCGGTAGACAGCAGCGCCATCAAAAAGGCGCACAGCGGGGTCAGCAGCTCGACCGGCAGCCACGGCAGCACCGGCACGAACACGATGGCCATCGCGGCACCCAGCGTGGCGGCCGCCGCCAGCCCCAGCGTGAACGGGCTGGCCAACGGGTTGTTGAGCACCGTCTGCATCTGCGCGCCGGCAAGACCCAGCGCGGCGCCGACCACCAGCGCCATGCAGGTGTACGGCAGGCGCACGTCGAACAGGATCACCCGGTCGGCAACCTCCAGCGATTCCGGGGCCAGCAGCCCCTGCACGATGTCGCGCAGCGGCAGGCCGGACGGGCCGGTGGCGATGTCCCACAGCAGGCTCAGGCACAGCGCGGCCCCCAGCAACAGCAATACCGCGGCGCGGCGCAGGTTGGCACGGTGGTAGCGTTGCGCCAGCGACAGCGGCATCTTTAATGCAAGTGTCGTGCTCATAGCTGCGTCCAGTAGGTGCCGTTGAGCGCAACCGGCTGGAAGCGCTGGTAGAAGCGCCGGAGGGTGTCTTCCGGCTGCAGGTCGGCCATTTCCTGCGGGTACAACCATTTCGCCATCGCCTGCAGGCCGATGATGTTCTGGGCGGAGTAGTTGTAGTGGTGCCAGATGGCGAAAGCGCGCTTGCCGGCCACCGCCTTCAGCTGCGGGAAGCCGGGGCGACCCAGCACCTTGCGCAGGCTGGCGCGGGCGGTGGCGGCATCAATGCCGCTACCCAGCGCGATGGTGGGCACACCCCGCGCCACACTGGCCGGATTGCCGATGGCGGTGCCGATATAGACCTCCGGCTGCGCCTTGAGCAGGAATTCCAGGTTGACGGTGCCGTGCATGCCCGGCACCAGCTTGCCGGCGATATTGTGTCCGCCGGCCGCGTCCAGCAGCCGGCCGATCATGCCGTGGGTCATGGTTTCGCAGCATTCGCGACTCAGCCCGACGCGGCTTTCGAGGAACACCGTCGGCTGGCGGCGCGTCAGTTTCAGGCGCTGGCGCACCTTGTCCATCTCGGCCTGGTAGAAGGCGATGAACTCGGCCGCCTCCTGCTGGCGGCCCAGCGCCTGGCCCAGCACCTCGACACTGCGCACCGTGTGCAGCAGCGGGTCGCGGGTAAAGTCGACGTAGAGCACGGTAATGCCGGCCGCCTGCAGCCGCTTCAACGTGGCGTGGTCGTTAACGTCGGGGCCGTGGCCGCTGAGGCTGAAGATCGCCAGGTCAGGCTTCAGCGCGATGGCCTGCTCCGCGCTGAAGGTGGCGGCGCTGGTCTTGCCCAGCCGCACCACCTTGTCCAGCGCCGGGAAGCGCTGGCGGTACTGCGCGTAGCCGGCCGGATCCAGCTGCTCGAAATCGCCGAGCATGCCAACCACCCGCTGCGGCAGTTGCTGTTTCTCCAGAATGGCGAGGGTGGTCAGCATGCGTCCCTCGCCGAGGATGATGCGGCCAACCTTGGCCGGCAGCGTCACCTGGCGGCCGGCCAGATCGGTGACGCTGGCCGCCAGCGTCAGCGTGGACAGCGTCAGCCCCAGCGCGAGGGCCATCCCTTTCAGATAATTCATTGCAGCTCCAATAGCCTGGCCCCGGCACGGGCCGGGGCGTGGGGTCGGTGGAAGGATCAGAAGCGGTAGGTGGCCTGCAGGCGCACGTCACGGCCGGCTTCCGGATAGCCCAGCACGCGCTGCTGGTAGACCTGGTAGGCGTAGGTGGTGTGATCGTAGTACTGCTTGTTGAGCAGGTTCTTCACCGCCAGGTTGAGGGTCAGCGTGTCCTTGTGCAGCGGCCGCCAGTTGATGTAGAGGTCGTGGACGCCGTAGCCCTGCTTGGTGCGGCTGACGCCGACGGCGGCGCCGACCGGACGATAGGCCAGCGATTCGACGAAACGGCCGCTCCAGCCGAAGTCAAGGTTGTAGGCCGGCAAGTCGTAGCTGGCGTGCAGCACCCAGGTGCGCCCGCTGCTGGAACCCAGCCCCAGATCACCATCGTAGAACGGCTTGTCGTTGAGGCGCGGCTTACTGTGCGCCACCGACAGCCCGGTGGTCAGCGCGCCGCTGCGGTATTCGGCGCCCAGCTCGTAGCCCTTGATGCGCGCGTCGCCGGCATTGTCGCGGCAGCCGGCCGGCGCCCCGGCGCAGGCCATCGAGGTGATGAAGTTCTTGATGTCCTGCTGGTAGACATTACCCGACAGGCTGAGACCGCCACGGTCGAAACGGAAACCCAGCTCGCTGTTGCTGGCCTTTTCCGGATCGATGTCGCTGGCGTTCTTCCAGCGCGCGATATCGAGCATGAACGCCTCTTTCGGGCCGACCCCGCGCAGCGCGCGCGAGTGGCCGGCGCTCAGCTTCAGGCTGTCCAGCACTTGCCAGCTGATACCGGCGCTGGGGCTGAAGCCGCTGCTGTTGTAGCTCTGCCGGTGATTGTCGGTGTACTCGTAGTCGTCAAAGCGCACGCCAGCCGATACGGTGACCGGATCAAAATCAAGCAGGCTTTCGACATAGCCGCCCATGACGCCCAAGCTCTCGGTGCCACTGCCGGTCAGGCCGTAAGGATTGGCAATGTTGCGGGCGGCGGTGTCCTCCTCGCGCCAGTTCAGGCCGTACTTCAGCACGTGCGCGCCCAGATAACTGCGCAGGCCGACATCCATGCCGGTGGTGGTGATCTCCTCACCATAGGTGCGGCCAACCTTGTTGGTGCGCTCCGACTCCACCACCGACTGGTAGACGGTGGCATCGACCTTGTCGACCACGCCCAGCTTGCCACCCTGGTAGCGCAGCGTGGCGGTGTCCCGTGTCAAGCGCTGCGGGATCGGGTCGTTGGGCAGCTGCGGATTGGCGAATACCGGCATCATGTTGGCGCGCGCGTTGCGGATGCCCTCGTCGTTGCTGTGCTGGTAGGAGGCGCTGATGCGGTGCTCCGGCGACAGCGTGAAACCAAACTTGGCCAGCAGGTTCTGCTGCTCGGTCGCCGAGTTGTCGATCAGCTGACCATCACCGCTCTTGTAGTTCTGCGTTTCCAGCAGGCTGCCCGATACCAGGCCGTCGAAGCGCTCGTCCAGCTGCCCGGCCACGGTGGCCATGCTGCGCCAGCCCTTGTTACTGGACCAGCCGCCGGTCAGCGCCATCGCAAAATCGCGGCCGTCGCGTAGCATGTCGCGCGCGTCGATGGTCTCCAGCCGGATGGCGCCGCCCAGCGCGCCCGGACCGGCGCTGGCTGCGGCGGTGCCCTTTTCCACTTCCACCGTTTTCAGCAGCTGCGGATCGATCACCAGCGCGCTCTGGTGGTGGTAGACCTTGCCGTTGATCTGCGCGCCGTCGACGCTGAGATTCAGCATCGACTCTTCCATGCCGCGGATGTACACCTTCTGCGCAATCGCATTACCGCCACCGCCGACGCTGATCTCGCTGTCCTTGCGGTAGATGTCATTGAGGTCGCGCGCCTGGCTGTCGGCCAGCTCGTCCTGGCGGATGGTCTTGTCCAGCGTCGGCGTTTTGGCGCTCACCACCACGGTGGGCAGCTGGCTGACGCCGTCTTCGGCGAGTGCGGCACTACTCCAGCCGACAAGCAGCATGACACTGAGCAGGGGCAGCCGGAACGGCGGGGGAAGAGTGTGAGTCATGGCAAAGCAGTCCTGTGCAAGAAATGCCGGCAATATGGCAGCAGCCGACTTGTTATCAATAATCATTCTCAACTATAATTTTTCCACATCTCCCCCGCCGCGTCCTTTGCTTGCCAAAATAAAAGCTTTGCGCCACGGACAATCGACAGGACTCCCACCATGAACACCGGGCGCAGCCCCCTTGCCGCCAACCAGCAACCCAGCGCCGCTCACCACGCGGTGCCGCCGGCGGTGCGCGGCCACTTTGTCAGCGAAACCCTGCGCCCTGGGCTGTCGCTGCACTGCACCCACATCGACATCCTGCAGGCGATGCATACCGAGAGCAGTGCCGAGCCCGGCCTGCGGCTGATCCTGATGCTGGAGGGCACGCTGGAAGCGCGTTTCGGCAAGCAGCCGCTGCGGCTGAATGCCAGCCGCCAGCCGCAGGGGGTGCTGCTGTCGATCGCCGAAACCGAACAGCTGCAGCGCGACATCCCGCAGCCGATGCAGCAGCGCCAGGTGGTGATCGCGGTCAACCGGCAATGGTTTGAAGAAGGCGGTTTCGACAACCTCAGCGACCGCGGCAGCACCCTCGGCCTGTGCCGGCAGCATCTGGCGGTGCGCCCGCTGCAGGTCGGCGCCGCGCTGGGCCGCCTGGCCGGGCAACTGCTGCACCCGGCACAGCGGCCGCCGCACCTGCAGCGCCTGTATCAGGAGTGCCACTCGGTGGAGCTGCTGATGGAGGCGCTGG
>Ga0209211_10009648_pt1 | contig 12795 bp, 12 predicted proteins | sample RifGroA2_FD_183992 | JGI IMG/M metagenome (GOLD analysis project Ga0209211, IMG submission 183992) | Groundwater microbial communities from Rifle, Colorado, USA - Groundwater A2 (SPAdes) (version 2) | ecosystem: Environmental > Aquatic > Deep subsurface > Groundwater | place: Rifle, Colorado... | reverse complement strand
CGCCGCTCGATTGCCTTCATGGCGACGATGAGTTTCCGAAGCCACGCATCCTTAACGTTTGAGGGCTTAATTCCGCGAGCGATCCGAATGAGTCGGCCGTTAGCAGCCCCGCCGACGATCGTCTCTCCCACTCCGCTTGAGACCGAAATGACATAGTAGCCGTCGGCCTTGGCGAGATCATGTGAGAAGATGACACCGCTCATATCAGCCTCGATCATTTCCTGAACGATGACCGATATACCAGACTCGGTGAGTACCAAACCTCGTTGTTCGGCGTAATGAGCTACGACTTCCTTTTTCTCTACTCCGGAATAACGCACTTCATCAGCCGCAGCGTGGATCGCTTGTTCGGTAGCCTGAACACGAAGTTTCGTGGTGTACATTCCGGCGAACGATGCGCCGGAAGAATCTTCTTGATCCGCACTACTGCGAACCGCAACTGTGTTTCCACGATTCTTTGTTAAGAAGTCGCGGATAACTTCAATTTGCTCGGTCTCAGGCATGCCTGGACGTAGAACGACAAACGGGGGAACGTTGACTCCGTAGATCGTTAAGAGAATGCCGAGATTTTCAGCTTTACCATTTTTCATGATTACCTCCTTTTTTGATTGTGAAAGAACAACTCAGCACGATGTTCGTGCTGGTGGCTATACATTTTTTGATAAAAATATCCAGCCATCAACACAAACGAAAAACTCCTCTCGCGAAGTCCGAGAGGAGTTTTGATGGCTAGGTTTAAGAATATATATTAGACCAAAGCAAAACTAGGACTTTGCGAGTAAGTTTGCAAAGCCCACCACCAATTCAATGAAATTATACTTTGGTTGGATTTCATAGGTTATATTTGAATTTTAGCAAATCCTAGTTTTAAAGTCAATAGCTTAGCTGTGTATAATTTGCGCCAAGCAGTTTGAAGCGAGCGGGCAAAAAGTGGAGCGGGTAGGGGGAATCGAACCCCCGTCTTCAGCTTGGAAAGCTGTCATAATACCATTATACTATACCCGCAAGTGAGGAGTGGAATGGACAAACGTGTTGAGGTGTGGATTGGCAAGCTCGCGTGGATATAATAATTGATTTTGACATATTTGGCAAGAGTTTGCGGTATAAAAAAGCCTCCCATAAACAGGAGGCTTTTTTGAGAGGTAATAATTAGAGCAATGTGTCAATTACTTGTTTAAGCGATTCAAACGGTACCGCGCCAGGAATTAGCTTGGTCTTGCCGTCTTTGGTCCAGATAAGGTTGCCAGGAGTGCCGTTGACTCCCGCGGCGGTGCCTTCGGTGATATCTTTTTGCACTTTGGACGCAAATTTTCCGCTGTTCAAACAATCTTTAAACTTTGTCTCGTTCAAACCAATTTCTTTGGCAAGCGGTGCCAATGCGTCCAATGCAAATCCGGTACCATTTGAAGTGGTGCGTTCGTATACTGTATTGGTAAATTTCCAGAACGCGGTATTACCGCCTTGGTCCGCGGCGCATTCGCTTGCTTCAGCTTCTTTTTGTGCATTGGCATGGAATGAAAGCGGGAAATGGCGGTAAACCCATGCAACTTTGCCTTTGTACGCATCAACAACTTGTTTACCTGTGGGGTGAAAGCGTTTGCAGAAGGGACATTCAAAATCAGAATATTCAATCAAAAATACTTTTGCATCTTTATTGCCATTGATATGATCCGCGTCAGACACAGCCTTGACGGTTCCCGCTTGTGGTTCCGGAGAAGGTGCTTGTGCAGCTGAAGGAGATGGAGAAGGGGATGGCGCGGTAGCGACGGAGTCAGAAGGTTTGACGGAGACGCCGCCGAAAGAACCTCCTTTGAGGAATATGCTTAACAAAATGACGAAACCAATAGTGGATAAAACTAAAATTCCTCCAACAAGACCAACCCAAAAAGCGATTTTGGGAGGCAATGATTCAAAAATATTCGGCATACATTTTGTTGATAATTAATTTAGTAGGATTGTATTATATTCTATTTTTTGAAAAAAGACAATGTCTTGATTGGTCGGGGTGACAGGACTCGAACCTGCGACCCTCTGCTCCCAAAGCAGATGCTCTAGCCAACTGAGCTACACCCCGATAGTTTAGTAGTGGTATGGTACTATAAGTAGAAGAAAAGTTCAAGGAGGTAGCATAAAACATAAAAAACTCCTCTTACGAGAAGTTTTTTATGGTGCCGCGGGTCAGAATCGAACTGACTACGCCTGCCTCTTCAGGGCAGCGCTCTACCAATGAGCTACCGCGGCATTTAAAGCGATGGAGCTATTATAGCCATACTTAAACATTTATGCAAGGTTTTGGGCTACCTTGACCCTTTGTATTTTAAACGTTATACTTAAGGCCGTAGTGATGTCCGCAGTACGCTGCGTTAGAGCATACATGCGGCTATAATCAACTTGGTAACCCAAGTTAGTCGGAGAATTATTGAAGAAACCTTTGATCATTCACCGTACCAACAGTTCTAGTCTGCTATGTGGTGTTCGTACGCAGCGTATTGCTTGCATACACAATCCCTTCCACGCGGAGGGATTGTTTTGTAGCCTAAAGGTTATACTTTATGCTATAATAAAGTGCGTATTGTGGATAGCCACAGTGAAGACTCAAATTTTTTATGCCTGTTAAAAAAATGCCTGTTTCACGCCAAAGAGAACCTCAACACACCAAAATGCGAACCCGCCACAAGGAGACACCCTCATCCTTCAATCCTCATTTATTACGGAGTCTTTGGGTGGTGGCCACTTTTATTTTTTCATTGATTTTAATTTTAAGTTATTTTCATTTGGGCGGCCGCGCGGGACCCTGGCTGGACGGCATGCTTGCCGAGCTTTTTGGCGCCTCGCGTTTGATTGTGCCTATCATACTCGCGTATAGCGCGTTTACTCTTGAGTTTCAAAAAGATGGTGTACGCTCTGCGACGCGTGTGATTGCGCTCGTACTCTTGCTCATTGCAGTCAATGGTCTTATGCATCTATCCGCCGGTGCCGAAGATTTATGGACATTGGCGCGCATGGGCGGCGGCGGGGGCTTGCTCGGATACAGTATTGCGTATCCATTGGTTTCATTATTCAGCATTTGGGTCGCTTTGATATTGCTTGGTGGCATGGGCATTATCGGTTTGATATTTTTGTTCAATACTTCTTTGAATTCTTTAATGAGTTGGCCGCGGCGTGCCATGAGCGGGTTTCTGCTTTCATGGCAAAACATAAAGTACAAAAGCACAGCCGATGCGCGCAACGAAAATGGCGGCGTTGTGTTTGGCGGGCAAGAAGTGCGTGCGGCCGCTTTGGACGATGAGAACGCCGATGACGAAGAAAAGGGAGACCGCACGGCAACACAAAAAGAACCGGTGATTGTTACGTCGCGGTCTGTTCTCATGAGTCCCACTACGGTTTCCAGCAAGGAATATCGCAAAGATTTGCCGCGATTGAGTTTGTTGCATAGTTCAAAAAGCGAACCAACGTCAGGAGATATCAAGGGTAATTTGTACACCATAAAAAAAACATTTGAGAGTTTTGGCATCCAAGTGGAAATGGGCGAGGTGCGCGTGGGGCCGACTGTCACGCAATATAGTTTGAAGCCCGCAGAAGGAGTAAAACTTTCGCGCATCACTGCGCTTCATAACAATTTGGCCTACGCGCTTGCGGCTCACCCTATTCGTATTGAAGCGCCTATACCAGGTCAATCATTGGTGGGTATTGAGGTCCCCAATCAAAAAGTTGCCATGGTAAGTTTGCGTGAACTGCTTGAAGCGTCTGAATATAGAGGCAAGGGGGCTGAATTGGCCATTGCGCTTGGTAAAGATGTGTCCGGCAAGCCGTATGTCGCGGATTTGAACAAACTGCCCCATTTGTTGGTTGCGGGAGCTACCGGTTCCGGAAAAACCGTATGTATCAACGCTCTCATTTTGAGTTTACTCTTTCAGCATACGCCGCGCACGTTGCGTTTTATCATGGTAGATCCTAAGCGTGTGGAATTGCCGCTCTACAACGGCATACCGCATTTGCTTACGCCGGTTATTACCGATACACAAAAGACGGTCAACGCTCTCAAATGGACAATCGGAGAAATGGAACGTAGATTTGAAATTTTATCAAAAGTAGGAAAGCGCGATATATGGTCATATAATAAAATCATGGAAGAAAAAATGCCCTATGTTGTTTTTATTGTTGACGAACTTGCGGATCTCATGTCAACCGCGGGCCCGGAAATTGAAGGCGGCATTATTCGCTTGGCACAAATGGCGCGCGCGGTGGGCATTCATTTGGTACTTGCCACACAACGGCCTTCCGTGGATGTTATTACCGGTTTGATCAAAGCAAATATTCCTGCACGCATTGCATTTTCAGTTGCATCACAGATGGATTCGCGAACTATTTTAGACACATCAGGCGCGGAAAAATTATTGGGACGCGGCGATATGTTGTGGAGTCCGCCGGACATGTCGCACTCAAAACGTTTGCAAGGAGCGTTTGTGTCTGAAGAAGACATCAAAGCAGTTGTGCGATATTACAAAGAAGACGACGCGCCTCATTATATTGACGAAGTTACCGCGCGCCAACAAGGGGCAATGGTGTTTGGCGGCTCATCGGACACGAGTGCTGATGACCCGCTCTATAATGACGCAAAAGAAGTCATTATGCAGGCAGGCAAAGGTTCTGCTTCACTTTTGCAGAGGCGCCTCAAAGTTGGGTATGCGCGTGCGGCTCGTTTGCTTGATATTTTAGAGGAAAAAGGAGTAATCGGCCCGGGGGACGGAGCCAAACCGCGAGAAGTCTTGATAGGCAAACATAATTTTGATACAATACCAACACCTGACAGTGGCGCTGAAGACGAGCCAAGCAAACAGCAAGAGAGTGCGGAAGAACCCCTTGCGGAAACAGAAGAAGAAAGTGGTGAAAATTCCAATGAGGGTTTGGATGTTTCATATACCGGCCACGGAGATGAAGAAGATGAAGATACATCTTTGTAAATAGTATGGTTTCTTTCAAAGGGAAATTACTTTCACAAGAGGATAGAATAGGAGACGTATTGCGCGCGTATCGTAAGCGGCGCGGTTTTTCTATCAAGGATATTGCGTTTCGGCTTGGGCTTGCGCCCCATTTTATTGATTGTTTAGAATCTTGCAAATATCATAAATTACCCGGTGAGGTGTACGCAAAAAATTTTGTAAGACGATATGCTCGGTTGGTTGGGATCAATGAACAAGAAGCTTGTGAACAATATACCAAAGAACGCCCCTTGCGCCAGACAGACAAAAAAGTGCGTCAAAGTTTGAGAAAGCGTTTAGCCACATGGTGGCATCCTGCGCTTTTGACACGCTTGGCAGGTATTGCGGTTCTGATTATAGTAGTTGGTTATGTGGGGTTGCAGGCACGGAACATTTTTTCTGCGCCGCCATTAGCAATAGATAGTCCATCAGACGGCATGGTAAGCAAAGTTGCAATCGTGCAAATGTTTGGTCATTCGTTACCGGAAACAAAAATTCAGATAAATGGCAGAGAAATCATAACAGGTACGAGTGGCGATTTTGTTGAATTTCTTGATTTGGCTCCCGGTATGAATACATTTACTATCGTCGCCATAAAAAAGCACGGGGCAAGAACTACAGTCGTACGAAACATTTTATTGGAAGAAAAAGTGAGTGTAGTTCCAACATCCGGAGTCAGTCTGCATTGATCTTGTTTTCTTAATTATTAAAAGGGGAGAAGTTAGAAACCTCTTCTTAATGTATCTAAAATAAATTCTATGGCAAAAGGATCGTCGGTTCAGAGTGAGAAAAATAAGGCAGTAGAAGAGGCTATCAGTCAGATAAAAGAGCGGTTTGGAGATGGCTCAATTATGCGCCTTGGTGAGGCAAAGAGAATGCAGGTGGAAGCGGTTCCAACAGGTTGTGTTTCTCTTGACTTGGCGCTTGGAGTTGGAGGTGTGCCAAGAGGACGCGTGATTGAAGTTTTTGGTCCAGAGGCGTCCGGAAAGACAACTCTTACATTACATGTGATTGCGGAATTGCAAAAGGTGGGCGGCGTGGCGGCTTTTGTGGACGCGGAACATGCTCTTGATCCGGATTACGCGCAAAAAATAGGCGTTCGAACAAAAGAGCTTTTGATTTCTCAACCGGATACAGGAGAACAGGCTCTTGAAATTGTGGAAACATTGGTGCGATCCAACGCAATCGATGTGATTGTGGTGGATTCGGTGGCGGCTTTGGTGCCAAAAAATGAAATTGAAGGAGATATGGGGCAACAGCATATGGGTTTGCAAGCTCGTCTCATGAGTCAGGCACTCCGCAAACTCACCGGCATCATCAGTAAAACAAAAACCGTGTTGATTTTTATCAATCAAACACGTTTCAAGATTGGCGTGGTGTTTGGCAATCCAGAGACCACCACTGGTGGAACCGCATTGAAATTTTATTCTTCAATGCGCATAGAAGTGCGCCGCGCCGCGCAAATTAAGTTGGCGGAAAAAATTATTGGCAACAGGGTTAAGGTGAAAGTGGTAAAAAACAAAGTGGCGGCGCCGTTCCGCACTTGTGAATTTGATATTATGTACAATGAAGGCATTTCTGTATCGGGGGATATTTTGGATGTTGGTGTGGCAGAGCAAATTATCAATAAAAGTGGCAATAGCTACGCGTATGGAGAGATAAAATTGGGTGTTGGCCGTGAGACTGCAAAAATGTTTTTGAGAGAGCATCCGGAATTGGTTCAAGAAGTGCGTGAAAGAATTTTTGAAGAGGTGCGCAAGAAAGAAAATCCGGAAATATTGGAGGCAAGCGGAGCGAGTAAAAACGCGGATGAGGAAGTCCCGCCGCTTGAAGAGGAGGAATAGAAAAATTAAAAAAGAGGGCGTTCTCTTGAGTGGCATAGCTTACACTGCACAGCCGCGAAAGAGAACGCCCTCTTTTTATTAATGAAATGTTTAAGCTCTCTCCACGTACTGCCCTGTCTCTGTATTGACAATAATATTTTCTCCTTCCTTAATGAAAAGCGGCACGCGAATTTCAAGACCATTTTCCAGTGTTACAGGCTTTGTCACATTGCCTCCTGCAGTGTCGCCTTTTACTCCCGGCTCTGATTGCGTAACTTTGTAGGTGATTTTACGCGGGAGCTCCATTGTAACAGGGGCGTTTTCAAAAAATACCACCATTACTTCTATACCATCTTTAAGAAATTTTTTTTTGCCTTCAAGCATTGAGCTGTTGATTTCAATTTGTTCATAAGAGCTATTATCCATGAAGGCATACATGGTGCCATCATCGTACAGATATTGCATTTTTCTGCGTTCCACCTGTACCAAATCAATGGTTTCATTGGACTTGAATGTTTGTTCCATAGTCTTGTCGGTTTTCAATTGTTTGAGTCGTGTGCGGACAAACGCCGCTCCTTTGCCCGGGTTGACATGCTGAAAATCAGTAACTAAATACAATTCACCATTGAGTCGCATTACTACGTCTTTTGAGACATCGTTAATTGAGGCCATACAGGTAAAACTTAGATAAATAAATCCGACGCGGGGAAATATATAACATCATCAATTGATGCCGCATCAGTAAATAGCATGACGAGTCGGTCGACACCAATAGAATAGCCGGCGGAAGGAGGGATGCCGGATTTTAGTGCGTCAATAAAGTCAGTGTCTATAGTATACACGTTTTTACCCAATTGCCTACGCTTAGCTTGATCTATTTCAAACCGTTGTTGCTGTATATTTGCGTCCACTAGTTCGGAATATCCATTTCCTATTTCTATGCCGCCAATATACAATTCAAATCGTTCCGCGTAGCGCGGGTCTTCTTGCTTGGCGCGCGCAAGTGCCGCAAGTTGGATAGGATAATCATAAAGAATGAGTGGAATATCTTTTTGTAATTGCGGTTCAATGTACGTAAGAAAAATTTTAAAAAAAAGATCATCAAACTCGTCGTCGGGTGCGACGGTGAGCCCCATGGCGCGCACCGTTTCCGCCATGCGTTCCGTGGTAAGCATTTCATCCAAGTTAAGTTTTGTATATTGGTTCCACGCGTCTTTGACAGATAATTTTTTCCATGGCGCGGAAAGATTGATTTTTCTGCCCCGGTAGGTCAGCCACCCATCATAGGGAACATTATTTGCGTCACAGACAGCCTGATGTACAGAGTGTACCAACTGTTCGCAATCACTCATTAGTTGCTGATAATCAGAGTTCGCCCTATACCATTCAATCATGGTAAATTCAGGATTGTGTGTACCACCATAAGGTTCACCGCCTCGCCAGCATTTATTAAGCTGAAATACTCGTTCAAAGCCTGCCGCGAGGAGTTTTTTAAGCGCGAATTCAGGAGAAGTAATAAGGTGCGCAGGTACAAGCGTTTGGCGGTTTGTTAAAAATTTCACCTCAAGCGGATTAAGATATGGCTCAAGCCCGGGGGTTTGTACCAAAAGCGGAGTGTCTACTTCAAGAAAATTTTCTCGCGAAAAAAATACGCGTAATTCTTTAAGGACGGACGCTCGAGTAATGAGATTTTTCCGCAAATGCGGATTATTTTTTATTTTTTCCCAGAATTTCATGTAGGAGGTCTTATCAAAATGCGGTTCACGGGAGGACCGTAAACCGCATAGAAAAAATTTAAAGTTTATTATGTTGGCACATATGATAAGAATCCCATTTCACGAGCCCGTTTTATTGCGTTTGCAACTTTTCTCTGGTGAAGCGCGCACAGTCCGCTTCTGCGTCGTGGTTGAATTTTCAAAAAAGAAGAAAGGAATTTTCCGAGAAGATCCGCTTCACGATAACCAATATCTTTCATGCCAGCAATGCATAAATGGCAAGGACGGTTGAGTATGCGTTTTTTAGGCGTTGAACGTTTTTTTGTCTGTTTCATAATGAGTAAAGATTTAGAAAGGTATATCCTCCACCTTGATTTCTTCCTCAATCATGGGGGCGTTTGAGTCGCTCGCGCCGTAAGGTGGAGTAGAGACCTGTGCGGTTGGGTTTAGCGTATCATGAGAAAGATTAGAAGCTTGCTTTTCTCCAAATGATCCGGAACTGCTTCCTGCCGGCGCACGGTCAAGCATGATTAAATTTTCCGCTATAATTTCTGTACGATTGCGTTTGACGCCGTCTTGTCCCACCCACTCACGAGATTTAAGTCTTCCTTCAACATAGACTTTGCGTCCTTTTCCTAGATATTTTTGGCATATTTCAGCCAATTTTCCCCATGCCACAATAGTATGAAATTCAACCTCTTCTTGACGCTGACTTGCTTTGTTTGTCCATACGCGGTTTGTAGCCACCCCAAGTTGAGCTACTGATGTTCCTGTTGCGGTAACGCGCACTTCTGGGTCGCGTGTTAGATTTCCAATGAGCATGACGCGATTCAAGGTCATAAAAATATTTTAAAATTTTAGAAAGTTTCTTTGTTAATCAAATCATCTATCCGTTTGTCTATCTCTGCGAGGTCAACTTTTTGCGGCACTTCTGCTGTTGGTTTTGAAAGAGTTTCAATTGCGGAATTTTCTTTTGGAGAAATAGATTCTGCCGTGCTCACCGGCGATGTAGAAAAAGATTGAGCATGGTTGTCGCGCGTTCCTCCGCGTCTGAAAGGTTTATGTACAGGCTTAAACGCTAATCCGTGACGCACTATGCTCATCATTGAACGAATAACTTCCGGTTGTACATTGAGTTTTTTTTTGATTATGTTCACGTTTTGTTCTTCGGCTTCAAAACGAAAATAAATAACGTGTCCAAAACGATTTCCTTTAATAATATAACCGAGGCGTTGTTTTCCAATCTGTTCTTCTTGAAGCTCGCGAGCGCCCATAGCTTGAAGCTCTTTGCGAATACCTTCAAGTGTTGCAGGCAGTTCAACGTCTGTAATGTGCGGGTGAAGTATGATTGACAGGTCGTAAAGGCGCATAACCTAAAAATAAATATGGAATAAGATAATTTTAAAGTAAGAACACTATAACATGGCTTTATTTTTTTTGCAAGGGGGTCTGTACCGCCTCTTGCAAAAAGTTAGGAAATGAGCTATCCTAGGGATATATTTCATTTAATCATAAAAATAAGCTATGGGACTTCCAGGGCATCGTAGAACTTCTTCGCACAAAAGACGTAGAGCAAGTCATTTTGCCGTCAAGCCTACGCAATTGACTACGTGCGCGCAATGTAAAAAGCCTGTTAAACCGCACTACGCGTGCGCATTTTGTGGTACTTACAAGGGACGTAAAATCACAAAGTCCCGTTAATTTTTGTTCATTTTTTTAAACTCATGTCCAACCGACACCTTGCTCGTTCCATAGCAATGCAAACTTTGTATCAATGGGATATGAAGAAATTGGGAAAAGACGATATTTCAACCCTCATGGACCAAAATCTTGCCATGTTCGGTCCTGGTTTGGAAGATCATGGGTTTGCGTTGTCTTTGGTTCAGGGTGTTATGGAAAAACTTGCGGAAGTTGACGCGTATATCACACAATACGCGCCGGAATGGCCGCTTGAAAAAATTACCTACGTAGACAGGAATATCTTGCGTGTTGGCGTTTATGAACTATGCCTTGAGGAGAATATCCCCTCAAAAGTGGCAATTAATGAAGCAATTGAGCTTGCTAAGACGTTTGGCGGAGAATCTTCAGGTAAATTTGTTAATGGTGTTTTGGGAGCTATTTATAAAGACAAGGTTGCCCAAAATAAGCTTAAAAAGTGTGATATTATGGAATCAAAGAAAAATGATAAAACAGCTAAAATTTGATTTTTATGGGCGACATTAAAGATTTTGAAAAAATTATAGACGTAAAATTTAAAGATATTAATATTTTGAGGCAGGCTTTTGTTCATCGTTCTTATTTAAATGAGCATACTACATTTGAACTGGGGCACAATGAGCGATTGGAATTTTTAGGTGATGCAGTGTTGGAGCTTGTCATAACTGAATATTTATATAAAAATTTTGATAATCCGGAAGGGGATTTGACCAATTGGCGCGCGAGCCTCGTAAACGCTAAAATGCTTGGTGGCATAGCCAAGAATCTTGGTTTTGATGATTTCTTGCTTTTAAGCAAAGGAGAATCAAAAGATAAATCAACAAAAGCTCGATGGTACATTTTGGCAAATGCCATGGAATCCGTAATCGGCGCAATTTATTTAGACCAAGGGTGGGAGGTCATCAGTAATTTTATTCATCGTTTTATTGTTGTTAGATTGTCAGAAATTCTAGAGAATAATGCCTACATTGATTCCAAAAGTCGTTTCCAAGAGTCGGCGCAAGAAAAAACAGGTATTACACCAAGTTATAAAGTTTTGAAAGAATGGGGGCCGGATCATGACAAGAATTTTATTGTTGGTGTGTTTTTAGATAAAGAACAAATTGCGGAAGGAACAGGTACCAGCAAGCAAGAAGCACAAACAGAAGCCGCGGAGAACGCTTTGAAGTTAAAAGGTTGGTAAAATAAATAATAAGCTTAAGGTTCTTTTAAGAAGACACGCGCCCGTAGCTCAGCGGATTAGAGCATCGGTCTTCGGAACCGAGGGTCGGGGGTTCGAATCCCTCCGGGCGCACCAAAATAATCAAAAAATGGGTCGGTAGCTCAGTTGGTAGAGCGTTCGCCTCTTAAGCGAGTGGTCCCGGGTTCGAGTCCCGGCCGACCCACCATGATTGAATATGAAAAAACGCTAAAATTAAAGCACTTTTGGGACTTGAAATTATTCTTATTTTATGGTATAATATTAATATAAAAAAAAGATGAGTCAAGGGAACAAAATACTTTTCTCATGATCCATGAGAAAAATAAAAGGTTAGGAGGAAAAATGAAATCAAATAATTTGAAAAAAGTGTTACAAAAGGCACGTGGTTTATTGATAAGCCTGTGCCTTTTAATTTTTGTTTTTTTTCCACTGCATAGTGCGAATGCCACTTTTTTAAGCGATTTGAGAGGAACAAGTGGTTTTATAAATGGGGTTAAAGCACAAGTACAGGATGGTTGGAGATCAGTCACGGATGGTATCCAAAGTTCTAGCGAGAAATCTAATAAAAATAATTCTCAAGCAAAAGATAGGACAATTGAGGCTTTACTTGCGCAAGATGATTCAAATAAAGCTGGATCTAAAATAGATAAAGAAGATTTCAAAAATAATAAGCAGGATCCCTCTATTTTAGACAAAACAAGAAAATCGTTTTTTTCATTTGTTGGTAAAGCGCAGGGTTTATTTGGCAGTGTTAAAGACACAGGTTTAAAAACCGTGAGTTTGGTAGGCAAGGGAATGGAAAACGTAGGAGATGGGTCTATAAGTACTGTTAATGGCTTATTTCAGCCAACTTTTGACTTGTTAAAGAAAAATCCTGTTGAAAAAGTTGTGACAAATCTTGAGAGTTTGATTGGAGAAAAACAAATAAAGACATTTGTTCAAAATACTTTAAAAATTGCTAAATTAAGCCAAAATACTGAAAACAAAGATACCTCGGTTAAAAGATTGCTAACACCTGACTTATCTAAAACACTGGAAGTTGCTCAAACAAATACAGGGGGTAAAAAAAGAGATGAAAAGAAAGTGTTTGCATTTTCAGAAAAACTTAAGGTCAAGGATTCAATAAGCAGTAATGGGAATACGGAAACAGTTCAGGTGGTTGTACGCACAAATACAAAGACAGAGAGTCTTAGTGATATACCTATTGCTTCACAATCAAGTGTCCCTTCCACTTCTCTCCCCACCACCCTCTCCCTCTCGGACCTTAAGGTAACCGGGATTGTTGATTTTACAGGAGCACAGCTTAAAGGCCTTCCTCCAACTGTTGTTAATAACTACGGAGGCAACTCACCACCAAT
>Ga0209211_10009646_pt1 | contig 12797 bp, 9 predicted proteins | sample RifGroA2_FD_183992 | JGI IMG/M metagenome (GOLD analysis project Ga0209211, IMG submission 183992) | Groundwater microbial communities from Rifle, Colorado, USA - Groundwater A2 (SPAdes) (version 2) | ecosystem: Environmental > Aquatic > Deep subsurface > Groundwater | place: Rifle, Colorado... | reverse complement strand
CGCGCCGCCTCCCGGCGGGGGCTGCGTTTGCTCGAGGCCTCCGAGCATCTCGCCCATTTCACCGCGCGCTTGGAGCCCATCTGATGGGCGCCGCGCTCCAGAGGGTCATCCTCGTCACCCACGACGACGCCTTGGCCGACATCTTCAAGAAGGCCTGCGAGCGGCGCAAGATGACGGCCGAATGCGTCAAGACCGCGACCGAGGCCCGCGCGCGCTGGTACGACGAGGAGTCCCAGCTGGTCGGGGTGGTCGGCGACAGCAGCGTGATGAACCCCCAGGAGAAGTACCAGCTCCTGCAGTTCCACTGCGAGCCGGGAGCGCCGCGCCTCATCGTCCTGGACCCGCCCCAGGTGCCCGACCCCCGCGCCCCCATCGAGACCGTGACCCGCCTGCGCTGGCCCCTGAACGCCGCCTTCGTCGACGCGCTCAAGGAGATCCAGGTGCCGATGGTCTTCCTGACCGACTCGACCTTGTACCTGACCGGGATGCTCCAGGCGCGGCTGCAGTCCATCGGCCTCAAGACCTACATCTTCGAATCCGCCACCGGCCTCTCCCAGACCCTGCAGTCCCTCCTGGGCGGGGAGAAAGAGGCGCCCGCGGAGGGCGGGGGCTTCTGGTCCCGCCTCAGCGGAAAGAAGGCGGAGGAGGAAGCGCCGGCCGAGGGCGGCGTACCCCCCTGCGCCATCGTGCTCTGGAAAGGGGACGCCTTCGACGCCCAGCCGGTCCATCAGCGCGTGACGCAGACCATCCCCGAGGCCCGGATGTTCCTGGTGACCTCCTCCGGCGCGGTCCATAACGCCGAGCGCGCCCTGCGCAAGATGCGCCCGGCCTTCATGCCGCGCGACCTCATCGAGAACACCATCGACGTCTTCACCACCAAGATCAACGCCGATCCGATGGGCCTGGGCCGCGTGCTCCTGGTCGACAACTTCAAGCCCCAGCTCATCCAGCTCTCCACCAGCCTCATGGCCGAAGGCTACGAGGTCCTGGCGCACATGAGCGCCGAAGAGGCCATGGAGGAGCTCAAGACCGACCACTTCCACATCGCGGTGGTGGGCGCCGCCATCGCATTCGCGCAGCACACCGGCGTGGAGCTGGCGCAGAAGATGCGCGAGCTTGACCCCGACTTGCGCCTCATCCTCATGGTGGACCGCTACCCCCTGCAGTCCGCGCTCCAGGGGGTCAGCCAGGTCGTGGAGGTGGGCCTCGACGACTGTCTGCTCAAGCCCGTGGAGCCCTCTCGCCTGCGCTTCTCCATCAGCCGCGCGCTGGAGCGCCGGCGCCTCCTCCTCGAGAACAAGCGCCTCCTCGACGAACTGAAGGTCGCCAACGAGGAGCTCGAGCAGCTCACGGGCTTCCAGAAGAAATTCTTCGCCACGGTCGCGCACGACGTCAAGAACCCGCTGACCGCCATCCGCGGCTACGCTGAGCTTCTGTCCTGGAAGATCAAGGACCAGGACTTGATGAAGTGCGTGACCCACATCCAGTCCTCCTCAAAGACCCTGGAGGGGCTCATCAGCGACCTCGTGGACTTCGCCGCCATCGAGTCCGGCAAGCTGCGGGTCAACATGGCCGAGATGGACCTGCTCCAGGTGGCCAACGAAGTCTCCTCGCGCATCCAGGTCGCGGCCAACAACCGGCAGATCCAGTTCAAGATGTCGCTGCCCGAGTCCCTGCCCAAGCTGAGCGGCGACCCCCTGCGCATCGGCCAGGTCATCCAGAACCTCTGCACCAACGGCATCCAGTACACCTGCGAGAAGGGCGCGGTGTACCTCAAGATCGAGCAGGGCCCCTCGCTGATCACGGTCAGCGTCCGCGACACCGGCATCGGGATCTCCAAGGAAGACCTGCCCCGCATCTTCCAGCGCTTCTTCCAGGCCGAGAACGCCCAGAAGATGCGCCGTGCCGGCTTCGGCCTCGGCCTGAAGATCGCCCAGGAGATCGTGAAGGCCCACGGCGGCGGCATGGGCGTCGACTCGGAACTCGGCAAGGGCTCCGTCTTCTATTTCACCCTGCCCCTGACCTCAACGCCCACCCAGACGCCGGCCCAGGCCGGCGCCTCGGCGGCGCCCGCGGCGCCCGGGGCCCCGCCCAAGCCGCCGCACCCCGGCGACGTCCCGGCCATCCCGGGCATGCCGTCCATGCAGGGCCCGCACACGCCCATGCCGCGCCGCCTGCAGACGCCCCCGCCCAAATCCCTCCCCGAGAAGCAGTGACGCTCCCCGACCTGGGCGGCCTGCGGCGCGTCTGCGCCGGGAATCTGCTGACGGACGAAGCCGAGCTCTTCTCCTATTCCTGCGACGCGGCCTCCGGCCGGGCCCGCCCCGACGTCGTGGTCCTCGCCGCCTCGGCCGCGGAGGTGCAGGGCGCGGTACGCTGGTGCGCTGAGCACAAGGTCCCCTACGTGGCCCGGGGCGCGGGCACCAACCTCTCGGGCGGCTGCATCCCCCTGCGGGGGGGCGTGGTCATCTCCCTGGCCCGCCTGGACCGCATCCTCGTCGTGGACACCAAGCGCAACGTCGCCGTCGTGGAGCCAGGCGTCGTCAACCTGCGCCTGCAGGAAGCCCTGGCCGAGGTCGGGCGCTTCTACGCCCCGGACCCTGCCTCCTACCGCGTCTGCACCATCGGCGGGAACGTGGCCGAGAACGCGGGCGGGCCGCGCTGCCTCAAGTACGGGGTGACCTCGGACCACGTGCGCGCGGTGGAGGCGGTAATGCCGGACGGAACCCTGGAGCGCTTCTCCGCCGAGGACGCGGGCTGCGACTTCCTGAGCCTCCTGGTCGGCTCAGAGGGTACTCTGGGCATCGCGGTCAAGGTGTGGCTGGACATCCTCCCCCTGCCCGAGACGCTGGCCACCGCGCTCGCCGCCTTCCCCTCCCTCGACGCGGCCATGGGCTGCGTCTCCGACGTCATCGCCGCCGGGGTCCTGCCCCGAGCCCTGGAGGCCATGGACCGCGCCACCATTGACACCATCGAGGCCAGCGCGCCCGCCGGCTACCCGCGGGCGGAGGCCGTCCTGCTCTTCGAGCTGGAGGGCTCGCCCACCGCGGTGGAGCGCGACCTCGGCAAGCTCCGCGCCCTCTGCGCCGCGCGGGGCGCCACGGACCTGCGCCTGGCCACCGACGCGGCCCAGAGCGACAAGCTGTGGGAAGGCCGCCGCAGCGCCTACGCCGCGCTCTCGCGCACCGCGCCCAGCGTCTCGGTCGAGGACGGCGTGGTGCCGCGCCAGGCCCTGACCGCGGCCGCGGCGCGCATCCGCTCCATCGCGGCCGAGCACGGCCTCAAGCCGCACCTGCTCTTCCACGCCGGCGACGGGAACCTCCACCCGAACATCCCCTACGACTCCCGCGACCCGGAGCAGTGCGAGCGCGTACGCCGGGCCTCCCATGATATGCTCAAGGCCTACGTAGAGCTGGGGGGGTCGATCTCCGGTGAGCACGGCATCGGCGTGGAGAAGCGCCCGGCCATGCTCTGGCTGCACGAGCCGCCGGCTTTGGAGCTCATGCGCCGCGTCAAGCGCGCCATAGACCCCGACGGCCTGGCCAACCCGGGAAAGATCCTCCCCCTCCCCGAGGATGGGTCCGCGGACGGGGTCCCGGCGCTCCGGCGCCGCCCTCCCAGCGACGCGCAGTGGTCTTTGATCGAGCGGGTGCGCGAGAAGGCCGGGGCCAAGGAACCCCTCTTCGTGGTTGGGACCCGGACCAAGCTGCCTGCCGAAATGGCGGAGGACAAGGGCGAGTTCCTCACCACCCGCCCCATGTCCCGCGTGCTCGACTTCGACCGGGCGAACTTCACCGTGACCGTGGAAGCGGGCATCCTGCTGCGTGAGCTCAAGGCCGAACTGGAACCGGAGGGCTTCTACGTCCCCCTCCCGCTGATGCCGGGGACGCTGGGCGGGCTCCTCGCGGTCAGGCCCTGGCCCGGCATCCGGCGCTCGATCCTCGGGCTGCGCATCCTGCTGGCCGACGGCTCGTTCATGGACCTGGGGGGCAAGGTGGTCAAGAACGTGGCGGGCTACGACCTGCAGCGCGCCCTGCTCGGCTCGTGGGGGACGCTGGCCGTCATCCTGGAGGCCACGCTCAAGCTCAGCCCGGTCCGGCCCGAGATCCCCAACGAACTGCCCAAGCCGGAGCTCCCGCAGTTCGGCCGCTGGCACCGGAAACTCAAGGAGGCGTTCGACCCGGATGGCCGACTCAACCGCTGGCGATAAAGCGCTCCCGGCGGGACTCGGGCTGGGCCGACTGCTGACCGCGCTCGGCGAGCGCAGCGACTACGATGCGGTCAGCCAGTGCACCCGCTGCGGCTATTGCGCCCAGGCCTGCCCCACCTACACGGCCACGGGCCGGGAATCGATCTCCGGCCGGGGCCGCAACCAACTGGTCCGGGGCCTGCTCGAAAAGCGATTCGCCGACCCCTCCTGCACCGCGGACGCGCTCTCCACCTGCCTGCTCTGCGGGGCCTGCACCACGGCCTGCCCGGCGCGGGTCCCCACCGCGGACCTCGTGCTCGAAGGCCGGCGGCTGCTGCGCGCGGGGCATACGCCTTGGCTGGCCCAGGTCCTGACCGGACTCGTGTTCCGCCGCCGCGGCCTCCTGGTCTTCCTCCTGCGCTGGGGCTTCCGCCTCCAACGCTGGGGACTATCCACCTTGGCCGCCCGCTCGCGCATCCTGCATCTGCTGGGCCTGGGCGGCCTCGCCGAGGCCTCCCTCCAGGTGGACGAGGCCCCGGAACGCTTCCTCTTCGAGGACCTGGTCCTCGACCCCGAGCTCAAGGCCGCGGCCGAGTCCCGCTGGGCCTATTTCGCCCCCTGCGGGTCGAACTTCCTGCATCCCCGGGTGGGGAGGGCCACGGTCTCGGTGCTCAAGGCCCTCCACGGGAAGGGTTTCTTCCTGCCCGATTCCTGCTGCGGGCTCCTCCCCTACAACTACGGCGACCTGAACGCGGCCCGCGATTTCGCCAAGGCCAACATCGAGCGCTTCGAGGCCTCCGGCTGTCCGGAACCGGCCGTGGTCGTGGGGGACTGCTCCTCCTGCGTGGCGTTCATGAAGAGCTATCCCCAGCTGTTTTTGGGCGAGCCCGAGTGGAAGTCCCGCGCCGAGGGCTACTCGTCCCGGGTGCGCGACGTCCTCGAGATGCTTCCTCTGGAACGCCTCCCCGCGCTGGATTTTCCCGGCCCCGTGACCTACCACGACTCCTGCCGCGCCAAGAACGCGCAGGGGATCACCGCCGAGCCCCGCCGAGCCCTGCGCGCTCTGGCCGGCGACCGCTACCGCGAACTCCCGGAATCGGACTGCTGCGGCGGCGCGGGCGCCTTCGCCTTCGCCCATCCCGAGCTCTCGGACCGGGTCCTGCGCAAGAAGATCTCCAACATCGCCTCCACCCGCTCCTTGGTGGTCGCGGCCTCCGCCACTTCATGCCTGGTTCAGCTTGCCCATGGACTGAAGAAATACTATCCTGAGTGCAGGGTCGCGCACCTCTGCGAACTCGTCGCGGAGGGGCTGTCCTCGTCGACAGCGGCCCCGAAGGGGCCGGTCTCCTAGACCGGCGTCGGTCGATTTCCCCGCCGGGGGGCGCGGGAGCTGCGGAGGGCCCGGTCCGACCGTGGGAAGACGCCAAGAGCTCGAAAGAAAGCAGATGCTCCTCGCCCGTTTCGGACGCCGCATCGCGTCCGAGACCCGCATCGACAGCCTGCTCACCATCATCGCCGAGGAGGTCCGCAACATCCTCGACGCGGACCGCTGCTCGGTCTTTTTGGTGGACACCGAGAAGAACGAGCTCTGGACCAAGGTGGCCCTGGGCGTGGGCGAGAAGGTCCTGCGCATCCCCATGGGCCAGGGCATCGCGGGCTTCGTCTCCAAGACCGGCTCCGCGGTCAACATCCGGGACGCCTACCGCGACACCCGCTTCATGCAGGACTTCGACAAGATCACGGGCTACCAGACCAAGACCGTGCTGGCCGTCCCGCTCAAGGACCGCGAAGGCAAGGCCCTGGGAATATTCGAGGTCCTCAACAAGTCCAAGGGCGCCTTCAACGAGGAGGACGAGGGCTTCCTGCGCATACTCGCCACCATCGCGGCCTCCTCCATCGAGAACGCGCGGCTCTACGAGAACCTGCGCAAGTCGCACCTCGAGACCATCTACCGCATGGCCATGGTCGCGGAGTACCGGGACCAGCAGGACACCGCCTCGCACCTGCGCCGCATCTCGAAATACACCGGCCTCATCGGCGCGGAGCTCGCCCTCGCCCTCGACCTCATCGAGGACCTCCGCTACGCCAGCCCTCTGCACGACATCGGCAAGGTGGCCATCCCCGATTCCATCCTGCTCAAGCCCGGCAAGCTGACCCCCGACGAGTACGAGGAGATGAAGAAGCACCCCATCTACGGCGCGCGCATGCTGGAGGGCGCGGAGTCGCGCCTGCTCCACCTGGCCCGCAACATCGCCCTGGCCCACCACGAGCACTGGGACGGGACCGGCTACCCCTACGGCATCCAGGGGGAGAAGATCCCCCTCGAGGCGCGCATCGTCTCGGTGGTGGACGTGTTCGACGCGCTGACCACGCGCCGGGTCTACAAGGGCGCCTGGAGCGTGGGCGACACCTTCAACTACATGCTCGAGCAGAGCGGCCGCCTCTTCGACCCGTCCATCATCGCCTCCTTCGCCAACTGCCGCCCCCAGATCGAAGAGCTCCTGCAGGACGAAACCAAGGCCCTCGGCGGCGGCCTGACCTCCTGAGGCGGCCATGGAACCCAAGCGCTACCAGAAGGGCAAGCACCTTCGGACCGATTTCGGCCACGGGGTGAAGGAGTTCCGCAAGGTGAACGAACCGCAGCCCGCCCCGCAGACCCCTCCCCCCACCCTGGAGATCGAGGTGGACGAAGCCGTGGCCCGAGGCCAATACGCGAACCTGGCCGGCATATCGCACGGCGAGACCGAGTTCCTGCTGGACTTCCTCTTCCTGGCCCCCGGCCAGCGCAAGGCCAAGGTCCACACCCGCGTCATCTCCAGCCCGGCCCACACCAAGCGCTTCGCCGCGGCCCTGGCCGAGAACATCCGCCGCTACGAGGAGCGCTTCGGCCCCATCCGGATGATGCAGCCGAACCAACCTCCTCAGCCCCAAGAACCCCAGGCCTGAACCGAGCCATGGAGTGCCCGCACTGCCGCTCAGCCGCTCCGGAAAACGGGACGGAATGCCCCAAGTGCGGACTCATATTCGCCAAGTGGCGCCCCCCCGCGGAGCGACCCCCAGCAACCCCGCCAGTGGGAGCCGGCGGAATGCTCCGTCTAGGGCCCATCATCGCGGTACTGGTCCTGGCCTCCGGCGCGGGCGCCTGGCTCGCCCTGCGCTCGTACCGAGGAACCCCGCCGGCAGAAGCTGCCCCCGCTGAAACCAGCGCGGATCCCCACGATTCCCGGCCGGCCCCCTGGCTCCGCCCCGCCTGCGAGCGCGCGCTGGCGACCATGACCCCCGCCGAAACCAAGGCGCACCGCCGTTTCGCCCCGGACTGCGTGAACGACCCAGTCGGAACCCTGCTGTACTTGAACCAGCAGCTCTCCCGTCCCTACAACAAGGTCCCGACCGCGGAGGCGGCGAGCCTGGAGGTCATCCCTCTGTTCGAAGGGCTCTCCTTCGGCGAGGACCCCAAGGCCACGGTGCGCCTGCTCGTCACCCTCCGCAACGCGGCCGGCGACCCCGTGTCCGCGGACGGACGGCTCGACGCCCAGGTGGAGCCGGCGGGCATGGGCGCGACCTGGGATCGGCGTCCGGCGGAGGTTTCCGCGGGCCAGTTTGAATTGACCGACGACCCGGCCCAGCCCGCCCTGCGCGCTGAAGCGGGCCGGCTCACCTTCAGCCTGGCCGCGGTCCGGGGCAGGAAGCTGTTCGCCCGGGTCCGCTTCAATGACTCCGTGACCAGCGAGGGGATCCTGGATTTCAACGAGGTGCTGCCGGGCCGGTAGTGTCATGCGTCACCGGCGGAAAGGCCGTGTCATAATGCCCTTCCGCGAGTCCTCACCAGTGAGTCGTCACCCCGGATTGCTAGTCGTCACCCCGGATTGCTAGTCGTCACCCCGGATTGCTAGTCGTCACCCCGGATTGCTAGTCGTCACCCCGGGCTTGACCCGGGGTCCAGCCTCACCGTTTAACGGATATTTCTGGATCCCGGCTTTCGCCGGGATGACACAACCCCAGGCAGGCGAGGGTATTGGAGCCCCGCCTCCAATATTGGTATTATCCAACCGTCCTACTGGAAGTTCTTTGTCGCGGGCGTGGTTCAATGGTAGAACGCTACCTTGCCAAGGTAGAGACGGGGGTTCGATTCCCCTCGCCCGCTCCATCTGACGCACGAAGGCCCCGCTTTTAGCGGGGCCTTCGTGCTTTAATCTGTGTTCAGTCCGAGTCCCCATGCGCCTGTTCATCGCCGTCGCCGCTGACGATGAAGTCCAAGCGGCCGCCGCCGCGGCGGTCGCGCGGCTGAGCCGCGCCGGCGGGAACTTCCGCTGGGTGGACCCGCGCGACATGCACACGACCCTGCGCTACTTCGGGCCGATGTCCGAGTCGGATCTGCCGGTCGTACGGGACCTGATGACGCACGCCGCCGCGCAGATCGAGCCGTTCGAGATCGTATACGGCAGCGTGGGGGCGTTCGACTCGCCCGAAGAGGCGCGCGTCGTGTGGATCGGGCTCAACTCGGGCCTTACTTCGATGGAGCGTGCCGCCAAGCTCGTCGGCCTCGCCGAAAAACGGCCGTTCTCGCCGCACATGACCTTGGGCAGGAACCGGAAGAAAGTCGCCCCGCCCGAGTTCGTCGCCGCCCTCCAGGCGGAGCCCATCCTGAATATGCGCCGGCCGGTATCCCGCCTCAGCCTCTACGCGAGCAAACCCACCTCTTTCGGCCATGCTTATGAGATCGTGTTCGAGGCCGAGCTGAAGGGCGCTTAGATCCCCCCGTTCGGTCCGCACAGCGCTCCCCAGGACGTCGCCAGTGTAGTGCGTCCAACGCTTCTTCACATTGCCGGCTTCGTCGTCCCGGCGAAAGCCGGGACCCAGGTTAAGCCGTTAGCCTGGACCCCGGCTTCCGCCGGGGTGACGACTCACGGAAGGAGATTATTACAAAGCCTCTCGCGCCGGATGAAGAAAGCAAATGGACTGATGACTCACTACACTTAGGCCGGGCGGGGCGGGAACCGAGTTTGGCGGGGCTCCAGCGAGCGGCGGACCAGGCGCAGGAACTCGGTGCGCAGGAAGGGTTTTGAGAGTACGGGCACATCCAACGCCGCCATCTCAGCCCCCAGGGGCCGGTTAAGGACGTCGCCGGTCACGAATAGGAAGGCCGCCTTACGTCCTTTCTGCCGCGCGGCCGCGACCAGGTGCGTGCCCTTGGAGGGACCCAGCTCCACATCCGTGATGACCAGATCGAATTCCTCCTCCTCGATCCGGCTTAAGGCGACCCTCGGATCGGTCGCGGCTTCGGCGATTAGCCCGTCCTCGGCCAGAAGCCGCAGCATGAGCTGGACGAGTTCGGGCTCGTCGTCGACCACGAGCACCCGCCGGCCGGGCACCGAGGGCGGGAGTTGCAAGGCGCTGTCGGGCTCCCGCAGATTCGCGGGGCAGGGTGGGAACGCCGCCGTGAACCGGGCCCCGCCGTCGCGGCCGTCCTCGCAGCGCAGGACGCCGTCGAACTCCGACACGAGCTGGGCGGAGACCGAGAGCCCCAGACCCGTCCCCTGCCCCGGAGGTTTGGTGGTGTAAAAGGGTTTGAAGATCAGTTGGCGCTTCTCCAGCGGGACCCCGGGCCCATTATCCTCGACTTCCACCTGCGAGCCGTCCGCGCGAGCGCGCGTGCGCACGCGGATTATGCGGGGCTCGAAGCGCCCCCGGAGCGCGTCGCAGGCATTGCCCAGCAGGTTCACCAGTACCTGCTGCAGCTTCTGGAAGTCCCCCCCCACCTGCGGGCCGCTCGGGTCCAGGTCGACCTCGAGTCCGATGCCCTCGTTCCTGATCAACCGGTATTCAAGGAGGGATAAGGTCGTCTGGACCACGTAATTCAGGGGAAGCTTGCGGCGGGAGACCTTGCTGTTTCTAGCGAACAGAAGGAGCCCCCGCACGATGTCCTTGCAGCGCATGGCGCTCTCATAGAGATGGCGGAGGTCTTCCTTCTCCTCCCCATCGACGGCCTTGTCCTTGAAGATCTCGGCGAATCCTATGACGCTCGTCAGAGGATTATTGAGCTCATGGGCGACGCCGGCGATGAGACTGCCCACCACGGTCAGTTTCTCGGCCTGTACGAGCTGGGCACGCAGCTGCTTCTGCTCGGTCTCGTCCTGCAGGAGGACGAACCACTCGCGCGCCCCCCCCGGCCCGACGCTCTGCCCCGTCCAGCTCAGGTTGAGGTCCAGATGCCGGCCGTCGCGCGCCGCGCCCGCCTCCTCCGCCTGGCGGATGGCCCCCTCGGTCTCGACGCGGCGCAGGAGGCGCTGATAGGTCTCCGGGCCGAAGATCACGGCCAGAGTGCGGCCGCAGGCCTCGGTCGGCTGCCAGCCGAACAGCGCCTCCGCGCGGCGGTTCCAGAGGGTGATCCGGAAGTTCTGATCGAGGCCGACCACCGCATGGGGCGAGTTCTCGACCGCATTGCGATAGCGGGCTTCGGACTCCATCACGGCCTCGACCAGTCCCGAGTTCTCCAGGGCCAGGCCCGCCGCCCCGCAGAAGAGCTCGAGGCTGGGCAATTTCTCCGCTGGAACGGCTTGCTTGGACGACAGGGAACCGAGGCAGATCACGGCGATGGCCCGCTCGCGCACCATGATGGGAGCGACGCAGAAGGACCGCGCGCCGATGCGGGCGACGAGAGCGGGATCGCAGCGCGGATCGGCCGCCGCGTCCGAGACCAGGATAGGCGAGCGGGCGCGCGCGGCACAGGCCAGGATGTCGCGTCCCCGCAGAGGGACCATCCGCCGCCGCACCTCTTCGTCGGTCAGGCCGACCCCCTCCAGGCCGCGAACGCAGGCTCCGACGATCTCGCCGCGCTCCTCATCGATCCAATGAAGCATCCCGCACTCGAAACCCAGCCCCTGCACGGCGGCGTCGAGGCTGGCCTTGCCGATGGCATCGCGCCCCAACTGCCGGAGTACCGAGTCGTTCATCTGATGGAGCGCCGTGAGTTCCCGGACCCTTTGCAGGAGGTCCTCCGTGCGGGCCTCGAGCCGGTCGGCCATGACATTGAAGGAGCGGGCCAGGGCCGCGACCTCGCCGGGACCGGCCACCAGAACGCGCGCGCTCAAGTCCCCCGCCGCATAGGCCTCCGAGGCGCCCGCGAGAGAATGCAAGGGGCCCAACAGGCCGCGCACCTGCCGGATGATGATGAAGACCAGCATCACTGACGCGCCCAAGGCCAGGAAGAAGGTCATGGTGCTGACCCAGGACAGACGCTCGATGAAGTCGCCCCGGTCCACGGCAGTGACCACGGACCAGGGCGTGCCGGGGATCGCGGCTGCGGAGGTCAGTTTCTCGCGCCCGGACGCAGGTCGGGCCGCGTAGGGACGGCCGGGCTGGCGCGCCGAGAGGAAACTGCGCCCCGAAATACCCGTATGCAAGCGGCCGAGGGACTCGTACACGGGCTTGAGGCTGACCGCGAAGATCAAGGCGCCCCTAAAAACCCCGCCCTCATCGACGAGCGGCGTCCCGTAGTTCAAGATGGGCGCCTCATGCCAGGGGACGCGCGAGATCGCGGAGACTCGCCGCTGTCCGGGCTTGAGCCGCTTGACCGCCGAGAAGAAAGCCGGAGCCGGGGCTATCCCCCCCGCCTTGGCGATGCCGCCGTCGTCGACGGCGCAGATCTCGCGGCCCGCCGCGTCCAGATAGGACAGCCGAGGATAGGCCCGCGCCCGGCCATGGAGGTCGAGCAGCATGCGCTCGATCTCATGCCGATAGACCCCGGCCTCGTGGCTCAGGCCGTACTCCACGTTCATGTAATGGTCCTTGAACAGGGGGGACTGGGAGATGGTGGCTAGGTCGTTGTGGCGCTGCTCGAAGAAGCCCCGCACCTGGGCCGCGGCGGCCTCGGTCACAGCCGCGATCCCCTGCTGGGCCTCCCACAGGATGACCCCGCGGGCGATGCGATAGGTCGAGAACGATATCCCCAGCGCGGTGACCAGCGATACCGGCAGTATCCAGACCAACAGACGCGTGGAAAGAGAGTCGCCCCTCATGGAACCAGTGTAAGCCGAATATCCCCCATCCGCCAGTGTCGCCCGGCGCCGGCGAGGGTCAGCGGGCGCGCGGCGAGACGACATCCGGCCTCCGGGCGTCGAAACGCGGAGAGAAGACCACCAGCGCCTCCAGCTCCTGGGCGCCGGTGTGGAAGTCGTGGAGCACGCGGGGCGGCAAGAAGACGTGATCCCCCTTCTTGAAGCGGACTTGCCGGCGGCCGACGCGGCCGTAGCCCGATCCCTTCAGCACGAAGAAGAACTCCCACATCCTCGCGTGATGGACCATGGGCAGATCGGTGTGGGGAGCCACCGTGATGCGCAGGGCGGAGAACGGACCCTGACCCGCCGGACTGAGCTGAAAAAGGCGCAAGCCCTGGAACTCCTTGGTCTGTGCGTCGCTGAGGCGCAGCCGTCTGTTGGCTCTGACTTTGCTCATAGCTTGGGAGAGGCGTCGTCGAAGTACGGCATACCCGTGATGGAAGGGTCGAACTGCACCCGCGCATTGACGCCGTAGGTCCGGATCTTCTGGTACGTGAAGGGGCTCAAAGCCTGCTCGTACACGTAGCGGTCCACCTCCATGCCGATCCGCT
>Ga0209211_10009641_pt1 | contig 12804 bp, 20 predicted proteins | sample RifGroA2_FD_183992 | JGI IMG/M metagenome (GOLD analysis project Ga0209211, IMG submission 183992) | Groundwater microbial communities from Rifle, Colorado, USA - Groundwater A2 (SPAdes) (version 2) | ecosystem: Environmental > Aquatic > Deep subsurface > Groundwater | place: Rifle, Colorado... | reverse complement strand
CCCCCGCCACTTTTGCCCCCACCAGGAATCGAACCTGGAACCTTCTCCTTAAGAGGGAGCTGCTCTGCCAATTGAGCTATGGAGGCAAAAGTGGCGGGGCAAGTTGAGCTACGGGCGGTTTTGATGATTTTATTTTAAAGGTTTGACTGAAATTTTTCAACTGAAAAATTTTAAAAAGAAGACCCAGGGCAAAAAATTATACCCTGGGTCTGTTAACGGTTAATTTTTAAAGCGACTTTCCGAGATAATACCGAATTATACGCTCCACCGCTTTAACAGTTCCTTTGTTGGCCTGTCCGACCATCGCGCCGGGGAACATATCCTTATAAACTGTCTGCCAAGCGATAACGGGACTGAAATCCTGTTTAATTTCAGAACCCAAGTTAATGGCCGTTCCTCCCCGCTCTCGCTTTGGCGCCATCAGCAAAAGAATGCTTCTACCCCCGGTCTTCCAATTCTCGCTTAACTCTTGAAGATAGTCGCTGGCAGTTTTGCCTGCTTCCAGCGACGGCATCGTAATAACAATGATTTCAATCCGGCTGGTTTGATGAAAATCTTTTAATTTCCCATCAAGAGCCGAAGCTTCTTCCGGAGAAAAAATACCGGCGAAATCATTGACATAGCCGACGCGCTGCGGATAGTCGTCGGCGTAAACTTGGAGACCCGCAGCGGCGAAAAGAAAAATCAAACCAACCAAACCAACCAACAACATTCTGGTTTTCATTTATTGTCCTCCCCTCTTGGTTAATTCTGCTTATTGTTTCTTCTCAAAAAAGCAATTGAATTCATTGCTACTTTACACTAAAATTAAAATTTCGGCAAGAGAGATTTTTAAATTGCCCCTACGAGGACTCGAACCTCGATTTCAGCCTCCGGAGGGCTGCGCTTTATCCATTAAGCTATAGGGACAGGGAAATTTCTAAGATTTTACTTTTAAAATTTTTATGTATGTCTATCCGCCACCACGAAAGCGCCGAAAGAATCCGGCTTGATAACCGCCTCAAAGCCGAATCCCTTGACCATTCCCACCACCTGGTCAATTAAATCCCGAGTGGGACCTTTCCGGCCGACATCAATGTGAACGGAAATTTTATTGTCCCCGCCGGCAACGGTTTGCGTAGCATTGCGGACGGGCCAAAAAAATTCCTCGCCCAATTCATCTTTAAGCCGGCTTTTCAATTCCTGCATAAAGGTTATTGACTGCATTGTTTCTTTGTAAATTCGGTCCTGCAGGGTCGGGCAAAATATGGCTTTTGATTTTGTCCAAAAATATCTTCCGCCGTTCCCTTTTCTTAAAATGGAAATGGCCGTTACCAAACGGACATTCTTTTCCGCGGCCGAATCCGTGCCCACGGAAATTTCATATTTTTTTTCGGGCTGAGATTTTATATAAAAAACAATCTCGTTCAAAAGCTCGTCAAATCCAAGTTCTTTTTTAATGTTGGAATTATGAAAAGCCGCTTGTTCCTCCTCATTCATAATTTTAAAATAGCACGGCTTGGCTGTTGTCGTCAATTTTGCGGATTGCCTCGTTCCAAAGAACCGGCACCGTTATTTTCTCATTGGTTTTTTTGGAAACAAAAAGCACATGGCCGTTTTTCCGGCCGTAATCAAAAAGGTTGCGGGTGAGCTTCACATCCTGAAGGCAATATTCCTTAATTTCTTTAATCCGACCTTCTTTGTACCAAATTAGGGCTTGAAGGGCGTCTGCGGATTTTGCTTCTTCCAAGGTAGTTTGCGTCAAATTATTCAAACCCACCCGAAAGCCGACTTTTTCAACAATGTCGTCCAAAAGGTCAAGAATGTTTAAATGTTTAAGATTCAAAGAAGTGTAGGGAGCGAAAACCGGCAAATCAAAATCGCGGATATTAAAGCCGACCGCCAGTTTCGCCTGCCTTAAAAGTTTTTCAAAATATGGCAATTCTTTTTCTTCAAAAACAAAAAACTGATTTTGTTGGTAAGAATAGGCCGCCAAGGCCGAAACGCCAAGAAGGGCCAAATTGTTTTTAGCGCCGACCTCCTCAAAGCTTTTTTTGGTTTCCAAATCAAAAACTATAATATCTCCGTCTTTCATAACGGCAAATCCAGAGCCAGAGCGCCCGCGCCCAAAAACAAAAGTGCGATGGCTAGAATAAAAAGAATCAAATCAAATTCGTAGCCGCCGGAAAATTTGGCTTTGGATTTATAAATCTTAACCCAAAAGAGGGCCACGGCCATATTAATGGCGAGCAAACCAGCCGCCGCTTGAGTGAAAAGCCCGATGACTAAAAACATCCCGCCAAAAAATTCAACCGAACCGGAAACAAAAACCAAAACCTTTCCGGGTTTAAGTCCGACCGATTCAAAAAACTGAACCGTTTGGCTATAGTTTTTAAAAAGTTTGGGATAGCCATGGACAATAAAAATCATCCCTAAAATTACTCTTAAAATTAAAGGAGCGATTTGCTGAAAATCAAACAATTGGGGAAATAAGCTTGGCATATTTAGCATAATAACATTATAATATAAAAATATAAATTATGAAAGAAATCGGCTGGCTTTTTTTATTAATTCTATTTTTGGCGGCTTTGTGGTGGTGGAAAGGCCGGACCTCGGGCGAGGGGCCTTTTGTAACGCCGCCCATAAGTCTGAAATCTCCTTTTAACCAATATCAAATAAAACAGGCAACTTCTAGTGATAACGAATCCGCTCAAAACGGCGCCGCTCAAGAAATTTCCCAGCGGATTGCCAAAGCGACCTTAAGCGCCCGAGCAACCGGCGCAACCGACCCCAATAAAGAATATCTGGAAATAAAAGCCGACCGGAATAACACAGAAAGCATTACTATCACCGGCTGGAAACTGAAAAGCGGCCGCACCAACGCAGACCTTGCCATAGGCAACGGCGCCAAACTCGCTTTTTCCGGGCAAACCAATGTCCAACGACCAATTATTCTCGCTCCGGGCGAAAGAGCTTTTATTATTACGGGCCTAAGCCCGATCGGCACCAGTTTCCAGCTTAACGCTTGCACCGGCTATTTTAAGCAGTTTCAAAATTTCGCTCCTTCCCTGCCTTCGGAATGCCCGCATCCAAAAGAATCGGCGCCGATTTCTCTTACCAATAAATGTCTTGATTATATTGAGAGTTTGCCATCCTGCCAGATGCCGCTTGAAAGCGCTCCTTTGGGAATCGGCAATGACTGCGTTGAATTCATCAGCCAAAATTTCAGCTACAGCGGCTGTGTTCAAAATCATAAAAGCGAAAAAGATTTTTACAAAAACACCTGGATGGTTTATCTTGGCCGAAACCAAGAACTCTGGCCGGAAAAAAGAGAAACCATCACTCTTTATAACGAGCGGGGAGAAAAAATAGCCGAGGATTCTTATTAAAAATTAAAAAGAGCGATGCCGGCCGCCACGCTTACATTGAGCGATTCTTTTTTGCCCTTCATCGGGATTTCAATAATCGCGTCACACTTCTCTAAAATTCGTTTTGAAAGACCGCGAACCTCATTTCCTAAAATCAAAGCCAAAGGAAAGCGCGGTTTAAATTTTTTGTAATCAATCGCCTTTGACGATTGTTCTAGCGCCACGATGGAAGTCCGACCTCCTCGAGGAGGTCGGACTTCCCGCCCGGTTTTTAGTTTCTTAATCAATTTTCCTATGTCGCGGCAATGTTCCCACTCCACATTTCTTTCCGCTCCCAAAGCGGTTTTTTGAATTTCCGGTCTGATTTTGCCGAATCTGTCAACCGGCTTTCCCGTATATCCGGTTAAAAATATTTTTTTAATTCCAGCCGCCTCGGCCGTCCTGAAAATAGAGCCGACATTATACAAACTCCGGATATTATGTAAAATCAAAAAAATTTCTTTTTCGCTTTTTAATTTCATTTAAATATCTTAAAATTTTTCCAACCAAAGAAAAAGCCCCAGTTGAGTCCAACCGAGACTTTCTTTGAGGAGTTGGATTATCACGATTACTTTAAAAACCCGTCCGTTTTTCCCGATTTCTTGGTACAAAATCTTTTCTCTTGCGAATGTTTCCTTAATGAGCTCGCGTGCCTCTTTAAAGGTTTGCGAGCAACGAGGAATATCGTTAGTTTCGTTAAAGGAAAAAACTGAACTGATAACTACAATTCTTTCTCTCCTGTCGTCATAAAAAATCGTTGTATATTCATCTTGAGGCACTTTAAGAACCTCTTCTTTCCAAGACGGCTCGTCTATCAGCCGGCGGTAAGTCTGAAAATCTTTCAATAACTCATTAGGACCCCGAAAAGAAAACCAGATGCCGCCTTCCTTACAAAGTTTTTGAGACTCTTCCTCTTCCAAAGTTGGCGGAGCAGACATCACGCTAACGGTTTGCCCCATTCCTAAAGCGATAAACAAAACGACTAAAAGCCTTATTTTCTTCATCAATCCGTCCTCCCAGAATAGATTTTAAAAGAATGTTAAAAACAGCCTTAAATCCTCTTATTAAATCGTCCCAAACTTATCTTAAAAAATCAAGGTTTGACAAAATAATTTTTTAATGATATACTTTGATAAGAATTGACGCCTTGATTTAATATAAAAAACAAAGAAAGCAAGGAGAAGGAGAATGAAAAAGATTGGAAACGTCTGGAAAGAAAGAATTGGTCTCGCCTGTCTCTTAGTCGGTGTCGTAATCTTCTTCGGCCTTGCCGGCAAAGGTGATTTTTCCAGCGCTACCGGCGCGTCCTACGACATTCTCGGAAGAGGCAATGTAATTTTAACTCTATTGGGAATTAGTTTGACGTTCGCGGGAATGAAAATACTTCCCAAATGACTTTAAATACCTCCGCCATCGCCGACAATAAAGAAGGCCCTAAGACCATCGGGGCCTTTTTTTATTTTCGCTTCTTGAAATTTTATTATTACCTGATTATAATTGGAAAGGTGGCTCTTTTTTAAATTGATACTTAAGCAATGTCTGTCACTCTTTAAGAAGGAGAATGAGGAATGCCAATGACAATAGTATATCTTTCTTGGATAACCTCCTTAGTACTGATTGGCGGAGCGCTTTTAACGACTTATGTAACACGTGTTTTGTATTTGCGGTGGTTTTTCCCTTTAAGGTCGAAAACAATCAAAGAAACAATTGAAGACATAAAGGGAATAACAAAAATGTTCTGGCAATCTCGTCTGTCAATGACTTTCATTTTGGCCGGCCTAACTTTTCTTTTCACCGGGATTTTTTCTAACACGCCTGAAAACAGATCGCTCGTCAATCCCGTCGCCTTAATATTAGTGACATATTCGGGAGGCGGTTTAATTGTTTTAGGAGCGATGCTTTTCCTAAAAGGCCTAAAAGAGAATTAGCCCATATCTTAGGAGATTTGGATGCCGGAAACCAAAAGAGTCCCGAAGCCGTCGGGACTCTTTTTCTTTTTTTGACATTTTATTTGTTTCTTTTATAATTAAGAAAAGGCATCTTTTGACAACTTTATGTATACTGGCAATTGAAAACAACGCTAGGAGGGCGAGAAATGAAACAGGAAAATGTTTTTTTAATTCTCGGGGCAGGATGTCTGATTGCGGGAATAATCACGGGGATAATCGCAAGAAATATCAATAATTTTCCTAGTTGGGTTGAAAGTATTTTTGTTATCGCTTTTGTCGGTTTTGTCATAGCGGCCGGGAGAATTGAAGCCTCTGGAAAAGTAAAAAAGAAAGAGAGTGAAAAAAAGGAGGACGATGAATGATAAGAAAAATGGCTTTAGATTAAATAACAAATAAAACCGCTGCTTCAAAGACCCCTCCGGGGGTCTTTTTGTAATTTATATCTACTGATGTTTTGAGCAATAAAAAGCCGAACGGGAGCCGATTTTGATTCTTTGGATTATTCCGCCGTCATTTTTTCTGCATTTTTTGCCTTCCATTTGATAGGCCTGCTGGATATTTTGATAACCGCCTTTTTCGCCGGATGGTCTTCGATAATCCGAAGTGGAATCGCCTTTGGCTTTTAATGCCTTTGTTAAAACTTTTTTAACCGCTTGATAAATTTTTTTAAGTTCGGTTTCTTTCAATTTAGAAATATCTTTTAAGGGATGAATTCCGGCCTCCCATAAAATTTCGCTGGAATAGATATTGCCGATGCCGGCGATGTTTTTTTGCTCCATTAAAAACTGATGAACTTTTCCTCGCTTGCCCCGCCGCTGGCCGGCGGGGTGATTCTCAAAAATCTTTTTAAATTTTTCAAAAGTGAAAGATTTTTCCAACGGCTCCGGCCCGATATTTTTAATATCTCCCAGTTGGTCCAACTTATCAGTCGGCCAAAGCAGAACTTTGGCGAATTTTCTCAAATCCGAAAGCGCCAACCGCCTGCCGTTGGAAAAAGAAATAACCAAATGCAAAAACCTATTTTGGGGGTCGTCTTTTAAGGGACCTCTCCCGATCGCAATCCATTTTTGATATTTGTCCGCCGGCTGGCGGATTGATTTTTGATATTTGCCGTACAACAAGTGTCCGGTCATTTTTTGATGAATCAAAAGGGTCGTATTGCCGGATAAATCAATTAAAATATTTTTGCCCCTCCTTCTGATTTTCAGAATTTTTTTGCCGACCAACTCCTTCTGAAATCCATCAAAAGTTTTCGGATGCTTAATCATTTTTCTAAAATCAGCCCAAACATCCCTGATTTTCAGTCCGGGCAAAACTTTGCTTAAATCAGAAACGATTGTTTGCACCTCGGGCAACTCCGGCATAGTAATTTTATTATATAACTCCTAAAACTTTTTCAAAATCAAAAACAAACAAAAATGAAAAAGGGAGGAATTCTTCCTCCCTTGTTTACCTTTGTTTTTCTCTCCCACTTTTTAAAAAGTGGGAAAGTTGAAATCTATTTCAGCTCCGGCTTTCTCTATCTCCGAGAAAAATATCAAAAGCTGGTTCGCTGTTTTTAATTCTTCTTCACTTAGTATCCATGGGCTCAACAACATACGAGTCAAAAAACGCGAAAATCGCTTTAACATGTTTTCAATAGACTCAATGCTTGCCTCTGGCATAACATTCAGAGTGATTTCATAAGCCTTAAAACTCAGAGATGGATTTTCTGGGGAACTTCCATCGATTCGAAACTCAGCGGCCTCTAATGCCAGATTAATAAACTGCTGGGCTTCTTTGACATAATGATGCCACACAGACTCTAGAGACGATCGCTCTGAGCGAATTACGCCTCTAAGGATTCCCACCATTGCGCCGGCCGTAAACGACACGCGTCTAACCTGGAAACTGCCGATAGGAAAAGGCTCTTCATAAGACATACTCATTCCTCCTTATTTTTTAGTTTTTTTGGCAAATAGCTTTCCTTTTTTATTATAGTTATAATTTTATACTCCGCAAGCCGGCTCTTAATCTGCTAAAGTAAAATGTCTTTTTTTAAATATTAAAAATCAACACATATTTACGATCGTAAATAAATGCTGAAAAATCTATCTGTCTGCTTTCTCTAATAAATGAAAATACTTTTTTAGATGTAGCTCATTATCAATTGAATCAGCCTCAACAAATCTAACAAACCTTCTTAAATTATAAAATTCTATTAAATAATCTATCTCGTCTTTACAATTATAAGGATGCACAAAAACACTTTTTTGAAATTCATAAAATCCCAGCTGATTAAGATGATAACGAAACACATCTCTCGCCTTTCTGATTTTTTCAGGAATATCAAAAAGAATTATTCTCCATTTCCTATCCCATTTTTTTGGTTTGTTTATGCGCATCTCGTCAATTTGGTAAGTTAGTACTTTTTTCTTGCCCTCCAAAGATAAAATAATGGTGGTGGAGCCATTTTTGTGTTCTTTTGCGCTAACTAATTTAGATTCATATAAAGATCTTATTGCCCGCCTTAAGGATTGCTGGTCAATATCTTTCCATGCTTCTCCTATTGTCTTAATAATCTTAAATTGCTGACTAGGTAGAGCGGAACAACCTAAGGCATAACCGCCAAAAAGCAAAAGCAATATCTTTTTTTGTATCACTCCTTCTCGTGCCATTAAATACATTTTAAACCCAAATTAAATTTACAGCAAATAAATACGATCGTTTTTATGTGCTTATTATCGACACGATGATGTGTAATAAAATTCTATGTTTTAGCATTTTGTTGTAATTTCTTCAATTCCTCCTTGACGACCGCTCTGTCATCCCAGGGAATTTTGGAACCGCGAGGACCCATAAGCCAGGGCTCGGCTCCTTTGCCAGTGATGACAACCGCGTCCCCGGTTCTTGCGTCTTTTAAGGATTCTTTTATCGCCTCCCGTCTGTCCAAAATTCTTCTTATTTTAATATCTTTTCTGGAAAACCGGTCTTGGTTTTGAACAAATTCCAAAACTCCTTTTTCAATCTGATTTAAAATTTCCTGGGGATCTTCGTCATAAGGGTCTTCGTTAGTTAAAATAATCACATCGCAGTTTTGAGCCGCTATTTTTCCCATTTCCGGCCTTTTCCACTTGTCCCGACCTCCGCCGCAAGCGCCCAGAACGCACATTAGCCTGGAGGTGCGACCTCCTCGGGAGGTCGCACCTCCTTGTAAAATTCGATAAACTTGCTCCAAAGAATCAGGCGTGTGCGCGTAATCCACCGCAACACTGAACGGTTCTTTTTGAACAAACTCCATCCGGCCGGGAATTCCCTTAAATTTCTCCAGAGCTTTTTTTATCACCGGCCAGTCAATGTTTTGCGAACGGCAAAAAACTATCGCCGCCAAAATGTTGTATAAATTAAACTCGCCTATTAAATTACTATGCAATTCTTGGCCCTCAAGAGTAAAATCAATACCATTTTCCAGTAATGAGTAGCGAGTAATGAGTAATGAGTAATTATATTTATCCCTAATTCCTAATTCTTTATTCCTAATACCATACACATATTTTTCGTCTGCCGGTACTTTTAAAAAATACTCGGCATTTTCGTCGTCTCCGTTGACTATAATAGTTTTTTTATCCTTTCTGCTTTTTTTAAGATATTGGAAAAAAGCCAGCTTCGCCCTTTTATAATTTTCAAAAGAGCCATGGGCCTCAATATGCTCGGGATGAAGATTGGTAAATAAAGCCGCGTCCCATTCAATAAATTTGTGGCGCGACTGCAAAATTCCTTCAGAGGTAACTTCAATTAAAACATATCGGCTGCCGGCCTCAACCGCTTTTTTCAGAAATTTCTGCAGAAAAAAACGGCCGGGCATTGTCATTTTAAAAAGATTTTTTTCAATATTCTTATCAATCTTAAAACGAAGAGAATCGGAAAGACTGGTTTTAAATCCAGCTTCCTCCAAAATGGCGTTGATAATTTCAATGACGCTGGTTTTCCCTTTGGTGCCGCTGACGCCCAAAACAAAAAATTTTCGGGATGGCCTCCCGTAAATCAAAGCTCCCAAAAACGCCAAAGTCAGATGATACCAATGGAAAATAAATCTGGGCGCGAATCTTTTAATTAAATTTCTCATTGTTTGCCTGCCTGCCGGCAGGCAGGCTTAAAATCTTAAGGGATTCTTTAAGCCGGTTTTGAGCGCCTTTTGTTTCCTCCGGAATCATTTTAATGGCTTCTCTGGCTTCGGCCAGCGAATAACCGAGCGATTTTAACGCTTCCAAAACATCAACATCATCTTGACCAGCCGCAAAAACCCCGTCTTCGGCCCAACCGATTTTGTCTTTCAGTTCCACCACGATTTTCTCGGCTATCTTTCGGCCGATGCCGGAAACTTTGGTTAAATACGATGTCTGGCCGGCGGCAATGGCTTTTTTCAGAACATCAACCGGCGCCACGGCCAAAACATTCAAAGCTGTTTTGGGGCCGATGCCGGAAACTTTAATGAGATTCTCAAAAAAATCAAGTTCCGGATACTCGGTAAAACCGTACATTTCCAGAGCGTCCTCGCGCACGTGAAGATGAATCCATAATTTGATTTTTTGTTCGGGCTGGGTTATTTTTTTAAATACCGCCGGCGCCGCAAAAACTCTGTATCCCACTCCGCCAACATCCAGCACCAAAAACCTCCCTCCTTTAAATACCACTTTACCCTCTAAAAAAGCAATCATTATAATAATAATAGCATAAGTTTGCGTTTTTTTGGAATTTCTGCTAAAATAATAAAAAGTCGCTTATTTTTAATAAATCAAATTAATGAACCCAAAAAACATATTTTTAACCGCAATAATTTTAACTTCGTTTTTTAGCGTTGTTGTTTTAGCCAATGCGGCTGAATTGCCAAATCCCGGCGCAACCCCTGACTCCTCCTTGTATTTTCTCAAGACCTGGAAAGAGTCAATCCAGACCTTCTTTACCTTTGGCTTGGAAAACAAGGCCAAGCAATATCTTCACTTGGCCGATGTTCGTCTGGCTGAATACCAGAAAATGATAGACAAGGGAAAAACAGACATCGCCCAAAAAACCCTGGATAAATACGAAAGACAATTGAACAAAGCTTTTCAGGTAATGATTAAAAAAACTAAAGCTAAAGATATTTTGCCTTCGCTTAAGGATGAGCCGATTACGGAAAAACATATCGGAGTTTTGGAAGAAAATCTCCAAAAAGTTCCTGAAGCTGGCAAAAAAGGAATTGAAAAAGCTTTAGAGACTTTAAGAAGGCTAAAGGGCGCAAGAAAAGACGAAACCGCAAATTGGAAGACTTACAGGAACGAGGAGTTTGGATTTGAGGTGAAATATCCGACTAATTGGAAGTTTCGCGAAAATTATTGGAGAACTGATAATAGTGTTCCGGCGGCATTTACTTTTGAATCCCCGGAAAAAGATAGTGTTTATGGAGGTCCTGCTGCCCAATTTGTTATAATGAAATATTTAAAAAATGATTATGAGGTGCTTCCTTTGAGTAGCCAGACTCCGAATGTTGAGAATTCTTCATTAGAAGGATTACCCGTCTTGCGATTAGTAGAAATAAATGAAAAAACTGGTTGCGGAACTGGTATGGAGATTTGCCCTTATTTTGCCGTCAAAAATATCAGGATTTATCAAGAATCTAAAAGAATTGAATTGAATCTCATAATCGGCGGATACGATCAGCAAAAAAATCAAGTATATTCTCCCATTTTTGACCAAATCCTTTCCACTTTCAAATTCATTAAATAAATTATGCCGATTATTAAATCAGCCAAAAAAGCCCTGAGGCATGCGGAAAAATCAAGAGTTTGACAAAAATGTTATTTATGCTAACATCAAAGCGATATGAAGAAAATCATTCAATTCTATACTCATAAGGGCGAAAAGTATTATGTGGCTCAAGCTATTGACCTACCGATAGTTACTCAGGGAAAAACCCTTGATGAATTAACCGAAAACATCAAAGAAGCGGTTGAACTTCAATTAGAAGGAGAAGATTTAGCCGATTTTGGCTTATCGGCCCAGCCTTCAATTTTACTTAACCTTGAATTGGAAGCCGGAGTTCATGCCTAAATTAAAAACTCTTTCAGGAGAAGACATTATTGACGTATTTGCAAGATTTAACTTTTCAGTTATTGGACAAAAAGGCAGTCATGTGAAATTAAAAAGAGTTACGAGCAACGATCTCAAGCAAACTTTAACCGTCCCTAAACATAAAGAATTAGATAAGGGCACCATTAGGGCTATTTACAATCAAGCATTAAGATATATTTCGGAAAACGATTTGAGGAAACATTTTTATTCGGAATGAAGATTTTTTAAAAAATATAAAATAAAAAATCAATTAGGTCGCTTAATAAAAATAATTTAACCTTAAATTTATGAACCCAAAAAACATATTTTTAACTACGATAATCTTAATTTCATTTTTTAGCGTTAGCGTTATGGCCCAAGCGGCCGAACTTCCAAATCCAGGCGCAACCCCTGACTCTCCCTTGTATTTCCTCAAAACTTGGAAAGAGTCGATCCAGACCTTCTTCACCTTTGGTTTGGAAAACAAAGCCAAGCAATATCTTCATTTGGCCGATGTCAGATTAGCCGAATATCAAAAAATGATAGACAAAGGCAATACCAAAGCCGCCGAGAAAACCCTGGCAAAATACGAGAAACAGCTGAATCGGGCCTTGGGAAAAGCCGAAGAAGCAAAGCAGAAAGGCAAAGAGACCAAAGATTTAACCAAAAAGTTGGAAGAAACAGCTTCCAAACATCTTGATGTTTTAGAGAAGAATCTGGAAAAATCTCCGGAAGCCGCCAAACAAGGAATTGAAAAAGCCATTGAGAGTTCCGGCAAAGCGATTGAGAAAATTAAGGAAAAACTCAAAGAGCCAAAAGACGAAACCGCAAATTGGAAAACTTATCGGAACGAGAAGTTTGGGTTTGAGGTGAAATATCCAACCATTCTATTTGAAGAAACTAAGCGATGGATACCTTGGCAATCTGACGATGCTCTTTTGATGTGTTTAGAAAATAAGTGTAAGGGCTATGTTGTGGCAAGGTTTTTAAGTAGTTTTGACCCCAACAATGTTGTTACTTTGGAAGGCATTAAATATTCATTAAACAATAAGAAGTTAGAGCCGCCGTGGATTGGAGAAGCTACGGAAAAAATAATAAATGGGGGAACTGTATATCTTAATAATTTTAGTGCTATGGGTATTTCTGGTAAAGAGGCAGTGGTTCCTTTTAAAAAGGGGGTTCTTCTTTTTCAGTTTGCTAATGACTTAAGCGGGGATCGTTATCCCGAACTTATAATATCAACTCTTAAATAATTTATTCCTCTGGTTTCTGCCAGACGCCTTGAAAATCGCGCTGGATTTTGATATTATTTAACAATGACTCTTAAAAACTTTATCAAAAAAAGACGGGATTTGGTTTGGTATGTCAAGGACCAGGAAAACCTTTCCCAAGAAGCGATT
>Ga0209211_10009635_pt1 | contig 12807 bp, 13 predicted proteins | sample RifGroA2_FD_183992 | JGI IMG/M metagenome (GOLD analysis project Ga0209211, IMG submission 183992) | Groundwater microbial communities from Rifle, Colorado, USA - Groundwater A2 (SPAdes) (version 2) | ecosystem: Environmental > Aquatic > Deep subsurface > Groundwater | place: Rifle, Colorado... | reverse complement strand
GCTTCTTTGTGACTCATCAGTTTGTCCATCTTCAAAATATCCGCCGCTGTTTTTAACTGGGCTGGCTTGTATCATCTGCGGACATTTCTATTTGGGAGAAACCGGACATTACTACTTGGGGCTAACATTCGCATGGAGTTTCATTGACCTGATGGACGTTCGCAGGTACGATTGCGCGCTTTAATGCCTAGCGGAATGACTACAATGCGTCGAAAACTGGTCGTTGGAAACTGGAAGATGTACGGCAGTCTGGCAAGCAATAAAGCATTGCTGGAGGGAGTGCTGGCGGGAGTCAGGGGGCTGGACAAGGCCGAGTACGGTGTTTGTGTTCCGTATCCTTACCTGGCCCAGGTGCAGTCGATGTTGCAGGGTAGCAATGTCGCATGGGGTGCGCAGAACCTGAGTCCGCAGGAGCAGGGTGCATTTACCGGTGCGGTAGCGCCGGGCATGTTGACCGATTTCGGGTGTCGTTATGTAATCATCGGCCATTCCGAGCGTCGCGCCTTGTTTCATGAGAGCAACGATATCGCTGCGGCCAAGTTCGATACTGCGATCAAGTTTGGTTTGACTCCGATCTTCTGCGTCGGAGAGACATTGGCAGAGCGCGAAAGCGGCGTGACCGAGCAAGTGGTCGCGCGGCAATTGGAGGTGGTGTTGAATCATGTCGGTGTTGCGGTAGTCGCGAAAGCGGTGATTGCGTATGAGCCAGTCTGGGCGATCGGGACTGGTAAAACGGCGACCCCTGAGCAGGCGCAGGCGGTGCATGCGTTTATCCGTCAACAAGTTGCGCAATTGGACGGACAGACGGCGCAAGGCTTGTGTATACTTTATGGCGGTAGCGTAAAGGCGAACAATGCGGATCAGTTGTTTGCGATGCCCGATATCGATGGCGGTTTGATCGGTGGTGCGTCTCTGGTTGCGGACGATTTTGTGGCAATCTGTCGCGCCGCGCATGCGGCAGCGATGTAGTAGCGGACAACAGTATTTGGAGTGAATGTGGAAACATTGGTTTGGGTGGTGCATGTGGTGACGGCAGTAGTGCTGATCGGCCTGGTGTTGGTTCAGCACGGTAAGGGTGCTGATATGGGGGCCGCGTTCGGTACTGGTTCGGCGGGTAGTCTGTTTGGCTCCAGTGGTTCCGCTAATTTTCTCAGCCGCAGTACCGCGGTCGCGGCGACGGTGTTTTTCATCACCAGCTTGTCACTGACTTATATCTACTCCCATCCTGCGCAGCAGCAAGGCGTGATGGATCGAGTGGATCCGGCGGCGGTGCAGCTGGCTCCGGTCGCGCCAGCGGTCAATCCTGTTGATGATTCGAAGTCCAGGGATATTCCGAGATAGCTGTTCGGTAGTGAAATAGTTTTGCAGTAGCATTGCGGTTGTGGTGGAATTGGTAGACACGCAAGCTTGAGGTGCTTGTGCCCGAAAGGGCGTGGGAGTTCGAGTCTCCCCATCCGCACCAGATAATAAGCAGGTACGATAATGTGCCGGCAATATAAAACGATTAAAAATGTGCTCCGGGCAAGCCGCGAACGCGACTAGCAGAGAGGGGGGAAGCTCAATGTTGGAAAATTATTTTCCGGTGCTGTTGTTTGTCTGCATCGGTATCTTGATGGGTGTCGCACCTGTGATATTGGGCAGGCTGGTTTCGCCCAATCGTCCTGATAGTGAAAAGCTTTCTGCATACGAGTGCGGCTTCGAGGCATTCGAAGATGCGCGCATGAAATTCGATGTGCGCTATTACCTCGTGGCCATTTTGTTCATTCTGTTCGATCTTGAAATTGCCTTCCTTTTCCCCTGGGCGATAGTGCTCAAGGAAATCGGTACCTTCGGCTTCGTCTCCATGATGATTTTTCTCGCCATCCTCGTGGTTGGCTTTATCTACGAATGGATGAAAGGAGCCTTGGAATGGGAATAGAGGGCATTCTGGAGAAGGGTGTTGTCACCACGACGCTCGATACCATCATCAATTACACCCGTACCGGTTCGCTGTGGCCGATGACCTTCGGTCTGGCCTGCTGTGCCGTGGAGATGATGCATGCCGGCGCGGCGCGTTACGATCTGGATCGGTTCGGTATTGTGTTTCGCCCCAGTCCTCGTCAGTCCGATGTGATGATCGTAGCAGGCACGCTGTGCAACAAGATGGCCCCGGCATTGCGCAAAGTGTACGACCAGATGGCCGAGCCGCGCTGGGTGATTTCGATGGGATCCTGCGCTAACGGCGGCGGCTACTATCACTATTCCTATTCTGTGGTGCGCGGTTGCGATCGTATCGTTCCGGTGGATGTCTATGTGCCGGGTTGCCCGCCGACTGCTGAGGCGCTGCTGTACGGCATCATCCAGCTGCAGAATAAGATCAAACGAACCAATACCATTGCGCGCTAGGTGAACTATGGCTGCTGATCTGAGTACGTTGCGTACCAATCTGACCGCGTTGCTTGGCGACAAGCTGGGTGAGATGGGCGAAAAATTGGGCGAGCTGACTGTGGTGGTCAAATCTGCCGATATGACCGATGTCCTGACGCGTTTGCGCGACGACGTCGGTTTTGATCAGATGGTCGACCTGTGTGGTGTGGACTATTCTGCTTATGGCAATGAGACATGGGATGGGTTGCGTTTCGCCGTCGTCTATCACCTGCTTTCTGTGGTGCACAACGTGCGCCTGCGTGTGCGCATCTTTGCCGAAGACGATGATTTTCCGGTGCTGGAATCGGTGGCGGATATCTGGCCTTGCGCCAACTGGTATGAGCGCGAAGCCTTCGATTTGTATGGCATCGTGTTCACTGGTCATCCTGACCTGCGTCGTCTCCTGACCGACTATGGTTTTGTCGGCAGCCCGTTCCGCAAGGACTTTCCATTGTCCGGTCATGTCGAGATGCGCTACGACCCCGAGCAGAAACGCGTGGTGTATCAGCCTGTGACGGTCGAACCGCGCGAGGTGACGCCGCGTATTCTGCGCGAAGAAACCTTCGGTTGTAATTGAGGAAGCACCAAATGGCTGAGATCAAAAACTACACCATGAACTTTGGTCCGCAGCACCCTTCTGCGCACGGTGTGCTGCGTCTGGTGCTGGAGTTGGATGGCGAGGTGATCGAACGCGCCGATCCGCATATCGGGCTGTTGCATCGCGCTACCGAGAAGCTGGCCGAACACAAGACCTATCTGCAAGCGCTGCCCTACATGGATCGCCTCGACTATGTGTCGATGATGAGCAACGAGCACGCCTATGTGATGGCGGTCGAAAAGCTGGCGGGGCTAGAGGTGCCGTTGCGTGCGCAATATATCCGCGTGATGTTCGACGAGATCACGCGCGTGCTGAACCATCTGCTGTGGCTGGGTGCGCACGGACTGGATATCGGCGCGATGACCGTGTTTCTGTATGCCTTCCGTGAACGTGAAGACTTGATGGATATTTACGAGGCTGTGTCCGGCGCGCGTATGCATGCGGCGTACTACCGTCCGGGCGGCGTATATCGCGACCTGCCGGACACGATGCCGCAATATCAGGCTTCCAAGATACACAACGCTGCTGCCGTCAAGAAGCTGAATGAAAATCGTCAGGGTTCGGTGCTCGACTTTCTGGACGATTTCGTTGCCCGTTTTCCCAAGTGCGTAGACGAATACGAAACCCTGCTGACCGATAACCGCATCTGGAAGCAGCGCACCGTCGATATCGGCGTGGTCTCGCCAGAGCGCGCCAAGGCACTGGGTTTCACCGGTCCGATGCTGCGCGGTTCCGGCGTGGAATGGGACTTGCGCAAGAAGCAGCCCTATGAGATCTATGATCGCCTGGATTTCGATATCCCGGTCGGCACCAACGGCGACTCCTATGACCGCTATCTGGTGCGCGTCGAGGAGTTGCGTCAATCCAATCGCATCATCAAGCAGTGCATAGATTGGCTGCGCGTCAATCCGGGTCCGGTGATGGCGACCAACCACAAGTTCTCGCCGCCCAAGCGCGAGGCGATGAAGCAGAACATGGAAGAGCTGATTCACCACTTCAAGCTGTTCACCGAAGGTATGCATGTGCCGGTCGGCGAGGCTTATGCGGCGGTGGAGCATCCCAAGGGCGAATTCGGCATCTACCTGATTTCCGATGGCGCCAACAAGCCATACCGCATGAAGATACGCGCGCCCGGCTTCGCACACATGGCGGCGCTGGACGAGATGTGCCGCGGCCACATGATCGCCGACGTGGTGACCATCATTGGCACGCAGGACATCGTTTTTGGAGAGGTGGACCGCTGATGTTATCCGAACAAATACAAGCTAAGGTCGACCGTGAACTGACGAAGTATCCGGCAGACCAGAAGCAATCTGCGGTGATGGCCGCATTGCGCTTCGTGCAGGACGAGAAGGGCTGGATTTCGAACGACGACATGGCCGATGTCGCGGACTATCTCGGCATGCCGAAGATGGCGGTGTGCGAAGTTGCGACTTTCTACCACATGTACAACCTTAAGCCGATGGGCAAGCACATGATTACCGTGTGCACCAACCTATCCTGCACGCTGTGCGGCGCGCTGGATACCGTGGCCTACATCGAATCCAGGCTCGGCATCAAGATGGGCGAAGTGACGGCGGACGGCAAATATGGTCTGCGTGAAGGCGAGTGCATGGGAGCGTGCAAGGATGCGCCGGTGCTGACGCTGAACAATAAAAAAATCTGCGCCCGTATGAGCAAGGAAAAAATCGATAAAGTTTTTGCGGAGCTCGACAAATCATGAGAGGCCCGGTGATTTTAACCACGATGGAGTTCGACCAGCCCTGGACGCTGGAGAACTATCTCAAGGTCGGCGGCTATCAGGCCTTGCGCAAGGTGCTGACCGAGAAGATGTCGCCGGATGCGATCATCTCCGAGGTCAAGCTGTCGGCGCTGCGCGGCCGCGGCGGCGCGGGCTTCCCGACCGGGCTGAAGTGGAGCTTCATGCCGAAGAATTACAACGGCGACAAGTACATCGTGTGCAACACCGACGAAGGCGAGCCGGGCACCTGCAAGGATTGGGACATCCTGCTGTACAACCCGCACCTGCTGATCGAAGGCATGGCGATCGCCGCCTACACGATGGGCGTGAAGACCGGCTACAACTATGTGCACGGCGAGATTTTCGAGGCCTACGAGCGCATGGAAGAAGCCTGCGAGATTGCTCGTGCCGCCGGATTCCTCGGCAACAATATTCTCGGTTCAGACTTCAGTTTTGATCTGCATAACCACCTGGGCTACGGCGCCTATGTCTGCGGCGAAGAGACCGCCTTGCTGGAGTCGATCGAGGGCAAGAAGGGGCAGCCGCGTTACAAGCCGCCGTTCCCGGCCAGCTTCGGCCTCTATGGCAAGCCGACCACAATCAACAACACCGAAACTTTCGCCAGCATTCCGTACATCATCAACAACGGCGGGCAGAAGTTTCTGGAACTGGGCAAGCCGAACAACGGCGGCACCAAGCTGTTCTCGGTGTCCGGTCACGTGAACAACCCGGGCAACTTCGAGGTGCCGATGGGCACGCCGTTCAGCGAGCTGCTGAAGATGGCCGGCGGCGTGCGCAACGGACATACGCTCAAGGCGGTTATCCCCGGCGGTTCGTCGATGCCGGTGATCCCCGGCGCGATCATGATGGATCTGACCATGGACTACGACTCTATCCAGAAAGCCGGTTCCGGTCTGGGCAGCGGTGCGGTGATCGTCATGGACGAGACCACCTGCATGGTGCGCGCACTGGAGCGGCTGTCGTACTTCTACCATGAAGAATCCTGCGGGCAGTGCACGCCTTGCCGCGAAGGCACCGGCTGGCTGTATCGCATCGTGCATCGCATCGAGCACGGCGAAGGACGCAAGGAAGATCTGGACCTGTTGCTGAGCGTCGGCGAGAACATCGCCGGCCGCACGATCTGTGCGCTGGGCGAAGCGGCGGTCTGGCCGGTGCAGGGCATGCTCAGGCATTTCCGCGACGAATTCGAATACCACATCGAACACAAGCGCTGCTTGGTGTAAAGCTGACGGGTGAGCAATGATCAATATCGAAATTGATGGCAAGTTAGTAGAGACCGAGCGCGGTTCCACCGTGATGGACGCGGCGCGCAAGGCCGGTGTCCATATCCCGCATTTCTGCTACCACAAAAAACTGTCGATCGCGGCCAATTGCCGCATGTGCCTGGTCGAAGTGGAGAAGGCACCCAAGCCGCTGCCGGCCTGTGCCACGCCCGCCGCCGAAGGCATGAAGGTGAAGACCCATTCCGAGATGGCGGTGAAGGCGCAGAAGGGCGTGATGGAGTTTTTGCTGATCAACCATCCGCTGGACTGCCCGATCTGCGACCAGGGCGGCGAATGCATGCTGCAGGATGTCGCGATGGGCTACGGCGGCGTCGCTTCCCGCTACACCGAAGAAAAGCGCGAAGTGCGTCCCAAGGACGTCGGCGCGCTGATCTCTACTCTGGAGATGACCCGCTGCATCCAGTGCACTCGCTGCGTGCGCTTCGGGCAGGAAGTCGCCGACCTGATGGAACTGGGCATGGCGTTCCGCACCGAACACGCCGAAATCATGACCTTCGTGAACAGCACGGTGGATTCCGAACTGTCCGGCAACATGATAGACCTGTGCCCGGTTGGCGCGCTGACCAGCAAGCCGTTCCGCTACACCGCGCGCAACTGGGAGCTGTCGCGCCGCAAGTCGGTCAGCCCGCACGATGGGCTGGGTTCCAACCTCGCGGTGCACATCAAGAACAACAAGGTGTTGCGCGTCACTCCGGTCGAGAACGAAGACATCAACGAGTGCTGGATTTCCGACAAGGATAGATTCAGCTATGAAGGGTTGAATTCGCCAGAGCGTCTGACCAAGCCGATGCTCAAGCAGGACGGCCAGTGGCAGGAAGTCGAATGGCAGGCCGCGCTGGAATATGTCGCGAACGGTTTGCGTCAGGTCGCCAAGGGGGCCGGCGCGGATCAGGTCGCCGCACTGGCGACACCGCACAGCACGCTGGAAGAACTCTATCTGTTGCAGAAACTTATGCGCGGCATCGGCAGCGACAACGTCGACTTCCGTCTGCGCCAGTCCGATTTCAGCGCCGACGGCAAGCGCGCCGGCGCACTCTGGCTGGGCATGCCGGTTGCCGAGATCAACAGCCGCGACCGTTTCCTGATCGTCGGCAGCTTCCTGCGCAAGGATCATCCGCTGCTGGCATCGCGCATCCGCCAGGCAGTCAAGAAGGGCGCGCAGGCCAGCGTGGTTCATTCCGCCGACGATAATTTGCTGATGAAGATCGCAAACAAGGCCATCGTCGCGCCAACCGACATGGTCAACATGCTGGCGCAGATATTGAAGGCACTGGCTGCAGAAAAACAGACTGCTGCGCAAGGCGTGGACAACGTCACCGTCGGCAGCGAGGCCTCCGCGATCGCCAAGAGTCTGGCGAGCGGCGAGCGCACTGCGGTGCTGCTGGGCAACTTCGCGCAACAACATCCGCAGGCTGCACAGATCGCCGTGTTGGCGGAGCAGATCGCCGCATTGTGCGGTGCGAAATTCGGCTTCCTCGGCGAGGCAGCGAACAGCGTCGGCGGCTATCTGGCCGGAGCGGTGCCGGGTGCAGAGGGCATGAATGCCGCGCAGATGCTGAGCAGCCCGCGCAAGGCCTATGTGCTGCTGAACGTCGAGCCGGAACTGGATTGCGCCAACCCGCAGCAGGCGTTGGCCGCGATGCAGGCCGCCGATCTGGTGGTTGCGATGTCCGCCTTCAAGCATCACGCGGTCGATTACGCCGACGTGCTGCTGCCGATTGCGCCGTTCACCGAGACCTCCGGCACCTTCGTGAACACCGAGGGCCGTGCGCAGAGCTTCAAGGGTGCGGTCAAACCATTGGAAGAAGCGCGTCCGGCCTGGAAGGTGCTGCGCGTGCTGGGTAATCTGCTCGACGTGGATGGTTTCGCTTACGACTCCAGCGAAGCGGTGCGAGACGAGGTGGTCGGCGCCGCTGACGTTGCAAGCAAACTGAACAACCATCTGGATGTCGCGCTGCAGGACGTATCCGGCGCTGCGGCGCAAGGCCTGCAGCGCGTGGCCGACGTGCCCATCTATACGGCCGATGCGCTGGTTCGCCGCGCGGCGTCGTTGCAACAGACCCGCGATGCCAGCACTCCGTGCGTGGCGATGCGCGGCGACGAGTTGCAGAAGCTGGGCGTGCACTCCGGCGACACCGTGAAAGTGACTCAGGGCAATGCTGACGTGCGTTTGGCGGCCTGCGTTGATGATGGCCTGCCGGCCGGCGTCGCGCGCGTCGCCGCGGGACATGCCGCAACGGCTGAGCTCGGTGCGATGTTTGGAACGATTACTGTGGAGCGGGCATGATGGAATTGCTGCAAATCCTGGAACAGACCGGGCTGGACTTGCTTGGCCCGGCATGGCTGCCGGTCTGGACGATCATCAAGATCATGCTCATCGTGTTGCCTATCATGGGGGCGGTCGCTTACCTGACGCTGGCGGAACGCAAGGTCATCGGTTACATGCAGATCCGTATCGGTCCGAATCGCGTCGGCCCATATGGTTTGCTGCAGCCTATCGCCGACGGCGTGAAGCTGTTATTCAAGGAAATCATCGTCCCCAGCGGATCGAATAAATTCCTGTTCATCCTGGCGCCCATCATGGCGCTGGCGCCTTCGCTGGCGGCCTGGGCAGTAGTGCCGTTCGCCGAAGGCGTGGTGCTGGCTAACCTTAATGCCGGCCTGCTGTATCTGCTGGCGATGACTTCGCTGGGCGTGTACGGCATCATCATCGCGGGCTGGGCGTCGAACTCCAAGTATGCGTTCCTCGGTGCGGTGCGTTCTGCGGCGCAGATCGTGTCCTATGAAATCGCGATGGGTTTCGCGCTGGTTTGCGTGCTGCTGGCCTCGCAGAGCATGAATCTGGGTGAGATCGTCCAGGGGCAGAAGGGCAGTTATGGCTTGCTGAACTGGTATCTGTTGCCGCTGTTCCCGATGTTTCTGGTGTACCTGATCTCCGGCGTGGCCGAGACCAATCGCGCGCCGTTCGACATGGCAGAGGGCGAGTCCGAAATCGTCGCCGGATTCCACGTGGAATATTCCGGCATGGCGTTCGCGCTGTTCTTCCTGGCCGAATACGCCAACATGATCCTGATCGCGTTCCTGACCTCGATCATGTTCCTCGGCGGCTGGCTGTCGCCGGTGCCGTTCATCCCGGACAGCTTCGTCTGGCTGCTGGGCAAGGTGTCATTCATCCTGTTCCTGTTCCTGTGGTTCCGCGCGACTTTCCCGCGTTATCGCTACGACCAGCTGATGCGCCTGGGCTGGAAGGTGTTCATTCCGCTGACCATCGTCTGGGTGATCGTTGTCGCCACGTGGATGCAGACCCCGCTCTGGGTTTGGTAAGGGGCGGAGGAGAAAACTATGCAAATGATCAAGAACTTCTTCAAGACCTTCCTGTTGTATGAACTGCTGCAGGGGATGGCACTGACCGGGCGCTACTTCTTCGCTCGCAAGATTACCGTGCAGTTTCCGGAAGAGAAGACGCCGCAGAGTTACCGCTTCCGCGGTCTGCATGCGCAGCGCCGCTATGCCAACGGCGAAGAACGTTGCATCGGCTGCAAGCTGTGCGAGGCGGTCTGTCCGGCGCTGGCAATCAAGATCGAGATCGCCGAGCGCGAGGACGGCACCCGCCGCACCACGCAGTACGACATCGATCTGACCAAGTGTATTTTCTGCGGTTTCTGCGAAGAGTCCTGCCCGGTGGATGCCATCGTCGAGACCCGTGTGCTCGAGTACCACGGCGAGTCGCGCGGCGACCTGTATTACACCAAGTCCATGTTGCTGGCGAACGGCGACAAACATGAAGAGCAGATCGCCAAAGACCGTGCGGCGGATGCCAAGTACCGATAAGAGGACTGCCCAGATGAATTTCGAAACCATCGTGTTTTATATTTTTGCCGCGCTGACCGTGTTTGCGGCGTTGCGCGTGATCACCGCGCGCAACCCGGTGCATGCGGTGATGTTCCTCGTGCTGGCGTTTATCAGTTCGTCTGGCATCTGGCTGCTGCTGGAGGCCGAGTTCCTCGCGATCACACTGGTGCTGGTTTACGTCGGCGCGGTGATGGTGCTGTTCCTGTTTGTCGTGATGATGCTGGATATCAATCTGGTGCGGCTGCGTGAAGGCTTCTGGCGCTGGCTGCCGTTCGGTGCGACGCTGGCCGGCCTGATGGTGTTCCAGATGGTATGGGTGCTGGGCGGCATCGATTCCATCGGCGGCATCGAGGCGGTCAAGCATGCGGCCGACTACAGCAACACCAAGGAACTGGGGCGGCTGATCTATACCGACTATGTCTATCCGTTCGAGTTGGCGGCTGTGCTGCTGTTGATCGCGATGGTGGCTGCAATCGCTCTGACGCTGCGCCGCCGCAAGGACTCCAAGTCGCAGGTGGTGGCCGATCAGGTCGCCGTCAAGAAAGCCGATCGTCTACGCATCGTGAAGATGCAAGCCGAAAAACTTGTGGCCGGGCACCCGTCCGAAAAACTTGTGGCCGGGCACCCGTCCGCAAGCAAAGAATAAGTTATCAAGGGAGCGAAAAGAGCGACATGTTGACCCTTTCCCATTATCTGGTGCTTAGTGCCCTGCTGTTTGCAATCAGCGTGGTCGGCATCTTCCTGAACCGCAAGAACCTGATCGTGCTGCTGATGGCGATCGAGATGATGCTGCTGGCGGTGAACACCAACTTTGTGGCGTTCTCGCATTACCTGAACGATACCGCCGGTCAGGTGTTCGTGTTTTTCATCCTGACCGTTGCCGCCGCCGAGGCCGCGATCGGCCTCGCGATCCTGGTGGTGCTGTTCCGCAACCTGAACACCATCAACGTCGACGACCTCGACAGCCTGAAGGGGTAATGGGCATGAGTATGCAGAGTCTGTATCTGTTGGTTCCCCTGGCCCCGCTGGTCGGTGCGATTGCCGCTGGCCTGTTCGGCAAATGGCTGGGCCGCACCTGGTCGCACCGCATCACCATTGCGCTGGTAGCGGTGGCTTTCGGTGCGTCGCTGATGATCTTCAATGACGTGCAGGCGGGAAATACCTTCAACGGCCCGGTCTACACCTGGTTGACCTCCGGAGACACCAGCTTCCAGGTCGGTTTCCTGATCGACAAGCTGACTGTGATGATGATGCTGGTGGTGACTTTCGTGTCGCTGATGGTGCACATCTATACCATCGGCTATATGGAAGAGGATCCCGGTTACCAGCGTTTCTTCAGCTACATCTCGCTGTTCACCTTCTCGATGCTGATGCTGGTGATGGCCAACAACTTCATGCAGCTGTTCTTCGGCTGGGAGGCGGTGGGCCTGGTGTCGTATCTGCTGATCGGCTTCTGGTACACCCGACCGACCGCGATCTACGCGAACCTGAAGGCCTTCCTGGTCAACCGCGTCGGCGACTTCGGCTTCCTGCTCGGTATCGGCCTGGTGCTGATGGTGTTCGGCACGCTGGATTACGCCGCGGTGTTCGCCAATGCGTCCGCCCACGTCGACGACATCGCGCCTATTCCGGGCATGACCGTGAGTTTGCTGTCCGCAATCTGCATCCTGTTGTTCATCGGTGCGATGGGCAAGTCGGCGCAGTTCCCGCTGCATGTCTGGCTGCCTGATTCGATGGAAGGCCCGACCCCGATCTCCGCGCTGATCCACGCTGCGACCATGGTGACGGCCGGTATCTTCATGGTGGCGCGTATGTCGCCGCTGTATGAACTGTCCGAGACTGCGTTGTCGTTTGTGATGATCATCGGTGCAATCACCGCGCTGTTCATGGGCTTCCTCGGCATCATCCAGAACGACATCAAGCGCGTGGTGGCTTATTCCACGCTGTCGCAATTGGGTTATATGACCGTCGCGCTGGGTGCGTCGGCCTATTCGGTCGCGGTGTTCCACCTGATGACCCACGCGTTCTTCAAGGCGCTGCTATTCCTCGCCGCGGGTTCCGTGATCATCGCGATGCACCACGATCAGGACATTCGCAACATGGGCGGACTGAAGAAATACATGCCCATCACCTGGATCACCTCGCTGGTCGGTTCGCTGGCGCTGATCGGCACGCCGTTCTTCTCGGGCTTCTATTCCAAGGACAGCATCATCGAGGCGGTCGCGCTGTCGAATCTGCCCGGTTCCGGTTTCGCCTATTTCGCGGTCGTCGCGGGCGTGTTCGTCACTGCGTTCTACTCGTTCCGCATGTACTTCCTGGTGTTCCACGGCGAGGAGCGCTTCGGCAAGGCGCACCACGGCAAGGCACACCACAAGGACCATCACGATGCGCACCACGATGCCAACGATGAGGTTCACGAGGTGCATCAGGGCGATCACGACGACGAGGAAGTGTCGCCGGATCACCACCATGGGCTGGCTCCGGGACAGAAGCCGCACGAGACTTCATGGGTCGTGACGGTGCCACTGATGTTGCTGGCGATCCCCTCGGTGCTGATCGGTTTTATCGCGATCGAGCCGATGCTGTATGGCGACTATTTCGGCGACGCGATCTTCATCTCCGAGCATCACCCGGCGATGCATGAGTTGCGAGAGGAGTTCCACGGCGCATTCGCGATGGCATTGCATGCTTTGACCACGCTGCCGTTCTGGCTGGCCGTGGCCGGTGTCGGCAGCGCGGCGTTCTTCTACCTGAAGCGCCCGGATATTCCGGCGGCGATCCAGAAGCGTTTCCAGTTCATCTATGTGGTGCTGGACAACAAGTACTACTTCGATCGCTTCAACGACTGGTTCTTCGCCGGCGGTGCTCGCGGCGCCAGCAGCTTCCTGTGGCGCAACGGCGACGTG
>Ga0209211_10009633_pt1 | contig 12811 bp, 13 predicted proteins | sample RifGroA2_FD_183992 | JGI IMG/M metagenome (GOLD analysis project Ga0209211, IMG submission 183992) | Groundwater microbial communities from Rifle, Colorado, USA - Groundwater A2 (SPAdes) (version 2) | ecosystem: Environmental > Aquatic > Deep subsurface > Groundwater | place: Rifle, Colorado... | reverse complement strand
GCCCCTGCGCGCCGAGGGTGAAGACGAGCGGTGTGTTACCGTGCGCCTCCGAGCTGTCAAAGACGGTTCCGTCGGAGAATTTGCCCACGTAGAGGACCGAAACGACCGAGCCGGGAGTGGCCTCAGTGCCCGTGCCGACGGTAATGTCCTGTGCCTGGACCTGTTCGCCGGTCGCCGGAGTACCTGTTGCCGATGCTCCGGTACCCGCATAGTTCTTGTAAGCAAAATAACCCCCGACCGCGACGATAATAATAGCAAGACCGATAAGTATAGTTTTCTTATTCATATACACACTACGATAACGCATTAACGCAAATGCGCAATAGTGGATAACGAGCGTAGAAAAAATGCCGCGCGGAATGAGCGATTCCGCGCGGGTTAAGCAGGTACATCTAGACGCATGAGGCCTTTTTCGCCCTCATGATCTCGCCAGTGGTTAAACTTTCTTCTTGCGGTCTCGATTTGCTTCGGTTCGGTGACTGGGATACCAATCCGTTTGAAGGTCGCATTATTTTCAGCGAAGTACTTTTCAAACAACTCCGCTCTTCTGTAGGTGAACATCCGTTCCTGATACCCCGGAACGGTGATGTAGAGGATTATCCCCCCCACTTTCTTTTCGGAGAGAGTCCCTCTTCCTACGGTAAACGAGGCCATCGGTTGCGAGTTCCGGCCCCCTCGAGGTTTCGAAGCGCCTCGTGCCGGAGAAATGATAACGAGATGCCCATTTATGCGGGCGCCTGTTTTCATTGTCGCATTCGCTTTATTCACAACGACTTCCGCCCTATACCCTATGTCGCGCGCCGCCCGTAAAATTTTGCGCACCATCGAGTCTTCAGGCAGCTCGGACTCTCGCCTTGCATATTCGCCGGCTTTGTACTCCTCGAGCCTGAGCTCTCTTCCAAGCCAGTGCTCGTTTGCGAGATACTCAAAGTACCGATGGAAGATATCTTTAACAAAGTGTCGCGTCACCGCAGGCGTGAGTTCGGCCGCGATTGCGGTGAATTTGTCGCCGCACACAAAACGCTCCTCCCATTGCTCGAACGCCCATCCGTATTTCTTCCGGGTGCGTGATTTCTCGAACCTTTGTCTGGTTTTTTCCCTGGCTTCCGCAACGACGGAAGGCGCAGGGTTCTTTGCCTTCGTCGTCATGGTTTTGTTTCCCCTTGTTTTTGAACTGTAAAGAACTGTCTCGGCATCGTGCAATACAACGCGGCTATACGCAAGACATTCATGAGGCGTAGAATAAAGGAGTATGGAGCCATTAGCTTCCCGGATCCGGCCAAAAACACTGAGTGAATTCGTCGGACAGGACCATGTAACGGGCGTGGGCAAGCCCCTGCGCGTTGCTATCGGAAAAAAAGAACTTTTTTCGTTCATCCTGTGGGGTCCGCCGGGGAGCGGTAAGACGACGCTCGCGCGCATCTATGCGAATGCCGTCGGCGCGGATTTCTACGAACTCTCAGCGGTGGATGCGGGCAAGGAAGATGTCCGCAAGGTCATCCCCCGTCGCCAAGGCTATGGAGGACAAGTCGGCTTACCTCTCACTGAGAAACCGCGTGTGCTGTTCGTCGACGAGATACACCGCTTCAACAAAGCACAGCAGGATTTCCTGCTTCCCTTCGTCGAGCGCGGCGACATCACGCTCATCGGCGCGACTACCGAGAATCCCTCGTTCGAGATCATTTCCCCCCTGCTCTCCCGTTGCCGCGTATTCGTCTTGAACGAACACAATGAAAAAGAAATGGAGCGGATACTGAAACGCACGAAATTAAAAATTCCGAAAGACGCGCGCGACTGGCTCGTGCAAATGGCGGGCGGCGATGCGCGGCAGGCCATCACGACGCTCGAGACGACGCAGGCGCTCTACGGAAAAATATCGCTCGAAAATCTTAAAGAAGCTATCCAATCCAAACATCTGCGCTACGACAAAAAAGGCGAGGAGCACTACAACACCATCTCCGCGTTCATTAAATCGATGCGCGCCTCACAGCCCGATGCCGCCCTCTACTACCTCGCGCGCATGGTGGACGCGGGCGAAGACCCGAAGTTCATCGCGCGGCGCATGGTCATTTTCGCGAGCGAGGATATCGGTCTGGCGCAACCGACCGCGCTCGTCGTCGCCAATGCGGTCTTCGAAGCGGTGAACAAAATAGGATATCCCGAAGCGACGATAAATCTCGCGCACGGCGTCGCCTACCTCGCGCAGTGCAAAAAAGACCGCCGCTCGTACGATGCGATTTTTGAAGCGCTCGACGACGTGAAAAAATTCGGTAACCTCCCCATCCCGATGAAAGTCCGCAATGCCCCGACGAAACTCATGAAAAACCTCGGCTACCACAAGGGGTATGAGATGTATCCCTCGAAGAAGCTCGGGACAGGCGACCCAGAATCCTACCTTCCCGACAAACTGAAGAAAAAGAAATACCTCAAATGACCCATGCTATTTCTACGCTATAGCGTAATTATAGTATGCCCCTCTCACCCCCAACCCCAATACTTCAGTTTAAACTGAAGTATTGGGATTCAACAAACTCAAAAAGAAAAAGTATTTGAGGAACTAATCCATCAGCGGCTTTTTGATGTCGACGTTGGTCGTCTGGTAGACCCAGTTTATCCAGTTGGAAAAGAAGACCTGCCCGTTGGCACCCCAATTCTTGAGGGGCGTTTTTTTCTCGTTGCCGTCGGGAAAATAATTCAGCGGTCTATTGATACCGATACCCGCAGCTTTGTCGCGGAAATATTCCTCCGCAATATCACTGCGGTCGTATTCCGGGTGCCCCTGCATGTATATCTCGCGGCCCCTGCGCCCCACGATGAGGTGGGCACCGAGCTCCTTGTTGTCGATAAGGATTTCCAATTCCTTGTGCCGCTTCACATCGCGGCCCGCCACTCCCCTCCAGCGCGAGTGCGGGATGAATATCTCGTCATCCATGCCCGAAATCAGCGGGGAGCCGGACTCGTGATGAACGCGGTGGAGGAAAATCCCGAATTTCTTTTTCGAATATTTTTGCGGACGGATGCCGTAGTGATAATAGAGTCCCGCGTGCACCGCCCAGCAGCTTAGAATGGTCGAGGTGACATGCCGCTTCGCCCAATCGAGGAATTTCGTGAACTCTTTCCAGTAGCGGACATCCTCAAAGGCGTACTCTTCGAGATTGGCGCCCGTGATGATGAGCCCGTCGAGGCCGCGCGCCCTCACTTCACTCATGGTTTTGTAGAACGCATCGAAGTGACCCTGTTTTGAATTGGACTTATGTTCGTCGAAGTACACGAAGGTCGGGCGTATCTGGAGCGGCGTGTTGGCAAGCAAGCGCAGGAGCTGGAGCTCTGTCCGCTCGACGACCGCGCTCGGCATGAGATTCAGTATTCCTATTTCAAGCGGCCGGATGTCCTGCTTTCTCGCGCGCTCGGTGGATATCTCGAATATCTGCTCGCGTTTGAGATATGCAAACGCCGGCAACTTTTTATTGACGATGAGGGCCATAGGGAGGTCCTCTTAAAATAGCACCTGCGGCTACGGAAGCAAAAAGAAAAAGTATTCCGAGTGATTCCTAGAAATCCCAATACTTCATTTTAAAATGAAGTATTGGGATTAAGAAAATTGAAAAAGTTAATGTGGTTGCGGCGCGCAAGGAATTGAACCTCGCGCGCCGGAGTCTTGTTTAGTCACCGCCCGCCCTTGGACTTGGATTGTTTTGGCGGGAATGGCGGTGCGATGAAAGCCATCGCTATCGCCGCCATCAACAGTACCAATCCCAATCCGGGATTTTGGAGTGCGACGTAGATTAACCCGCCCAAAAAACCCAAGACGGCAGCGATTTCGATAAAGAGCCTCATCGGCGCCTCCTTACGTAGAAGGAAAGTTGGACCGTAGTAGAATTGTACCGCGTATAAGTCATTTTGTCAATGGTATGTACGTCGCACAATATATTGGTACAGTGGATAGATGGCATCGGACCTTAAGGGACTCAAAACGCAGTTTCTCGAATATATCGAGATAGAGAAGGGGCGGAGCGTGAAGACGGTCGAGAATTACGACCGGTATCTCAACCGCTTTTTGACGTATGCAAAAGCGAAGTCCCCTTCCGATATCACCGAGCAGGTGGTCCGCGAGTTCCGCATTGTCTTGAACCGCTCCGGCGGGGTTTCCGGCACGATGAAAAAGAACACGCAGAATTATCACCTCATCGCTCTGCGCGCCTTCCTCGAATTTTTGCGCAAGCGCGATATCGAATCACTCAATCCCGAGCGCATCGAGCTGGCGAAGACTGCCGGTCGCGACCTCGACCTCATTACCGCCGACGAACTCAACAGAATAATGAAAGCGCCGGCGGGGCCGGAACTCGCGGCGTTGCGCGATCGTGCGATGCTCGAACTTCTTTTCTCGACGGGACTGCGCGTGTCGGAACTGTGCAACCTCAACCAGGACATCGACCTTTCCCGCGACGAATTTTCCGTGCGCGGCAAGGGCGAAAAAGTGCGCGTGGTCTTCCTCTCCCCTTCCGCGAAAAAGGCCGTGGCGGAATACCTGCAAAAGCGCGGCGATATGTCGGAAGCCTTGTTCGTGAGCTACGGGAGAGCCGGTGCAAAGGGAAAGGACCTGCCCCGCATCACTCCTCGTTCAGTCGAGCGCCTCGTAAAACAATATGCCATCAAAGCGGGCATCACCCGCAAAGTGACGCCGCATGTCATCCGGCATTCATTCGCAACCGACCTTTTGGAGAACGGCGCCGATCTGCGTAGCGTGCAGGCACTCTTAGGTCACGCCAACATCGCGACGACGCAAGTCTACACGCATGTCACCGACAAACACCTCAGAGAGGTGCACAAAGCTTTTCATGGGAAAACGCAGGCACTAGCATTTCATGCCTGCCCTCCGAAGCCTTGGCGCAGGAGGGGGAAACGCGGGAGTTAGTCAGCGCGCGCCTCGGAGGACGAGAGGATGCGGGTGGTAGCGCGTGTCCTCGTGCCGCCGGATGTGGACGGCATTGGAGTAGCGCGGCGCCTGTGCGATTCGGGGCGTGTGCACGCGGAACATGCCGGCATAATCGTCGCGTACCGCCCTGAACACGCTCCACTCGCGATGTCCGTGCTCACGCGGGCCCGCAAAAAGGTGCAGCTGCTTTTCATTGATGGGATGTTTCATACATAGGTGAAGACGGCTTGTGCGCTTTTGTATTACTGCCTCGTGCATGGTCCAATAGTATTTACTTACGGTACTCACGACGTATGATGTTTGCATGAAACTCGTCTCGTGGAACGTCAACGGCATACGAAGTGTCCACAAAAAAGGGGCGCTCGTACCCTTTCTTGAGCGGGTGAAACCGGATATTGCGTGCTTCCAAGAGACCAAGGCAGAGGAGCACCAATCCGAAGTCGACCTTCCCGAATACGAGGAGTACTGGAATTCCTCGACGGCACGCAAAGGCTACAGCGGGACGGCTATTTTCACGAAACAGAAGCCTTTGGCCGTATTGCTCGGTTTGCCGGAGGAAATCCTCAAAAAATACGACATGACCGGCGACGGATACGGGGACCCCAATAAGGAGGGGCGGGTTATTGCCCTTGAATTCAAGGATTTTTTCATCGTGACGGTCTATACACCAAATGCCAAAGATGACCTGAGCCGCCTCGCCCTTCGCCACAAGCACTGGGACCCCGCTTTTTTGGCCTATTGCAAGCAACTGGAGAAGAAAAAACCCCTTATTATATGCGGCGATCTGAATGTGGCGCATACCCCCGACGACCTTGCCAATCCGAAGCCAAACGAGGGTAAAAAGGGCTTCACGAGGGAGGAGCGTTCGGGCATCGACGCCATAATTGCGGCTGGTTTTGTGGATATTTTCAGGCATTTCACCAAGGGTAGCGGCCACTACACGTGGTGGAGCCACTTTGCGAATGCACGGGCACGCAACGTCGGGTGGAGGATAGACTACTTTTTCGTGAGCCGGAGCCTCGTTCCGCAGGTGCGTTCCGCCAAAATCCACCCGGATGCGCACGGTTCCGACCACTGCCCCATTTCGATAGATATTGGATTTTAGCCATTTTTTGAATACAGACCTAAAGGACACCCCATTTGGGGCGATATCCCCACCCTGTCCTTTACAATGTCCTTTACCCGTGTATCCTATAGGACAGGGATTAAAGTTGCGCGTTTTAATCCTTCCATAGCTTCGCGCCAAAGATCTTTCATTCTTCGCAAACCTAAACCTCAAACAGCAGGGACTCCGTTCTTGCCAACGAGAAACAAGGTGCAAGAAGGGCTATATGCCCGGGATGTCAAACAGGCACACAACACCTACAGGATGCATAGCATCCAAAATTATAGGAATAGTGCCCTCGTTACGTCCTAAAACTCCAGGCGCCAGGCGATCAAGGCCGTTTTCCAGTGATGGGCACACGTCTCATAGAGATGTACGCGTGCCCCCTCTGGGGGCGGCCTTTTGGCTTTTCCGGTTCTGACACATCGAACGCCTTTCCCGATCCCCGACCGCCGAAGACCCGTAATTCCTAAAAAAATCTGGACACATGTCGGCCGCCCGTGGTAGCCTCCGTCGATATGCTCATACCCCTGCTCATAACTTTCCGGGAAACCCTTGAAGCGGCGATCGTTGTCGGCGTCGTTCTCACGTTCCTCGTGAAGACTGACCAGAAGTTTTTCAATACATACGTGTGGCGCGGCGTCGGAGCGGGTATTCTCGCCTCCGTATTCCTGGCGGCCGTCCTCGAAACGTTTTTCGGCGGGTTTACGGGCCGGACGGAAATGCTTTTCGAAGGAATGTTGATGCTCGTGACCGCCGTGTCCATCACGTGGATGATCCTCTGGGTGCACCGGCAGAAAGATGTCGCGAAAAAGATCAAGGAAGATGTCGCGCGCCACATTGAGAAGGGATACGGCATCGGTATCTTCATTCTTACCGCGACAGCGGTGCTCCGGGAAGGCACCGAGACCGTCCTGTATCTGAAAGCGAGCAGCATCGTCGCACAGTCGAACCAGCTCATCGGCGGGACGCTCGGCATTCTCGCGGCATTGGCACTCGGATACGCCCTCTTCCGCTTCGCGCTCCGGATTAATCTATCCATGGTCTTCACCGCCACCAATGTGTTCCTCATCATGTTCGCCGCGGGGCTCGTCGCGCACGGCGTTCATGAATTCCAAGAGCTCGGCGTCTTGCCGGTCTTCTCTTTCGATCCGGTATTCAACATCGCGCATGTACTCGACAATCAAAGTTTTCTCGGGAGTTTACTCCGGACACTGTTCGGCTACACAAGTACTCCGACGCTCCTTGAGCTTGCCGCGTACACGTCGAGCATCGCGGGCATCCTGTGGCTGAAACGCGTGGCAGACCGCACGCTCCGTGCTTATTGAACGTGATGTTTTTCACGTAGCTTCCTGACGGCCGCGTCGTCCTCCTCCGCTTTCCGGTCTTTCCCCTCTTCTCCGAGTTCGCGTAATTCTTTTTCAGGCAACTTCGCTAATTCTTGTGCGCGGCTTTCCAGATATTCTTCCGTATTTTTCTTGGGGTCGTCCAATACTTCCTCAAGGAGCGCGTGGAGTATCCACCCGATGCGCGGTCCTGCGGCCTCGCCCATTTCGATGAGGCGTGTACCGTCGATCTTGAGCATACCGACGGAAATAGGGTCTCGCATCGCCTCATCCACCATCGACATGTATTTACGCAAACGGAACGGATGCGCTTTCGGCCTGCCGGTGCCGATGCGGTCGCAGACGCGCAGGTTCAAGAGATCGTTGATATTTTCTTTTCCTACGCGCGCGATTACACGCCGCACCGCCGAGAGCGTGACGACATCCGGATCCGAGAAGAACATGTGCATGCGGACGAAGGTCGTCACCTTTCCGACCGTTTCTTTCGGGAATTTGAGGTCGTTGAGGATCTTTTTTGCCATGCGCGCGGAGACCACGTCGTGGCCGTGGAATGTCCAGTCTTTTTTCTCCTCCGACCACACGCGCGTCGCCGGCTTGCCCACGTCGTGCAGGAGTGCGGCGAGCCGCACATCAAGCGGCCAGTCTTTGTCTGCGGCGTGCTGGAGGCTTCGCATGAGATGTTCGAATACATCGAACGAGTGGGCCTGATTCTGCGCACAGCCGATACCCTCTTCCAATTCCGGGATGACGTACTTCAGAATGCCGAGTTTCTGTGCGACGTAGAGCGCCTGCATGGGCCGCGGGCTCTGTACGATGCGGATGAGCTCGTCGCGGACGCGCTCGCGCGAAATCTTGCCGAGCTGTGCCGACTGCGCGGCAATGCCCTCGGCTGTTTGCGCGTCAATAACGAAATCAAGCTCGGCCGCGATACGCACCGCGCGCAACATGCGTAGCGCGTCTTCCTCGAATCGTTCGTGCGGATTACCCACCGTCTTCACGCGCTTCGCCTCGAGGTCCTCGCGGCCGCCATGCTCATCGACGAGGGCGCCGCGGGCGGCATCGTACGCGATGGCATTGATGGTGAAATCGCGACGCTTCAGGTCGTCAGAGAGGCTGTCGCTGAATTGCACTTCGTCGGGATGCCGCGCGTCCGCGTACTTCCCTTCCGTGCGGTACGGCGTCACCTCGATGACCTTGAGCCGCGGGTCGTCGGACTCGGTGACCACACCGACGGTACCGTAATCATTTTCGTAAAAGGTGTCCTTGAAAAGCGACTGTATCTTCTCCGGCGTCGCGTTGGTCGTGATATCCCAATCCTTCGGCTCGCGGCCGATGAGAAGATCGCGTACGCACCCGCCGACGAGGTATGCCTCGAATCCCGCCGCCTGAAGCGCGTCGGAGATGTCGCGCACTTCTTGCGGGACCTTGAGAGGCATCGATTCCATTGCGTCATTGTAACTCACAAGTGATTGTCATTGCTCCCGCCAGGATTCGAACCTGGAACGTCAGTTCCGAAGACTGATGTGAGATCCATTTCACCACGGGAGCTAGTGAGGGACAAAGTGAAAGCCTACTTTCATTTTTCCCGAGTGACGATTCCGTATGCTTGAGGCCTACGGGAGCGTTCACGCATAATACGCGTGCGTAGTCTTGAATACAATCGGTGCGGGCAGGGGGAATCGAACCCCCGACTCAATCTTGGCAAGATCGTATTTTACCACTAAACCATGCCCGCAGACGTCTCATATACTCGCATAGTATTTCTTTCCCATCAACTCGCGCGGTAAAAGCCGAAGCCACTCCAGAACTTTCTCCTTAAAGTACGTGCTCAAAACCATGGCGTTCCCTACTCCGTGGGAAAGTTTACGTTTCTTATGTCGGCCCTGAATAGTGACGCATTTTTGGAAGTTATTTCTAGGTATTCCGGATTTGGCAGACCAATAGTCCGTACATTCGTCTGCATCCAGGTCTGGATATATAAGAACTGACCCTTTTATTTTCTCAACCGGTATTTGACAGACCTTCTTTAAGAACAAGACAAATAGACGCACCAACTCGGGGTCTGTATTGCAGAGCCGCACCTGTCCCCGAGTCCTCTTGTCCCCTTCTCCCCAATAGAGCATGAGACCCGCAATAAAGAGCGGATTGTATTTTAATTCTACAAATTCTTTTCGCGCCTCACGCCGGGCTTCCTTATAGACTTTCTTTAGATGTTCACCGCGGATCTGATCAAGTTTCCGTATACGTTCCGTACTTACAATATCGGCCGCTGTTGTGAGTTTCTTGCGAATATCTCGTGACCAATTCGCATTGCCAAACCAGTCCGAGAGTGTTGCTTTCGGTATTCTGAGCGCACCATGTATCTCGGAATAGCTCTTGCCTTGGCGACGCATCTTAACGGCAAGCGTCTTATCAGTTCGCATTACTGTAGGATACCATGGGAGTTCGATTCCCCGTATCCGCACAGAGTTATTTACGAGCTGCGGGCAGGGAGATGACCGTCAGGCTACCGCGGTCGTTCCAGAACGCCGCGAGAAGACCGGCGAGCGCTATGAGGACCGCGATAGCGGGCACCCACGGGCTTATGCGGCAGCTTTCCACCAAGTACCAGAAGCCGAAGAGGAGGATGAACGGGATCGTGATAGCACTGGCGACCCATTCTTTACCGTATGCGGGCGGGATTTGCGACGGCCTCCAGAAGAGCGCGGCGATAACGATAAGCGCATACACCGCGAGCAGGAAGAACCATATCCGCACCGCTCCCCCGTCCGCCACACAGGCACTGCGGAGATTGTTTTGGATGCTTGCGAGTAGCGGCGATGTCGCTGCCGCACCTCCCGTGGTCGCCGGAGTAGGCGTCACCGGAGTAGGAGGCGTCACCGGTGTCGGCGCCGGTTTGGCCGGAGCCGGAGTCGGTGCCGACGGAGTCGGTCGAACGATAGGCGACGGTGAGATCGGAGTGATGACCGCAACGCTTCCGGACGATTGGACGGTGGCCGTGACGACCGAAATGCAGACGGGCTGACCGGACCCCTTTGCCGAGAGCAGGGTGACTGCTACGGGCAGGGTGCCGTTTATCGGTGTCGCCGCCACGTCTACGTGGATCTGTACACTTCCGGAGGGGCCCGCACGCCGCGTCATTGTGTTGAACGGGATAGAAGTCCCCCCTGCCGAGCCAATGAGGGCTACGTAAGAGGTGTCATGCACATAAAACTCGAACGAATTGAGCGCACCGCCGTATACATACGGGGTGAACCCTGATACTGCTAAAGGTGTGCAGGTGGAGCCCCCCAGAGGCAGGATTTGAGCCGTCTGTGCCGAGAGTTCAGCCGCTGACGCCTGCTTTGGAATAATAATGAAACTGACGAGAACTGTGGTAAGAGCGAAAAGGAGCGTAAAGAGCAAAAAACGGATTGCTGTGTTTGTTTTCATAATGGCCTTACGCTAGTACGGAGGCGGCATTACAGTCAAGGGACAAAGTGTGTTGTTATACGGAAAGAACGCGATTTTTTTGAGCGTGTTCTTTTCAGAATTCTAAGGGACATCAGACAGTAATCCCCCGCCAATTGCCCGCGATGCGGCACGTTTCCAATAAACGACGTTCCCAGTGGATATTTTCTGAGTAACCTGTGGACAACTCTGTGGATATGTGGATAAAGGACAAGAAAATGGTCTTAAAGACGTCCTTTTTGGATAGAAAACGCATATTTATAGCCATATTCTATAAAAAGCCTGATTATTCCTGAAGGACAGACCCAAATTATGTTTCTTAAGTAACACTTTGGCCATGTTTTCACGTGAACCACCCAGGGTTACGATTGCCTCAAAAGAGTGAAATATCCCCAGAGAAGCATGATTACCTTAGCTTTTCCGGCTATACAATGGCATTCAATGATTCCAGACGCTATACGGAAGGACGTCGGGAGGGGAGGTGAAGACATTGCGTGCGAATTTCTTACCCGTCACGGGTACAAGGTCATAGATCGCAATTACCGCAGGAAGTGGGGCGAAATTGACATCATCGCGGTCAAGGATAATACGGTGCGATTCGTCGAGGTCAAGGCTGTTACACGTGAAATATCCAAGCTCGATGGTTCACGTGAAATGGACTATCGGCCGGAGGAACTTGTCCACCACAGCAAACTGCGGAAAGTCGCAAGGACGGCAGTCCTGTACATGGAGGAGAAGGGGGACGAGAGGGAATACCAAATAGACGTCGTCGGCGTGATTATGGACGAGAAAAAAAGGACGGCTCGGTGCCGGCTTTTTGAGCAAGCACTGGAGGACAACCTTTAAAGGACATGATAAAGGACAGAAGAATATCACAGTATGTCCTTTAGAAAGTGTGCTAATATGCGACGGTTCGGGGCGTAGTATACCGGTAGTACGCTTGGTTTGGGACCAAGTAGACCGAGTCCGATTCTCGGCGCCCCGACATGTGGCTCGAATTAGCTCTTGTGAGCGCGATACTTCTCGGCGTCCGCCGCATCTATGAGAAGGAACTGACAAGCCTCTTCGGGAATTTCTCACTGAGCTTCGTAACGCTCGTATTTGGGGTAGTCCCGCTCCTTGTCCTCCTCTTCTTCTTTCCCGTCCCGCCGGATTTGTTCGAATTGTCGTGGCGGTTTTGGTGGCCGCTCATCATTATCTGGGTCGTCCTGTATCCGGTCCAAAACTATCTGCTCTACCGGTCGCTTCGCGAAGGGGAGTTGTCCGAAGTCGCCCCCGTTGCGGCGCTTTTGCCCGTACTGAATATCATCCCGTCCTACTTATTGATAGGGGAGGCGCCTTCGGGCGCCGGTTTTGTCGGGATAGCGGCGGTCGTTACCGGCACGTACCTTCTTCTGGTACAGCCGAAGGGTGGCGGATGGTTCTCCTTCAACCGACCGGTCCTCTATATGGTACTTACGACGCTCTGCACCGCGATCGGGTCGACGCTCGACAAGGTGTCGATACAGGAGTCGACGCCGGTTTTCTACGGTTTCGTCAATGTGCTCGGCGCATCGGTCGTATTTCTCATTCTGACCTTTGTGTTCGGCCAACAGGCGGACCTGAAAAGAGTGAGGGAAAAGATCTGGCTCCTCATCACGCTTGGCGTCGTTCTGGGCCTTGGATTTATCGCGGGGATGGCCGCATTTCAGCAGGGACCGACCTCATACGTACTCGCCGTGCGCGCCGGAGGCTTCTTTCTCCCCGTGTTTTGGGGCCTCTTTTTACTCCGCGAAAAAATCTCGACGAGGAAGGTCGTTTCGCTCACGCTTTTTGCGGTCGGCGTTATTCTGCTCGCGCTCTAGAGCTAACGGGAAGCACGTGCCAGCTGCTCGATGAGGAGACGATTGAGCGCGGGGGCCTCGTGAGCCTTGAAATCAGCGGCTTGGGCCGCAATGTCGCCGCCGAGAATGAACGCGAGGGCGAAGCCCGATT
>Ga0209211_10009629_pt1 | contig 12813 bp, 9 predicted proteins | sample RifGroA2_FD_183992 | JGI IMG/M metagenome (GOLD analysis project Ga0209211, IMG submission 183992) | Groundwater microbial communities from Rifle, Colorado, USA - Groundwater A2 (SPAdes) (version 2) | ecosystem: Environmental > Aquatic > Deep subsurface > Groundwater | place: Rifle, Colorado... | reverse complement strand
GCAAGATTGCCGCTACTTTCTGGGCGCCCATTTTCCCCAAGTATGTGCTGCTCGAACCGGGCGATGCGGCGCGCGGCTTTGTCGCGGTGGTGGTGATCTGCATGCTCGCCAGCGTGCTGGCGATACGTGCCGCGCTCAAGGTCGATCCGGCGGAGGCGATCGGTGGCTGATATGCACGAAAAAGGCATCCGCATCGAGGGGCTGCGCAAGCGCTACGGCGCGGGCGACACCGCCGTCGATGCGCTCAAGGGCGTGGACATGCAGGTCGCGCCCGGCGAAGTGGTCGGGCTGGTCGGACCGTCCGGTTCCGGCAAGACCACGCTGCTCAAGTGTCTCGGCGCGGTGATCGAACCGACTGCCGGGCAGATGACGCTGGGCAGCCAGGTGATTTACGAGGACGGCTGGAATATTTCCGACCTGCGCGCGCTGCGCCGCGACAAGATCGGTTTCGTGTTCCAGGCGCCGTATTTGATCCCGTTCCTCGATGTCACCGACAACGTCGCGCTGCTGCCGATGCTGGCCGGACGCCCCAACGCCGAAGCGCGCAAGCGCGCGCTCGAATTGCTCGACGCGCTGGATGTGGCGCACCGCGCCAAAGCCATGCCGTCGCAACTCTCCGGCGGCGAGCAGCAGCGCGTCGCGATCGCCCGCGCGCTGGTCAACCACCCGCCGGTGATCCTCGCCGACGAACCCACCGCGCCGCTCGACAGCGAACGTGCGCTGGCCGTGATCCGCATCCTCAACAAAATGGCGCAGCAGTACCGCACCGCCATCATCGTCGTCACGCACGACGAAAAAATCCTGCCGACTTTCAAACGCATTTACCACATCCGCGATGGCAAGACCCACGAGGAAGCGGGCGAGGGACGGGCATTCGAATAGAACCTTGCGCTGGCCCGATGTCAGCCTCCGGCATGTTCGGCGAGCCGGCGGTTTTCGCGCAATAATTCGTGATGGACAATTGCCTGGGCGACAACCGTTCTCAGCGTATATTCGTGCCAGGGTTTGCCGATGTAGCCGTAAATCTTCAAGCTGTTGATCGCCTTGACCAGCACCTCCTTGTCGGTGTGCCCGGATAGCAGGATGCGCGCGGCGTCCGGCTGAATTGCGCGGAATGCTTCGAGGAAGCTCAAACCGTCCATTTCCGGCATCAGGTAATCCGAAATCACCACGTCATAAGTTGCCAGCCTGGCGCGCTCCAGCGCCTGGAGCGGGGAGGTGGTGGTGACGACGTTGAAACGGAAGTCGCGGTGCAGTGCAGGAGATTCCGGGTTTGCCTGGCCCATCAGCGCCATCTGCAAATCTGCGTACCCCCCGCGCATGGTCAGGTCGCGCGCTAGGGCGTTCAGCATATTCGCTTCGTCATCGACCGCCAGCACCTGGTAGAGCTTGTCCGGGTTACGGGCGCCCACCCAGGGTTTTTGCTTGCGGCAGGCTTCCGCCAGGCGGCGGTTTTCCAGCAACTGTTCGCGGTGCGCCAGCCCTTCGGCCAGCGTGGCTGCCAGTTCGGCACTGTCCCACGGCTTGCCGATGAAACGGTAGATATGCGCCTCGTTGATGGTGCCGATTATGGCGCCGAAATCGGCTTCCCCGCTGAGCATTATGGGTATGGCATCCGGTTGCAGCTTGACGAATTGCCGGAGAAATTCGACGCCATTCATCTCCGGCATTTTGTAGTCGACGAGGGCCAGATCGAAGCGGGATTCCCGGCAGCGCTGCAAGGCTTGATGCGGGGCGTCGAATGCCTCGATGGCATAATCGCTTTGCAATTCGCGCCGCAACGCGCTGAGCACATTCCGGTCGTCATCTATCAGCAGGATTCGATACATGGCTTTTCCCTCAGTGTTGTTCTTTCAGCAACAGCAGGTCGGCGAGAAAACGGTTTTCCAGCTCCATCTCGCGGTGCGACAAAGCGCGATCGATCGCGGCGCGCAACTCGTAGTCGTACCACGGTTTGCCGATGAAGTAGCTTACTCCCCCGGTGTTCACGGCGGCGATCAACACCTCCACATCGGCTGTGCCGCTGATCAGCATGCGCACCGCATCGGGCTGCACTTCCTTGATGCGCCGCAAAAATTCGACACCATTCATCTCCGGCATGGCGTAGTCGCTGATCACCACGTCAAACTGCCGTTCGTGCGCCGCTTGCAGGGCGGCATCGGCATGGTCGAACGCATCCACTTCCAGCCGGTATATGCCGAATGCTCCACGGGTATAGGATTTGCCCAACTCCCGCTCCAGCGCGCGGAGTACCTGCGGGTCATCGTCCACGACCATAAGATGGTAGATTTCCTTGCGTTTGAACTGGTGGCGCAGGCCGAAGCGATCGAGATATTGATTGGCCAATTGCCGGTTCGTATAGCGCGTATCGTAGTGCCTGATCGCCTCCCATAACGCTCGTTTCAGATCGTACTCGGTCCACGGCTTGGCGATGAAGAAATTGATATGCGCTTCATTGATCGCTTGTATCAGTTCCGGCATGTCGGCATGGCCGCTCAACAGGATGCTCGCCGCATCCGGATGGATATTGCCGAATGCCTTGAGGAAGTCGATACCGCTCATTTCCGGCATGCGGATATCGGAGATCACCACGTCAAAATAACCGTCCGCTTCCTGTGCCCGCGCCAGCGCGGCGGAGGGTGAGGTAAATGTTTCGATTTCCAGCCCCGCATGCCCTATGTAGGGCTTGCGCAGCAATTCGCGCTGCAACGCGGCCAGAATGAAATCGTCGTCGTCCAGCAGCAGGATGCGGTAGGTGTCCACGATGTCCGTTCAGATCGAGTGCGTAAAGATATTCAGATGCTCGCCCGTCGTCCGCTCGAATTCGCGTATCTCGCGGATGCGCTCCGCGTTCAGCGTCGTATCCTTCAGCAGCAACAGCATGCCATCTTTGCTCACCACGTCGTGCGTGAGCAGCATGCCTTCGTGCAACTGGGCGCTGGCCACAACGAATTCCGATGAAACCGGCGCATGATTGGCGGCGTGCGACATCAGCTCGCGAAATGCGTCCACTACGGCAGGATCATAGCGCACGTTTCTGCCGCTGACGATCATGTCGAGCGCCTGCCCGGGCGACAGTTTGTCCGGGCCAATCAGCCCCTGCTGCAGTGCGTCGTAATCGCTCGCCACCAGCAGGATGCGTGCGCCCAGCGGCAGCATTTGCCCGCGCAGGCCGGAAGCATTGCCCGTGCCGTCATAGTGATCGCGATGGTGGCGGATCAATTCGGCGGCTTTCAGCAGCGGGTCGAGCGCCATCAGCGCGGCGGCGGCGCGCAGCGGGTGCGTGTCGAATTCGGCGCGCTCGGCAAGCGGCAATTCCATGTAGGGCTTGTCCAGCAGGCGGTCCGGCAGGCCGATCTTGCCGATGTTGTGCAGCAGGGCTGCGGTCTCGATGTCCATGGTATCGGTTTCGGGCAGACGCATGCGTTGCGCGATGTCGCGACACAGTTGTGCAACGCGGCGCGAATGCCCGGCCATGGTTCCGCGGCGCAGTTCCATCAGGTTGGCGAACACCTGGATGGTGGAGAAATAATCCTTGTGCAGTTGTTCATGCGCCTGTTCCAGAGAGTCCAGCGCATCGCGCAACTCTTCGGTGCGCTGGCGCACCTTGTCCTCGAGGCTGGCATTCAGCGTTTTCAGCTCCTCGTTCTGGCGCAGGGTCAGCGCCTCCAGGCGCTGCTTTTCGGCCAGCAGATATTTGCGCTCCAGTGCATCGCGTACCGTCAGCACGATATCGTTGTCGTCCCAAGGCTTGGAGATATAGCGATAGATTTCGCCGCGATTGATCGCCGCGATGGTGGAGCCGAGGTCAGCATATCCGGTCAGCAGAATGCGTACCGTATCCGGCCATTTGGCGTGTGCCTGCTCCAGTACCTCGGCGCCGCTCATTGCCGGCATGCGCATGTCGCAGATCATCAGGTCGACGTGCTCTTTTTCCAGTAGCGCAATGGCTTCCGCGCCGCTTGCCGCGGTCAGGATGGTGTAGCCCAGCGGCCGGAACAGGCGCTGCAATGCAGCCAGGATATTGGTCTCGTCGTCTATGAACAGCAGCGTTGCCGGATTACTTGCAGGTGATGCCGTTTCCTGATCCATGCTTTCTCCTTGAGGTTGGGGAGCTGCACCGGCAGCCATACCCGGAAAACCGATCCTTTTCCCGCTGCCGATCAGACCAGATGCACCTCTACGCGCTTACCGAGTGCAGCGGCGTATCTCCGCAAGGTGTTCAGGCTGGGCGAGTGCTTGCCGGAAGCCAGTGCGCTTTCCAGCCGGGCAATGGCAGGAGCTTTAGTGCCCATGCGTTCCGCTACTTGAGCTTGCGACAGCCCGGCTGCACGGCGGGCGGCAAGTATCTCGTTCAAGATGGCGAACTCCTCCTTGTTGAGGCGTTCGTGTTCGGCACGCACAGCCGGGTTTTCCAACATTTTCGCGACCATCTGCTCATGTGTCATAGTTTTACTTTTCATTTCTTGATCTCCTTCATTCGTTCTTCGGCAATCCTGCGCTCGTTGATCGGAGTTTTCTGCGACTTCTTCACAAACACATGCAGCATAACGATCTTGCGGCCAACCAGCGTGCAATAAAACACGCGAGCGATGCCCTCCGCGCCTTTCAGGCGAAGTTCGAACAAGCCACCGCCAAAAGCTTCCGTGTGCGGTTTACCGAGATTCGCGCCATACACCATCATCCGTTCGGTCAGGCAGATGTAGCGCGCCTGCAACGTAGCAGGCAATGCCATTATTTCCGCCTGCACTGCGTCGTTGTAATAGGTGATGGTATAGGTCATGACAGTAACAAATTTGTTAATTTCATTCAAGTGTGCAATCAACCTAAAAACGCAGTTTGCGATAAATATTATGCCTTTTTAATGTGTTAGCCTGTTCTTGTAGGTGCGAATTCATTCGCACATAATGCGCTGATTGTGCGAATAAATTCGCACCTACACACCCCTCAACTGCGGTTTTAGCAAATATTCATTATGAAATAGCGCTAAAAGCCTCCACGATGTTTTGTTGTTGAGCCTTCAACCAGAGCCGGAATGCAGATTCCTTGTCAGCCTTCCTTGATTTGCTGGACATTATTGCGATATATACAGCGTCAACGGGTGGCTGTCGGAGGCTTCGAGCCGCGCCAACTGTCCGATTTCAGCAGCGGAAAGCACACGATCCTTGGCCAGCAGCAAATAGCCTTCATGGTGCATCAAATCGCGAGCCAGGCGCATCCCAGGTTGTAAGGAACAGGGCCGCAACGGCATTTCCACAAATTCGTGCGACTCGGCCTCTGCGAGGACTGCGCTGAGCGCATCCACCACGCTCGGGTCATAACGCTTGCCGCGATTTTCAACCAGATAATGCAATGCATCGGTTCGATTAAATCTGCGCGCGGTCAGCAAGCCCAGTTGCAGCGCATCAAAATCATTGGCTGCGGCCAATATGCGCGCGCCCAACGGGATCTCCATGCCACTGATGCCGCCGGGGTAACCATGCCCGTCAAATTGCTCGTGATGATGGCGAATCAAAATCGCAGCGCCGGCAAGTTGCTGAATGGGCATCAGCAACATTTCGCCACGCGCCGGATGTTTCATCACTTCGTCGCGCAAAGCCGGTGTCAGCGTATGAAACGGATGTTCTAAAGCGGCATCGGGGAGCCCGAGCTTGCCGATGTCATGCAACAGCGCGGCAAGAAAAGTTTCCTGTACCTCGGCTTCATCCATGCCCAGCTTCTGGGCTACCTTGCGTACGAGTTCGGCCACGCGGCGCGAATGACCGGCGAGGGTGCCGCCACGCATTTCCATCATGTTGGAAAATACATTCACGGTATTAACGAAGCTTTGCCGCAGCGTCTTGAGAGTCTGCTGCAATTGCCGGGTACGCTCGTCCACTTTGGCTTCCAGCGTGGCATTGAGCGACTTCAATTGTGCATTTTGCTCCTGAACAAGAGTCAGCAGGCGCACATTCTCGTTCATCAGGTTGCGGTGGGCGGTGGCTTGCTGCACGGTGAGTATCAGGTCTTCATCTTCCCAGGGCTTGGCGATATAGCGCCAGATTTTCCCTTTGTTGACTGCGGCGATGGTCGATGCAACATCGGCATAGCCGGTCAGCAGGATGCGCTTCACGTCCGGCCAGCGCGAGAAAGTCTGCTCCAGAAATTCCGCACCGGTCATTTCCGGCATACGCATATCGCTGATGACAACATCGATGGCTTCGCGCTCCAGAATCTTCAGGCCTGCTGCACCCGAGTTGGCAGTGAGCACCTCAAGTCCATGCTTGCGCAACAAGCGGTTTAGCGAGTTCAAGATAAAAGCCTCGTCATCCACCACCAGAATCCGTGCAGATTTTTCTGCACCTGTTGCCTGGTTCGACTCTGTCTCTGCGCTCATGCAGTCCCCTCGCTGGCGGGTTGTTGCACCGGCAGCCAGACCCGGAACGTCGATCCCTTGCCCACTTCGCTGTGCACTTCGATCTTGCCGTGATGTTTTTCCACGATGCTGTAGGATACCGAGAGTCCCAGCCCGGTGCCCTGGCCCACCGGCTTGGTGGTGAAAAACGGCTCGAACAGGTGCGGGATATTCTCCGGCGGAATACCCTTGCCGGTATCGCTCACCTCGACCCATACTTTGCCGTCTTCCTGCCCGGTGCGGATGGTGATTTTGCCGCGTGTCTCGATGGCCTGCGCGGCATTCACCAGAAGGTTGAGGAATACCTGGTCGAGTTGCGCGGGCAGGCAGTAAATTTCCGGTAGCTGGCCGTATTCCTTGACTACCTCGCACTTGTATTTCAACTCGTTCCAGACCACGTTCAGCGTGGTCTCCATGCCTTGATTCAGGTCGGCTTGAGCCCATTCCTCCTGAGTATCGGCGCGGGAAAAGTTTTTCAGGTCGAGAACGATACGCTTTACCCGCTCCAGGCCGTGATGCGATTCGGAGATCAGCGCCTTGATATCCTCGCGGATGTAGCCAATGTCGATTTTTTGCTTGAGCTGGTGCAGTTCTTCCAGCAACGGGCTATTCCGGGGTATCTGTGTTGTGGCCATTTCATACTTGTCCATCACGGCAAAAACGTCGGCCAGGTATTTCTCCAGGGTGCCCAGGTTGGAGTTTACATAACCGACCGGGTTGTTGATCTCGTGCGCCACGCCTGCGGCCAGATTGCCGATGGCCGCCATCTTCTCGGATTGCAGCAGCTGGTTTTGAGTCTGTTGCAACTGTTGATTGGCAGCCTCCAGATTGGTATTGATGTTTGCGAGGTGCGCATAATATTCGGCGGCCTGTTTCTCCATTTTTTTGCGCTCGGTGATATCGCGCGCGGAAGCAAACAGCAATTTTCTGTCAACGGCAGGTGTCGCCTTCCATTCCAGCCATCTGTAGCTGCCATCCTTGCACAGGTAACGGTTGGAAAATTGCATGGTCGCTTCGCCAGACAGTTGCCGTTCCACCTCTTTGATCGTCGCAGACCTGTCGTCTGGATGGACAAATTCGAGGAAAGGTTTGGCAAGGATTTCCTGCTCAGTGTACCCGAGCGTCTCCTGCCACATGGGATTGATTTTCAGGAAATGCCCATCGGGCGATGCGACGCACGCCAGATCAGGGATGAGATTGAAGAACCTTTGCAACTCATCTTCAGCCTGCTTGCGCTCGGTAATGTCGCGCGCCACCATGATGAAGCGCGGCTTTTCTCCTTCGGCAACCGCCTTACGCGAAACAACAAAATGAAAAGCGCGCTTGCCACGCGGCAGATCGATTTCATATTCCCCGTGGGCAATGCCTTTTTTGTGGGCCTCTTGCAGCGCCGCCATGCCTGTCACGGCAATGTCGGGCGGCATAACTTCGGACAGGGTCTTGCCGAGAAATTGCTCGGGCGGTACGGCCAGAAGATCCGCGCTTGGCGCGTGATAGTCATAATACCGGCCATCGAGCCCGACCTCGAAAATCAAATCCGGGATGGCGTCGATGGTCGCTTTCAGCTTGTTGGATGTCTCCAGCAACTGGGCGGTGCGCCGCGCGATCTCCTGCTCGAAATAATGCTGAAGCCGGCTCAGTTCGAGATGCGCATGAATCCTGGCGCGCACTTCATCGATATCGAATGGCTTGGTGATATAGTCTGCCGCACCCATGGAAAATCCGCGTACCTTATCCACCGTCGCATCAATCACGCTGAGGAAAATGACGGGAATGCGGTTGCCCGCTTCGGTCGCCTTGATGCGGCGGCATACCTCGTAACCGTCCATTTCCGGCATCACGATGTCCAGCAGGACCAGGTCAGGAGGGGTCGGCCCTTGCACCAGTTCGACCGCCTTCTGGCCATGATTGGCAACCGTAACGCGGTATTCGCTGGACAGCGCGTTGACCAGTGCATGAATATTCTCCGGCACATCATCCACCACGAGGATGTTGAAATGTGCGCCATTAGCGGTGCCCGGCGGCTGAGCAGGCTTCCTGCGGTAGCGCCGCAGTTCGAGTTGGGTCAGCACGCGCAGTTTGAGCAGATCGGGGTTGGCCGGTTTGGCGATGTAATCGGCTGCGCCCATCTTCAATCCGCTCGCCTCGTCCGCCGATTCGGACAGAGCCGTGACAAAGATGACCGGGATATCAGCCGTGGCCGGATCGGCTTTGAGCTGGCGCAGCACCTCGTAACCATCCATACCGGGCATCTTGATGTCGAGCAGGATCAGGTCGGGCTGCGGCTGGCGCCGCGCCAGCTCGAGCGCTTTTTCGCCGCCGGTTGCGGCGGAGATCGCATAGTCATCACGCAGAATGTTCATCAGCGCATGCAGATTTTCACGCATGTCGTCTACGATCAAAATGCGGGAGCGGTCGTCCGTTTTTCCATCGGCCAGTTCGTTCATGGCTTCATCCCCTGTAGCAAAGCTTCCAGTTGCTTCAATTTAACCTGAGCCGCGTCGATGTCAAAGGCATCGGCCAGCGCCGCGACGGCGGCGATTTCCGTTTCAAGCGGGGTGCCGGCTACGCCGGCGCGCAATTCCGTGAGCAAAGGCTCGGCAGCACCCAGATCGTATTCCAGCGTATGACCCAGGCGCACCAGCAGTGCGCGCAAGGCATCCGGCGCAAGTGGCGCGACACCGGGCGGCGGTGCCTGCATCGCACCGGCAGCCAAAGCGCCAATCTCGCGTATCACCTGTTGCAACAGCGCGTCCGCCTCGTTCAGCGCGGCGGCATCGGGCAGCGCGCCCTGCTTGAGCCGGGTATCGATTTCGGCAATCTTTTCATACAGCGCATGCGCGCCGAGATTGCCGGTCACGCCTTTCAGCGCATGGCAATACTCTTCGGCACGCTGCGCTCCCTGTTCCGCCGCCAGCCTCCGCAACTCGGCGATGGCATTCGGATAGTGTTCGCGGAAGCGGCGCAACTGCTTGCGATAGGCCTCGGCCTTGCCGCCGATGCGGCGGATACCCTCGTGCGCATCGAGGCTGGCCAGCGCCAGCAGATCGGGAGGTATTACGCCGGCTTGCGGCGCGGCCATGGCGACAGGCTTGCCGGCCCGCTGCGCCGGCAAATGCACCCACTTCGCCAGCGCGGCCATCAGCTGATCCGGCGCGATGGGCTTGGTAACATGGTCGTTCATGCCCGCCGCCCGGCTCTGTTCGGCATCCCGCGCCATCGCCAGTGCGGTCATGGCGATGATTGGCAATCCGGCGAAACGCTCGCCGCCCGGCGTGTCGGCCAGCGCGCGAATCCGGCGCGTGGCCTCCAACCCGTCCATCACCGGCATCTGCACATCCATCAGCACTGCGTCATAGTCGCGTTGCTGCACTTTGGCGACGGCAATCTGGCCATTCTCCGCCTCATCGACCTCGATACCCTCGCTGCGCAACAGTTCGGTGGCAAATTCGCGGTTGATGTCGTTATCCTCGACCAGCAGCAGCAGCGCCCCGGCCAACTGGCCGCTCACGGCGAGCTCGGTCTTGCTGGCATGGCGTTTTTCCTCACGCTCCAAAATGCGCCCGCGCCCCAACACCGGCAGTATCGTATCGAGCAGCGTCGAGGGCGACACCGGCTTGATGAGAAAACCATCCACGCCCGCCTGTTCGGCGAGCCGGAGCACCTCTTCGCGACCGTAGGCGGTGATCATCACGATCTTGGGCTTTTGCGGTATCGTGGCATCGCGATGGATGCGCTGGGTCGCCTCGTCGCCGTTCATGCCGGGCATGCGCCAGTCCATCAGCACCAGGTCATAGGGATTGGCGGTCGCAGCCTGGAGCGCGGCCAGCGCCGCTGCGCCGTTCGGCGCGGTACCCACGTCCATATGGAAGTAGCGCAGCAACTCGGTCAGGATGTCGCGCGAAACCTCGTTATCATCCACCACCAGTACGCGGATGCCCCTGAGCAGCGGTCCCGCCTCTTCGACCAGCTCACGGCTTCGGGCCTGCGCCGCCTTGGCGATCGGCAGATGCACCGTGAAGCAGATCGTCGTGCCCTTGCCGGGCCGCGAATCTTCGACCCAGATGCGGCCTCCCATCAGTTCGGCGAGATTCTTGCTGATCGCCAGCCCCAGCCCGGTGCCGCCGAAGCGGCGCGTGGTTGACTGGTCGGCTTGGGTAAATTTTTCGAACAGCTTTTGCTGCACCTCCGGCGTCATGCCGATACCGGAATCGCGTACGCAAACCTGGATGGTGAGGTCGGTTTCATTGACATACAGGCAGCGGAAGGACAGTTCGACCTCGCCATGCTCGGTAAACTTTACTGCGTTGCCGCACAGGTTGAGCAATATCTGCCCCAGGCGCAACGGGTCGCCGATCAGGCGCCTCGGAATGGTCGGGTCGTAGCGGATGAGGAACTCGATGCCCTTGTGCGCGGCCTGATAGCCGATGGCATCGGTCAACTGTTCCAGCACAGCATCGAGACCGAATTCGACCTGTTCGATTTCGAGCTTGCCGGCCTCGATCTTCGAAAAATCGAGGATGTCGTTGATGATGCCCAACAACGAATGCGCCGCACCCTGGGCCTTGCTGATCTGGTTGCGCAGGCCCGGCGGCAGTTCGTTCTTCAAGGCCAGATAGAGCATGCCGAGAACCGCATTCATCGGCGTGCGAATCTCGTGGCTCATGTTGGCAAGAAATTCGCTCTTCACCCGCGTCAAGCGTTCCGCCTCCTCTTTGGCTGCCGCCAACTCTGCCGTGCGCTCGATCACTAGATGTTCGAGGTTGGCGCGCTGGTCTTCAAGCTCGCGCGCCGTCTGCGCCAGCGCCCGCGTGCGTTGCTCCACCTGCCAGCGCAACAGCAGGCTGACCGCGATCAGCAGCGCCAGCGCTGTGCCCAGTGCGGCAAACAGCCAGCGCGCCCAGTGCGGCACCAGCATATCGGGAGGGTCGGCCATGGCGTGGTGCAGCGCCTCGAAATAAATCGAATCCGAATTGTGGCGCCAGGCTGTCAGGTGGGCGTCGATGCGCTCCAGCAGATCGGCGTTGCGGCCATGGGCAGTCGCAAAATAGAGATTGCTGGGCAGGAACACGATCGGCGTCTCATGCAGTTTGTATTTGCCGCCGTTGCGCGCGGCGAAAAAGCTGTTGGTCACCACGGCATCCGCCTCGCCCGCAATCACCGCCGCATAACCCTGGTCCAGCGACGTCACCGGTACCGACCGGTAAGCGTAGTTGCCGCTGGCCATGAGTTGGGCGAGGAAGGCTTGCTGGATGCCGCCTTGCAGGAGGGCGATGCGCTTGTCGGCAAGATCGGCCAGGGACATCACCTTGAGCTGCGGGTTGCTGTAAATCTGCGACCAGCTGTTGGCGACCGAAACGGTGTGGAAGTCGTAGTGCTGGGCGCGCTCGACGGAAAAGGCCACATCGGGCATCAGGTCGAGCTGCCCCTGCTCCAGCCGCGCAAGGCAGTCTGCCCATTCGCAGGAAACATAGCGCAATTGCCAGCCCTCGAGGCGCGCCATCTCGTTCAGCAACTCGACGAACAAACCAGCCGGGCGACCGTTTTCAGCCGTATAGACCTTCGGCGCGTTTTCATAGAGTCCGACCGTGACCGCCCGTCTGTTAGCCTGCACTCCTGCACCGGCGAACCAGTGCCACGCGACGGTGGCCAGCGCAACCAAAGTCACGAGAATCGCAACGGACGTCAGGAAACGGGAGCGTTTCATCACTGATGGTCTTTGTTTTATCGGCGGTTCGGCCAGTATAGCGTCATTTAGAGCCTATTTCAGTAGGTTTCATGCCCCGCGCCGCTTGCCTGTGGGATGCAGTGCAAGACGCGGGCTGCGCAGTGGAGTCATTCTCCACAAGCAGACCGCAACGCCGCAATGCGCCCACAGGCAAGCGGCCCTCCGGGTTGGGACTGAGCGCGGCGTCTGCGGCGTTGCACCGCTTGCCAATGGAATGACCATTGGCTGCACGCCGCGCCTTGCATCCATCCACGCTCAGTCCCAACGCGGGGCATGAAACCTACTGAAATAGGCTCTTCAAAGTAACCGTGTAATTGAGGATCAGGTGGTATTCGCTGGTGGCATCGACCACGCCGCCGAGTTTCTGTTCGAAGCGCCCCCAGCGCGCGCGCAGCCACAGCGGCTGCACCCATTGCGGCCAAGTGGCGGCGGCAAAGCGATAGTCGGCAGTCAGGTTGTATTCGGCGTTCTGCGACAGATCGGCACCGGTGGCGGCATTGATGGCGCCATTGCCCGAAGTCGCGGACAGGGTGAGGATCAGCCCCGGCACGTCCAGATGGGCGAAGTTGATGACTGCATCGACGGCCCGCACCCGCTCGCCGGCCCGGTTGAAGTTGTTGATGATGCGGCTGGTGTAGCCCGCCCAGGAACCGAAAGGCATGCGGTAAGCCGCGCCGCGATCGGTCTGCAT
>Ga0209211_10009628_pt1 | contig 12814 bp, 6 predicted proteins | sample RifGroA2_FD_183992 | JGI IMG/M metagenome (GOLD analysis project Ga0209211, IMG submission 183992) | Groundwater microbial communities from Rifle, Colorado, USA - Groundwater A2 (SPAdes) (version 2) | ecosystem: Environmental > Aquatic > Deep subsurface > Groundwater | place: Rifle, Colorado... | reverse complement strand
CGGCGTACTTCAAGACGAACACCTTTAAGGACTGGGCCGGCAATGATATGACGGAGGCGACCTACTATGACGCGGCTGGCGCCAAGCTGGGTTCGAGCAACACGAACACGTGGACGGATAGCGCCACAAACTTCAGCTCGACCAACACCTCGTACAACGATGCCAACTGGAACTGGCTGGGCTCCGAGTTCCAGGACACCAACGGCAGCGGCTGGAACACCCGAACGGAAGAACCGGTCAGCTTCGACTTCAATGGCGACGGCACCGTAGCGACGGACGCAACAGAGACCAATCGGACGGTGATCGTCGAGCGTGGCCAGTTCACGCAAACCAACCAGACCTCGCCGCAGGAAGAACATGAGTTCTACTACAGCACGGACGGCTCCCAAGCCTTCCTCGGTGGCACAAGCATCATGAACGGCAATACCACCGTATATGGCGCGAACTGGACAATCATCAGTGGCGGCGGTGGCGGTACTTCCACCGACACCTTCACCATCATTCCCGACACCAATTCTGGCGACATAGTCGTGGGGACATTCAGCATAGGGCAACCATCGCAGGCCATCACTGTCACGCTGAATGACACGAATAATGATGGGATGGTCGACCAGGTCGTATTCCCTGGGATGCCAGGCATGTCTCCGGAAACCTATGCCCTGACCTGGAGCGACCTTAACTGGACCGCCACCTCGGCAACGTCGACCATGTCCGGCACGGCGACCTTCGGGGCCGGAAGCATCGAAACCGTCACCATCACCAGTTGGCCGCAACCGACCGGCGGTGCGGGCGGCACCGCAGGTGATGACATCCTCATCGGCACCGCAGGTGATGACATAATTTACGGTTTAGCGGGCAACGACACTCTGAGAGGGGGTGATGGTGGCAATGACACTCTCTATGGCGGAGAAGGCAACGATACCCTGAGCAGCTATGCGACCGGAGGCGCCAATGCCGGCAGCGACAGCCTGTACGGTGGGGCAGGCAATGACACACTGATGATTGGCGGTAGCCCGTCACTCACGAATGAGAATGTCTTGATCGACGGAGGCGATGGCGATGATTTGATCCAGACGGATCTTTGGCATGACAACAACCAGACAGTTGTAGCGACGGGCGGATTGGGTATTGACACTTACCAGTTCTTGAATAACGGAGGTAGTACCAGCTATACGGTGACCGATTTTTCGGCGGGTATCGGCGGCGACCGCATTGATGTGTCGGCGCTCCTTGACTACAGCGCAATCAACGGCGGCTACATCGACGGCAGCGATCCTTTCAGTGGCGGGTATCTGCAACTGGTACAAAGCGGGGTGAACACACTGTTGCAGTATGACGGGGACGGGACAGCGGGGGGCTACACCTTCTTTACCGCCATGGTGTTGCAGAATGTTGCCGCAACCGCTATCACCACCTCCGACAACCTTATAGTCGCTCCGGGCGGCATCATGTATGGCACCGCTGGTGATGATGTCATCAACGGCACCGCTGGTGATGACAAAATCATGGGTTTGGCGGGCAACGACACTCTGAATGGCGGAGATGGCAACGACTGGCTTACTGGTGGTGCGGGAGTTGATTACCTCGACGGCGGCAACGGCCTCGACGTGGCTTTCTTCGAGGATGGTGCAAATGGCGTAGTGATTAACCTGCGCACCAATACGGTAACCAACGACGGCTTCGGCAATACGGAAACGATAGTCAACGTCGAGAATCTGCATGGCTCCCGTTTCAACGATGTCATTCAGATGGGCGATGGTGGCAGCTATGTCTTCGGACGTGCCGGGGCTGACCAGCTCACCGGCGGCAATGGCAATGACAATTTTATCGCCGGTTCGGGCAACGACGTTATCGATGGCGGCACCGGGATGAATACCGCGAGTTATGTAGATGATACCTATGATATGGGCGGGCAGGCGACACAAGGTGTGACTGTCAATCTCGCAACCGGTACTGCCACGGATAACTGGGTGAATACCGATACCCTTGTTAACATCGGAGGTGTCACGGGCTCTGCCTTGTCCGACAATATCACCGGTGACGCAAATAACAATTGGCTTGCTGGTGGTGCTGGCGCCGATATTCTGACCGGAGGCGCGGGTTCGGACCATTTTAATTTCGTACAGGATTTGTCCTGCAATGTAACTTTCACTGGCAGCATGAGTACAGGTTGGCAGGGGCAGATATTCAACTTTGTAGATGGGGTTGATCTGGTAACCGACTTTACTTATGGCGACTCAGTATCGTTGAATAATGTGACCATGCAGGCTACGATTGGCCCAGATGCTATGCCGTATGATCAAAGCTATTATTTTATGTCGGGAGACTACGACGTAACGGCTGGGCAATTTGTATTTAGCCAAACTGGATTGGATACGATACTCGTCTATGACAACAATTCGGAAATTAACATGGTTGGACGGGGAGCTATCGTATTGGATAACGTAAGCTCTGGCTCTCTTATCTATGGTGCAAATAGCATAACAGTTGCTGCAGGCACAGGCACGGGTGGCACAGGCGGTACCGACACCACTGCCCCCACCGTTACTTGGGCTGGTTTCGATATTGGAGGAGCCGAAACGACCTTCAGCATAGATTATTCCGAGAGCATTCAGGCTTCTGGTATTGGTGGCGTAACCGCTTCTAAAGTGGATGGCACCACCCATGTCTCGACGGCGTTGAACATTATGGGCGCCACCCCGGTTACCATCAACAATACAAACGATTCGTTTACGTTTGCCTTTACCGGTCCAACGCTTGCAGCGACTGACTATGTGGTGCTGAATTACGACGCCGCTGGCGGCAGCGTCACGGATATGGCGGGCAACCCGTTGCCGTCCGGCACCTTGGTATTCGGTAGTATTGGGACATTGGGCACAGTCGGGACGACCATCGACCTGACGGCCAACCCGTTGTCCGGGGGCAGCTACTCGCCGGTTTATATCCGCACCCACATGGGCAACGACATCGTCACCGGCACGAGCGGCACAGATCTCATTAAAACCGGGCGCGGCAACGATGTCATCAACGGCTCTTATGGGGCGGACTTTATTAACCTTGGCGAGAGCGCTTCCTACTCGGACACGGTGGTTTTGCAGAGTTACATGAGCGGTTTCTATACTTACGATTACCTCGGTATGGGTTATGTCAATAACTACAGCGACACGATCAATGGCTTCGTCGTGAACGGTGCGGTCAAAGTGGATGTAAATGGTGTGGGTACCCTTACCGGCGCTATTGATGCGGCTATCAACGACAAGTTGGATCTGCCTTCCAACACTATCGCAGCCGATGTGACCAATGCCGATGGCGCCGATGCGGGCACATTGATGAGCCACAGCATCGCCGGTGGCATGATCACCTTTGGTTCCACCAACGCGGGTGGAGCTCCCGTAGCAATCAATGCCGCAAAACTGAACGATGCGCTGACTTATCTGCAACTCAACATTACCGGCGTCGGCGAAACGGTGGCCTTTGCGTATGACAGCGACAGCAACGGCACCGCCGATGCGACGTACATATTCCACAATCCATTTGGCGATGATCCTATTACTGCCGTGCTGAACGGCGTGACCGGGGTGACGCTCGGTGCGGGAGTGGCTGGTGCGGGTGCTGCCCAGAACGGCCCCATGTTGGTGAGCGGCAATAGCGCAACGGGAACGGGGCTGATCGCGAACGCCTCCAGTAAATCCAAGAGCGTTTCCGCCGATGGTCGCTACGTGCTGTTTGAGAGTAACGCTACCAATCTGGTGGCAACCGCCGATGCAAATGGAGCGGTGGGTGACACCTTCCTGAAAAACCTTCAAACCGGCGAAATTACGCTGGTGAGCACAGGCGCAAACGGCCAGGGCAATGCTTACACCGGCGGCGCCGATATCTCCGCCGATGGCCGCTATGTGCAGTTGGTAAGCGATGCCACCAATCTGGTGGATGGCGATACCAACGGTTTGATGGATGTTTTCATCAAGAACACCGTGACGGGCGCAGTTACACGGGTGAGCACCGATGCGAATGGTGATCAGGCGACAGGCGGCACTTTGGGCAGCGACACCTCCGATATTTCCGCCAATGGCCGCTATGTGCTCATCGGCAGCGATGCCACCAATCTGGTGGTGGGCGGAGGAGATACCAACGGGCTGTGGGACATTTTCCTGAAAGACACCTCTGATAACTCGATCATTAGGGTGAATACCGCTGCGGATAATATTACACAGGCCGATATTGGCCGTGATTTCCTGTTTGGCAAGGTGACCGAAGATGGCGCTTATGTGGTGTTCAACAGCAACGCCACCAACCTCTTGGGGGCAGGAAACGACACCAACGGGGTGACCGATATTTTCAAGAAAAATATCGCAACCGGCGCGATCACCCGGGTGAATACGGCGGCGGATGGCGCACAGGCCAGTTATGCTGTTAGCTTCACCGAAAACTTGGCTGCTGTTGATCCTGAAAACTTCCTGGGCGGCATGTCTGCAGACGGCCACTATGTGTTGTTTATGAGTAGTGCCGCCAACCTCTTGGGGGCAGGAAACGACACCAACGGGTTTACCGATATCTTCCTGAAAGACACTTGGACTCAAGAGATCATGAGGGTGAACACCGGTATGCTAGGTGCAGAGGCTAATGGCGGCAGCGGCGTCAGTGGCCGCGCGCTTTCCGCCGATGGCCGCTATGTGGTGTTTAACAGCAATGCATCCAATCTGGTGGAAGGCGATACCAACGGGTTGCAGGATGTTTTTGTCAAGGATATGCTGACCGGCGCAATCGTGCGGGTGAACCTCGATGCGGCGGGCGGGCAGGCAGTCGGCGGCGGCAGCGGTGGCTCGCGCATCTCCGCGGACGGCAGCACGATTTCGTTCAATACCAATGCAACCAATCTGGTGGCGGGTCACGCTACCGGTGTGCAGGATGTGGTGGTGGTCGCAAATCCGTTGATTGGGATAAACGTAGTGCAACTGGTCGATACCACGATGCCGTGGGTAAATTCTGTAAATATCGTAGGAACCAACTCAATCGTGTTGGAGTATTCGGAGAATGTGACTGTCGATCCGAATGCAACGGCAAGCGGCCAGATTACATTGAATGGCTCAGGAACTAACATTGCGAGCGGTATGAGCGCCGTGGGTAACGTGCTTACTGTAACTACTGCAACCGCAATTCAATCGACCGACTATCTGTTAATGACAATAGGAAATAACGTAAAGGACACTTCCGGTAATGTCTCGGCGGAATTTGGCCAGTATGCGTTTATCGGTGCCAACGGGAACAGCAGCATCAGCGCAAATACCTCCAGCTTTCCGGTGCTTATCTCGGGCAATGGCGGTAACGACACCCTCGTCGGCTCGGCTTTTTCGGATGGAATTGATGGCGGCGAGGGGGTTGATACCATCACCGGCGGCGGCGGCGCAGATACCATCTGGCTGGGTGAAACGGTTGCGGTCAGCGACACCGTGGTGATCAACGTCGGCGACAGCACGCCTGCCGGCGGCGCGTCTGATCAGGTGCATGGTTTTGATGTTATGTCGGCTGGTGCCCAGGACGTGCTGGATTTGCCAAACAACACGATTGCGGCGGATACGGCTGGGGTATCGGGTATTACCAATTTGAATACCGGATCGATTTTGTCGCACTCGATTATCAACGGCATGATCAGCTTCGACGATGCCAGCACCTTTACCAGTGCATTGGTGGTCGGCGATATGACCAACTGGGGCCAGGTCAAGAATTACATGATGGCCAATATTGCCGATGGGCAGACGGTTGCTACCTATATCGATATGAATAACAACGACCTGTACACAGATGTTGCCGACCGGTTAGCCGTGTTCCAGGGCAATGCCACGATGGACGTGCAGGTGCAGTTGTACGATACGATGGGCATGGTGATGGCATTGAACAACGCCCAGATGATTAGCGTAACGATCATCTAATGTTGGTTGGGGGAGGGGCACGTTTTTCTGGTTCACCCTCTGATGATTTTGCAGTAGTTTCAAGCCCCGCCCCCGCAAGGGGTGGGGTTTTTCTTATGTGATTGCGGGGCTCATGCCATTTTTCATCAATAGTGCAATATCGTAGGGTGCATTCCATGCACCAACAGCAATGGTGCATGGAATGCACCCTACGTAGTTATTGATGCTTTGAAAGAGAAATGGAATCAGAGGGCCTTCTTTGGAAACGCAGATTTAATCCAATTATGGTTCGACAGGCACTGATGGAACAACTAAGGAAACACCGATTAAATCGTCATTGCGAGGAGCATAGCGACGTGGCAATCCAGAAATTCGTTGTTTATCAAAATACTGGATTGCCACGCTTCGCTCGCAATGACAGCTTGAGTGAATAAATCTGCGTTTCCTTAAGCCGGACAAGCCGAAACCAATGTACGGTTACTACTACTATTGTTGATTTGATTAAATGAAGAGGTGAATTATGGAAGCTGATAAAACAAAGCCGGTGGCGCAAGCCAGTATTGATCAATTGGATGGTTTGAAGGCGCATCAAGCGCAACAAATCGAATCTCTGCTGGCGCAGCACAAAAAACAGATGGAGGCCATGGATGCGCAATATGAGTCTCAGGTAGAGGGCATCAAAAAGCAGCTTGAGTCTCAATTGGAGGCGATGAAGCAGCAGCAGGAGTCCAGGCGGGAATCAATCAAGAGGCAGCACGAGGCGCAATTGGATGCGATTGGAAGGCAGCATGAGGCGCAACTGGGCGGAATGCAGGGAAGGGTGATTCACTGAGATCGATCCGGCAAACGGAAAATCTGTCGTCCTGTAGGAGCGCGCCCTGCGCGCGAACAAACGGCTCGCGCGCAGAGCGCGCTCCTGCAAATTTCAACCGCCTTGTTTCTGCAGGTGCGAATGAATGCGCACCTGCATGATCCTCAATTAAGGGTTTTAGTTTCTTACCGGTTGAATGATGTCAAAAAATGACAAGAATCCTGGATGCCCACTGGGAGCGCGGACGTCCCCGTCCGCATGCGGACGGGGACGTCCGCGCTCCAATATTTCGTTCCGGTTTGGGATAATTTCGATACATTCATGTGACCAACAGAAAAACCTTAATGAAATTTAAAACATTTGCCTTGACCGCTTTGTTGCTCATGGCCGGACCCGCGCAGGCGCAGCCGGCTTTGACTTTCGAGCAGGTGCTGCAATCCGCTTTGGACAGCCATCCGGCGATAATGGGCAAGCGCTCCGGGCAGGCTGCGGCGCGGGCCGACCAGAAGGGGGCGGAGTGGCTGCGTTATCCTACGCCCAGTATCGAGGCAGCTACGCAGGGCGGCGGGAAGGATAGCGGGCTGTTGCGTATCGAGCAGCCGTTGTGGAGCGGCGGGCGTATTACTGCTGCGATTGATGCAGCGGGCAGCCGGCTCAGCGCTGCCGATGCGGCATTGATTGAGACGGAGCTGGATTTGACCCTCAAGGTCATCGCTGCCTACATCGAGGCATTGCGCCAGAAAACCAGGCAGCAGCATGCGCAGGCTGGTGTGGCTGAGCATGAAAGATTGCTTGATATGATCCGCCGCCGCGTGCAGCAGGAAGTCAGTTCGCTGACCGACCAGCGCCTCGCCGAATCGCGCCTGTACCAGGCCGTCAACGATCTGTCGCAAGTCACGCAGGCATACAACAACGCGCTGGCGCAACTCGCGCAGTTGAGCGGCAAACCGGTGGCGGATATTTCCGAACAGGAGGTCAGTGCGCTGGGCGCACCGTCCAGTTTGGAGGCGGCGCTGTCGCAGGCGCTAGGCTATTCGCCGACATTGCGCAGGCTGATTTACGAAGAAGAAGCGGCCAACGCGGATATCGATTCCAAGCGTTCTGCTTATATGCCGCAACTGTCCTTGCGCTTGGAGAAAAATACCGGGCAGACGCAGTCCAGCAGCGCCATGCTGGTGCTGCAAGCGCAGCCGGGCGCTGGGCTTTCCGCCGCGTCTGGCGTGGACGCGGCTATCGCCCGGCGCGAGGCGGCGCGCATGGCGCGCGAGGCGGCGGAGCGAAGCACCAACGAGCGCATTACGCTGGATTGGAACGAATGGGTGGCCGCCCGGCTGCGCCAGGAGAATGCTGCTCAGTCGCGCGCCATGTCCACCGAAGTATTTGAGTCATACACGCGCCAGTATGTCATCGGCCGCAAGAGCTGGATCGATGTGCTGAACGCGGTGCGCGAGGCAACCCAATCGCAGCTTGCGCTCGAAGACGCGCGTGCGCAGGTGATTGCCGCCAGTTTGCGTTTGCGTGCGCAGGCCGGGACGCTGGTGGCGATGGCGAATCCGAAATGATCCCGGATTTTCCATTAGGCGATTGGAGATACCCAAAGCTGTTCGTGGTGAGCTTGTCGAACCATGAATGGCCCTTCGACAAGCTCAGGGCGAACGGAATTTTGTTTATATGGGTATGAAGCCCTTCGACAAGCTCAGGGCGAACGGATTTGTAATCTATTTGTTGGCCGACTCTATAATAGTCACCAGGTTCAGCGCACGTCATTGCGAGGAGTGAAGCGACGTGGCAATCCAGATGCTTCTGTTCATGAAGGCATTTCTGATTGACTGGATTGCCGCGCTTCGCTCGCAATGACAAGCTGGCTTCAGCCCGACATGTCGGGCTAAAGCCAGACCTGCAAACGCAACCCATAGCATAGTGAAGGATTGAAACTTGAATGAATCAATGAGAAATAATATCGCCGCGTTGCTCGATAAATCGGCACGGTTGGCCGGTCAGCGTGTCGAGGGTGCGCGCCTTGGCGATGTCGGTCGCCTGCTCGATCGAATGGACGACGGGATGAGCGCGCTGGCCTTGTTGGCCGAGGTATGGCGTACCGCTGGTCTGGAGGGTACACCCGCCAGGTTGCAGCATCCGATGCCACCGGACTTGCCTTTTGCGGTTTACAAGCCCAGTGCCGGCTGGGGGCTGATTCAAACGCGCGGCGCCGATGGCGTTTGGCAGGGCGAGGGCGTGGATGGTATGGCGTTGTCCATGGCATCTTTCGATGATACGGAATGCATTTCCCTGCCTCGCCGTTCCGGCGTCGAGAGGCGTGTGCCCGGCGCCATGCGTCTGGTGCGGGATGCGATGTGGGCGCGCAAGAACATCTTCGTCGATGCGGTGCTGGCGACGGGGCTGGTTACCCTGTTGGCGCTGGCAACTTCCCTTTATTCGATGCAGGTCTTTGACCGGGTTATCCCGAATCAGGGCTTTCAAACACTGTGGGTGCTGACCGTGGGGGTAGCGCTGTCGGTCTGTCTGGAGTTTTTGCTCAAGCAGGTGCGCAGCTATAGTATCGATAAAACCTGCAATGCCATCGACCATCAACTCTCCGAATGGTTTTTCAACCGCATGCTTGGCATCCGCATGGAGGCGCGTCCTGCCTCGGTGGGCACGCTGGCCTCGCAAATAAAAGGCTTCGAGATGGTGCGCGGCGTGCTGGCTTCGACGTCGCTTTTCGTGATTGCCGATGTGCCGTTTTCCATATTTTTCATTGTGGTGATCGCGCTGGTCGGCGGTTGGGTGGTGGTGGTGCCGTTGATTACGCTGCCCATTGCTCTGGTGGCGGGATTGATGTTCCAGGGCGTCATCCAGCGGCATACCCGCGAGAACCTGTCCGCGAGCAACCGCAAGGCCGGCCTGTTGGTAGAGGCCGTGGACGGCGCGGAAGCGCTCAAGGCGAACAGCGCGGAATGGATGATTCAGGCGCGCTGGAACAAGCTGGTCGCCGAAACGAGTCATGCGGAACAGAGTATCCGGAATTATTCCTCCCTGTCCCAGAATACGACCGTGGGCATGCAGCAGTTGGGTTATATCGCGCTAATGGCGGTGGGAGCCTACTTCGTGACTGAAAACCAGTTGACCATGGGTGCTTTGCTGGCCTGTTCCATTATCGGTAACCGGGCGATGATGCCGATTGTGCAATTGCCGGGAGTGATGGTGCAGTGGGCGCTTGCGCGTGCTGCGATCGAGGGGCTTGAGCAGGTCATCAATTTGCCCAACGAAGCGGATGAAGTGCATCAGGTCCTCATGCCGCAATCGCTTGAAGGCGGCTTCCGCTTCGAGCGCATGCGTTTCGCGTACGGCATGGCACAACGCATGGCGCTGGAAGTGGAGCGGCTGGAGATCAAGCCGGGCGAGCGTATCGGGCTGGTCGGGGCGATCGGTTCGGGCAAGAGCACCTTGCTGAAACTGGCTTCCGGAATGTACCGCCCTGCCGAAGGCAAGGTGTTTTTTGGTGGCATGGATATGGCGCTGCTCGCGCCGCTGGTGGTGCGCGAGAACATTGGCTATCTGCCGCAGGAGGTGCGCCTGTTCAGCGGCAGCCTGCGCGACAATTTGCTGATGGGCTTGCCCGATCCGGGCGAAGATGCCGTCCTGGAGGCGGCGCGGCGCACCGGGCTGATCGATCTGGTCATGGGGCAACCCAAAGGGCTGGCGCTGGAAATTACCGAGGGCGGACGCGGCGTGTCCGGCGGACAGAAACAGCTTATCGCGTTGACGCGCTTGTTGCTCGCGCGCCCCAAGGTTTGGCTGCTGGACGAACCTACCGGCGCGATGGATTCGGTGTCCGAGGCGCGCGTGGTCGGGTTGCTGCGCGAGCTGGCCGCCGAGGGCGTGACCCTGGTGGTGACCACGCACAAGACTGCATTGCTGCCGCTGCTCGACCGGCTGATCGTGTTGCAAGGCGGACGCTTGTTGCTCGACGGACCTCGCGATGCCGTACTGGCAAAACTTTCCGGCCGGCCTGAACCGGTTTCTTTGGGGGCGGTATGATGAACCCGGGAACCTCAGTTGATGGGCTATTGAACCAGGATGGGTGTAGGTCGGGTTTTAACCCGGATTGTCCATTAGAAAAATTGGGAGCGAAAAAGCCGTTCGTGGTGAGCTTGTCGAACCATGAATGGCCCTTCGACAAGCTGGTGAAACAACTATCCATTCGACTAAGCTGGCAAAAAACGCCAGCCAAGTCGCTGGTTATCAGGGCGAACGGTTTTGGGGCTAATGAATTATTTGGGTTCCTGATTAGCGCCACCAAGCTCAGTTGCTCATTAAAAAGAGCCGTCATTGCGAGGAGCGAAGCGACGTGGCAATCCAGTTTATTAAAAGGCCTTTATGTATAGAATCATCTGGATTGCCACGTCGCTTCGCTCCTCGCAATGACGTGCGCTGAACTTGATGGCTAATCAGGAAGAACGACAACCAGGTGACTGGTTAAAGCCCGACCTACAATTCATTGATTTTGTGAGAACCAAATGGCTGATGAAAAATTTTGGTTGGAATACCAGATGTTCTTCGCCAACAGAGAAATATAGGATGAATATGCAAAAAGAAACAGGCACGGGGCGGCTGCTGATCTGGGGTAGCGCGTTTGCTATTGTTAGTTTTCTGCTTTGGGCGCATTGGGCCGAGCTGGATCAGATCACGCGCGCCAACGGCCAGGTGATCGCCAGTTCGCGCAATCAGGTTATCCAGTCGCCGGAAGGCGGCGTGCTGGCCGAGATGCCGGTGCGTGAAGGCGCGCAGGTCAAGCGCGGCCAGTTGCTGGCACGTTTTGATAAGACCAAGTCCGAGGCGGGCTATCTGGAAAGCGCCGCCAAGGCAGCGGGGCTGATGGCGGCCGTCAGCCGGCTGAATGCCGAGATATTTGGAGGCCAGCCCAAATTCCCGCCGGAATTGGATAACTACCCGGAATTCCGCACCAATCAGTTGGCGCTGTTCAACAAACGGCAGAGCGCTGTGCGCGATGAAATATCCGCATTGGAAAAATCCATGAAGCTGATCAAGGAAGAGCTGGAGATGAATATGCCGCTGCTGAAAACCGGCGACGTGAGCAGGGCGGACATCCTCAGGCTCCAGCGGCAAGTGGCGGATATCGAAGGCCAGGTTACCAACCGGCGCAACAAGTATCTGCAAGAATGCCAAACCGACTTGGGCAAGGCGCAGGAGGATCTGGCCGGTATCATGCAAATCGTCACGCAGCGCAAGGAGCAACTCGACTTCACCGAGGTGCGCTCGCCGATGGACGGGATTGTGCGCAACGTGCGTCTGACCACTCTGGGCGGTGTGGCGAAACCGGGCGAGGAAATCATGCAGATTGTGCCGGTGGATGATGATCTGATTATCGAGGCCAAGGTCAAACCCTCCGACATCGCTTTCGTCAAACCGGGGCTGCCGGCGACGATTAAGCTTGATGCCTACGACTACTCGATCTACGGCACGCTCGAAGGCGAAGTGATCTATATCAGCGCCGACACGCTGGATGTAGACGTGCGTAGCAATGAGCAACCTTATTACCGGGTGCAAATCAAGACCAGCATTCACAACCTCGTCAGCAAGAAGAACGAGCGCATCGATGTTCAGCCCGGAATGACCGCCGTGGCAGAGATCAAGACCGGCAAGAAGACCGTGCTGCACTACCTGACCAAACCCATCACCAAAACGATTTCGGAGTCGATGGGGGAGCGGTAAGGGAGACCGGAATTATGAATCAAAAGGTTATTGCCGTTATCGGATTGGGTTATGTGGGATTGCCGTTAGCTGTAGAGTTTGGCAAGAAATTCGAAACCATAGGCTACGATCTGTCCGGGCGCAAGGTGGCCAGTTATCGCGAGTGCCGCGACCCGGCGGGGGACGTTTCAGGCGAGGATTTTCGCGCCGCAAAATACCTGTCTTTCACCACCGACCCGTCACATCTGTCCGGGGCGGATTATTTGATCGTCGCCGTCCCGACCCCGGTGGACGCGGCGCACCAGCCCGATTTTTCCGCGCTGGTATCCGCTTCCGTTGCCGCAGGAAAGCATTTGAAACGTGGCGCGCTGGTGATCTA